>Ga0307374_10003919_pt1 | contig 25133 bp, 25 predicted proteins | sample OX3MG_FD_202532 | JGI IMG/M metagenome (GOLD analysis project Ga0307374, IMG submission 202532) | Soil microbial communities from Risofladan, Vaasa, Finland - OX-3 | ecosystem: Environmental > Terrestrial > Soil > Coastal area > Acid sulfate soil | place: Finland: Risofladan, Vaasa | collected...
GCAGGAACCCCCGCCCCGCGCCGCCGCGAAAGAAAAGCCGCGCCCCGCTACTTATATTGCTATATTAGACAGATCGAATGCCACATCTTTCGAATTTTACCGCCGAGTTCTTCAAGGCCCTGGCCCATCCCCTGCGCATCCGCATTGTGGACGCGCTGCGGGGCGGGGAAGTGGGCGTCTCCGACCTCACCGCCCGGCTCGAGGTCGAGCAGAGCACCCTCTCGCAGCATCTGGGCGTGCTGCGCAAGAGCGGCATCGTGGTCGGCCGCAAGGATGCGCAGAGCGTCTACTATGCCGTCACCGATCCGGCTCTCTTCCATTTGCTCGACGACGCCCGCCAGATCTTCAACAACCAACTAGTGGACATGCAAGACCTGCTGGCGCAGATCTCCAAGTCGCGCCCCAAAAGGCCGGCCCGTTGATCGCTGCCAACCCATGGATGGCCGCCGCCCTGGCCGCCTTCCTCTTGGCGTTGCTGCTGCTGCCGCTGCTCGCCGGCCTGGCCGACCGGCGCTCGCGTCTCCGCGTTGCTCCCGCCGCGCTCCTCGTCCTGGCGCTCCTCGCCGGCGGCGCGCTGGCGGCGCGCGTGCTCTGGACCGGCGCGCCCGCCGCGCTCGACCTCAGCGCCTGGGCGCCGATGGCCGAGGCCGCCCCCTTCGCCTTCACCCTCACCCTCGATCGCCTGAGCGCCTTCTTCCTCCTGCTCCTGTGCGCCGTCGGCGCGCCCGTGGCGCTCTACGCGCAAGCCTACCTCGAGCGCCACTACGCCGGCTGGCGCCGCGCCGCCCTCTGGGCGCTGTTGCCGCTGTTTCTGTTGTCCATGGCGCTGGTGCTCGCCGCTTCGACCGGCTTCGCCTTCTTCTTCGGCTGGGAGCTGATGACCCTGCTCTCCGCCGCCGCCATGCTGCTTGACGGCGACAGCCCGGAGCGCCGCCACAACACCTACATCTACCTGGTGATGATGCACGCCGCCGCCGCGTGCGTGCTGGCGGCCTTCCTGCTGTTTCTCTCCCGCGCCCCCAGCTTGGATTTCGCCGTCATGCGCGTCGCTGGCCCCGCGATGCCGCTGGCGCTGCGCAACGCCGTGTTCGTGCTCGCCTTGTTGGGCTTCGGCGCCAAGGCGGGCTTAATTCCGCTGCACCTGTGGCTGCCCAAGGCCCACCCCATCGCGCCCGCCCCGATGTCGGCGCTGATGTCGGGAGTGATGCTGAAGACTGCGGTCTACGGCATGGTGCGCTTCAGTTTCGATCTGTTGGGTGGCGGCCCCAGCGGCTGGGGCTACGCGCTGGTCGCCGCCGGCGCGGCCTCGGGCGTGCTGGGGGTGCTCTACGCGCTGGGCGAGAATGATCTGAAGCGCCTGCTGGCCTATTCCAGCATCGAGAACCTGGGCATCATCTTTATGGCCCTGGGCGCGGCGCTGGTGCTCCAGGCGCACCATGCCCCGGTCTGGGCGGCGTTGGCGTTGCTGGCGGCGCTGCTGCACAGCCTCAACCATGCCCTCTACAAGAGCCTGCTGTTTCTGGGCGCGGGCGCGGTCGGCGACGCCGCCCACAGCGTCGAGTTGAGCCAACTGGGCGGCCTGCAGCGGCGCATGCCGATCACCGGAGGCCTCGTGCTGGTTGGCTGCCTGGCGATCGTCGGGCTGCCGTTGACCAATGGCTTTGTGGGCGAATGGCTTGCCTTCCGCGGCTTCATCGCCGGCGCCGGGGCGGGCGCGCCGGTGCTGCCGCTGCTGGCAGGGGTGCTGGCGCTCATCAGCGGATTGGCCGCCGCCTGCTTCGCCAACGTCTACGGCGCCGGCTTTTTAGGCCGTCCGCGCAGCCCCGCCGCCGGCGCCGCCGAGGAAGCGCCTCGGGCGATGCGCGCCGGCATGGCCGCGCTGGCCGCGGCCTGCCTGCTGGTGGGGATCGCGCCCGGGTTTCTGCTGCGGCCGCTGGGCGCGACCGTGGCTGCGTTGCTACCCGGCGCCGGCTTGCTCCCGGGCGCAGGCTTGGTGCCCGCGCCCGCGACGGCGCTGGCGGCGATGCTGCCCTCGCTCGCCCTGGCCGTGGCTCTCGCCGCCGCCGCCGCGCTCGCGTTGCGCGCCTGGAGAAGCGGCGGCGTGCGCCGCACCGCCACCTGGGGATGCGGCCAGCCCCTTATGACGCCGCGCATGCAGTACAGCGCCGCCGCCTTCACCGAGCCCCTGCGCACCGTGTTTGCACCCGTCTACCGCGCCGATCACCAACTCGAATCGCAGCCCGACGGCCAGGCCTGGTATCCCACCGCCGTCAATTACCGCTCCGCCCGCACCACCTCGTTCGAGCGCTCCTTCTACCGCCCGGCGGTCCAGGCCGTCGTCAACGCCGCCGCCCGCCTGGGGCGGCTGCAGACCGGCAATGTGCAGATGTATCTGGCCTCGATCTTTCTGGCGCTGATCGCCCTGCTCATGATCATGAGGTTGGCATGACGTTGGCCGCCCCGTTGGCGAACCTGGCGCAGTGGGCGCTGCTGCTGGCGGTGGCGCCGTTGCTGCGTGGCCTGATCCAGCGCGCCAAGGCGCGCGCCCAGAACCGCCGCGGCGCCAGCCTGTTCCGCCCCTACGCCGAGCTGGCCAAGCTGCTGCGCAAGCAAGATCTGGTGCCCGACACGGCCTCGGCGGTGTTCCGCGCCGCTCCGGTCGTGAGTCTGGCGGCCATGCTGGTCGCCGCCGCCCTGGTGCCGGTGCTCTGGCCCGCGGCGCTGCTGGCCGGTGGAGGCGACTTCCTGGTGCTGGTGGGCTTGCTGGCGCTGGCGCGCTTCGCGCTGCTGCTCGGCGCCTGGGACGGCGGCAGCGCCTTCGGCGGTATGGGCGCCAGCCGCGAGGCCATGGTCTCCGCCCTGGCCGAAGCCCCGCTGCTGCTGGGCTTGGTCGCCGTCGCCATCCTCGCCGGCAGCGGCTCCCTCGCCGGCATGGCGCAATGGACGCTGGGGCAAACCCTGGTCCACTTCTCCCCGGTCTACGCCCTGGCGGCGACGGCGCTGGGGCTGGTGGCGATTGCCGAGGCCGGCCGCATCCCCGTGGACAACCCCGCCACCCACCTCGAGCTCACCATGATCCACGAGGCCATGGTGCTGGAATATTCCGGCCCCAGCCTGGCCCTGCTGGAGCTGGCGGCGGCGGTGAAGCTGTCGTTGCTGCTGGCCCTGCTGGCCGCCGTCTTTTTTCCCTGGGGCATGGCGCCGGCGCCCACCCCCGCCCGCCTCGCCCTGGCCCTGCTGCTGTTTCTGCTCAAGTTGGCCGCCGGCGCCGTGGCTATTGCACTGATCGAGAGCACCCTGGCCAAGCTGCGCATGTACCAGGTGCCCGCCTACCTGGGCTTGGCCTCCGCCCTGGCGCTGCTGGCGGTGGCCTGCACCGCCCTCATCCGCTGATCCTAGGGAGAAACCTTCACATGGGATGGATTGACGCCGTCGCCGCCAACCTGCTGGCCTCCTCCGCCGGGCTGCTGCTCATCCTGGCGCTGCTGATGGCGGCCACCACCCGCGCCCGCACCTGCATTCTGCTCTTTGGGCTGCAGTCGGCGGTGATCGCCGCCCAGATCGCCGCTCTCGCCCGCCTCCACCACTTCGCCGAGGGCTGGGCGGTGGCCGCCTTGGTCGTCGTGGTCAAGGTGGTCGCCATTCCCTGGGTGCTGCTGCGCATCACCACGGCGCTGCAAACCACCCCCATCGCCGCGGCCGCCATCGGCCCCACCGCCTCGGTGTTTGTTGGCTCCGGCCTCATCCTGCTCTCCTTCGCCGTGGTGCGGCCCTACGTCGCCGAGCTCGGCGTGGATCCGGCCCGGCTGGCGGCGGCCGTGGCCGTGGTGCTGATCGGCGGCCTGCTCATGGTCACCCGCCGCAAGGCGCTGATGCAGGTGCTCGGCCTGCTGGTGCTGGAGAACGGCATCTTCCTCGCCGCCCTCACCACCACCCTGGGCATGCCCCTGGTGGTCGAGATCGGCATCTCCTTCGACCTGCTGATGTGGGTCTTCTTGATGGGGCTGTTCGTCTTCCGCATCCGCGACACCTTCGACCACGTGGATGTCTCCCGCCTGCGCCGCCTGCGCGGCTGATATAGCGACGATGGCTATGTTGACCCTGCTCTTGCCGCTGCTCGTTCCGCTGCTCGCCGCCGTCGCGGTGCTGGCCGCCCGCCGTCCCGGCGCTGCGGCGCGGGTGGCGGGCACGGCCGGCGTGCTCGAACTCGCCGCCATCGCCCACGCCGTCATCCGCATCCACCTCGCCGGCGTGCTCCAAGCCGGTCCCTACCTCCGCGCCGACGGCCTGAGCGCCTTTTTTCTGGTCAGCATCGGGCTGGTCTTCGCCTTCGCCCTCGCCTACTCCATCGGTTACCTGCGCCACATCCCCGCCGGACGCTTCTCCTCCCCGCGCTGGTTCTACGCCCTCGCCTTTCTGTTTCTGTTCACCATGCTGGCCGTGTACCTCTCGGCCAACCTCGGCCTGCTCTGGATCTTCATGGAAGCCACCACGCTGGCCTCGGCCCTGCTGGTCGGCTTCTACAACACTGAGGGCGCGGTCGAGGCGGGCTGGAAGTACCTCATGGTCTGCACCGTGGGCATCGCCTTTGCCCTGTTCGGCACCATCGTGCTCTACCTGGCAGCGGTGCGCTCCGGCGTCGCCGGCCCCCAGGCCCTCGACTGGGCCGTGCTGCAGGCCGCCGCCGTCCGCCTCCGCCCCGCCGCCGACCTGGTCAAGCTCGCCTTCGTCTTCGCCGCCGTCGGCTACGGCACCAAGGTCGGCTTCGCCCCCATGCACCACTGGCTGCCCGACGCCCACGCCGAGGCCCCCTCGCCCATCAGCGCCCTGCTCTCCGCCGGCCTGCTCAACTGCGCCCTCTACGCCCTGCTGCGCTTCAATGCCATCGTGGGCGGCGCCCTGGGCCCGGACTTTAGCCACCGCATCCTGCTCGGCTTCGGCGTGCTCTCGCTCCTGCTGGCCGCGCTCTTGATCGTGGTGCAGCGCGACCTCAAGCGCCTGTTGGCCTACAGCAGCATCGAGCACATGGGCGTGGCCGCGATTGGCGTCGGCGTGGGCACGCCCTTGGCCCTGTTCGGCGCTCTGCTGCATCTGTTCAACCACTCCCTTGCCAAATCGCTGCTCTTCTTTGCCGCGGGCAATATCCGCGAGCGCTACGGCAACGCCTCCTTGGACGAGGTGCGCGGCCTGGCACAGGCGCTGCCTGGCACCAGCGTCGGCCTGGTGGCCGGCGGTCTGGCCATCGCCGGCCTGCCGCCCTTTGGCTTGTTCCTCAGCGAGTTCATCATCCTAAGCGCCCTCTTCGCCACCGGCCACTACGTCGTCGCAGTGGTGGTGCTGGCCTCGTTCTCGGTGGTCTTCGCGGCGCTGCTCCATCATGTCCAGCCCCTGCTGGCCGGCGTTGCCCCCGCCCCCGAGCGCTCCTTCCGCACCTGGTGGCCGGGCTTGGCGGTCATGGGTGTCTGCGGGCTCTGCCTCTTGGTGCTGGGCGTGCATCTCCCCGCCGCCTTCAGCCGCCTGCTCAATGCCGCCGTGGCGGTGCTGCGCCCATGAACCCCGTCGCCCAACTTGTCCGCTCCGGCGCGCGCTTGGTCAGTGTCTTCGGCAGCCGCGGCCCCGATGGCGCCGTGCAGGTGCATTACCTGCTCGACAACGGCCAGCCCGATTATCTGTCCTTCGAGTTTCCCGTTGTCGGCCCAGTGCCCGCGCTCACTCCCATCGTCCCCGCCGCCGCTTGGCACGAGCGCGAGCTGCACGAAACCTACGGCGTCCCCCTCGTTGGCCATCCCGACCTCCGCCCGCTGGTGGACCACGCCCACCAAGTGTTGCTCGAGGTCGCCGGCGAAGGCGTCTGCGAGGTCGCCGTCGGCCCGGTGCATGCCGGCATCATCGAGCCCGGCCACTTCCGCTTCAGCGTCATGGGCGATGCGGTGCTCCGCCTCGAGCTGCAGCATTGCTACACCCACAAAGGTACCGAGGCCTTGATGGAAGGCCGCGAGCCCGCCGATGCGCTACGGCTCGCCGAGTCCATCTCCGGCGACAACTGCTTCGCCCACGCCCTCGCCTTCTCCCAGGCGGTCGAAGCCGCCGGCGGCCTCGAGGCCCCCGCCCGCGCCCAGACGTTGAGGCTAGTCGGCCTTGAGCTGGAGCGCCTCATGGCGCACGCCGCCGACTTCGGCGCGCTCTGCGGCGACGTCGGCTTCCCCCTGCCCGCCACCTTCACCGCCCGCCTTAAGGAGTCGCTGCTTCAAGCCTCCCGCGCCGCCCTCGGCACCCGCTATTGGCGCGGCCTCTGCCGCATCGGCGGCATGGCGCGCGACCTCGGAGCCGCTGAGGCGCGCACTCTGCGCCAGGCCGTCGAAGCCGCCGCCGTCGAACTCGCCGCGCTGGCCGAAGCCGTCTTCGACACCCCTTCAGTGATGCAGCGCTTCCAAACCACCGGCGTGCTTCCGCCAGCCGACGCCCGTGCCCTGGGCGTGGTCGGCCCCGCCGCCCGCGCCAGCGGCCTGGCCCTCGATGTCCGCCGCGATCACCCCTCTGGCGCCTATCGCTCTCTCGATTTCAAGGTCGAGACGCTCGAAGACGGCGACGTGCTGGCACGCGCCCGCCTGCGCATCCTCGAAGCCGCCGCCTCCGCCCGGCTGATCGCCGCCGCCCTCGACGCCCTGCCCAACTCCGCCGTTTGCGTGCCCGCGCCCGCGCCATTGGCTGGCGACGGCCTCGCTGCGGTCGAGTCCCCCCGCGGCGAACTCGTCTACTGGTTGCGCCTCGAGGCCGGCCACATCCGCCGCTGCCACATCCGCTCGCCCTCGTTCCAGAACTGGCCGGCCCTGCCGCGCTCCATGCCGGGCAACATCATCGCCGACTTCCCCCTCATCAACAAAAGCTTCAACCTGTCCTACTCGGGGTGCGACCGATGAACCTCAAGATCCTGCAGCAGAGCCTGGCCTCGCCCCGCGTGCTGGTCCCCGAGCGCGAATGGCGGGAGCAGGGCTGCGCCGGTGGCCGCATGCCCGCCGTGGTCGCCTCCGCCCTCACCCGCGAGGGCGCCGCGCGCGCCGCCGCCGTGTGCCCCACCGCCGCGCTGGCGCTGGCCGCCAACGAGCTCGCGCTCGACTACGCCCTCTGCATCGGCTGCGGCCGCTGCGCCGAGGCCTCCCCCGAGCTGATCGCCCCCGCCGCCCAGCCCACCTTCTGCGGCGTCGCCCGCGCCCACTTGGTCCAGCGCTGGCGCCTCGACGGCCCACCCGCCGCCGCCCCGCCAGCCCCGCCCGTCCCCGCCGATGCCATCCACAAGCTTTTCGGCCGCGCCCTCAACATCCGCCAAGTGGACGCCGGCTCCTGCAACGGCTGCGAAGCCGAGATCGCCGCCCTCGCCAATCCCTACTACGACCTCGAGCGCTTCGGCATCCACTTCGTCGCCTCGCCCAAGCACGCCGACATCTTGCTCGTCACCGGTCCGGTCACGCGCAACATGGCCGGCGCGCTGCGTGCCACCTACGAGGCCACCCCCGCCCCCAAGCTGGTGGTCGCGGTCGGCGCCTGCGGCTGCAGCGCCGGTCTCTTCGCCTCCAGCCCCGCCATCATCGGCCCGGTGGACGCCGTCATCCCGGTGAACACCTACATCCCCGGTTGTCCGCCGACGCCCGGCATGTTGCTGGCGGGCATCCTCCGCACTCTCGGCCGCCGCTGAGCCCGAGGGGGCCGCGACCAACCGGAGCGGGCGGGGGCGCAGCCCCGGGCGCAGCCCCCGATCAAGGGAGGCGCAAGCCTCAGGTCCGCTTGCCGAGCTGGCGGAATAGGTGGAACTGCCGGGAATGGTGTACAGCGCCTGCGTACACAAAGACAGGAGCATCATGGCAAGCTATCGCCTGGGGATGCGCGAGGCGAGGCAGCAACTGCGCCGCATCCTGGACTGGGTTCAGGCGGGGGACGAAGTGATCCTGCATCCTGGCCACCTTTCGAGATCACCTCCAGGCGGGAGTGTACCGGCAATGGAGGATCGAAGCGGCGCATATCGCCCAGGCCCGCGATTGGCTGGCGTCGCTGGCCGTGCCGCTGCAAACGCTGGACGCCTTGCACTTGGCCGTGGCTGCCCGCCAAGGTTGCCGCCTGCTCACCAGCGACCGCCAACTGGCGCTGGCCGCCCGTCGCTTGGGCGTCTCCGCTCGCCCTGCTGCGCTAGTGCGCCGCCGGGGCCGCGGTGGTGTGGTCGCTGACAATGCGCCAGCCCTGCGGAAACCGCCGGAACAGCAGCGTGAACACCCCTTGGGGATGGTCATGGGCGCGGTCGAGGCGGTAGTGCCCCACCACATAGGCGGCGTCCGGGCTGAGCACGGTGACTTCCAGCCCGGAAAACGTCAGCCGGCCCATCGCGGCGCGGTTGGGGTAGGTCTTCAGGTAATGGTCGCGCACCGTCTTCCATCCCAACATGATGCCTCCGGCGCCGATGAACTGCGTCTGCTCAGAGTTCCAGTAGGCATCCATAAAGCCCGGGATATCGCCCCGGTTCCAGGCGGCGGCCTCGCTGGCCAGCGCCTGGCGAATCACCACCGCGGCGCCGGGCGGAGGCGGCGGCGCGGCCGGCAGCGCGAGAACCAATGAGGCCAGTACCACCAGGGCAGAAATAGGGGCAGGGAACAAGCGCATCACAATCCCTCCAAAGCGACCGGCTGGATTATACCCCGCTGCCGCGGCTCCTAGCCCACCTCGACCAGCCCGTAGCGCCGCTGCCAGCGCTCTTGGATCTGGCGCACCAGCCGCCGCTGCTCCTCCGCCGTGGCGCGGTCGAGAAAGGCGCGCGCCTCGTCGCGCGCCACCTCCATCAACTCCTGGTCGCGCAGCGGCTGGGCCACGGTGAGCGCCGGCAGCCCGCTCTGGCGGGTGCCGAAAAACTCGCCCGGGCCGCGCAGCTTCAGGTCGGCCTCCGCCAGCTCGAAGCCGTCGCGGGTGCGCGCCACCGCCGCCAGCCGCCGCCTCGCCCCCTCCCCGTACTCCTCGCCGTGCAGCAAAAAGCAGAAGGAGTGCTCGGCGGCATCGGAAGTCTTCCCGCCGGCGCCTTTCGGTTGCGGCCGGCCAATGCGGCCCCGCAACTGGTGCAACTGCGCGATCCCGAAGCGCTCGGCGTGCTCGATCACCATCACCGTGGCGTTGGGCACGTCCACCCCCACCTCGATCACCGTGGTGGAGACCAGCACCTGCAGCGCGCCCTCGCGGAATTGCCGCATGACGGTGTTCTTTTCCTCCGCCGGCAGGCGGCCATGCAGCAGCCCCACGCGCAGCTCCGGAAACAGTTCCCGCAGCCGCTCGAACATCTGCAGCGCGGGCTTGAGGTCGAGCACCTCCGACTCTTCGATGATGGGATAGACGAAATACGCCTGCCGGCCCGCCGCCACCCGCCGCCGCACAAACTCATAGACCTCGGCGCTGCGCGCCTGCGCCACCACGCGCGTGGTGATGGGCAGCCCCCCGGGCGGGGATTGCCGGATGACGCTGGTGTCGAGGTCGCCGTAGAGCGCCAGCGCCAACGTGCGCGGAATCGGTGTGGCGGTCATCACCAGCACATGGGCGGTGGCCGCCTCCCCATCGCGGCCCTTGTGCATTAAGTGGAAGCGCTGCAGCACGCCGAAGCGGTGCTGCTCGTCCACCACCACCAGACCCAGCCGCTGGAACTGAAAGCCGCCCTCGAGCAGCGCCTGGGTCCCAATGGCGAACTGCGGCGCCTCGGGCTTTGCCTTTGCCGCGCGCTTCCGGCCTCCGGTCACCAGCTCCACCCGGTAGCCGGGCAGCCGCTGCTGGGCATAGAGGTGGTGCTGCTCCGCCAGGATCTGGGTGGGCGCCATCAGCGCCACCTGGTAGCCGTTCTCGATGGCGATCACCGCCGCCTGCAGCGCCACGATGGTCTTGCCCGAGCCCACGTCGCCCTGCAGCAATCGGCGCATCGGCCGCCCGCCGCAGAGATCGCCCACGATCTCGCGCAGCGCGTTCTTCTGGTCGTCGGTGGGATGGAAGGGCAGCAGTTGTTTCAGTCGCTCCCGGATGTCCGGGTTCACGCTCATCGCCGGCCCCGCCTGGCGCTGCACCCGCCGCCGCTTGAGATCCAGCCCCGCCTGCAGGCAAAACAGCTCTTCCAGGATCAACCGCACATGTCCCGGGCTGCGCGCCTTCTGCAGTTCGGCCAATGGCACCTCGCTGCCGGGAAAGTGCACTTGCTCGAGCGCCGCCCGCCGCCCCGGCAGCTTCAGCCGCCGCCGCAGCTCCTCCGGCAAGGGGTCGGCGAACGCCGCCGGCAACTCGCCCAGCGCGCGGTGCACAAAGCGCCGCAGCCAGCCCGAGCTGAGCGTGCCCACCGCTTCGTAGACCGGCACGATGCGCCCCAGCTTCAGCGAACCGCCCAGCGGCTCCTCGGCCGTCTCCGCCACTTCCGCCCCCAGAATCTCGAACTCCGGCTGCCGCATCGCCAGCCGCCCCTGCTCGCGCTCGATCTTGCCAAAAAGCGCCACCGTCTGGCCCGACTGGAAGCGGTCCCTCAAAAACTCGGCGTGGTACCACACACAGCGCAGCATGCCGCTGCCGTCCCCTACGGTCATCTCCAGCATCTGCATGCCGCGCCGGGTCTGCACCATGCCCAGTGTGCGGATTTGCGCCACTACGGTGGCCGTCTCCCCCTCCAAAAGCTGCTGGATGGGGCGCTGTTGGCTGCGGTCCTCGTAGCGGAAGGGCAAGGTATAGAGCAGGTCTTCGACGGTGGCGATGCCGCGTGAGCCCAGCAGCTCGGCCAGCTTGGGTCCCACCCCCTTGATGTATTGCACCCCGGTCGCCAGGGTGAGCTTGGCCGCCATGGGTTCTATAATGACAGGGTGAGTTGGATTCGCAGGATGGGCGAATTGTGCGCCGCCCTGGCGGCGCTGGCGGTAGTGTTGTCGGCGACCACGCCGCCGCCCAAGGCGGAGGCAGGCCGGGAGTTGAACCGCGCCCTCGCCGAGGCCAAGGCCGGGCATCTCGACCAGGCGTTTCTTTTGGCCAGCCAAGCCGCCGCCAGCCAGCCCGACGACCGCCAGTTGGTCACGGTGCGCGAGTTTCTGCGCCAGCGCGCCGCGCTCGCCCACCTCGAGCGCGCCCACGGCTGGCAGTTGGCGCGCCACCCCGGGCGCGCCGCGCTGGAGTACCGCACCGCGCTCGCCATTGACCCTTCCAGCCTCGACGCCCGCCAAGGCTTGGCCGCCATGTTCCCGGCCGCTGCGCCGCCCCCGCCGTCGTCTACCGAACTGCGCGTCCGCAATGCTGCTTCGCCCATCGAGATCGAGCCCGCCGCCGGCGACCGCGACTTCCATATTGACACCAACCTGCGCACCGGCCTGGCCATCGTCGCCGCCGCCTACGGCCTGCGCGCCTACGTCGCCGACCAGGTGCCCAACACCGCCTTGCGCCTCGACCTGACCCGCGCCAACTTCGCCCAGGCGATGGCTGCGCTGCACGGCGTCAGCGGCGTGGATTGGGTCCCGCTCGACACCCACACCCTCTATTTCGCCGGCGCCGACCAGCTCCGCCAGGTGCAGCCCATGGCGCTACGCACCTTTTATCTGCCTTGGGTCAGCGACGGCATCGAGCTCAGCCAGATCGCCAACGTGCTGCGCAGCCTGCTCGGTATCCAAGAGATCACCCCGGAAAACGCCAGCCGCGCCCTCAGCGTGCGCGCCGCCCCCGACCAGCTCGACGCCGCCGAGAAGCTGCTGCTCGACCTCGATCACTCGCCCGGCCAGGTGCTGCTCGAGATCAAGATCATGGAGCTGAACGACACCATGGCCCGCGATCTGGGCTTGAACATTCCCAACCAGTTCACCATGTTTGCGCTGGGGCCGCTGCTGGCGGAGCTGCAGCAAAGCAGCAGCCTTTCACAAAGCATCCTCCAACTGTTCGAGCAGGGCGGCCTTAACGCCGTGCTCAACTCCGGCCAGCTCGGCTCCGGCGCGCTGTCGCAGATCACCTCGCAGCTCTCGCCCCTGCTGCAGAATCCGTTCGTGGTCTTTGGCGGCGGCGCCACGCTGATGGCGCTCTCTGTGCCCGGCTTCACCGCCAAGCTCACCGCCACCCAGGGCCGCGTCACCAGCCTGGAGACCGCGCTCATGCGCGCCGAGGCCGGGCAGTCCGCCGATCTCAAGATCGGCCAGCGCTTTCCCATCATCAACGCCTCGTTCTCGCCCATCAGCCTCAGCCCGGCGATCAGCAAGGTGATCGGCAACGGCTCCTTCATCCAGCCGTTTCCCTCGTTCACCTACGAGAACCTCGGCCTCGACGCCAAGATCACCCCCTACGTCGCCCCCGCCGGCGATGTGCGCCTGCAAGTTGAGATCACCGTGAACGGCCTCACCGGCGTCTCTTCCAACAACATCCCGATTCTCAGCAATCGCCACCTGGTCACCGAGGTGGGGCTGAGCAACAACGAACCGGTGATGCTGGCCGGCCTCTTCAGCCAGCAGGAGATGGCCACCCTCTCCGGCCTGCCGGGCCTCTCCCAGATCCCCGGCTTCGGCCGCCTCTTCTCCACCCAGAGCCTGCAGACCAACCGCGATCAATTGGTGCTAGTGGTCACCCCGCACATCGTGCAGTTGCCCGGCACCACTTCGGCCTCCACCTGGCTTCCCGCCAGCTTCGCCCCCCCCGGCAACGCCGGCTTCCTCCCTCCGCCCATAGCCCCGCCCCCCGCCCGCCTAATCCCCGCTACGCCCTTCAACCCCGGCGGCGGCAGCCAATAAGTCGCGCCTGCCAGTTGCCAGCGAACACAGCGACACCTAAGCGTCCACTGTTCACTGGTTACCGCACCCGCCGCCTACCGCGTCTGCCCTGTCCCCTATTCCCTGTGCCCTGTCCCCTCTTCTCCCCCGGCCGCCTATCCCGCCCCCACTGTCCACTGTCCACTGTTCACTGTTCACTGTTCACTGTTCACTTCTTAAACACCACCCCACCCTTCATCACAAACCGCACCTGCTGCAGCAGCGTGATGTCCCGCAAGGGGTCTCCGGCCACGCCGACGATATCGGCGAACTTGCCGACATCGAGGCTGCCAATGTTCTGCTGATCGCGCAGCAGGGTGGCGCCGTTGATGGTGCCCGCCTGGATGGCGGCCAGCGGCGATAGCCCGTAATGGACCATCCAATAAAACTCCTTGGCCTGGGTGCCGTGCGGGAACGGGCCCACGTCCGAGCCCATGGCGAAGGGCACGCCGGCGGCGATCTGCTTGCGGAACTGCGCCGCCTTGTACTCGTTGGTGGGGTTGGGCCCGCCGCTCCCGCCGCCCGCCTTGCTGGCGAAGTACTCAAAGATGGTGAAGGTGGGCACGGCGAAGATATGCTTCTGCACCATCAGCCGCATCGTCTCGGGGCTGAGCTGGGTGGCGTGGTCAATGGACTCCACCCCCGCCTGGGCGGCATAGAGCGCGCCCGGCTCGCCGTTGTCGTGCACGCCCACAAACGTCCCCTCGCGCGCCGCTTCCGCCACCGCCGCCGCCAGCTCGGGCTCGGTGAACTGGTACTGCACCTGGAACTGCCCGTTGACCATGCGCTCCGAGCCGGTCTCGTACATCTTGATGAAGGTCGCGCCCTCCTTGATCTGTTGCCGGATGGTGGCGACGATCTCGCGGGTCCCGGTCACCATGGTGGCGTTGTCGGGAATGGGAATGGCGGGATTGTAGCCACGCGCCGACTCGTGGCCGCCGATGATCGAGATCGCGTTGCCCGAGATCCACAGCCGCGGCCCGGGAATCTCGCCGCGGTTGATCGCCTGGCGCACGGCGGTATCGGCCGAACCCGCCCCCTCCGTGCCCATGTCGCGCTCGGCGGTGAAGCCGGCCATGAGGTCGGCCTTGGCCGCCAGTGTGGCCAGGATGGTGCGCTCCGGCACCGATTCGTGCACCGTCTGCCCGCCCTCGTCCACCCGCTGCCCGGGCAAGGCGGCGTGCAGGAACAGATGCACGTGATCGTCAATCAGCCCCGGCAGCAGCGTGAGTTGGCCCAGGTCGAGCGTTCGCGTTCCCACCGGCGCGGTTAGGTGGGCCCCGATCGCGGCGATCCGCCCGTTCTCCACCAGCACCATCCCCGGCCGCGTATAGGCGCCGGTGTGGACGTTGAGCACTGCCGCCGCCCGCAGCAATAGGGGACCCTGCGCCGCCGCGCCCACCCACATCGCCGCCAATACCAGAAAAGCTGCGCCAAATGGTTTCCGCATGGCCGCCATTATAGGCCGGAATGAAGGGCACTCAAAAAAAAAGGCTTGCGCGATCGCTCGCCAATTGGGATCATGCAGCCCATTGGGTGCGCTATGGAACAAATCGGCGTCCGCCTGGTCCTGAACGAACTGGATATTGAAGGCCTGCTCTCCTCCGGCGTGCCCGAGGACGATTACGACCTGGAAGCGGGGCGTATCGCCGAAGCGCTGAACGGCCTGCCGGCCATGGAGGTTACCGAGGACCGCGTCGCCACCATCATTGAAGACGTCTGGTCGGCGATCTTCGGCCCCTTCTTCCCCGAAGACCTGCGCGCCCGCCAGCACGCCTTCCACCTGGCCGCCCGCCGCATCATCCGCCCCCGCCGCACCTCCATCAACTGAATGTCGCTGTGGCCCCGCGCCTCCCCCGGTCCCGCCGCCTACCCGCTCCTAGCTGCCTGCTGCCAGCTGCAAGCTGCCAGCCCTCCTCCCCCCGCGAGCGCCCAGCCGTCTGCACCCACCTGTGCGACTATGTACTCCTATGGGTGACTTTTGCGATCGTTTTCGGCCGCTGGGACTAACGCTGCTTCGCCTGGCGTTGGGAGTGGCGTTCCTCTCCCACGGCGCCATGAAGCTCTCCGCCCTCGACCAGTGGCAAAAGAACTTCGTCCATATGGGCTTTCCCGGTTATGTGGCCTTCATCATCGGCCCGCTGGAGGCGGTGGGTGGGGCCCTGCTGATCCTCGGCCTCTTCACCCGCGTGGCCGGGCTGCTGTTGGCCGGCGACCTTCTGGTGGCGCTGGTCAAGGTCCACCTGCCCGCTGGGCCCCTCTGGAGCGTAGGCCGCTACGAGTTGCAGATGCTGCTCTCGGCCGGAGCCTTTCTCATCTTTTGCTACGGTGCCGGCCCGGTCGCGCTCGACGCCGTCTTCTTCGGCCGCAGCCGCGGCAGCGGCCGCGGTCGCTCCCGCGGCTAGAACTTAGGGCGCGCTCGGGCGGACCGCGGCCGCCGCCGCCCACACCAGCGCCAACGTGGCCACGATGCCCAACCCCACCGCGCCCAGGTGGGCGTTGATCGCCTCCACCGCCGCCCAGCCGCGGCCGATGCCACCGAGCTGCGTGCGCAGCAGCCCCAGCGCCTCGACCCCGCCCACCGCCAGTGCCACCAGCGCCGAGATCGCCGTCACCGTCACGTTGTAGTACAACCGGCGCTTCGGTTGCGCCAAGGCCCAGCCGTAGGCGCCCAGCATCAGCCAATTGTCGGCGCTGTCCACCAGCGCCATGCCCGCGGCAAACAGGGCAGGGAAGACCAGGATCGCTCCCAGCCCCAAGCCCTTGGCGGCCTCGGCCGCCGAGATCCCCAGCAACCCAATCTCGCTGGCGGTATCGAAGCCCAAGCCAAACAGCACGCCCACCGGATACATGTGCCAGCTTTGCCGAACCATCCCGAACAAGGGACGCAAAAGCCGCGCCAGCATCCCGCTTCCCAGAAGCAGGTTGCGGTCGTCTTCGGCATACAACAAGCCTCTGGCGGCAACTCCGACCTGCCTCCGCAGCGCCCGCACCGCCGAGAGCAGCGCCACCAGGTTGACCAGCGCAATTCCCAGCAGAAACAGCGCCGAAACCGACGTCCCCATCACGCCGCCGATGGCCCTCAGCCCGCTCCACCGCCCTTGCAGCGCCAGGGCGGTGCCGGCGATCGTCGCCGCACCCAGCATCACTACGGTCGAATGCCCCAGCGAGAACCACAGCCCCACCGACCTTGGGCGCTCACCCTGCTGCATCAGCTTGCGGGTCACGTTGTCAATCGCGGCGATGTGGTCGGCGTCCACCGCGTGCCGCAGGCCCAGGCTGTAGGCGACCAGCGCCGTGCCCAGCAGCACCGGGAAGTGCCGAAAGGCGAGCGCCGCCCCGAGCCAAGCGCCCACGTTGGCCGCCACCAGCCCGCTGAACAACTTGCCGTAGCCCATCCTTTCCTAGCCTTCCGCCACCAGTTGCAGCAGTGCCGCGATGCCAGTGCCGCTCTTGGACGAAACCTCCAAGACGCGCATCCCCGGCCGCACCGCCTCGATATTGCGCCGCAGCAGCCCCAGGTCGCAGCCCGCCGCCTCGGCCAAGTCGAGCTTGGTAATCACCGCCACGTCGGCGGTGTTGAAGATGGTCGGGTACTTGAGCGGCTTGTCTTCCCCCTCGGTCACCGAGGCCAGCACCAGCCGCAAGTCCTCGCCCAGGTCGTAGGCCGCCGGGCAAACCAGGTTGCCGACGTTTTCGATCAGCAGCACATTGAGCTGATTCAGGTCGCAGCCCTCCAGCCCCGCCTCCACCATACGCGCCTCCAAGTGGCAGAGCGTGCCGGTGTTGATTTGGCGCACGAAAGCCTGAGGTCCCGCCCGCGCCAGCCGCGCGGCGTCGTGGTCGGTCGCCAGGTCGCCCACCAGCGCCGCCACCCGCCGTTCTCCACCGAGCCGCGCCAGCAGCGCCTCCAGCAGCGCCGTCTTGCCCGCGCCCGGGCTTGATACCAAGCTGACGCAGCGCACCCCGGCGGCGCGCAGGCGCTGTCGCAGCCCCCGCGCCCGCACGTCGTTGTCCTTGAGCAGATTGCACCGCACCTCCACCAACCGCGGCGCCGCCGTCGTCTCCCCCACCGGAGTCATGGGTCCACCTCCAGCCCGACCACCTCGAGTTCGCGTCCCGCGGTCGTCTCGGTCACCAGCCGCGAGCCGGCCAGCGCCGTGCCCTCGCAGGCAATTTCGTAGGCAAACGCCAACGCCTCATCGCTGACGCCGGCCAGCGTCCCCACCCGCAGCCGCACCGCCCGCACCCGCAGCCCGCCGCGCGCCGCCGCCTGCTCTTCCACCACTTCAATCAGGCTCAGTGCCAGCGATAGCTCGTGCATGCGCGCGGCTCACATCGAATAAATCTTCAACTCCCGGCGCAGGTCCGGGCCCAGGGCATAGGCGCCGTAAGCCACCAGGCCTAGGGCAATCGTCCACAACAACGCGGCTTTCATGCAGTGGTTACCTCCAAGCCTTGGGATGCAAGCAGCTCGCCGATGAGTGCCTCGACCATCGCCAGCGCCTCCGGCAGCGCCGCCGCCACCGCCGCACTCAGCCCCCCGCCCTCAAGATCGAAACTCTCCGGCTCGCATCCCACCAGCCATAGTTGTGGGGGATGACTGCAGGCGCCGCCAGCGATATGCACCGCCAGTTCCAGCACCTGCGCGGCCCCCACACCATGGCCGTCCAGCGGCGGCCGCTCTTCGGGCAGGGCGCGGCCCAGGTCTATGCGATACAGTGTCCCCGGCGGCCCGCCCCTTCCCGCCGCGTCGACCAAGATCGCCGCATCCCAACCCTCGCTCAGCCGATAGGCCAGGTCCCGGCAGCGGATGCCAAAGTCCCGCACCTCGACCCCCTCGGGCCAATCGCGCGCCGCCAGCAGCCGCGCCGCCTCTACCCCGAACGCGTCGTCGCCCAGGAATATGTTGCCGATGCCAGCGACCAGCACGCGCCTCATAGCGGCTCGACCTCAGCGACTGCAAAAAAGAACCGGTGTCCCGACTGCCGCAGCTCGCCCAGGTCCCGCCCCGGGTCGTCCTCGACCACCACCGCAAGCTGCACCCCACCCTCCAGGTCTTGTTCGATCGCCTGGATCAAGGCGTCCTTGCCCTCGAGCACTTGATCGAAAAGATCGCCCCCGCCGCGCCGCGGATGCAGCCGTACCCGATCGCCGATGCGCAAGTCCCGCCCGGCGCCGCGCACCGACTCCGGCGGCGCGGCGTAGGGGTCGAAGGCCACGCCGCCATGCAGCGTCCCCAGGCCGCCGGCGGTGCACTGCTCCAGAATCGCCAGCCCCTTGCCCCCGATCGCCCGGATCTCGGCTTTTTCCGCCTCGCTCAGCGTCAGCACCCGCAGCATCAGCAACTCGTCCATCTCGCTGGCGTCGCAGAAGTCTCCCGGGCTCTGCGGTGCCACCCGCGCATAGTCCTCGAGAATGATCGGCGCCCCCAGCAACCGGTCCCGCCGGCCCGGCTCGCCCACCAGCACCGGATAGGCGCCCACGCAGTGGCAGTCCGCCGCCGCCGCCGCGCGTTCGGGGCCCGGGTCCTGCGCCGAGACGAAGGCGCCCTCCGCCAACGCGCAGCGCAGTTGCGCCGAGCCCAGGCTCAGCCCGCCCTGCCCCTCCTTCTCGTCGCTGGTGTTGGCCGCCTCCACCGCCCACTTCCACAACCCCGGCTCGAGCTCCGTCATCTCCGCCCGCACCTGGCACTTGAGGCTTGCGCCTCCCATACTCGGGGGCTCCGCCCCCGCCCACTCCCGTTGCTCCGACCCCGAAACGCTGGCGTTTCGGGGGCCCCGGGGGCCGCGGCGCGCTCCCCGCCCCCGGCTGTCGCAGCGCCGGGGCGGCCGGCCGCGTCGAGGCGGTCGCGGTGGCCCGGGAGGCGAGACTCTGCTTGCCGGCGACGGGTCGGGATCTGGCGGGCACTCTCGACCATCGCTCCCGGGGACCTCGATCTCGCCTCGTCCGAGTCGCCTCGGTCGTCGCCGCGACCGGCTCTCCCACTGGAACGCATGTTCTCCCCGCAGCGCTGGCACCGCCGCCATCCGCTCTTCCTCGCCGTCCAAGAAGCAAAACCGCATCTCGCCCCGCGGCTCGCTGTCCGCCTCGATCAGCACCTCCAGACGAAAACTCGACGGGCTTTCCGTCGTTCCCGGCGGCGCCAGCGTGCCCAAGGTCCACCGCCACTGGTTCTTGAGCGCGCTGGGCCGGTAGGGATAGAGCACATGCCCCTCGTACAGCACCGTGGTGGCGAGCGGTTCAAACGCGTCCCAGGGCGGCAACTTGGGGACGCCCTGAGCGCCAGCGGGCGTCCCTTGCCCGCCTCGCGCCACTACAGCGGGGCGGGCTTGCCGGGAATCGAAGCCCGCACTCATGCGAGAAGCTCCTCCAGCGTTTGCTCGCACGACGCGTGGCCGCCCTCGGCGCGCCTTTGCTGCAGCCGCGCCCACACCTCGCGCCGCAGCCGCAGCCAGGCGCAGTCGGGGTAGTGGGCGGCAATGCAATCGCGCCACACCTTTGCCGGCAGCTTGCCCCGGGCCTCCAGTTCCCACGGAATCGGCGCCGCCTCCACCCCCGCCCTGCCCTGGTAGAACACCGTGCCGCTGAACAACAGCCGCAGCGGGATCTCGCCCCCCTCCAGCGCCTCGAAGTACTTGGTGGCCGCCAGGCTGAAATCGTAGCTGCAGGGCAGCGGCACCTCGCTCACCGTGCTTCCGGTAAACCCCGCCACCATCGCCGTCACCTGCTGCCACTGCCAGGGCCGCAGCGTCTCCCCCCATCGGCTGGGTATCGAAAACAGCTCGCTCAAACGCCCTTGCTCGGCCGCGCTGTAGCCCCGGCGCGCCGGTTCGATCTGCACCTGGCAGCGCACCAGCAGCGCGTGTACCGGCTCGGGCGTGCCGTTCACCACCCGCAACCGCAGCGCCAACGTCGGCGTCAGCGTGTGCGCCAACGGCGCCATGCCCTCGACGAAAAACCCGATCTCAGGCACGGCGGGCCCCGCTCAGACACTCGTCGCAAAACGCGCGCAGCGCCCGCCGCACCTCCGGCCCTCCACTCAAGCCCGTCCACGCCGAGCGGATCAGTCCCACCAGCCGGTACGCCTGGTCCAGCGGAACCATTAAAGCCAAGTGCGGCGTCTCCATGCGGTTCACCAATAAGGCCTCCACCTCGCTCATCCTCGCCTCCAGCTCCGGATGCGCCGACTGCACCGCCTCCCAATCTTCCGGCGCGATGGCAGCGCGCACCGCCCCGCCCGGACTGGGATAGGCGGCGACGATCATGCCGCTGCCGCCGTCCCGCCAGAAAAACGCCAACTGGATCGGGATCCCCAACCCCGCCCACTCCGCCCCGCTCAGATCGAATCCGGGCAGTTCCCGAACGTCGCGCGGCAGCCGCCGCCAACCGCGCTGCCCTGGGTCGAACAACAGCGCGCAGGCGGTGCAGGCGCACCCGATGCGCCCGCTGGCGCGCTCCAGCACATGCTCGTGCCGTTCGCCCAGCGCCTGGCTGCAAAGCTCGCACCGCTCCCCACCCTCCGCCGGCGCCGCCGGCCGCAGCCGCCGCAATGCCGCGATGGTTCCCTGGGTCATGGCGACGGCTCCTGGCGATGGCTCATATGGCGGCAACTTGCAGACGCCCTGGGCGCCAGCCGGCGTCCCTTGCCGGGAATCGAAGCTCGCACTCCAAGCGACCATCGGGAGCACCCCCAGCAAAAAGTGGCGAGCCACCTGGCTCAGCAGGGCGGCAAGTGCGGCATGCGCGCATCAATCGGCGCCCGTCCCTCGGGGTTCACCGAGGTGGCGCTGCGCGCCTCCCGCGCCATCCCCGCGTGCCCCTTCTCCGCTTGGCAGCGGATCACCTCCTCGCCCCGCTGCGTCCCCGCCATGTGCGACGGCGTGTCAATGTGCACCTGCGGCCGGCCCACCCGGATGCCGTGCGGCACCGGCCGCGGCCCCGGCCGCCCCCCGGCATGCGAATGCTCCGGGTCGAAATTGCGCTTGTGTGGTTGTTGCAACGGCTCCATCCGCGCCATCGTCCCTCCTTGTCGTGTTCATCTCCGCCCCGGCCCCGCCAGCGCCGCCAGCGGCACAAAGTCGGCGCGCCCACCCACGGAAGCTCCCGGCGCAACCTCGGCCGAAAGCGTCAGCCCGTGCAACTCCGCCAGCCCGCGCAGCCCCTCGTCCCGCCCCCACGCCGCCCGCAGCGCCTCCAGGTTCGGCGCGCCCGCGGCCGCCGCCACCAGCCGCGCCAGCCCCGCCCCGTGCAGCGCCAACACCAGCCGCAACAGCTCCAGCACCTCCGCCCGCACCGCCGGGTCGGCGATCGCCTCGCACCGCAACACCAAATATTCGATGCGCTCGTCCATGCCGACCCGCCCAGTCCGGTCCCGCTACCCTAGCCCGGGCCCATCGTTCCAGCCCGGGCCTAGCCCGGGCCCATCACCCAAGCCCGGGCCTAGCCCGGGCCCATCACCCCCAGCATGGGCGAGTGCCGCACTTCCACCGTCTTGCCATTGCCCACGTACATGTGCACCCCGCAGGGCAGGCAGGGGTCGAAACTGCGCACCGCCCGCATGATGTCAATTCCTTTGAAGTTCTCCGGCCCGTTCTCCTCGAAGATCGGCGTGTTCTGCACCGCGTCCTCGTAGGGTCCGGGCGTGCCGTAGCTGTCGCGCGGGCTGGCGTTCCAGGGCGTCGGCGGGTAGGGGTGGTAGTTGGCGATCTTGCCGCCCCGGATCACCACATGGTGGCTCAGCACCCCCCGCACCGCCTCGTGGAAGCCGCAGCCGATCGCCTCCTCCGGTACCTGGAACGGCGTCCAGGTGCGCGCGTCCCCGCCCAGCAGCGTCGCCATCGCCTTCTCGCAAAAGTACAGCCCCATCGCCGCCGCGTACGCCTGAAAATACGTCCGCGCCCGGTCGCGCTCGATCGCGTTCGACCACTTCGGAATCTTCCACTCGTAGCTCGCCTCCGGCAGATCGCTGGTCGCCGGCAACTGGATGCGCACGCTCTGCCCGGTCGCCTTCACCGTCCCGGTGTCCACCAGCCCCTGCAGCGCCGTGGACCACAGCCGCGCAATCGGCCCCCCGCCGGTGTCCAGCGCCAAGTGCTCGCCGGTCGCCTTGTCGTACCAGCGCGGCGACATCACCCAGGTATAGCGCCCCTCGAAGTCCCGCTTCTGCGGCCGCGGCGTGGTCGTCTGGTTCCACGGATGCCGCTGGTCCACCGCGTTGCCGAGCGGATCGTGGCTGACGTAGGTGGTCTGGTTCGCCCAGTCCTCGTAGTAGGAGTGCCCCAGCAGGATGCGGATCCCCAGGTTGATCTCCACCAGATCGTTGGTCACGAGCCGTCCGTCCACGATCACCCCCGGGGTCACGAACATCTTCTTCCCCCACTCCGTCATGTGCTCGTAGCGGTAGTCGCAGTGCTCCGGATCGTTGAACGAGCCCCAGCAGCCCAGCAGAATCCGCCGCTGCCCCACCTTCTCGTAGCCCGGCAGCGCCGCATAAATGAAGTCGAACAGGTCATCGTGCAGCGGCACCACGCGCTTCATGAAGCTCACGTACTTCATCAGCCGCACCAGGTAGTCGGTGAACAACTGCGGCGTCGCCACCGTCCCCACCCCGCCCGGGTACAGCGTCGAGGGGTGCACGTGCCGCCCCTCCATCAGGCAGAACATCTCCCGCGTCAGCCGGCTCTTCTCCAGCGACTCGCGGTAGAAGCTGCCGGTGAACGGGTTCAGCCCGCGCATGATGTCGCCAATGGTGCGGTAGCCGTGCACCCCGGCGTGCGGCGCCTCGGTCTTCTCCGCCAGCGCCCACACCCCCGGGTTGGTCGCCCGCACCATCTGCTCGCAGAAGTCCACCCCCACCAGGTTGTCCTGGTACAGGCAGTGGTCGAACATGTACTCCGCCGCCTCTCCCAGGTTCAGGATCCACTCCCCCAGCGGCGGCGGCCGCACCCCGAATGCCATGTTCTGCGCGTAGTTGGCGCAGGTGGCGTGGTTGTCCCCGCAGATGCCGCAAATCCGGCTGGTGATGAAGTGCGCGTCGCGCGGGTCCTTGCCCTTCATGAACACGCTGTAGCCCCGGAACAGCGAGCTGGTCGAGTGGCAGTCGGCCACCTGGCGCTTGGCAAAGTCAATCTTGGTGTAGATCCCCAGATTGCCCACAATGCGTGTGATGGGATCGAAGTTCACCTCCACCAAACGCCCGGTCTCCGCGTTGCTCGCCATAGCCTCTCCTTCTGGAAATCGCTCGCCGCGCTCGTTCACCAGGAGTGCGGTTCGGCCGCCCCCGCAGCCTCTTGGTAGCCGGTGGTCAGCGCTGGCCCCGGGCGCCGCCACTTCGGCTCCTGGTTCATGGCCGCGTTGGTCAGGCCCCGCAGCGCCCGAATCGCCCGCCCATAGGGCGCCCCCAGTGCCACCGAGACGCTCGAGCCCGGCGGCTCGTCCATGAACGGCATGAACTTGTCGGGAAACCCCGGCATGGTGCAGGCCATGCAAATGCCGCCCACGTTGGGGCAGCCGCCAATGCCCCGCATCCATCCCCGCTTGGTCACGTTGCAGTTCACCACCGGCCCCCAGCAGCCCAGCTTCACCAGGCACTTCGGCGAGCCGTACTCGTGCGCGAAGTCCGACTGCTCGTAGTAGCCCGCCCGGTCGCAGCCCTCATGAACGGTTTTGCCGAACAGCCAGGTCGGCCGCAGTTGCTCGTCCAGCGGGATCATCGGCGCCATCCCCATCACCTGGTAGAGCAAATAGGTCACCGTCTCCATGAAGTTGTCCGGCTGCACCGGACAGCCGGGCACGTTGATCACCGGCATCCCCCCCGCCGAGCGCCAGCCCCAGCCCAAATAGTCGGCCAGCCCCATGCAGCCCGTCGGGTTGCCCGCCATGGCGTGAATGCCGCCGTAGGCGGCGCACGTCCCGATCGCAATGACCGCCAGTGCCCGCGGCGCCAGCCAGTCAATCCACTGGCAGGTGGGGATGGGCTGGTGCGTCTCCGGGTCCTCCCCCCACGCCGCCCAGTAGCCCTCCTCCTTCACCCGCTCGTTGGGGATGGAGCCCTCCACCACGAGCACGTACGGCGCCTCCAGCTCGCCCCGCGCCGCCTGCCGGAACGGCTTTAGAAACTCCTCCCCCACCTCGGTCGCCAGCACCGGGTTGTGCAAATGCAGCTTGGGCAGCCCCGGCAGCCCCTGCAGCAGCACCTCCTCGATGGCCGGCTGCTCGGCGGCGGTGATCGAGACCGAGTCGCCGTCGCAGCTCAGCCCGGCCGTGATCCAAAGGATGTGCACTTCGCGCGGGGGCGTTTTTGCGGTCGCCATGATATCTCCCCCGATGGCGAGCACCCGCTGCGAGGATGCCCAGCGCGGCGCGACTCTAGCCGGAGCCCGCCCGCACCCCAAGCCCGACCCGGCACCTTCTGGCCACCGTGGACCCGCCAATCTTGGCTGTGCATACCCCGCGCCATCCCCACCTCCTCCGCCCACTTCTCCCCAGCTGCCGGCTGCAAACTGCCAACTGCAAGCTGCCAGCCCTCCTTACGGTGGCATAACGGTGGCATAGCCACACGTGGCTGTGCGTGCTCGCTGGGCGCCGATCTAACAAATCCGCGGCAGGGGCTCGTGCCAGGGAGTATCGAGTACCCGCGTCCCCCCCAGCCCCGTGGCCAGCGTCACCAACCCCGCCCGCCCCGCCACCACCTCGCCAATCCGCCGCGCCTCTCCGCCCAGCCGGTGCCCGCGCATCGCCTGCAGCACCCGCTCCGCCGCCTCCACCGCCACCAGCGCCACCAGCTTGCCCTCGTTGGCGGCGTAGAGCGGGTCAATCCCCAACAGCTCGCAGGCCGAGGCCACCGCCTCCCGCACCGGAATCTGCTCCTGCTCCACCCGCATCCCCAGCCCTGCCCGCTGCGCCAGCTCGCACAGCGCCGTCGCCAGCCCCCCCCGCGTCGGGTCGCGCAGGCAGCGCACCCCCCCGCCCCCGGCCGCCAGCATCGCCTCCACCAACGGCGGCAGCGCCGCGCTGTCGCTCACAATCGCTTCCTCGAATCCCAACCCCTCGCGCTGCGACAAGATCGCCAGCCCGTGGTCGCCCACCGTCCCGCTCAGCAGGATCTGGTCGCCCGGCCGCGCCCGCTCCGGCCCCAACTCCACCCCCTCGGGCACCCACCCCACCCCGGCGGTGGTGATGAACACCCGGTCGCCCTTGCCCCGGTTCACCACCTTGGTGTCGCCGGTCACAATCTCCACCCCCGCCGCCCGCGCCGCCTGCGCCATCGACGCCACCACCCGCCGCAGCTCCGCCTGCTCCAGCCCCTCCTCCAGAATGAACGCCGCCGTCAGCCACAGCGGCCGCGCCCCCCCCCAC
>Ga0307374_10003921_pt1 | contig 25130 bp, 17 predicted proteins | sample OX3MG_FD_202532 | JGI IMG/M metagenome (GOLD analysis project Ga0307374, IMG submission 202532) | Soil microbial communities from Risofladan, Vaasa, Finland - OX-3 | ecosystem: Environmental > Terrestrial > Soil > Coastal area > Acid sulfate soil | place: Finland: Risofladan, Vaasa | collected...
CAGCGCACTTGCGGCCCATTCCCCTCGATGCGGCCGCCATTGACCATCCACGTGTAAGTGAGAGGATCATTGTCCGGGTCGGACGCCGTTGCCGTGAGGGTAACCATGTCCCCGGAATCCAAAAAGACCATGCTCTTATCCGCGGAGCACGTTGTCGTTGGCGGATGATTGACGGGCGGCGCTTTCTCCGGCCAGTGCGCCGTGCCCACCTTTACGACGAATCCGTTTCGATCGTGCAGGCCCTTCAAATTCAGCATGTACCGGTAACCCAGGTCGATCGCAACGTTTTTCAAGGGATACATGCGCACTCCCCAGACTCCATCGACCGGATCTCTCGCTCCAAAGGTCGTGTCGGGCGTACCGTCGGTGAATGCTCCGTTGAATATCGTGGCCGTATATTCGGTCATGGGTTGAATCCGGCTCTCGGGAAAAAAGATAAAGCCCACCCCGGTCTTAACTTCGCCGGCCATGTGAAACATAGGTTTGCCCTGGGAATCGCGTGGATCGCGGGAAAACATGTATCCCACGTTGAACGCGCCCGTGACCGCATTACCCCACTGCTTGCTCACGGCTGCGGATATCAAGTTGCTCAGCGGGCTTGCCTGCGTGCCATTGTCGAGCAGGCGCGTCAGGCCCGTCCGCGTTGCAATAATTAAATCATCGCGCACCGAAAAACTTACAGGATTTCCGCGGCGTTCCGAAAGCAGCCCGTACTTGACTCCCAGCGTGACATTGCCCAAACCGCCGTCGTTGTTCGCGGCAAAGGGAAAATCCTCGACGTACCCGGGAGTTCCCGTCGGCAACGTATGGAAAATGGTGTTGGAGTACGGTGCCCCGGCAATATTGGGAGGCGCCAGGCTTAATTGACTTCCGTTTCCAATGTGGGTGTGCCCATACGGCACGAACGAAGCAAACACATTCAGGCGATCCGTGATGCCGTAACTGGCATCCATACCAATCTGGAAAAGGGTAACGCTGCCCGGCATGCGGCCAAATTTATTCCCGTACGCGGAAAATGCGAAACCACCCTTCGGGAGCGTATCCGCTGTTTCCACTGTAAACAGTCCGATGGTCCCGGTCGTTGCCAGCATCGGCGTAAACTTGGGTGCCGGCTTATATTCCTCTGCGGCCTTCGCATTGCTCGCCGCCGTTTGCGCCGGAACGCCAGGCGCAGCCGTGGGTGTCGCTTCTGGAGCGCTGGTTTCATCCGCTATCAAATCCGTTGCGGCAGTTGACGTTGTATTATCAGCCTTCTTAAGATCTTTCTCGGTCGCCGATTTCCCCGGATTCTTTGCAAAACCGGCTGGAACGAGCAAAAAAGCAAGCATCAGCAGTGCCATACCTCGCAAGATCAATCTCAACATGAACGAAAACCTCCACTTTTGCCTTTATCCACACTACTCGACAGGGAAAAATCTAAATGCAGGACCATCAACTTTGATTCATTTCTCACGCGCAGGTTGCTTGCGCCACACCTAGAGTACCACTCAAAACCGTCAATTCCCCGCCAATATATAAGCGTCATTATTCCTGTCACTGAAGGACGATTTGACTCCTTGCACAGAGAGGCCGGATTTGACTCAACTTCCAATTTTTCTTGCCGGAACACAGACTCCACCCGCAGGCCACCCGCCGCGCTACATTGCCATCTGATTGGGAATGATCGGAGCGGGCACGTTTCCGCACCCTGGCGAGAACCTGGCCTGAACAAATTCTTCAGGACCGTAGGCAAGCACGATTAAAAATGAAACGTGTGGAGGAGCCCAATGCGTAACCTTTCTTCTTCGTGGGCCTTTGGAACAGCAGCCTCGTTGTTTTCTCTTGTCCTTTTCGCAGGGACGCCGGGGATCGTTTCGGCGCAGGGCAATATTTCAGGACTTGCTTCGGTATCTGATGCCGTCCCAAATGGAACGCATTTCCTGGTCCGCCTCGACGACGAACTGAACACCGGCAAGAACAAGGTAAACAAGAAATTTGTCGCAAGAACGATGGAACCCCTGCAAACAGCAAGCGGCCATATCTTTGCCGCAGGGACGAAGGTCTACGGCCACATCAGTCGTATTGAGCCGGGCGGGGTAACTGGCCGCGCGCGCTTGTGGCTGACCTTCGACGATATCGATACCCGGCACGGCCGCCTGCCCGTGATTGCGCAGGTGTCGAGCGTTCCCGGGGATTTCGGCGTGCGGCCAGGCGAGAGCAAAGAGGGTGAGATCGAAACGCGCACAAGCAAGGGCACTCGTAATATCGAGGCCGCAGCAGCAGGCGCAGCCATCGGGGCAGCCGCCGGAGCGGCGGCTCATGGCGGTGAAGGCGCCGCGATAGGAGCGGCGGCGGGCGGCATCGCCGGATTTGTGGCCTCCTCCGGCATCGGTCAGGAACTCGACCTGCCGAAAGGCACCAAGCTCGATCTGGTCCTCGAACGGCCACTGTATTTGAATGACTGATGCCAACCGGTGCCACCGGGAAGCGCTCTTCTTGCATCTCAGCTTGGCATCGACGGGCGGTACTGGTAGATTCGCTAGGAGAAGATGGCCCCGCACGCAAGGGACTGCTCACAAACCAAATGGCCGATTCGACTCGCATAGATATAACGAAACCTGCCCCTGATCGAATCCTGATCGTGGAGGATGAAGAGAACGCACGCATCGGTTACGAGGCGCTGCTGCGCCGGTGGGGCTACGATGTGCTGGGTGTTGGCAGCGCGGAAGACGCTTTGGCGCGTTTCTCCGAATATGCGCCTGCGGCGCTGATCGCGGACGTCGAACTGCCGGGAATGAACGGCCTGGACCTGCTGGCGCGGCTGGGCGAGGATTTGAAAAACGTTCCGGCCATCATCATCACAGGTAAAGGCAGCGAGGAGCGCGTCATCGCGGCGATCGAGGCTGGGGCATTCTGGTATATCGAGAAACCCCTCAAGGGCGCGGTATTGCGTTCCCTGCTGGAACGCGCGCTGGGCCGCGTCCGCGATCACCGCCAGGTGGCTGCGCTGACGCGCCAGTTGCGCGAAGCGGGAAGACTCGGCAACCTGGTTGGCGAATCGAAGGTGATGCAGGACATCATGCGAGTGGTGGAGCAGGTTTCGCCGTCTTCTGCCTCCGTGCTGATCACCGGCGAAACCGGGTCGGGCAAGGAAGTCCTGGCGCGAACCATTCACCGTATCTCTCCGCGTTCCGAACGCCCCTTTATCGCCATTAATTGCTCCGCGATTCCCGAGTCCCTGATGGAAAGCGAAATTTTCGGACACGAGCGCGGCGCCTTCACGGGCGCGGCCGAGCGCAGGATCGGATGCTTCGAGCTTGCCGACGGCGGCACGTTGCTGCTCGATGAAATCGGCGAGATGCCTGCGCAAACGCAGGCAAAACTGCTCCGCGTGCTGGAGGACCATAAAGTGCGCCGCCTCGGCAGCAAGGTCGAAACGCCGGTCGATGTCCGCGTGCTGGCCGCTACCAACAAAGAGCCCGAACAGGCGGTGGCCAAAGGCGAGCTGCGCCAGGACCTGTATTTCCGCCTGAATGTTTTTCACATTCACCTGCCGCCGCTGCGCGAACACAAAGAGGATATTCCCCTGCTGGTCGAGCTCATCCTGCGCGACATCAACGTCAAACACGGCTGCCAGGTTCGCGGCGTCAATCCTGAAGTGCTGGAAATCTTCGCGGGATACTCGTGGCCGGGAAACGTGCGCGAACTGCGCAATGTGCTGGAACGCGCGTCGATCGTCGCCGATCGCGATTTGATCGGCCGCGCCAATTTGCCCGCGGACTTCGGGCATGGCCGGCCCGCAGCCGCTTCCGATCTGACTTCCCTGCGATTTCCGCTGGGCACCACGGTGGAAGCGGTGGAACGCGAACTGATTTTGCAGACTCTGGCTTCCACGAAAAACAAGACGCGCGCAGCCGAATTGCTGGGGATCAGCTTGAAAACTTTGCACAACAAATTGAAGGAATACGAGGCCGCGAAAGCTCCCTCGCACTAAGACGCGTGGCGACACATGCACCTCCGGCTAAAAACAAAAATTACGCTGACCATGGCAGGTCTCGTGCTCGCCGTCGTGGGCGTGAATTCCACGCTGTACGTCATGACGCTGACCCGCCAGGTCATTCGTGAGGCCGATAACCGCGCCCAGCAGGTTTCGAAACAGGTTTTTTTCCAGGCTCAGAATGCCCTGGCGGACGCCGCAGCCGAGGGAAAGAGGCCTCTGTCGAACAGCCCCCAGGACCTGCGCTCGTACGTCCTCCATGTGCTCGATGATAGCGCCGCGCTGACGTCCTCCATCAACGCAGAAGTCGGATATTCCCCCCTGATCTACGAAGTTTCCATTTCCGACGTCAAGAACACCGTGCTGATTTCCAGCGACGCTACCTTGATTGGGAAACAGTCGCCGGACAGGACAAACCTCGAGCAGCTGGTTGCGAGCAGTTTTTTGAGTCAGATCAAGGTGCTCTATGGTCCGTTGCGCGCATACGATGTGAACTATCCCTTCGAATTAGGGCCGCCGGGGAACAAGGTTCCTTTCGGAGTGATTCGCGTAGCGGTGCAAGCGAGCCTGCTGCGAAACGATATCATGCCCGCGTTGCGCTCGGCCGCCTTGCTCGCTCTGGCGTCGCTGGTCATTTCCGTTTTACTGGCCGCGCTGGTCAGCAGCCTTTCCCTGGCGCCGTTAAAACGCATCACCGCGCAATTGGACCGCATCTCCAAGGGCGAATTCGACCAGAAACCGATCCAGCGCCGGGATGAATTCGGACAGGTCAGCACGAAAATCAGCCAGATTGGAATGCAACTCCGCGGCGTTCGCGAAATCTTCAGCACGTTGCGCGAAAACCTCGACCAGGTACTCGGCGGACTCGATGACGGGCTGCTGCTGTTTTCACTCGATGGCCGCGCCGTCATGGTCAGCCCCGCGGTGGAGCGATTCCTGTCCACGCCCGCGGACAAGCTTCTGGGACGCCGCGCCGAGGATATTTTTCCAACCGATCATCCGGTCCGGGAAGCCATCAATCTGGTTGATGGGGAATTCCAGCCGGTTGCGTCGGCCGAAGTGATTCTGAGCGGCCCGGAATTGCCGGAGCGGCGCGTCGGCGTGAGCGTGGAAGTGATCACCGAGGGCGGAACCCGCATGGGCGCCCTGGTGAAATTCACGGACCTGGAATCGCGCGAGCGCATCAGCACGCAGTTGCAGGTGTCCGAGCGCATGGCGCAGCTCGGGCGAATTACGGCGGGCGTGGCGCACGAAGTGAAGAATCCGCTGAACTCGATGCGCATCTGGCTGGAGAACCTGAAAGCCAGTTTGCCCGAAGGCGACGACATGCCCCAGCAGGCCGTGCGCGTCCTGGACAGCGAAATCGACCGCCTGGATACCGTGGTGAAACGCTTTCTGGATTTCACGCGTCCACCGGACATGCATCAGGAAGAAACAAGCCTCAAGGACTTGCTCGAAGAAGTGCTTGCCGTCGAGCGCCCGCAGATGGACAAGGCAAACATCCGCGTCACTGCCCGCTTCGCCGAGGTGCCCGCCGTGCTGGCGGATAAGGATCTGCTCAAGCAGGCGCTGATGAATCTGTTTGTAAACTCCATCGAAGCCATGCCCAAGGGCGGACAACTCACCTTGTCGCTCATCCGCCGCGGCGAGATGGCCGAAATCGAAATTCAGGACACCGGCCGCGGCATCGCTCCCGAACACAAACAGCGAATCTTCCAGCTTTTCTTCACTACGCGGCCCGGAGGCAGCGGTATCGGCCTGGCCAGCGCATTCCGGACTGTGCAATTGCACAATGGTTCGATAGGCTTTGAGTCGGAAATGGGCCAGGGAACGAAGTTTCGAATCGAATTGCCATTAGCACGGCAGATGGAGCCCGCACTCACTCGTCCGCGCGGTCCGGCGGCAGCGGAGCGGAACACATGATGCGAAAGATCGAACTGCTTGCACTGCTGTGCGCCATTGCATGGGGAACGGTCGGGTGTGCCAGCAGGAGTATCGTGCGCGCCACGCCTCCCTCGGTGAGCACGCCGCCGGCCGAGGAAACCGCCCCGATGCCCACACCGGCCGCGCCGCCGCCGGTGGAAGTCAAGTCTGAGCCGCCGCCGGAGACCACTCCGCCAGCGCCTCCCCTGATACCGGCCGAACATCCCGCACCGGCGCGTCCGCGCCCGGCGCCGTCGGAGACGGCGGACCAGGCGCGCAAACCGGCGCCGCCACAGATTTCACCCCAGCTATCTCCCAGAGACCTGGAAATGGCTAAGAACATCACCACCTCCAACATCACAGCGGCGGAAAAAAACATGCAACTTTCCAGCGGCAGGTCTCTCAACGCGGCGCAAACGGATTTGGCGGAAAAAATCCGGGGCTTTCTGGCTCAGTCGCATGAAGCCATCGCGACCGATGATTGGGTTCGCGCGCAGAATCTGGCCGAAAAGGCGCGCGTGCTTTCCGACGAACTCGTGAAATCGTTTTAAGCCGAATGTCCGGCGGCATTTATTTGGTTCCAGGCAGATGCGCGTCCGCCACGGCGGAAGCGCGCTGCCATGGACCAATTCCAGATCAGCACGCGGCCTGAAAATCCGCAACGCTTTCTCCCCCTGTTTTTGCTGGTAAGATATTCCCGTGCGAACTTACGATGTTCTGATCGCAGGCGGGGGCATCATCGGCGTCTCGATTGCTTTTGAGCTTTCGCAGCGCAATCTCCGCGTGGCCGTATTGGATCGCCAGGAATTTTTGCACGAAGCCTCCTGGGCGGCGGCGGGAATGCTTTCCCCCGCGCCGGATTGCCCTGCCGCGATTCCGCTTGTGCCGCTGGGCCGGGCCAGCCTGGCTCTATATCCGCAGTTCATCTCCGCCATAGAAGAAGCCTCCTCGATGAAATCCGGCTATCGCACCGACGGAACGCTCGAAGTCCTCTGCCACGGCGATGTCGAACGCGAATTGAGCACTCTGGTGGCTCTGCATCATGGGTTGGGCCTCGCGTGCGAACCATTGCCGCTGGATGAAGCCCTGGAGATGGAGCCCGCGCTGGGCCGCGACGTTCGCGCCGCCGCGCTGCTTCCCGGCGAGGCTTCGGTTCATACGCGCCGGCTCACCGCGGCGCTGCTGGCCGCGGCGAAGAATTCCGGCGCGACACTGCTGCCGGGAGCGGAAGTGGCTGCCCTGGTCCGAACTGAAAAGCGTTGCACGGGCGTGAAAACCTCGGCGGGGGAAACCATCTCCGCGGCGCACGTCGTGTTTGCCGCGGGCTGCTGGACGTCCCGGATCGCTGAAGTCGCTCCCTACGCGCCTACGATTCCGGTGCGCGGACAGATGTTGGCCCTGCGGCATGCGGGGAAACCGCTTCGCCGCGTGCTGCGTTCCGAACGCGGCTACATCGTGCCACGCGGACCTAGCTCCCCGCAGACGCTGGTCGCGGGCAGCACTCTGGAAGACGCGGGTTACGAAAAGTGTGTCACTTCGGGCGGCATCGAAAAAATTCTCGCCGCCGTGAACGAAATCGCGCCCGAACTGGCCAAGGCGGAAATCACCGAAACCTGGTGCGGCCTGCGCCCGGGCACGCACGATCAACTGCCCATTCTCGGACCCACCGACATCGAAGGCCTGCTCCTGGCGACCGGCCATTACCGCAACGGCATTCTGCTTGCCCCCATCACGGCCAGGCTTCTGGCCGAGTGGATCACCGGGCGCGCGCTTTCCCTGGATTGCGAAGCTTTCAGTCCGCGGCGATTCGCGCGCGGAAATAATGGCCGCTCCGCGACCGAGATTTAGTCCCAGGCACTGTTGGCGCTTGCCCGCATCCGCTGGATCAGAAAGGGCGATCCATGCCGGGCGCGGCATTTTGAAAACCACACAGCCTGGAAAAGGAGACGATTTCATGCAGCCACGGATCGAATACAGAAGCCATGCCCCCGAAGCGCTCAAAGCCCTGCGCGGCCTGGAAAAATATATTTCCGAATGCGGCCTGGACCATGGATTGATCCACCTGATCAAGTTGCGCGCGTCGCAAATCAACGGCTGCGCGTACTGCATCGACATGCACTCGATCGACGCACGGGCGCTGGGGGAAACCGAGCAGCGGCTCTACGCGCTCGATGCCTGGCGTGAAGCGCCATTTTTCTCGGACCGCGAGCGCGCCGCTCTGGATTGGACCGAGGCCGTCACGCTGGTTTCGGAATCGCACGTGCCCGACGCGGTTTACGAGGAGGCCAAGAAGCATTTCAGCGAGAAGGAGATCGTGGACCTGACAATCGTGGTGTCCACCATCAATATGTGGAACCGGATCGCCATCGCATCGCGCGCCCTGCCAGGACGCTACCACCCGGCCAAATCCTCCGCCACGTCTTAAAATATTGTGATTTATTATTCTGCCGGCGGGAGGATTTGCGGAAGTAGCCGTCACAATCGCGGGGGAATTTCTCCCTGTCCATCGTTCTTTCAAGCTTTCAAGGATGCACGGCCATGGGCGTCCCGGCTTCCAGTAATTTGGCGAACTGCAGGGCGGGCACCGGACGGCCCAGGTAATATCCCTGCCCTTCCTCACAGCCACGGGCCTGGAGAAAGGCGATCTGCGAGGCGGTTTCCACGCCTTCCGCGATCATCTTGTGCTTGAGGCTTCTGCCCATATTGATTACGGCGCTGATGATGGTCGCATCGTCCGTATCGGCGTTGATTTCGTGCACGAACGACTGGTCCACCTTCAGAGTGTCCACCGGAAACTGCCGCAGATAACTCAAACTGGAATAGCCGGTTCCGAAATCATCGATGGCCAGACGCACGCCCATCGCTTTGAGCTTCAGAAGCATGGGGACGGTAAATTCGATATGCTGCATGAGCACGCTTTCGGTCAGTTCGAGTTCGAGAAAGCGCGGATCAAGACCGGTCTCATTCAGAATGGTCCGAACACCTTCCAGAAAATCCTCGCTGCGAAACTCCACCGAGGAAACGTTGACGGCCAGCTCGATCGGAGGCAACCCGGCGTCCTGCCAGGCTCGAACCTGCCTGCACGATTCGCGCAGCACCCATCGCCCGACGGGCAGCATCAAGCCGCTATCTTCGGCAATGGAAATGAATTGCAGCGGACCAATCAGCCCACGATGCGGATGATTCCAGCGGATGAGTGCCTCAACGCCGGTAATCTCCATCCTTTTCAGATTCACCTTGGGCTGGTAATACAATAAGAACTCATCGCGCTCCAGGGCATGCCGCAGGCTTGCTTCCACCGCTTGCCGCTCGACAGCCTTGGCATTCATGCCCTTCTCGAAAAACTGAAAATTATCACGCCCCAGTTCCTTGGCCTTGTACATTGCCATGTCGGCATTTTTGATCAGGGCTTCCGCGTTCAGTCCGTCACCCGGGTAGGTTGATACTCCGATACTCGCGGTGACGCGGAGGCTGTTGTGGCCGATGTCGTATGGTGCGATCATCGCATTCAAAATCTTTGCCGCCTTGGCGGCCGCATCGCTGGGACCCGCAATCTCTGAAAGAAGGATTATGAACTCATCTCCGCCTTGGCGGCTTACCGTATCGGAGGTGCGCACACAGGCAAGCAAACGCTTGGCAGCCGAACAAAGCAGTTTGTCTCCGATCCCATGACCCAGCGAGTCATTGATATTCTTAAATCCGTCCAGATCCAGGAACAATACGGCGACGCAGTTCCCATTCCTCCGCGCCGCCACAATCGCCTGTCCCAGCCGGTCTTTCAAGAGCAAGCGATTCGGCAAATTGGTCAGGACGTCGTATTGCGCCAAATGGTACATCTCCAATCCCATGGCCCTTGCGTTCGACACGTCGTGGAAAACGATGACGGCTCCGGCCGCGTGGCCTTGCCGGTCATGAATCGGGGCGGCGGAATCCTCGATGGCACATTCAGATCTGTCCCGCCGAATCAGGATGCAGTGCGGGGTGAGTCCCACGGGTCTGTTTTGCTCGATGGCGGCAAGCAATGGGCTCTTGCAGGGTTCCCGGGTGTTACCGTCAATGAGTTCAATGACCTCGGCGATCGGCTTCCCGGTCGCTTCCTGCCGTGCCCATCCCGTCAATTTTTCCGCAACGTCATTCAGGTAGGTAACTTGCCCGTGAATATCCGTGCTGAGAACAGCGTCTCCAATGGAGTTGAGCGTGACTTGCGCGCGTTCCTTTTCCGTGAACAAATCCTCTTCCGCGGCCTTCCGCTCCACCATATTGCGCACGGCACGGACCAGGGAATAGGTATCGATGTGACTCTCCAGCAGGAAGTCTTTTGCTCCGCGCCGCATGGCCTCCATGGCTATCGCTTCATCCCTCACACCGGCCAAAACAAGAGTGGGTACGCCAGACACCGCCGCCGACAGCCGGTCAAACGTCTCCAGCCCCTGACTATCAGGGAGGGAAAGATTGACGAAGATCGCCCAAATATCTCCCTTTTTCAGTTCTGCGATCCCTTTCGCAAGCGTCTTGGCCCGCCTACCCTTAAACGGGCCATTGCCGGCAATTCCCAGCGCCTCTCGAAACACAGCGAAATGAGACGGATTGTTGTCAATCAATAGCAGAGTTTTCATTTCGGCCATGTACTTTTTCCCTACCATCGCGATCGGTTAACGTTTATTCTCCAATGACGCTGGAGAGCAAGAAACGTGCCATTGCGGCAAAGTCACATTAAGTCATTCAGAATCTTTCCTTTCGACTATGAATGTCAGATCGATCGGATTGAAGTCTTCCCCGGTTGGAATTCAGCCCTGCTCATAATTCCTATTTGGGAATTCCCCGAACAGATCCAGATGCAACCAGATGAGTGGCCGGATAGTACTAACGCAGACTCACTTAATATGTCACTAACTGTGCCACTCTAGAACCACAATACATTCATTTAACATCTTCCGCTGTTCAGTTTTATACATATCGGTTAAATAGCGAACAGGCTTCGGAGAGATGGATGCGGGGACGTCAGACGCGCCTGACCGCACGAGACGCATTTTATGAATATTTTTCTAGTGTGCCATAACGGCAATGCGGCAGGAAGATTCGCGGCCGATGAAAAATGTTCGTGTGAATACTTGATAATGTTTGCCTGCTGCGATTTTAGCCCCGGCGGACATCCTGCAAAACCAATCCGGCGGGCAATCGCCGCAAATGCGATTTTGCAGCTCTGTCGCAGTCTCTAAAAGGGAGACCTGCTGCGCACCGGTTCGCGACTGTCTGCTCCGGGCATCTGCGAAGCGCGCCCCGGACTGGTAAAATTGATCCGGCTGGCGTCGAGATAGACGTTGCGGTCGAGGATCACATCGAGTGTGGTGCCGCGGGGCAATTCGAGTTCCGGGCCGCGCGTGAGCAGGACGGAGGCGAGTCCGACGGCCGCGCCGGCGGCCGCGCCGATGCCCGCGCCGGTTCCGCTGCGCCCGGCGATGCCGCCGATACCCGCGCCGATGCCGGTCGACTTGACAATCGTTCCCGCGTCGTCCGCCTTATCGGTATCGCCGTGAATATTGCCTTCGGCGTCGGTGGCATCATTGCCGCCGGTTCCAGCATTTGTGGGAATAGCGTTGAAATTCACGGTATACCCGTTGGGAAGAATCATCGTGTCCAGGCGCAAGCGGATTTCGCCCGTCCCTTTCACTTTTCCGGGCCGCCTGGCGGACGTGATTTCGCCCTGCACGTAGGAACCGGCCGGAATGAGAATGCGATTGTTGATCACGATGGGGAAAAGCGTTTCGAGATAAACAGGATCGCCCGGCTTGGCGTTGCGCGTGCTCACCGCGTTGTGCAGAATGAGGGGCAAGCGCGTGCCCGCGGGCACCAGGAGTTTTGCAGAAGCCGCTTTCGGCGCGGTATTCGAAGTGGAAGACGCCCGCAACGCCGGCGCCACCGGAGCCGCGGGATCCTGGCCCGGTCCGGCCGGCTGTTGCGCGTGCAGCGCCCCACCGCCCGCCAGCATTCCCGCAAACGCCAGAAACAGCAATCGATGATTCATGCGATTCCCTCGTTCCAGGCTTCGATGCGCATTCCGGGTATGAAGATGCCGCGATTATACGCTTGCCCATCCGGACTCAGGGATCACTTTTTTCGTGAAACCCGATCTCAAATGCCAAACGCATGGATCGAGGCATTGCCGCGTTTGACGCGGAGACCCGGCCAGCTTAGGCTTGAATCCTACAAGGAGGCACGATGGCAAAGCTGGCCCTGGTCTACGGCATGCGCCTGTTTCCCGCCGATGAATTGGGCGAAATAACCGAAGCGGTGGTGAAATTAAAGGATGGACGCACGGCGCGCGTCACCATGCACCTGATCGAAGGCAGTAAGGAACAGATCGAGGATACGCTGCAGCAATCGGTCGAAGCTTTTTTTGAGATGTATCCGGAGATCTGAATTTCAGGGGAAACGCGCGGCAGGACGCGGCTACCTGCCCGGCCGCACGAAAATAGAAAAGCAGACAGGCGGAAACTTGTCCTGCCGGAAGACTTCAGCGGTTCCCGAAATTTTCCGGATCGAAGTCCGGGGCTCCCGGAGCGGGCACGTTCGAGGAAGTCAGCACGACGCTCTGCCCGGTCAATTCAAAACGCTTCCTGCATTTCCGGCAAGCGACCAGTTCATCCACACGAACCATGTAGGAACTCGCCAGGGCGAAGCGCTTCTTGTCTTCTTCCCCGGCGCCGCGCGGCAATTCGTTCTTTTTCGTCCGCACGATCCAGCGAATCGGGTAGTTGTCTTCCTTGTGGCATGCGGGACAGGTGAGGGCAATGCTCTTGGTTTCCTGCTTCTCCGTGTAAAACTGGCGCTCGTCCATTTGTCTTCACCCCCCTGGCATTCGCGTTCCGACGATCAAGCGCGCTACGCGTCCATCGCATCGCTCACCGCCGACGATTCAATTGTAACAAATTCAATGCCCGCGTCACGCCATCGCGGCAACCAATGTTCGAGCGCCGCGACCACGTGAAGCCGGTCGCCGCCCAAAGTCCGATGATCGCCGTCATGCAGAACGACGATGTCGCCGCGCGGCCGGTCCGGCCGCGCCACTCCCCCAAGCCTCGCGATTAATTTTCCGGGAGGCTGCGGTTTCCAGTCCCAGCAGATTTTCGACCACATCACCACGCCCTGCAGTCCGGCGCGGCGAACCTCTTCCGCCAGCAATGGGCTTCGATAGCCGTACGGGGGCCGCATCCAGCGGGGCGTTCCCGCCATGGCCGCGGCGATGGCCTCCTGGCAGCGCGCCAACTCGTCGCGAATTCCCTGTCTCGACTGAAAAATCAGGTTTGCGTGCGAATCCGTGTGGTTGCCCAGCAAATGGCCGCGCACCGACATTTCCTGGACCAGGCCGGGACATTCCCGCACAAATTTTCCAATCAGAAAAAATGTCGCGCGCGCCGAGTAGCGTTCCAGCAGTTCAAGCAGTTGCGGGGTGACGGCCGGATTCGGTCCATCGTCGAACGTGAGGGCGATTTTCTTCGGCGAGGCCGTGTGCCGCAGCGTGGGGCCAAACAGTTCGGAGGAAGGCGCGACGGCGCCCCAGGCGGCGATTCCCGCGGCTGCCGCCACGCCAGCCGGCAAAACGATGGGCCATGGGTTCAAGGTGTCTTCGCTCCCGGTCTGCTTCCGATTCCGATCTTCTTTCCGATCTTCATTTTGATCTTCTCACGGCGGCATCCGCCATGCCAATCGCCACCGGTGCCGGTCCTGTCTGCATCGGAAAGGGGCCCTGGTCCCTGTAGGGCTCGCCTTCAGGCGGGCATCGCCTTACATCCAGGATGCCACCCTGAAGGGTGGCGCTACAAAAACCTTCGCATTCGAGTTCTTACACGGAATCTGAAAGCGCGTCCGACGAATGATCCATTCTCTGGCACTCAAACGATTGACGTCACCCTGAGGAACAACTTAGGACGGAACAGGGTTCCCAGGCCTGCCCTCGCCGGTAACCCTTCGGCCTAAGCGCGCGTCCAAGTAGGGAATCTGAAGGCGGCGAATACGGTGGCGGCTGCCCCGGGGCCGTGAATATTGGAACTGCACCGGCACGAAAGCGGTATCTTCAATTCAAGAGGTTCCAAGAGGTTCGAAAGAGTTGTTCGAAGGGGCGTGAAAGTTGTTGGCTAACAGATGCGCCGTACGGCGCGCGGGAATCATCGCAGGGCTCTTCGCGCTTATGGCCGCCTTTGGCGCCCCGCTGTCCGCGCAAGGCAAGCCGGACACTCAAGCTGCCCCCAATCTCCCCGATCAACCGGCTGCACTGCCACTGACGGGCGTCATACGCACCGCCGGTGGAGGCGCCCTTCCCGGGGCCACCCTGCGCGTCATCCAGACGTCCACTGGAAAAGCTTGGGTCAGCTGGACCGATGAGAATGGAAAGTTTGAATTCCCCGCGCTTCCGGCGGCCCACTACCGCGTGGAAATTTCCCAGCTCGGTTTTGCCCCCGCCACCAGGGAAATCGATTTAACAGCGAATTCTCAAACCCCGTTCGAATGGAAACTGGATGTGGCAACCCTGGCGGAGATGGCCGCTCCTGCCGCCTCGGAAAGCGCCGCCAAGGCGCCCTCTCCAGCCACACCGGCAGCAAGTGAAACGGCAAAGGCCAGAACATCCAGCGCGCCTGCCGTGACGCCGGGAGCACCTGCTTCCGCAGATCAAAATACGGCTGCGGCGGATCGTGGCGCGCGCCCATCGCAGCCCCGAAGATTTCCCGGCGGCAATGCCGGACGCCCGGGGAATGGCCCGGGCGGATTCGGCGCGGGCGGCGGGCGGCGCGCCTTTCAGCAAGTTGGCCTGAGCGACCAGAATTTAAATAATCCAAATGACATCGATACAATGGCCGAAGAAGAAAATCCGAACGATGCCGCGGACGCGCTTGGCCAGGCCGCCTCCGCCGATGCCGTGCAGATGATCGGAACCGTAGCCATGGGCCAAACGCAGAATCAAATGGGCGGCTTTCCGCAAATCGGCGGCGCCCCGGATGCGCAGGACGGGTCCGGCAACACGATCCCGGGGCAAGCGGCCCCCGAAGAAGGCCCGATGCGCGGCGGATTTCGCGGTGGCGGGAGAGGAGGGCTCGGCGGCGGGCGTGGACGCGGCCCCGGAAGAAGAGGCCCACAAGGAGTCGCCGCGCTGTGGGGCGCGCAGCGATTGCTGCGCCAGCGCATCAACCGGGTGCATTACAGCGTCTACAGCAGGTACGGGAATTCCGCGCTGAACGCCAGGCCGTATTCCCTCACGCAGATCAATCCGCCGAAAATTTCCAGTTGGACCGAGTCCGCGGGATTCAACATGGGCGGACCGCTGAAAATTCCGCACGTGTACGATGGCACCGACAAAACATTTTTCTTCGTCAATTTTGGCGGCACATGGTCGCGCAATCCCGTGGATTCGTTCGCCACGGTCCCCACAGCGGCGGAAAGGGCGGGAGACTTCAGCGGAGATAACGTTCCGTTATACGACCCTGCGTCGAATTTAACTGGCCCGAGAACCCTGATGTCCAATTCCGGCTGCGCGCAGGACGCCGCCAATGCGGCCGGCACGTGCATTCCGCAAAGCCGCATCAGCCTGCAGTCGCTCAGCCTGCTGAATTACATCCCGCTGCCGAACTTGCCCGGCCGGACGCTGAACTACCACCTGCAAACCAATCTTCCCGGCCTGAGCAACCGTCTGAACGTGCATGTGACGCACCAGATTTCGTCGAACCTCAGCCTGCAGGTGAATTACCACCTCAGCAACGGAACGTCGCACGCGCTGAGCAGTTTTCCGGGGATTGAAGGGAACACGTTCACGCGCGGGCAGAGCGCGGTGATCCGGCTGACACAGAATTTGACAAAGGCGTTCCTGCACACCTCCGAGTTTTATTTTTCGCGCAGCCGTTCGCTGGGCCTCAACCAGTTTTCAAATTTGACCGACATCAGCGGACAGCTCGGCATCACGGGCGTATCGACGGCGCCATTCGATTTCGGACTGCCACAAATCAACTTCACGAATTTCACCGGGCTGAGCGACCCTACGCCATCGCTGGACCGGAGCCAGACGTACCGCTACGTCGACAGCGTCCGCTGGATGCTGCCCAAACACACCATTACCTTTGGCGGCGAAATTCGCAAGATGGACATGAATCGCAACACCGATCCCGCGCCCAACGGCCGGTTCGCCTTCACCGGCCTGATGACCAGCCAGTTGACTTCCGCGGGCGCGCCCGACCCATCCATCGCAAGCGGAAATGATTTCGCCGATTTCCTGCTCGGCTACCCGGCAAACACGCGAGTGCAATTCGGCAATACCAGCACGTATTTCCGCAACTGGGGCTTTGTCGCCTACGCCAGCGACGACTGGCACATGTTCCCGCGCTTCACACTGACCTATGGCGCGCGCTACGAGGCATTTACTCCGCCTACGGAAATCAACGGCCATATTGCCAACCTGAACGTGAGTTCGGACTTTTCGCAGGTGCAATGCGTCACGCCGGTAGCCACGGCGGGCTGCGTCGCGGGAACGTCGGCATCCCTGTTCAACGGCCACTACAATAATTGGGCGCCCCGCATCGGCATCGCCTGGCAACCCCCGGGAAAATGGTTTTCCGGACAGCATCAGATGACGGTTCGCGCGGGATACAGCATGTTTTACGTGGAGTCCTACCTGAATACACTGGCAAGCGCGATGGCCAATCAGCCGCCGTTTGCAGTGGCGAACACGCAAACCACGCTCAGCGGCGCAACCCCAACCCTGTTGACGCTGCAAAACGGTTTCCCGGCGGTTTCGGCAGATACGCTCACCAATACCGTCGCGGTGAATCCTAACTACCAGGTTCCCTACGCGATGATCTGGAATGCCTCGATCGAATACAACCTGCTGCCGGATACGTTCCTGGAAGTGATGTACACGGGCACACGCGGCGTGCATCTGGACGAGCTTCTTGGATTCGGCCTGACAAACAACGCCGGCGGCAATTCCACCGGGTTCACCTACGACACCTCCGGCGCATACTCCAATTTCAACGCCCTGCAAGTGCGCCTGCAGAAACGCATGAGCCAAGGACTGATGTTCATGGCGCGCTATACCTATTCGAAGTCTCTGGACAATGCCAGCACCATCGGTGGCGGCGGGCAAACCGTGATTCAGAACAACGCCGACCCCGGCGGCGACTACGGACTTTCCTCCTTCGACATGCGCCACCAGTTTCTCGGCATGTTTTTTTATCAACTGCCGTTTGGCGAGCGCCAGCGCTTCGCCACCAAAGGCTGGGAAAAAGCGGTCTTCGGAAACTGGCGCATCAATGCCAGCATCACCGCGCACTCCGGCACGCCTTACACCGTCAGGGTCTTTTCGAAGAACCCGGCCTGCCAGAATGTTCCGGGAGTGAACTCCGAGCGGGCCGACCAGATTGGCCCGGCCGGGCTGGCAAATCCCACCGTGCAGCAATGGTTCAATACGGCGGCGTTTGCCGCTCCCGCCGGGTGCTACGGCACCGCGCCGCGAAATTCCGTCATCGGCCCCGGCGCATTCACCATCAATTCGGGACTATCCAAGACAATTCCATTCGGGCGCGACGGCCTGCGCCGCATCGATTTCCGATGGACGGCATCGAATCTGCTCAATCATGTGAATTATTCGGGATTGTCCACGGTTCTGGGCTCCACAACCTTCGGACAAATCACCGGAGCCGGGGCGATGCGCAGCATGGAATTCACCACTCGGGTGAACTTCTGATGCGCGCTTTATCCTTCCTCACGCGGCGAATTCTCGCGGGGCTTGCGGCCGCTTCCCTGCTCGCCGGGCCGGTGGGCGCGCAAAATGCGCAGCCGCCAGCGCCCCGGCAACAGGCCACTCCCGTGCCCGTAAACCCGCGGCGGGGCCCGGCGGCGCCGCCTGCGGCCGTGCCGCGAGGGAAAGCGACGATTCGCTCCACCGTCAGCCTGGTGGAAATCGACGTCCAGGTAATCGGGCGCGACGGCAAGCCGATCAAGGGACTCAAGCAGGAACAATTCAGCGTGACCGAAAACGGCAAGCCGCAGAAAGTCTCGACGTTCGAATTTAACGATATCGAAAAAATCGAAACTGCCGGCAAGGGCAAAGATGTGGCGCCGATCACCATCCCGCTGGGATCGGTGACCTCGCCGGAAGAAATCAGGACCGCCGCCCACGATCACCGGATGATCGTGCTGTTTTTTGACATGACCTCGCTGGAGCAGGAAGACCTGCTGCGCTCGACGCGCGCCGCCGAGAAATACATTCGCGAACAAATGACGCCGGCCGACCTGGTAGGCGTGGTGGCCTTCGGCAACACGCTCCAGGTGATTGCGAATTTCACGAACGATCGCGATTTGCTCAAGCAGGCCGTGGAAGCCCTGGTGCCGGGCCACGAAGCGGCCCTGGCACAGATGGCCGATGCCGCCACGGCCGCCGACGGCGAAGATGCCGTCACCGAAGATACCGGTTCGGCGTTCACCGCCGACGACACCGAATTCAACGTCTTTAACACCGACCGCAAACTTGCCGCCGTGGAAGCCATCTGCGACGTCCTCGGGAGCATTCCCGGGAAAAAATCGCTAATTCAGTTCACCAGCGGCGTCACGCAGACCGGCGAGGAAAATCGTTCGCAACTGATCGCCGCCACGAACGCCGCCAACCGCTCCAACGTTTCCATCTACACCGTGGATTCGCGGGGATTGCTGACCGCCACGCCGGGCGGCGACGCCAGCATGGGCGCGTCCAGCGGCACGGCCATGTTTACCGGCGCGACCGTCATTTCCCAGAGCCAGTCGCGGGAGGATTCGCGCGAAACACTGGCGACGCTGTCGGGAGACACGGGCGGGCGTTCGTTTTTTGACGCCGGGGATTTCGGCAAAGTCTTTCAGAGCGTGCAGAACGATACTTCGGGCTACTACCTGATCGGCTATTACAGCACGGACACCGCGCACGACGGCGCGTGGCGCCGCGTCCGCGTGAAAATCGCTTCCCTTCCCTCCGGCGCGCACATTCGCGCGCGCGATGGTTATTACGCGCCAAAGGATTTCGGCGTGTTCACCACGGAGGATCGAGAGCGCCAGCTGGAAGAGGCATTCAACTCGAACGTTCCCGAAGTGGAGCTTCCGGTGGCCGTGGAAACGGCGCAGTTCCGGCTGAACGCCGGTCAAATATTCGTTCCCATCGCCGCGAAACTCGCTCCGAGCGCCCTGCAATGGGCGCAGAAGCGCGGCAGCCGCGAAACCGCGTTCGACTTCGCCGCCGAAGTGCGCGACGCAAAATCCAACCGCGTCGTCGGCGCCCTGCGCGACACCATCACCGTAAAAATCGACGCCGAGCATTTTCAGGATCTCCAGCAGCATTCGCTGGTCTATCAGGGCGGCATCATTCTTCCTCCCGGAAAATACAAATTGAAATTCCTGGCGCGCGAAAACGAGTCCGGGCGGATCGGCACGTTTGAGGACACGCTGACGCTGCCGCCGCTGCAGCCCGGCCGCCTGCAGTTGAGCACGCTGCTGCTGTCCAGCCAGGTTCAAGCCCTGCACGAGGCGGCGCAAATCAAAACGCAGGCGCTCGGCGAGGACGCCAGGATGAAATCTTCCCCACTCGACGTGGGCGGCGAACGGATCATTCCCAGCGTGACGCGCGTGTTCACCGCGCAGCAAACCCTGTACGTTTTCTTCCAGGCCTACCTGCCGCAAAAGGCCGATGCGGCTTCGCTGCGCGCGGGCCTCGTGTTTTTCCGCAATGGGATGCGCCTTTCGGATACGCCGATGGTCGCCCCGGCGGAATACAACGAAAAATCGCGTACCGCATCGTTTCGCATCAGCCTGCCGCTGGCGGGATTGAACGCGGGCCGCTACACGGTGCAGGCCGTCGTGGTGAGTGCGGGGACAGACTATGCCGCGTTCGCGCGCAATTATTTCGCGCTGCTCGCCGCGCCCAAATCCGCGGCAGCCGCCAACGTCCCGCCTCCCGCCGGAAAATAAATGTTCAATATGGATGGTGTGGCAGACTCCCGCCTTTCGCACGTGCACTTATACGGAAAGAGGAAACACGGGCAGGCTGCAGATTGAATCACGCGCAGTTAAACTTAAAAAAATCAGACAGGCTGAAGCCTGTCCAACTTACGGCTGCCCCGTTATGCGGCCGTAAGAATGGGAGGCTCGGGCGGTTTCTGATCAGGCTCGGGAGGGTCCGGGGGCGGCGGCGGTTCGTTGTTTGTAGCGTCCTGCGCGGCGCTTTGTTCCGGAGTTGGTTCCGCGTTTGGTTCCGGAGATGATTCCGCGGTGGGTTCGGCGCTTTGTTCCGCGTTTTGCTCGGGCTTTAGTTCCGCTTTCTGTTCCCCGTATTCTTCCGCGTCCTGTGCGGCTCGATGTTCGATGGGCAGCTCGATTCGAAAGGTCGTGCCCGCCCCCGGCGCGGATTCGACCGAAACTTTTCCGCCATGCTCGCCCACAACGGACTGCACAATGGCCAGGCTCAGCGCCGTGCCATGCTGCCTGCTCGCGGAACCGGAAGTGAACAGGCGCGCGCATTCCTCCGGCGTCAGCCCTGCGCCGGTGTCGCCGACTTCCAGGCGCACCAGACCATCGTGCTGCGAGGTTCGGACGGTCAAAGTGCCGCCCGCGGGCATGGCGTCCATGGAATTGAGCACAAGATTTTCGATCGCCTGGCGCAACTGCCCGGGATCGGCCTGCGGATGGGCTATATTTTCGTCGAGGTAAAGTTCGGTGGAAATCGGAGGGCGGCCTACGGCGCTCAGTTGCGGCTCCAGCCGTTTGACGATGCCGCGCACGCATTCGTTCACGTCCACGGACCTGAAATCCGGCGGCAGCATTTTCCCAAAATCGCTGAACCGGGTGACAATGGCCTTCAGATTTTCCAGCTCGGCGCGCAACCCCGCCATGGATTCGAAAAATATTTCATCAAACCGCTCGGAGGTTTGTTCGCGCGCGCGCTGCAGGCCTTCTACGGTCAGCTGCAGCGGGAAAAGCGGGTTCTTCAATTCGTGTGCGAGGCTGCGCGAGAGCTCGCGCCATGCGGCGACGCGCTCGGTCCGCACCAGGCGCTCGCGCTGCTCGGTAATCTGCCCCGTCATTTCATTGAACGCCTTGCCAAGCCGGCCGATTTCATCCCGCGAGCCGACCTGGACACGCGCGTCCCAGCGGCCCGCGGCCACTTCCCGCGCGCCTGCGGTCAACCGCTTGACGGGGCGCGTCACGCGCGCGGAAATCCACCAGCCGAGAATCAGACCCAGCAGAATCACTCCGCCGCCGGCGAGCAGCGCAAGTGAGCGAAGGAAAACGAGCATCTGCGCCATTTCCCGGCGGGAACTGCCGGCCAGAAATACTCCCAGGAGATTTCCGTCGCGGCCCAGCAGCGGAATGGCATAGAAATCTTCGGAATTGGGGGCGCGCGCCGTTCCCAGGGCAATTGTTCTTTGCAGCGCGTGGCGCATTTTCTGCACTTCGGTAATCAGCGGCGAAAACAATTCCGCCTGGGCGGCCGGGCCATTCACGTCGGCCAGCGCGGATGGCACGAAGCCCTGTTCGAGATTGCTATACAGCAGCGCGCGCGTGTTCTCCGGCAGAACCAGCCTGGCCAGGAAGCTGCGATCCAGGCGCAGCCCGCCAATCAGAAAAATGCGCTTGTCCCCGACTTGAACCGTGCGGACGGCGAGCAGTCCCAATTCCACGGAGTTGGGAAGTTCCACGCGCCGCAGGAACGCGCCCTTCGCGTTCCAGTTCTGTTCTGCGCCGACCCAATCGTTCTTGGTGCCGAAACGCGCGGGCCACTCCGAGGAGGAAATCAGCGTGCCGTCGTCCCCGACAATGTCGAGAAAATCAAGTTGCTGCGCCTGGGCGATGCCGCGCGCGTCGTTGTAGTACTGCGACGCATCGGCCTCTGGGCGGTTCAGGTCCATGGCCATCCGCAGCGTGGCTTCGGCGTCGGCAATTCCCTGCACGCGGCGCAAGACTTCTTCTCCGCGTTGCTCGTATTCCCGCCGGAACTGCGCGACCAGCGCGTCGGTGCGCTGGCTTTCCAGCTGTTCGAACGTGCGCCGCGTGTAGACGGACATGCCCCAGGCCACCAGCGATACCGCCGCGACGATGGTTACCATAAAAACTGCCAGCAGCTTGGTTCGAATGCTCATCGCAAGTTTCCCCCAAGTGTCCAGACCGGCGCACGCCGGACATCCTGCAGGCGCCAGCCGCCCGGGCGCGGCGGATTACCCTCGCGCGCCTGCCCGCCCCGGCCATCATTTTCCGAGGCGCGCGCAAGAGGGACTGGCTCGAAAAACGCCGAGCAAATTGGCTGCCGCGTAATTCGCAATGGTGCACCCTTCCGCATCGTCCGAATCATAAACCAGCACGAGGAATCAGGAGCGAGAAAGTTCTAGACCTGTGGCTGTAAGTCATTGCCTGTTGCAGAACAATTTTCAACCGCCTTCCTTGCGCATCGCGCGCGCAGGAGCGGCGCGGAAATAAAGAAACCCAGTCCATCGGTGTCTCGCAAGTACACATGGTTGCGCTATACTATTTGGAAGGAGCCCTGATGCGCAGCGAAGGAATTCAAATTGGCCGGATTTATGGAATCCCGATCTTTCTGCACGCCAGTTGGTTCCTGATTTTTGCCCTGATCACGTATTCCTTCATCACCGAGTTTGGCGCCCTGAACCTCAACCTGCCCGTGACCCAGCTCTGGGGCATCGGAATCCTAACCAGCCTGCTGTTTTTCGGTTCGCTGGTGTTTCATGAAATGGCGCACAGCGTCGTTGCCAGGCATTACAAGATCCCCGTGATTTCGATCACGCTGTTCGTGTTTGGCGGAATCGCGCGCATCGCGCGCGACCCGTCGCGCGCCGTGGAAGAGTTCAACATCGCCGTCGCCGGCCCGCTCTCCAGCCTGCTGCTTGCCGGAGCCTTCTGGCTTGTTTACCTTGGGTCAGGCACGAATGCATTGCTCAAGGCCCTGGCCTATTCGCTTTCCACAATCAATCTGGCCCTGGCAATCTTCAATCTGGTGCCGGGCTTTCCGCTGGATGGCGGGCGCATTTTCCGCGCCATCGTCTGGGGCATCACAAAGGATTTTTCGCGCTCGACGCGCATCGCCGCACGCACCGGCCAGGTGATCGCGTACGGAATGATCGGCCTGGGCGCAGCGATGGCCGTAACGAGCTATATCGGACATGGCGACGTGATCAGCGGAATGTGGCTGGCGTTCATCGGTTGGTTCCTGCTGACCGCCGCGCGCCAGAGCCGCGCGCAGGCCGATGCGCGCGGCGCTCTGGAAGGGCTGCGCGTCTCGGACATCATGACGGCAGACCTTCCGACCATCGGACGCGCGATTTCCCTGGAAGACTATGCGCGGGAGATACTGCGCACGGGCCGCCGCGCGCATCTGGTGGTGGCGCACGAACAACTGGTCGGACTGATGACGACCGAGGCGCTGCATGCGGTTCCGCAACAGGATTGGGACGTCACATCGGTGCAGGCCGTGATGCTTCCCAAGGACAAACTCCACTGGGCCGCCCCGGAAGAGCCCGCGCTATCCCTGCTCGACCGCATGCGCACGGTCGGCATGCAGCAAATGCCCGTAATCGCCGGGGGAAGCGTCGTCGGCATCGTCACGCGCGATTCCATACTGCGTGTTCTGCAGGCCCGCCACGAACTCGGCACCTTCGCAAGGCAGCAGCCATAAGTAGGACAGGCTTCAGCCTGTCTTCTTTTGACTTCTATCAACGCTGCAAAAATCAAACCCAGACAGGCTGAAGCCTGTCCTACCTGCACCGCAACTTCACTTCGCGCAAATTCCAGCCTCAGAAAACGGCTTTCGCCTCACCCGCGGAAGAGAAAAATATTTTTGCAATTCCCTGCACCCGCTGAAGCCGCTATGCTGGTTTTCCGAGGACCCTATATGACAAACGAAGGACCCAAGGCGGTGCTGGCGTTCGATGTTTATGGAACCCTGATCGACCCATTGCACATGGAAGAGCACTTGCCCCCCATTTTTGGCGAGCGCGCGAAAGAAGCGTCGGAGCTGTGGCGCGGCAAGCAGATCGAGTATTCCTTCCGGCGCGCGCTGATGAAGAAATATCTGAATTTCGACGTCTGCACTGCGCAGGCGCTGCGCTTTGTGTGCGCGCAACTGGGTGTTTCCCCTGCGGAAGAACGACTGCGGGAATTATTGGCGCACTATCTGAAGCTGCCTGCCTATCCGGATGTCCCGGAAGCCCTTTCGCGGCTGGAAACGCGCGGGTACCGGCTCGTGGCGTGTTCGAACGGAACCGAGAATGCAGTTCGCGGATTGCTCGATCATGCGGGAGTCCTTGCGCGGTTCGGCGGCATTGTGAGCGCCGACCGGATCGCCACGTTCAAACCGGACCCCGCGGTGTACGAATTCCTGGCGGCAGAAGCGCGCACGCCGAAGAAAATGGTCTGGCTGATTTCCAGCAATCCGTTTGACGTGATCGGCGCGAAAGCCTGCGGTTTGCGAACGGCCTGGGTGCGGCGCGATGCGAAACGCGCTTTCGATCCCTGGGAGTTCGAGCCGGATATGATCGTTGGAGGCCTCGGCGAACTGAGCGAGAAAATTGGCATTGGATAGGCCGCGTTTTTAGAACGGGATGTGGAAGCGGGGTCGGGTAGGCTTCAGCTTGTCTGGTTTTTATTTTTGCGGCGCTGACAGAAGTCAAAAGAAGACAGGATGAAGCCTGTCCTACTTTCTTTACCCCTCGCGCAATTCATGCTTCGCGAGGTTCCCCAGGCCGTCGTAGGCGGCGTACTTGTACATTTCCGAAAGCGTCGGGAAATTGAAAACGAGCTCGATGAAGGTGTCAATCGTGCCGCCGGCTTCCAGCACGGCCATGCCGAGGTGAATCAGTTCGGTGGCGCTTTCGCCCATGATCTGCACGCCGAGCAGTTGCCTAGTGTCCTGCCGGAAAATCAGTTTCAGGAGTCCCGAAGTATCGCCGAGGATCTGGCCGCGCGCGTTGTTCGCATACTTCGCCCGGCCGACTTCGCAGCGAATCTTCTTCACTTCGCACGATTCCACTGTTTCTCCCACGGCCGAGATTTCCGGAATCGTATAGATTCCCATGGGAAGCTGCGAAGCCGAGCGCTGCTTAAACGGGAAACCGAATGCGTGGCTCATCGCTACGCGCCCCTGTTCCATGGAGGTTGACGCGAGGGAGGGAAATCCGATGACATTGCCGGCCGCGTAGATGTGCGGCACGTGGGTCTG
>Ga0307374_10003922_pt1 | contig 25124 bp, 24 predicted proteins | sample OX3MG_FD_202532 | JGI IMG/M metagenome (GOLD analysis project Ga0307374, IMG submission 202532) | Soil microbial communities from Risofladan, Vaasa, Finland - OX-3 | ecosystem: Environmental > Terrestrial > Soil > Coastal area > Acid sulfate soil | place: Finland: Risofladan, Vaasa | collected...
CTTCACGTAGACGAATCCTCCGTGGACGGCCACCCGTTCCTCGGAACCGTCCTCGTGCTGGAAACGGACGAGGCCGGGAACGATGGCGCCGATGAGCGGGGTGTGTCCGGCCAGGAAGGTGGCGTCACCGACGTCCGTGCGCAGAATGACGGCGGCCACCTCTTCCTCGAGCACGATGCGCTCGGGCGTCACCAGGCTGGAGGCAAATGTGGGCATCGTTACTCGGCACCCGCCTCGAGCTTCTTGGCCTTCTCGAGCACGGAGTCCACGCCCCCGACATTCAGGAACGCCTGCTCGGGCACCTCGTCGAGCTCGCCGTTCAGCAGAACCTCGAAGGACTCCACCGTCTCCTCGATGGGGACGGTCACGCCCTTCAGGCCGGTGAACACCTCGCCGACGTTGAACGGCTGCGACAGGAAGCGTTGGATCTTCCGGGCCCGGTTGACCGTCAACCGGTCCTCCTCCGACAACTCGTCGAGACCGAGGATGGCGATGATGTCCTGGAGCTCCCGGTACCTCTGGAGCACACCCTGGACGCGTCCGGCCACGCCGTAATGCCGCTCCCCCACGATCTCGGGCGCCAGGATGTTGGAGGTCGAGGCCAGGGGGTCGACGGCGGGGTAGATGCCGAGCGAGGCGATCTGCCGGGACAGCTCGGTGGTGGCGTCGAGGTGGGTGAAGGTGGTGAACGGCGCCGGGTCGGTGTAGTCGTCGGCCGGCACATAGACGGCCTGAAGGGACGTGATGGAGTGTCCCCGGGTCGAAGTGATCCGTTCCTGCAACTCGCCCATCTCGTCGGCCAATGTGGGCTGGTAGCCCACGGCCGACGGCATCCGGCCGAGCAGGGTCGACACCTCGGAGCCGGCCTGGACGAAGCGGAAGATGTTGTCGATGAACAGAAGCACGTCCTGGTTCTTCACGTCCCGGAAGTACTCGGCCATGGTCAGCGCGGCCAGGCCCACCCGCAGGCGCACCCCTGGGGGCTCGTCCATCTGGCCGTAGACGAGGGCGGCCTTCTCCATGACGCCGGACTCCTGCATCTCGATCCAGAGGTCCGTGCCCTCACGGGTCCTCTCGCCCACGCCGGCGAACACCGACACACCACCGTGGTTGAGTGCCACCCGGTTGATCATCTCCATGATGATGATGGTCTTGCCCACGCCGGCTCCGCCGAAGAGGCCGATCTTCCCGCCCTGCACGTAGGGCTCGAGCAGGTCGATCACCTTGATCCCCGTCTCGAACATCTGACGGCGCGGCTCCAGCGTGTCGAAGGCGGGTGCATCGCGGTGGATGTCCCAGCGGTCCTCGACGACACCGATGTCATCGGTGTCGAGGGATTCGCCGAGGACGTTGAAGACGTGCCCGAGAACGGCGTCGCCCACGGGCACGGCCAGCCCGCGTCCGAGGTTGCGGACTACGGTGCCGCGGCGCAGACCGTCCGTCGGCTTCAAACAGACGCAGCGGACCCGGCCTTCGCCGATCTGCTGGGCCACCTCGGAGGTGACGACCACCTTGGTCCCGTCGAGCTCCAGATCCATCTCGACGGCCATGTTGATCTCGGGCAGGCCGTGGGGCGGGAACTCCACGTCGACAACGGGACCGGCGATGGCCACGACCCGTCCGTCGGGAAGGTTGGTGCGGTCGGGGGTGGTCGGTGCAGAGGTTGTGGTGGTCATGCGCCCTGTTCTTTCTGGTCGTTCTCGTTCATGAAGGTCTCGGTCATCGCTCGCTGGCGGTCGTCAATCGGAGCCGGCGGACTGGCGCAGAGCCTCGGCGCCACCCACGATCTCCATGATCTCGGTGGTGATGGCGTCCTGCCTGGCTCTGTTCATCACCCGGGTCAGGTTCTTCACCAGGTCGTCGGCGTTGTCGGTGGCTGCCGCCATGGCCCGCTGCCGCGCCGTGTGCTCGCTGGCCGAGGCCTCGAGCAGGGCGCCGAAGACGGCGGCCTCCACGTAACGCGGTACCAGCTCCACCAACAGGTCGGGGGATTCCGGCTCGAACTCGGTGTAGCCCGACATGGGGGCCTTCTCCTCGTCGCCCGTCGGTTCCGGCAGCGGCAGCAGCTGGCGGGTCTCCACCACCTGGGTACCGGCCGACAGGAAGCGGGTGGACACGATGAGGACCTGGTCCACCTGCTCCTCCAGGAAGGCCGGCGTGATGGCGGCGGCGATGGCCCGGGCGTCTTCGAAGCTGGGCCGGTCGGAGAAGCCGATGAACGACGTCTCCACCTCGATGCGCCGGAAGCGGAAGAAGGACTGGGCCTTTCGGCCGGAGGAGACGAGGCGGTATTCGACGCCGGAGGCGGCGTTCGTCCGCACCATCCGCTCGATCGGTCGCAGGACGTTGGCGTTGTACCCGCCGCACAGACCCCGGTCGGCCACGAGGGCGACGACGAGAACGCGCTGGGGCGCCTCGGGGACGCCGAGCACCCGGCCGGCGTTCTCCCCGGCGTCAGCGGCCGCCTCGGCCAGGACGTCGGCGATGCCGTTCAGGTACGGCGCGGCACCGGCGATCCGGCCCTGGGCGCGGACGATCTGCGAGGCGGCTATCAGTTCCATGGCGCGCGTGATCTTCTGCGTCGCCTGGACGCTCTTGATACGGCGCCGGAGGATCTGTTCCTGACCGCCGGGCATCGCTCAGCTGCCTTCCATGGCCACGAAGCCGTCCTTGAATTCCTGGAGGGCCTTCTTCAGATCGGCCGGCTCCGGGGCGGCGCCGGTGGCCCGGATGCCGTCGAGGAGATCGGCATGGTTGCTCCTCATGAAGGTGAGCAACTCGGACTCGAAGCGACGGAGCTCGGAGACGGCCACGTCGTCCACCCAGCCGTTCGACCCGGCGTAGATGACGATCACCTGCTCCTCGACGGGCATCGGGGCGTTCTGCGGCTGCTTCAGCAGCTCGGTCAGCCGGTAGCCCCGGTCGAGCTGGGCCTGGGACACCTTGTCGAGCTCCGAGCCGAAGGTGGCGAAAGCTTCGAGCTCGCGGAACTGGGCCAGGTCGATCTTGAGCGTTCCCGAGGCCGAGCGCATGGCCTTGATCTGCGCCGCACCACCCACCCGGGACACGGAGATGCCGACGTTGATGGCGGGCCGGACACCGGCATAGAAGAGGTCCGACTCGAGATAGATCTGGCCGTCGGTGATGGAGATGACGTTGGTCGGGATGTAGGCCGACACGTCGCCGCCCTTGGTCTCGATGATGGGCAGGGCGGTGAGCGAACCGCCGCCACGCGCCTCCGACAACTTGGCCGCCCGTTCGAGCAACCGGCTGTGCAGATAGAAGACATCGCCCGGGTAGGCCTCGCGTCCCGGCGGCCGCCGCAGCAGCAGCGACAGCTGCCGGTAGGCCTCGGCCTGCTTCGACAGGTCGTCGTAGACGATCAGGGCGTGCTCCCCGTTCTCCATCCAGTGCTGGCCCATGGCGCACCCGGCATAGGGAGCCAGGTACTTGAAGGGGGCCGGCTCGGAGGCGGGGGCGGCCACCACCACCGTGTACTCGAGGGCGCCGTACTGGGCCAGGACGGCCACCGTCTGGGCCACCGAGGAGCCCTTCTGGCCGATGGCGACGTAGATGCACTTCACGCCCTTGCCCTTTTGATTGATGATCGTGTCGATGGCCACCGTCGTCTTGCCCGTCTTGCGGTCGCCGATGATGAGCTCACGCTGACCCCGGCCGATGGGCGTCATCGAGTCGATGGCCTTGATCCCGGTCTGCATCGGCTCGCTCACCGGTTGCCGGGCCACGATGCCCGGCGCCTGCACCTCGAGACGACGGGTTTCGGATCCGGCGATGGCCCCCTTGCCGTCGATCGGCTCACCCAGAGGGTTCACCACCCGCCCGAGCAGTCCGTCTCCCACCGGCACGGACAGGATCCGCCCCGTGGCCCGTACCAGCTGCTCTTCGTCGAGATGGGTGTCACCGCCGAGGATGACGGCCCCGATGGTGTCCTCATCCAGATTGAGCGCCAGTCCGAGCGTGCCGTCTTCGAACTCGAGCAGCTCGTTCACGGCCGCGTTGGGCAGGCCCGAGACCCGGGCGATCCCGTCGCCCACTTCGACGATCCGTCCCACCTGCTCGGTCGCCACTTCGGGTGAGTACTCGGTGACGTGCCTCTGCAACGCGGCGGTGATCTCGTCGGCGTTGATGGTCAGTTCTGCCATCAGTGGTGTGCTCCTCGCGTCTCCCCCTCGGCTCCGAGGAGGTGCTCTTGTAGTTGTTCGAGTCGGTGGCGGATAGTGGCGTCGACGAGCAGGTCACCGATCTGGACGGTGGCACCGCCGAGCAATTTCTCGTCCACGAAGACCTGCAGCTCGACCGGTGATCCGGCCAGACGCTCGAGAGCCCCGGAAAGTTCCTGGCGCTCGCCCTCGGACACGTCGCGGGCGGCCCGGATACGCGCCACGCGCCACCCCCGGGCCTGGGCGGCCTGCACGACCAGCCAGTCCAGGGTGGCCACCAGGTCGCGGGTCCGGCCCCGCAGGGCTTCGCTCACCAGACGGACGGTGCCGGCATGGGCTTTGCCCCCGAGAAGATCGGCCACCACGTCCCGGCGGCCAGGCAATTCGATACTCCGGTCGGTGAGGACGCTACGCAACGCCGGCGTCGATTCCACCACCCGGGCGAAGCGAAAGAGCTCGTCCTCGATGGCATCGAGCTCCGAGGCCGAGTCCAGGGCTTCGAAGACGGCCAGGGCGTAGCCGGCGATCAGCTGGCGGGCCGCGGTCCGGCCCAGCAAGGGCTCGTCGTCGGTGGTGGACTCCTCGGGGCTGCGTCCCTGCATCAGATGAGCCAACTCGGCCACGTCGTGAAGACCCACGGTGATCTCGGGGGCGGACTCGGTGTCCACCACCCGTATCACCAGACGCAGGGTGGCGGAATTCACCCGGGATGCGAGGAGGTCCGTCACCACGGCGCGGCGGGCCACGGCCGGGACGGTGGTGTCGGTCAGCGCCGTCCCCAGAGCCGGCGTTCCCACGATCAGCCGCTCGACCTGACCCAATTCGTCGGCCACCAGCACAGCGGCACCGTCGGCGCGCGCCGTTTCGAGAATAGCGGTGGCATAGCCACGGAGGACGGGCTGCACGGGAGTTTCCTTCTGGTCCCTCTGCCGCTCAGCTCTGCGATCGGGCGGCGGTCGTGTCCGACGACGACTTCAGGGCGGCCACGGCCTCGTCGATGAGAGCGCGGTGGCTGGCGGCATCGATCTCGCGGCCGATCACCTGACGGGCCGCCGACATCACGAGGGTGCCGAGCTGGGCGCTCACCTCGTCGATGGCCCGTTGCCGGGCCAGGGCGATGTCCGTTTCCGCCACCCGTACCAGCCGGTCGTATTCCTGCTGACCCCGCTCCTCGGACTGCGCGGCGACACCGTCGGCCACCTTGTTGGCCTGGGTGACGATCTCCCGGGCCTGCTGCCGGGCCTCGTCGAGGATGCCCTGGCGTTGGGCCCGCGTCTCATCGGCTTCGACCCGGGCCGCCTCGGCGGCCTCGAGTGCGGTGCGGATCTGCTCCTGGCGCTCCTCCAACGTCTTGTTCAACACCGGCAGCACATAGCGGCCGATCACGAACAGCACGATCAGGAAGGCGATGATCTCGACGATCAGCGTCCCATTGGGGACCAGGAAATTGCTACTGGCTAAGGGCATGTCAGTTCTGCCTCGATCGGTGAGCCGCGTGACGCTCCACCGCAGCGGAGCCCCCCACAGCGGTGGTCGTTACTTCTTGTACAGCGAGAAGACGAAGAGCGCCGTGAAGGCGAGGTTGATGAAGTACATGGCCTCCACCAGGCCCACCGTCAGGAACATGATGGTGAACAGTCGGCCCTGCGCCTCGGGTTGGCGGGCCACGCCGGCGATGGTCTGGCTCCCGGCCAGGCCGTCACCGATGGCGGCGCCCACGGCCCCGCCACCCATCAGCAGGCCACCGCCGATCATGGCGCCGGCCAACTGAATCGCTTGGTCCAGCTTCGGATCTGCCATCAGGAATGCTCCTTCTTTGTGTCGTTTGCGGTCGTGACATCGCAAGCCCCTCGATGGGACGCGCGGCGCTCAGTGGGCATCGCTCATTGCCGTGTCGAAGTACAAGATGGTGAGCAAGGCGAAGATGAAGGCCTGGATCGCCCCGATGGCCAGGTCGAACAGCTTCCACACGGGGTTCAGGACCACGGTGGCCACGTCGCCGATGGGGATGTGCGAGATGTTCCACACGGCCAGCGCGGCGATCAGCGCCAGCATCAGGCCGCCCGACAAGAGGTTGCCGAAGAGTCGGAGGGCCAGGGTGATCGGCTTGGCCACCTCCTCGACCCCGTTGATGAAGGCATTCAGGGGGAACAGGAACTTGGGGAAGGGCTGGGCCACGTAGTGCTTCAGGTAGCCCACCGGTCCTCGGCTGCGGATGGACGCGATGTGGACCGGGATGATCACGATGAAGGCCAGCGCCAGGGTGAGGTTGATATCCCCCGTCGGGGCGGGCAGCCACTCGATGTCGGAGCCGATCCCCAGAGCCTCGAACCAGTTGGCCACCAGGATGAAGACGAAGAGGGTGACGGCCAGGGGAACGATGGCCGAGCCCCGGGGCCCGATCGCCCCCTCTACCTGCTTGCGCACGGCCGACACGCCCATCTCCCACACCAGCTGCAGCTTCCCGGGAACACCGGCCGTGGCCCGCGACCGGAGGTAGAGACCGAGCCCGATCACGATGACCATGGCCGCCAACGTGGCCCACAGGGTGTCGAGGTCGACGGTGAGTCCGAGCAACTTCCGCTGGACGTGGACGCCGACGTTGATGTTGGCAGCCAGGAAGCGCGCCACCGGCACGGCCAGACCTGGCATCACGAGCTGCGCTCCCCGGTGCTTCCCGGTGCGACCGTTTGGCTCGGCTCGTGGAGCATGGACACCACCACGTTGGTCAGCAGGGTGAACTGGAAGGCGGCCAGACCCACAAACGTCCCGAACCCGAGAGGCCGCGACACGAAGACCAGGCCGAAGGCGATCACGGTGATCACGCCCATCCGGCCCAGCGTGTTCAGCGCCAGAGGCCGGCGCGTGTCCGGGTTACCCGACGTACTGGCCTTGACAGTGGCGCGCGAGATGAGCCGGAAATTCCCGAGGGCAAGGGCCAGCCCGACGCAGATGCCGATGCCCACCAGAGCGTGGCCGGTGAGGCCGAGTGAGACGACAGCGAGGCCGCCGATGCCGAGAGCGGTCAGCGACGTGCGACGGGCCACGGCGGAGATCTGCGGGAGCGAGAAGTTCGAAAAGGAGTCCATCATCTGTCGAGCCCCGATCAGCCCGGAGTCCGGCCTGCGCCGGACCCGCCTACAGGAACCGCCGCACCCGGTGCACGGTGCTGGCCACGGCCGCGGTGATCCCGAAGGCCAGACCGAGCATGGTGGCAATGGGGCTGCTGTTCAACCAGTCGTCGATTCCCACGCCCATCCCCAGACCGAGTCCGATCATCAGCGCCGAGCTCAGGCCCATGGCCATCAGATCGAAGACCCGGGGCGAGGGCTTCTCTTCCACGTCCTACAGCCCGGCGCGCGTCAATAACGGGGATGTGATGCATAGCCCGGGTTGGCTGAGGTCACTCGGCGTGCCCGGCACCGCGACCGCTCGCCCTGACGGCGAGGGTCCAGCGACAGACAACTGCGAGGGAGGGGTACCGCACAGGCCCAATCCTCCCATCCGGCCCTTGGGCGCGGCAAAACGAGCGGAACTCCCGACGCGATCAATTGCCGTCAGCAACGACCCCGGGGGAAGACCCGGGTGCCGGTACCGGAACACCGTAGGCGCCGTTGTGCTCCGGTGGGGTCGCGCCCCCCGCCCGTCGGGGCTCGACACCGGGGGGATTTTCGGCCTCCGACGCCGGGACCGATGGCCCTCCGGCCGGATCGCCGGCCCGGCCTTCGGGGCCGGCGGCTCCGTACTCCGGCCGGCCCGAGCAGTCGGCGGCACCGTCGGCGGCCGTGACGGCGGGGACCGGTGGGACGTTCTTGCGCAAACCGGGATGGAACAAGGTGTACAGCACCAGGCCCAGGATCACGGCGCCGAAGGGGATCACGGCGTTGGCCGGTGGCGCGAACAGGGGATAGAGCACGAAGGCGGACAGCGCCGCGGTCCAGGCCCACAGGATCACCACCGTCCGGCGCGGTCCATGACCGAGGCGAAGTAACCGGTGATGGACGTGATCCTTGTCGGGGGTGTCGAACCCGGTGCCTTTGGCCGTCCTGCGGATGAAGGCGAAGGCCATGTCGGCGATGGGCACCCCCAGAATGAACAGGGGGATGAACAGTGGGGCGAAGAAGAAGTAGGTCTGCCCACTCACGTCGGGGGTCCGTCCCCCGATCACCATGGTGGCGGCCGCCATCAGCAGGCCCAGGAAGAGCGCCCCGGCGTCGCCCATGAAGACGCGGGCCGGATGGAAATTGTGGGGCAGGAAGCCGATGCACACCCCGAAGGCGATCACCGCGATCAGAGGGCCCAGATTGTCCGGGGGCAGATAGCCCAGGTCGACGAGACGCATGCCGTAGACGGCGAGCGCCCCCGAGGCGATGGCCACGATCCCGGCAGCCAGGCCGTCGAGCCCGTCGATCAGGTTCACGGCATTGGTGATCACGATGACCCACAGCGCGGTCAGAAGAGGCGTCCAGCCACTCCCCGGTGAGAGCACCAAGAACCCGACCAGCGGGATCTTGAAGTTCAGCATGGTCACGCCCAGGAAGACGAGCACCATGGCGGCCAGCACCTCGCCGGCCATCTTGGCCGGGGCCGACATGGGGGTTCCGGGCACGTCCCTGATGTCATCGCCCAGGCCCACGGCGAAGATCACCGCCGCACCGAGCACCAGGCCGAGGGGTTCGGAGGACCCCTGGAAGATGCCCTGCAGAGACGGCAACTGCGAGGCCACGATCATGGCCACCAAGAAGGCGATGAACATGGCCACCCCCCCGCCGTAGGGGGTCACCCGGGTGTGGATCCGCCGTTCGTCCGGTTCGGCCACGAATCCGGTCCGGGTAGCCAGGCGCCGGAGCGGGAACATGGCCAAGAACGTGCCCACGGCGGCCACCAGGGCCACGACCACGTAGGCCCCCACGGGGGGCACGGTGTCAGCTCCCTCGGCCGCCGGCGGCGTCACCCGGGCCCGACAAGCCGGGGTACGGCGGGAAGCGGTCGCACAGGTCCCGCACCGAACGGCGCACCGATTCGAGGCTGTCGGCATCGGCCCGTCCGCGCAGGCAGGCACCGATCAGGGCGGCGATCTCGGCCATCTCCGCTTCACCCATGCCCGCCGTCGTCTGGGCGGCCGTGCCCAGTCGCAGCCCCGAGGTCACGAACGGCGAGCGCGGATCATCGGGGATCGTGTTCCGGTTCAGGGTGATCCCCGAACGGTCGAGCACCTCCTGTGCCTCCTTGCCGGTCAGCTCGGCGTCGAAGGTCCGCAGATCGACCAGCACGAGATGGTTGTCGGTGCCACCCGAGACCAGCCGGAACCCTTCGGCGGCCAGGCCCACGGCCAGAGCCCGGGCGTTGGCCACCACGGCCGCCGCGTACTGCCGGAACGACGGCTGGGCGGCCTCGCGGAAGGCCACCGCCTTGGCGGCGATCACATGTTCCAACGGCCCACCCTGCAGGCCCGGGAAGACGGCCGAGTCGACGGCCTTGGCCAGCTCGGCCCGACACAAGATGGCGCCGCCGCGCGGCCCGCGCAGGGTCTTGTGGGTGGTGAAGGTCACCACGTCGGCCAGGGCCACCGGGTTCGGGTGAGCCCCACCGGCGACCAGGCCGGCCGGATGGGCGATGTCGAACATCAGCTTGGCCCCGACGGAGTCGGCGATCTCCCGGAAGGGCTGGGGCTCGATCAGCCGGGGGTAGGCGGTGGCGCCGGCCACGATCAGCCTGGGCCGTTCCCGCTTGGCCATGTCGGCCACCTCGTCGAAATCGATCACCTCGCCGGGCCGGTCGACGTCGCCCGAGGCCGGCGTCACCCCGTAGGCCACGAACCGCCAGATCTTGCTGGTGATGCTGGCCGGTGACCCGTGGGTCAGGTGGCCGCCCTGGTCGAGACGCATGGCCAGGATCGTGTCCCCCGGTTCCAGCAGCGCCTGGTAGGCGGCCAGGTTGGCGTTGGCCCCGGCGTGGGGCTGGACGTTGGCGTGCTCGGCCCCGAACAGCGCCTTCACCCGCTCGCGCGCCAGATCCTCGACCTCGTCGATGATCCGGTTCCCCCCGTAGTAGCGCCGACCCGGATAACCCTCGGAGTACTTGTTGGTCAGCAGAGACCCGGTGGCGGCGAGCACGGCCGTCGACGTGAAGTTCTCCGAGGCGATCAACTGCAAGGTGGTCGACTGCCGCACCGCCTCGGCCCGCAGCAGTCCGGCCACTTCGGCGTCCTCGGTCAACCAGGCGTCGAACGGTGTGGCGGCCACCTCGGGCGAGCTGTTCCGGTCGGTCATGGTCGTCCCCTCGTCCCGCGAGGCACCTCAGTGCGCCTCGAGCTCGGCAATCTCTTCGATCCGTACCGCATGACGGCCGCCGGCGGGCTCGGTGGCCAGGAAGGTGTCGATGGCGTCCCGGGCCACTTCGTCGCCCACGATGCGACCGCCCAGACACACCACGTTGGCATGGTTGTGGGCCCGGGCCAGCCGGGCCGTGGTGGCGTCGTGGACGACGGCGGCCCGGACACCGTCGATCTTGTTGGCGGCGATGGAGATCCCGATGCCCGTCCCGCAGGCGCACACCCCGAGCTGCGCCCGCCCCCCCGTCACCGCCCGGCCGACGGCGGCACCGAACTCGGGGTAGTCGACGGCGGCCTCGGAATGGGTCCCCAGGTCGTCCACCTCGTGGCCGAGGCCCGACAGGTGCTCGGCCAGAACCTGCTTCAATCGGTACCCGGCGTGATCGGAACCGACCGCGATGCGCATGGGCCGAAGCATACCGACGGCCCCGTGGCGCCCCGGGGCCGGGGACCGGGGCCCAGGTACGCTCCGGGCCCATGACCCTCGACCCCCGCACGCCCGTCCTGGTCGGCGTGGGCCAGGTCACCGAGCGCCCGGTGGCCGGCCAACCGGTGACGGACCGGGCCGAGCCCGTCGACCTGATGGCCCGGGCGCTTCGCGCCGCGGCGACCGACTGCCAGGGAGCGGGGGCGGGCGACCGCTTGCTCGCCCGGGCCGGCTCGATGCGAATCATCGTCCCCCTGAGCTGGGGTTATAGCAATCCGGGACTCCTCGTCTCCGAGCGCCTGGGCCTGACCCCCAAGGAGCAGGTGCTCACCGCCATCGGCGGCAACAACCCCCAGACGGTGGCGAGCGCCACCGCCCTGGCCATCGCCGCCGGCGATCTGGACGTCGCTCTGGTGGCCGGGGCCGACTGCATCTACACCCGCCTGGCGGCCCGCCGCGACCCCGACCGACCCATCCTGCCCTGGACGGTCCAGCCCCCGGCCACGAAGGAACCGGTCCGGCTCGGTGTCGACCGGGTGGCCACCACCGACACGGAGTCGGCCCGCGGTCTCGACCGACCCAACCGGATCTACCCCTTGTTCGAAAATGCGCTCCGCGCGGCGGCGGGCGAGAGCATCGCCGAGCATCAGCAGAAGCTGTCGCGGATGTGGGCCCGTTTTTCCGAAGTGGCCGCCACCAACCCCTACGCCTGGTTCCGCCAGCCCCGCACCGCCCTCGAGATCCGAACGGTGGGCCCGGACAACCGGATGGTCTCGTTCCCCTATCCGAAGCTCTGCAACGCCAACGACCGCGTCGACCAGGGGGCCGCCATGATCCTCTGCTCGGTGGACGCGGCCCGCTCGGCCGGTGTCCCCGAGGACCGCTGGGTCTTCCCCCTCTCGGGAGCCGACGCCTCGGACCACTGGTTCCTCTCGCACCGCCAGGATCTCCACTCCTCCCCCGCCATCCGCCTGGCCGCCAGACATGCCCTTCATGGCGCCGGCGTCGGTATCGACGACATCGCCCATGTCGACCTCTATTCCTGCTTCCCCTGCGCCGTCCAGATCGCGGCCAACGAGTTCGGCCTTCTGATCGACGACACCGACCGGCCGCTCACCGTCACCGGCGGCCTCGGCTTCGCCGGAGGTCCGGGGAACAACTACGTCAGCCACTCCATCGCCACCATGGCCGACCGACTCCGCGGCGATCCCGGCTCTCTGGGCTTGGTCACCGGACTGGGGTGGTACGTCACCAAACACGCGGTCGGTCTGTGGTCGACCACCCCGCCGGCCCACGGCTTCGCCTACCAGAACCCCCAGGACGAGGTGGATGCCCTACCCCAGCGCCCACCGGCCTCGGACTACGAAGGCGATGCCACGGTGGAGACCTACACCGTCATCCACCAGCCCGACGGCCAACCCGACCACGCCATCGCCGCCCTTCTCACCGACGACGGGGCCCGGGCCTGGGGGACCACGAGCGACCCCGACACCCTGCTCGACCTCGAGACCGAAGAAGGCTGCGGCCGCCGGGCCCGGCTCTTCGCCGACGGCCGGGTCGAACTGCGCTGAGCGCCCCACCCCTCCCGATTCTCAACGCCCGCCGGCGGCCTCGACGACATCGTTCCACGGCACCGCCCCGTCTCTGATCGACCGCACCGTCTCACCGGTCACGTCGACGACCGTCGACGGCGTGCCATCACAGAGGCCCCCGTCGACCACCACGGCCACGGCGTGGCCGAACTCCCGGGACAGCTGGGCCGCCGTGGTCATCGCCGGTGCCCCGTGGCGGTTGGCACTCGTGGTGGCCAGGGGCCCGACCTCTTCGCACAGGCGGCGGGCCACCGGGTGGGCCGGGCAGCGCAGCCCGATCGTCCGGCCGTCGCCGCCGAGGTCCCAGTCGAGACCGCTCCGGCGCGCCACCACGATGGTCAGCGCTCCCGGCCAGAAGCGCTCCGCCAGCCGGCGCGCCAGACCGGGAAGTCCGCCGGGGCCGGCCAGATCGGCGGCCTGCTCGACACCGGCCACCAGGACCGGCAACTCCAACCGGGCCGGCCTCCTCTTCAGGGCGAACACGGCGTCGGTCGCTCCCCCCCGCCGGGGATCGACGGCCAGACCGTAAACGGTGTCGGTGGGAATGCCCACCACGGCCCCGGCCAGCAGTGCTTCCACCGCCTCTTCAGGGGCCTCGGCGTCGGGTCCGTCCGTCGTCACCGGGGCCGCCGGGCCACCAGGATCCGATCCCGGCCGGTCAGATCGGTCTGGACACCGACCCCGGTGTAACCGGCGCCTTCGGCCCGGGCCGCCATGACCGGAGCCTGATGGGGCGCCAGCTCGAGCACCAGGCTCCCGCCGGGAGCGAGCCACCGCCGGGCGTCGTCGATCAGAGTCTCCAGTGCTTCGGCACCGCTGGCCCCGGGGACGAGAGCCAGCCGCGGTTCGTGGTCGCGCACCACGGGATCGAGCTCGGCCCATTCCGCCTCCGAGATGTAGGGCGGGTTGGACACCACCAACTGCAGCCCGCCCACCAGGGCCTCGGGCAGAGCGTCGAACCACGACCCCTCCGCCACATGGACGACCGCTGATCCCGGCTGGGCCAGTCCGGCGGCCGAGACGTTGCTTCGCGCCAGTTCCAGTGTCTCCCCCGAGACGTCGGTGGCCCATACCTCGAGACCGTCCGGGCCCTCCACGGCCAGCGACAGAGCGATCACCCCCGAACCGGTCCCCAGGTCGACGGCCACCAACGTCGGCGCTGTCTCCGTCGCCCGACTTGTCACCCGACTTGTCGCCCGGCCCGTCGCCGGACCCTCGGCGGCCCGCGCCATCCGTCGCAGTTCGCCCAACGCCACCTCGACCACCACCTCCGTCTCGGGCCGCGGCACCAGGGCGCGGCAGTCGACCCGCACCTCGAGCCGACGGAACGACCACTCCCCGAGGACGTACTGCAGCGGCTCTCCCCCGGCCCGGCGTTCGGTCATCTCCCGAACGACGTCCACCACGGACCGGGACACCGGTTGGTCGATCACACCGAAGAACGTCGTCGGAGAGAGGCCGACGGCCTGGCCCACGATCCACCTGGCCTCCGCCTCCGACCGAAGCCGCTCGGCCACCGACGCCACCAGTTGCCGGCCGTTGGCCCCGTCGACGATCACCTCGGCCGGGACCGTCTCAGTCTCCGGCGGCGGCGGCGGCGCCCTCGTCGATCTGACGGTCCCGCTCGTCGACCAGCAGGGCGTCGACCAGTTCGTCGAGCTCGCCGTCGAGAACACGGTCCAGCTTGTGCAGCGTCATCTTGATCCGATGGTCGGTGACCCGGTTCTCCTTGAAGTTGTAGGTCCGGATCTTCTCCGATCGTCCGCCCCCGCCGACCTGGTTCCGCCGCTGCTCGGACTGCTCGGACGCCACCTTGTCCTGCTCCATCTTGAGCAACCGGGCCCGAAGCACCTGCATGGCCCGGGCCCGGTTCTGGATCTGGCTCTTCTCGTCCTGCATGGAGACGACCAGCCCCGTGGGTGCATGGGTGATCCGCACGGCCGAGTCCGTGGTGTTCACCGACTGACCGCCCGGCCCGGTGGACCGGTAGACATCGATACGCAGATCAGCGGGATCGATATGCACGTCGATCTCTTCCGCCTCGGGCAGTACGGTCACGGTGGCGGCCGAGGTGTGGATCCGCCCCTGCGACTCCGTCACCGGCACCCGCTGCACCCGGTGCGTCCCCCCTTCGTGCTTCAGACGACGCCAGGCATCGTTGCCGCGGACCACGAAGGTGATCTCGTTCAGCCCATCGCGGTCCGAGGCGTCGGAGGAGAGAACCTCGAGCTTCAGGTTCCGGCGCTCGGCGTACCGGCGGTACATCTCGAACAGATCGCGGGCGAAGAGGTTCGCCTCTTCCCCGCCTTCGGCGCCCCGGATCTCGACGATCACGTTCCGACCCTCATTCGGATCGGAAGGCACCAGCTGCAGCTGCAGTTCCTGCTCGAGCTTCTCGGCGTCGGCTTCGGATCGCTCGAGCAGCGCCCGCAGCTCGTCGCGGTCCTCGGGCGACGCCTCGGTCAGCATCTCCCGAGCCGTCTTCGAATCCTCTTCGGCCTGTTGCAGCCGGCGTCCGGTCTCGACCAGGGATTCGAGCTCCCGGTGCCGACGCGTCAGATCACGCAACCGGCCGTGTTCCCCGGCAGCGGCGGCGTCGTTGAGCGCGCTCAGCACCGACTCGTGCTCGCGCTCCCAGGCGGTCAGCCGTTCCGGATCCACGTCACCAGGGTACCGATGTCCTTCGGTCCGACCGGCGGGACGGCCAAGCCGGTGTCTTCGGCACAGTGCCGCAGACCCGGTCCCCGCTGTTACTTCTTCTTCGTCCGGGTCCCGTAGCGCCGCTGGAAACGCTCCACCCGACCACCCGAGTCGACCAACTTCTGCTTCCCCGTGAAGAAGGGGTGGCACTCGTTGCACAGCTCGGCCCGCAGCTCGGCCTTGGTGGAACGGGTCGTGAACGTATTGCCGCACGAACAGCGGACGGCGCACTCCACGTACGAGGGGTGGATCTCGGTCTTCATAGTGGCTCCCAGTGTAGGCGCCGGAGGTCGAGCCTCAGGTCGCCGGTCCCTTGGCGATCTCGGCCAGGAACTCGTCGTTGCTCTTGGTGGTCCGGATCTTGTCCATCAGCAGCTCCAACCCGGCGGCGGCGTTGCCGTCGGCGGCCAGGGCGTTCAGGACCCGGCGCAGCTTCCAGACCTGCTGCAGCTGACCTCGCTCGAACAACAGCTCCTCGTGCCGGGTGGAGCTGGCGTTCACGTCGATCGAGGGGTAGAGCCGCCTCTCGGCCAGCCGCCGGTCGAGCCGCAGCTCCATGTTTCCGGTGCCCTTGAACTCCTCGAAGATGACCTCGTCCATCTTGGATCCGGTCTCCACCAGGGCCGTGGCCAGGATGGTCAGCGATCCGCCCTCTTCGATGTTCCGGGCTGCTCCGAAGAACCGCTTCGGCGGGTACAGCGCTCCCGAGTCCACGCCCCCGGACATGATCCGGCCACTGGCCGGCTGGGCCAGGTTGTAGGCCCGGGCCAGTCGGGTGATCCCGTCGAGGATGATCACCACGTCGCGTCCCACCTCGACGAGCCGCTTGGCATGGTCGATGGTCAGCTCGGCGATGGCCGTGTGCTCGTCCGACGGACGGTCGAAGGTCGAGGCCACAACCTCGCCCTTCACCGACCGCCGCATGTCGGTCACCTCTTCGGGCCGCTCGTCGACGAGCAGCACGATCAGGTGCACCTCGGGATTGTTGGCCTCGATGGAATGGGCGATCTGCTTCATCACCGTGGTCTTTCCCGCCTTGGGCGGGGAGACGATCATGCCGCGCTGGCCCTTGCCGATGGGCGAGAGCAGGTCGATGATCCGCGTGGTGATCTCGGCCGCTCCCGGCGTCTCCAACTTGAGCTTCGAGTCGGGGAACAGCGGCGTCAGGTCCTCGAAACGCGGCCGGTTCCGGGCGTCGTCGGGCGACAGGCCCGACACGGTGTCGATCCGGATCAGGGCGGGGAACTTCTCGTTGGAGGCGGCCGGACGGCTTGCCCCCTCGACATAGTCGCCCTTGCGCAGAGCGAAGCGCCGCGCCTGGCTGATCGAGACATAGACGTCGCGTGGACTGGGGAGGTAGCCCTCGGCCCGCACGAAGCCGTAGCCCTCGTCACGAAGGTCGAGAAGCCCACTCACAGCGACGAGCTCTCCTTGGTACTGCGCCTCCTGGCCGCCACCCTGCAGCTCGCGCTCACCGCCGCCACCACCACCGGGCCCACCGCCGGGACCCGTCCGTTCGCGGCCGCGGCGCCGACGGCCCCGCCGGTTGGCGGGATCGTTGGGATTGCCCGCCTGGGAGTGCTGGCCCTGCTGGCCCTGCTGGGTCTGCTGACGATTCTGGCCGGGGTTGTTCTGTCCCGGCCCCTGGCGTCCGGGCGCCGATCGCTCGGCCGGCGCCGCCACGGCGCCGTCGGGTCCACCCGACACCTCGTCGCTGGCGTCGGCGCCACTCCTGGCCGTGCCGGCCGAAGCGGACTCCTCGGCGGTGTCGGCGTGCCCGTTGTCCGAGTTCGCCGCCTGCGCCGTTCCGTTGCTGTGCGCATGTTCGGCGCTGTCGCCGTTGGTGGCGGTCTCCCCCGGAGCCAGCTCGGCGTCGACGTTGGTCGCCGCCCGCGCACTGCTCGCCCGGGACCGGGGTCGGGCCGGGGCCGCCCCGTTGGCATTCTCGGAACCGGCGGCGGGGCCGGCGGTTCCCTTGGCATCCACGCCCGCGGCACGCAAGATCTGGTCGATGATGTCGGCCTTCTTGCTCCGAGAGTTCGTGTCGAGCGCCATCGCTTCAGCTATCGCCCGGAGCTCCTCGCGCTCTTTGCGTTCTAATACGGACCGCTCGAGCTGTTGCTCTGCAGCCATCAACCACCTCGCTAGTTTGTGTTCCCGACGACGGGTTTGTGAGCCCAGGAATCAGAGAACACCGGACAGAGGGTAAAGCGTTCGGCACGATTGCATACCGGTTCCGCTACGTTCCGCCGAGCCCCCCTTGAAGGTTCGCTCGTGGAGGACCGCCTGAAGAGGCGTGTCACCCGCGACACTCCAGAAGTTACCTGAGCGGCGGCGGTAAACACATGATACCGGACTCCGACAGGTATCGGCAACATCCCTGAGGGTCTTCCCACCTGGGTGCCGCCTACTCCAACCCGCTCGGCTGCTCCGGCATTCCCGAAAACGTCCGGACCGGTCAGCCGCCCCTCCCGAGTCCCCTGTGGGGCAAACCTGAGAATCGCGTGACGAAATTCACGGTCCGACTCAGAGGCCGAGGGCCCCCAGAACGGCGTCGTACGAGGGATCGACAACGGTGGGGACCGAGATCTGACTGATAGCGAGGTCGGGGTCCTTCAGACCGTTGCCGGTCAGGACACAGACCACCGTTGACGAGGAAGCCAGATCCGCCTTCAACAGCCCGGCGACCGATGCCGCAGAGGCCGCCTCGCAGAACACGCCCTCCTCCGACGCCAGGAACCGGTAGGCGGCCAGTATCTCCTCGTCGGTCACGGCTTCGATGGCCCCTCCCGATTCACTGGCCGCCGCCGTCGCCCCGTACCACGACGCCGGGTTCCCGATCCGAATGGCGGTGGCGATCGTTTCCGGATGCTCGATCCGATGGCCTTGCACGATGGGCGCAGCGCCGGCCGCTTGGAATCCGAGCATCCGGGGCAGCTTGCTGGACACGCCGGCATGCCGGTACTCGCAGTAGCCGCGCCAGTAGGCGGTGATGTTGCCGGCGTTGCCCACCGGGATGCAGTGCACATCGGGCGCATCGCCCAGGATGTCGACGATCTCGAAGGCGCCCGTCTTCTGTCCCTGTATCCGGTACGGGTTGATCGAATTCACCACCGTCACCGGCGCCTCGTCGCCGAGCCGACGCACGATGTCGAGGGCCTCGTCGAAGTTCCCCCGCACCTGGATGACCGTGGCCCCGTGCACGAGCGCTTGGGCCAGTTTGCCGAGGGCGATGTGACCTTCGGGAATGAGCACCGCGCACGTCAGCCCGGCGCGACGCGCATAGGCGGCGGCCGACGCGGAGGTGTTGCCCGTCGATGCACACACCACCGCCCGGGCGCCCTCCTCCAAGGCTTTCGTGATGGCCAAGGTCATCCCCCGGTCCTTGAACGAACCTGTGGGGTTCAACCCTTCGACCTTCAGCAACACCCGGGCGCCGACCCGCTCGGACAATTTCGGTGCCGGCAGCAGCGGGGTGCCGCCCTCCAGAAGCGTCACCACGGGGGTCGTGGTGGTGACAGGGAGGAGCTCTCGGTATGCCTCGATGATCCCGGGCCAGCCCTCCACCGGCTAGCCGTCGTCCTGGTCGCCGACGATGCGAAGCACGCCGCCCACCCGGTCGACGACATCGAGCTCGCGGAGGTCGTCGATGGTCCGCCTCACATCCCCGGCGCGCGCCATATGGGTCAGGAAGATCAGTCGGGCTTCCTCGCCCAGACCCACCTGCTCCATCGACCGGATCGACACGCCGTGGCCGCCGAACACCTGCGCCACCGCGGCCAGCACCCCGGGACGGTCGGCCACGTCGATACTCAGGTACCACGCGCACGAGAGGTCGTCGGCCGGACGGATCCGGGCCCTTGTCCGCGGGACCACCCGGCCGGCCGACCCGGCCCGCAGGTGGTGCGAGGCGTCGATCAGGTCTCCGAGCACGGCCGATGCCGTAGGCATCCCGCCCGCACCCCGGCCGTAAAGCATCAACTCGCCGGCAGCCGCGCCCTCGATGAAGACGGCGTTGAAGGCGCCGCGGACCGAGGCCAACGGATGGGTCCGCGGAAGCATGGCCGGGTGCACCCGGACCGAGATCTCGGGCCCGTCGTCGGCCTCCCCGTCGACATCGAAGCGCTCGGCCACCGCCAGCAGCTTCACCACGTAGCCGAGCCGATCGGCGAAGGCGATGTCGACAGGGTCGACCGACGAGATCCCCTCGCGGGGCACGTCGGTCCCCACCACCACGCACCGGAAGGCCAGACCGGCCAGGATGGCCGCCTTGGCAGCGGCATCGTGGCCGTCGACGTCGGCCGCCGGGTCCCGCTCGGCGAAGCCCAGACGCTGGGCTTCGGCCAACGCCTCGGCGTAGGAAAGCCCCTGCTCGGACATCGTCGACAAGATGAAATTGGTGGTCCCGTTCAAGATGCCGACCACGCCCCGGATCCGTTCACCGGCCAGGGACTCCCGCAGCGGCCGGATGATGGGGATGGCTCCGCCGACGGCGGCCTCGTAGAGAAGGTCGACCCCCGAGCGGGCGGCGGCCTCGGTCAGCGCTGTCCCCCAAGCGGCGATCAGTTCCTTGTTGGCCGTCACCACCGGCCGCCCGGCGGCCAAGGCCGTCTCGACCAGCTCACGCGCCGGATCGATCCCGCCGATCAACTCGACCACCACGTCGACCCGGGGATCGGAGACGAGACCCTTGGCGTCCCCGGTCACGAGCTCCGCCGGTATCCCCGGCCGCGACCGGGAGGCGTCGCCCACCGCCACCCCGACGAGCTCGAAACGGACGCCGGAGCGACCGGCTATGGCATCACCTTCGGTCAGAAGCAGCGACACCAGCGCACCCCCGACGTTGCCGGCACCGAGGATCGCTACTCGAACGGGCTCGTCGGCGGCACCGGAACCGGTCTGTCTCCGCCTGTCCTGAGCCTTCGGCGCCATCTGTTCACGCTACCGCCCGTCACGACCGATCCCGTGCTCCGCCGGGCCGCCCGACGAGGCCAGCAGCGGCAGCTCCGGTCTTCAGGATGCGAATTTCGGGATGCGGTCCTCAGGATGCGGTCCTCGGGATGCGGTCAGCTGTCCAGCCGAACCAGATCGTCGAGGGTTTCCCGCCGCACCACCACCCGGGCAGCCCCGTCAGCCACGAAGACGACGGCGGGACGGGGCACCTTGTTGTAATTGGACGCCATCGAATAGCCGTACGCGCCGGTCACCGGAGTGGCCAGAACGTCGCCGACAGCCGTATCGGCCGGGACCCGGGCCTCGGCTACCACCACATCGCCCGATTCGCAGTGCTTCCCCACCACCCGGACGGCGCGGGGCCGGGCGGCCCGCGGCGCCCGGGGCAGGAAGGCTTCGTAGCCACTGTCGTAGAGCACCGGCCGCGGGTTGTCGCTCATGCCTCCATCGACGGCCAAATAGGTCCGCAGACCGGGAAGTTCCTTTATGGTGCCCACCCGGTAGAGCGTCAGCCCCGCCGTGGCCACGATGGACCGCCCCGGCTCAGCCGTCACCCGCACACCGGCCGGCAGCCCCGCCTTCCGACAGGCGTCATGCACCTTCTGCGCCCACTGGCTGATGCTCGGGGCACTCTCCCCGGCCACATAGGCCACCCCCAGGCCGCCGCCCACACACAGCTCCCCGAGCTGCAACGGAGCGAAGAAGCCCACCAACGCGTCCACTTCGTCGGCGAAAGACTCGACCCGGAAGATCTGACTCCCGATATGGGCGTGCACCCCGACCAACCTCACACCCGGGAGCGCCCGGAGCCGGGTCACCGCCTCCCCCGCCGCCCCCGAGGCCAGACCGAACCCGAACTTCGAGTCATCCTGACCGGTGCGGACGAAATCGTGCGTATGGGCTTCGACTCCAGGAGTCACCCGGATAAGCACCTCAGGCCCGGCATCACCGGCCTCGCTGGTCAAGATGGCCAACCTCTCGATTTCGTCGAAGGAGTCGACCACGATCCGTCCCACCCCCGCCTCGAGCGCTCGGAACAACTCGTCGGCCGATTTGTTGTTCCCGTGCAGGACCAGCCGTCCGGGGGGCACCCCGGCGGAGAGCGCCACATGCAATTCACCGCCGGTCGAGACGTCGAGCCACATCCCTTCTTGGTGAGCCAGCTGCGCCATGGCTGTGCAGAGGAAGGCCTTGGTGGCGTAGGCCACGCCGTCGCCCCACGCCGTCGCCGCCTCTCGACACCGCGTCCGCAGGTGGGCCTCGTCGTAGACGAAGAGCGGCGTACCCCATTCGTCGGCCAGCTCCACCAGGTCGACTCCGCCGACGGTCAAGCCCCCGTCGGGGCCGGCTTTCGCCGTCGACGGGAGCAGCGCCGAGCTAACAGGCCCCTCGTCGGGAGCGGCCGGGTCGGCGAGAGTCGGTTCGGCCGGGCCTGACATGGGAGGCAAGGCTACCGGCCGTCCCCGGCGCCTCCCGGCGACGCCAGGGGTGCCGACTACAGTGCGAGGGCGCGGGCGGTCTCCGGCAGGTCCTGCTCTTGCCTGCATGTCACTGCTCTTGCCCCCGTAGCTCAGCGGATAGAGCACCGGCCTCCGGAGCCGGTGGCGCAGGTTCGAGTCCTGCCGGGGGCGCGATGCCGGGGGCGCAAAATTTGTCTCGGCCCCAAGAAGAGACAGGGCCCGAAAACGCCTCGCAACGCGGTCCCCAATCGGTGCTCACCTCCCATCGTAAGAGCCCGTTCGCAGTGAATGAACGTCTCGGGTGATTTGGCTGAACCGGGGGTCGAGATCGACCAGCCGGACGACGGTGCCGGATCGACGGCGTCAGCCTCTGAATATCTGGCGCGTCACCGTCCAAGCGGCGGAGTACTCGGCTGCCGCCCAGCTCATCGATGAAGCTTGGCCGCCAAACCCAGTCCGAGCAAGGATCAACGGTACCGGCGAGCGGGGGTACTCTGCTTAGAACAACGGGGCGTCGACGACTGTGTTCCGTATGGCTTCCAACCCTTGCCTGGCAACGTCGATCGATGAATATCCGAGTCCGCCCACCCCAAACCGCGTGTCAGAATATGCCCGATGATCATTGTCGAGCCTGTCTCGGGCACCGTCGGCGCTGTGGTGCGAGGGGTGGACTTGTCCCAGCGGCTTGACGAGAGCACGGTGGCCGACATCAGAAAGGCGTTCCTGGCACACCACGTCTTGTTCTTCTCTGACCAAGACCTCAGCCCAGAGGCCCAGATGCGGGTTGGTCGTTATTTCGGCGAGCTGGACACCCACCCTTTTGTCGAAGGTATGGAATCGCATCCCGAGGTCATCGAGGTCATCACCGAGCCCGACGATCGGCTTAACTTCGGCGGCGGATGGCACAGCGACGTGACGTTCCTCGACGAACCCGACCTGGCCTCACTCCTCTACGCAATCGAAGTGCCCCCATTCGGCGGCGACACACTGTTCGCGAACCAACACGCTGCCTATGAGGCACTGTCGGACACCATGAAGGACCTGCTCGATGGCCTCACGGCGAAGCACTCAGCCGGCCCCCAGTACGCCGAAGGCGGGTACTCGACGCTGTCGAAGTCCATGAAGACGAAGTCGACAACGCACGCCGATCGGGTCGTGTGTCACCCGCTTGTCCGCACACATCCCGAGACCGGCAAGAAGGCGCTCTACGTCAACCCTGCGTTCACCGTCGGCATCGAGGGGATGCGACTGGACGAGTCGATGGCACTGCTGGGGTTTCTATTCAACCATGCGGTGCGAGAGCCGTTCACGTGCCGCTTCCGATGGGCACCGGGGTCGGTGGCGATGTGGGACAACCGCAGCGTCCAGCACTACGCGCTCTTCGACTATCGAGGTCACCGCCGCCATATGCGCCGCATCACTGTCAAGGGTGACCGGCCCCGCTGACCTCTCTAGGTAGATCCCCTGATCGACGACAATGGCCTGATTCTCCGACGAGTTGTTAGCGGTCTTTACGCCCTTTGCCGGGAATGAGGCTAGGGGATCGACCATTTTGAGTCCGTCATACGGGACACCTTCGGCCGCCGTGTGTATCGAGTACTTCAAGGCGGATGTCCCGTCGCCAAGACACCAGTCAATTCTGCCGATCAAAGTTGACGATCAACTCGGGGCCACTGGGCGGACGGGGCCGCACTGCCTGGACCGAAAGACCAGCTCAAAGGCACGGGGACGCACCAGAATGACGCACGGACTGCCCTCCGGAGCCGGTGGCGCAGGTTCGAGTCCTGCCGGGGGCGCGAAGAATTTTCCGGGGGCATGCATTCGGAGGGCTCCCTCCATGGGCGTCGTGACCGTGGAGATTTGTGGCGTTCAGCGGTCGTCGTGGGCTTCGGTTCACGAGGCCTATGGAACACGGCTCGATTGTCCTCGACCGTTTGTCATCGTGCAGACGGTGCCCGTTACTACCCAGGTTAAGCCGTTCAAGCAGAGTCAAATGTTCTTCGTAGCCGTGCGAGCTGAGCGCCAACAAGTACAGGAATCTCCGCCGGCAGACCGTCCGTCTCGCCTTGAGCGGCGGCAATCGCCGCCGGTGAACGTTCAAGAATGTCTGCGACGACTTCTGCTGCTCGGCTCTTCGACAGGCCCCAACTCGCGGCTTCGTTGACGATCCGGTCGGCGGTGACACGGTCGGTCCTGTGCACGTTGTCAACGTACATAGCCAGTCGATCATCGCCATAAAAGAGCGTCGACATCAAATCATAAAGTGGTGAAAGCGCGAGGGTACCTGACGGATAATGCAGCAAGGAGAAGTTCTTGGCGTGGGCATCACCATTACCGATCAGAACATTGAGAGTGAGTGCGCGAAGGAGAGCTTCAGCCGAATCAGATGTACTGTTCTCGCGGACGATCTTGGCAATCTGTCTTAGCGGAGGCCCACCGTCCTCCTGGTACTTCTTGGTTGGAGGAGTACTCGTGGCCTGGCAAAAGTCTTCTTGGTGGATCCGATCGACCGAGCCGTCACTATGAACAATCCGATCGTATCGTTCGACAACTACGAGATCTCGGCCGTCGATAGTTGTCGTCTCGATGCTGGCAACGGGAAGCCCAAGGTGTTTCGCTACCCGCATGCCGAATGCTTCGTTCTGAACGGTGTTTGGATACCGGGCGATTGCAGGCTTGAGGATGTGAGTGGAGGGAGTCCCGTCAACCGGACTGCCCCAGCTACCGTCTGGTAACCGTGTCAGCAGCAGCTTCTCCTGGACACCCGCCAGAGAAAGCCGTACCCGGCCTCCGACACCCAACGGCGCACTTCGGAGCCTGGCAACGAGGTCGGCGATCTTCTCGTCGCTCAGCGGTTCGGCGGTGAGCGTGGTCGGAGGTGTCGGCGGCGCCTCGTCCGCAGGTTGGACGACGAGTGCCCCGGCGCAGTCACGACCTAGCGCTCGAATGAGGCCGTACGTGTCACTCGCTTTGACATTGATGTCATCCGCTATCGCGCGGCGTGCGTCCCCCTCAGGGAGTAGTCCGTCGAGGAACGGAGCAACGACTCCCGGTGCGTAGGGCTGGGGTGTCAAAGGAAGTGTCAGCGAAAGCAGTGGCAGGCCCAATGGGTACTTGTCGATGGCTTCCCGCGTGTAGGAAAGACGGGGACGGCCTCGCGACTGTTCGACGATGGCGACCTTGTCCCCGTACAGCCAGACGGCCAGTTGGTCGGCCACTACCAATCAGCCTTCTGCAGGGTCGCTCGGACGCCTAGCTCCCGAAGCACGGCCAGAATCCGTCGCAGCTGCTCGGACTCGTGGCTTTGTTCCAGGCGCGACAGATATTCCCGGGTGAGGCCGACCCGTTCTGCCAGCTCAGCCTGGGTAAGACCCGCTTCCTTGCGGTAATGCTTGATGGCAGGCCCGATCGAGGCGGCCGTGTAGACACGGAATGGCTTCTCGTTCGGATCTGATGTGATCATTTCCTCACATTATA
>Ga0307374_10003925_pt1 | contig 25112 bp, 26 predicted proteins | sample OX3MG_FD_202532 | JGI IMG/M metagenome (GOLD analysis project Ga0307374, IMG submission 202532) | Soil microbial communities from Risofladan, Vaasa, Finland - OX-3 | ecosystem: Environmental > Terrestrial > Soil > Coastal area > Acid sulfate soil | place: Finland: Risofladan, Vaasa | collected...
GCGGGGGCAGGCGGAACCGGGCTTGCGCCTGGCGATTCCAGAAGCGGATGGCGGCATCGCCGTCGAGCACCAGCACCGGCCAGGGCAGCCGCTCCAGCATGGCGAGATGATGCTGCTGCATGCGATCCAGCGCGCCTTGGCGGGCGGCCAGTTCGCGGTTGGTGGCGGCCAGGGCCTCGTTGAGCGACTGCAATTCCTCCACCGAGGTGAGCACCGCCTCGTTGGACGATTGCAACTGCTCGTTCATGGTCTCCAACTCCTCGTTGGCCGACTGCAGTTCTTCGTTGGTGGCCTGCAATTCTTCATAGGCGAACTGCAACTCGTTTTCGCTGGTGGCAGGCTCGGGGCTGGCGGGCGGGGGCGGCGGGGGCGGCCCGGCGGGCAGGGGAAACACGGCGCGCGGGCCCTGGGCGGCGTAGAGGCGCCAGCGCGGGTGCAGCGGGCGGAATCGCGCCGCCTGGCCGGCGACCGATTCGGAGCGGCCCAGAAAGAGGACGCCGCTGGGCTCGAGGGCAAAGTGCAGGCGGGCCAGCACCTCGGTCTGCATGCTGTGATCGAAGTAGATCAGCACGTTGCGACAGAGCAGGAGCCGGACATGGGCAATGGGAGGATCGTAGCGCAGGTCGCTGCGGCCGAAGACGGTCCAGTGGCGGAGCTCGAGCGCCACTTGGCAGCGGCCGGGGCCGGTGAAGTAGCGGTGGCGCCAGCTCCGCGGTAGGCGGCGGAGTTGTTCGGGGCGGTACACGCCGGCGCGGGCGCGGCGGACGGCCTCCTCGTCCACATCGGTGCCAAAGATCTTGACCTCGAGCTCGCCGCGGCGGCGGCCCAGCGCCTCCGCCAGCAGGATGGCGAGGGAGTAGACCTCTTCGCCGCCGGAGCAGCCGGCGCACCACACCCGCAGCGGCTCGCCCGCCTCCAAGCCGGCCAGGGCGCCGGGCAGGGCGACGCGGCGGAGTGTCTCCCAGGCACTGCCATCGCGGAAAAAGGAAGTGACCGGTATCATGACCAGCCGCCGGAGTTCTTCAATCTCCTCGGGATGCTGGTCGAGGTAGTGCCCATAGAGCCGCCAGGTGGGCAGGCGCAGGCGGGCGCGGCGCTGGGCCAGGCGGCGCAGGATGGCGCTGGGCTTGTAGCCGCGCAGGTCCACGCCCCGTTCGGTGGCGCACTGGTCGAGCAACTCCTGGATTTTCAAATCGCCGGGCATGGACTATCCCCAGGCAAACTGGCCCATCTTACCTTGGCCGGCGGCGGGGAAAGGATGAAAATTTTGATTGACAACGGGGAATTAGAGTATATTGGCCCTACAAATTCGGGAGGTATACCGTGCCGGCTGCAGTGTTCCCCTCAGCAGATCCGACGGATGCAGTTTCTCCTGCAAAGTCCGGGCCCCGTCCCGGCCCGCTGCCCGCGCCTCTCGCGCCCTGGCCGCGGGGCGTACTGCAATTGACCACGCTGTTGGCGTTGGCGGAGCCGCCGGCGGTGCGGCAGCGGCTGGCGGAGTTGCACCGGCGGCAGCCGCGGCCGCACGGGGCGGAGCTGCTGGCGGGGCTTTATCCGCTGGCGGTGCAGGTGGTGCAGGGCGTGGCGCTGGCGATGGCCGAAGCGGTGGGGCTGGAGCTGGGCGAGTTTCTGCAGTTTGCCGATCCGCAGGCGGCGCAGGCGGCCCTGCGCGGACGCCACGCCCACCTGCGGCGGCTGGACCGCTTGTGGGGCGGCTCCCCGCTGCTGGCGATCGAGGCGCTGGAAGACCTGCGCCTGCGCTGGCCGGGCCCGATGATCGGCTGCGCCGTGGTGCTGCGCGGCACGGTGCGCGCCGCCGGCCTGACGGTGCCGGCGGCGGCAATGCCGCTGCCGATCGGGCTGGAGCTGGAGTTGGAGGCGGGGGCGGTGGTGATGCTGCGGCGTTCAGTGGTGGGCACGCTGTTGGAGGCGGTGCGCGAGGCCGGGCTGGCGGTGGCGAAGGTGATCGCCGACGCGGCCGGCACCGCCAGCGTGGTGGGCACCCCGGCGGGGCGGCTGGCGCTGCACGGGCTGACCGCCGAGTTGCAGGGCCGCAAGGTGCGGCTCACCTCCGCCGAGGCGCAGGCGCTCCGCCTGCTGGTGGAAATGGCGGGGCAGCCGGTGGCGCGCGGCGCCTTTGGCGCCAACATCGAGCACGTGGTGCTCAACCTGCGCAACAAGCTGGGCGACGGCCTGATCTCCACCATCTACGGCCTGGGCTACGCTCTGGAGACCTCCGACTGAGGCCGGGGGCCGGCGCGGCCTACAGCCCCAAGGCGGGGGCGATGGCGCGCATCGCCTCCAGACAGGTGGCGATGTGCTGCTGCAGCGGCAGGCCCAGCTCGCGCGCGCCCTGCTCGATGTCGGCGCGGCTGACCGAGCGGGCGAAGGCCTTGTCCTTGAGCTTGCGCCGCACCCCGTCCGGCTCGACCTCGGCCAGGCTGCGGTTGGGCTTGACCAGGGCGCAGGCGGTGAGGAAGCCGGCGAGCTCGTCGCAGGCGAACAGCGCCTTGTCGAGGGCGCTGGCGCGCTTCACCCCGGTCTGCTCGCAGTGCGCCAGGATGGCGTGGCGCAGCGGCTCGGGGTAGCCCAGCGCGGTGAGGATCTGGTTGCCCTGCAGCGGATGGTCGGGCACCTGCGGCCAGCGCTCATAGTCGAAGTCGTGCAGCAGGCCCGCCAAGCCCCAGAGCTCGATCTGGTCCGCCTCCGCCGGCGCGTAGGCGCGGCAGCAGGCCTCCACCGCCAGGGCGTGCTTGCGCAGGCTCTCCGACTGGGTGTATTCGTGCAGCAGCGCCAGCGCCTGCTCGCGGCTGGGGAGGGCGCTCATGCCGTCAGGTTGAGGGCCTCTTTGAAGGTGCCGCGCTCGTTCTCGATCTTTTTCTGCAGCATCATCACGGCGTAGATCAACTGCTCCGGGCGGGGCGGGCAGCCGGGCACGTACACATCCACCGGAATCACCTGGTTGACGCCCTGCACCAGCGCGTAGTTGTTGAACACCCCACCCGAGGTGGCGCAGGCGCCCATGCTGATCACGTACTTGGGCTCGGGCATTTGATCGTAGAGCTGGCGAATGACCGGGGCCATTTTCTGCGAGACCCGGCCGGCGATGATCATCAGGTCGGACTGGCGGGGCGAGGGGCGGAAGACCTCGGCGCCGAAGCGGGCGATGTCGAAGCGCGCCGCCGACATGGACATCATCTCGATGGCGCAGCAGGCCAGGCCGAAGGTCATGGGCCAGATGGAGTTCTTGCGCACCCAGTTGACCGCCTTGTCGAGCGAGGTCATGACGATGCCGTCGGGCTGCTGGTTGCCGTAGAAGCGCTCGCGCCCGCTGTCGTGGGGGTCGAGGTTCTGGTAGCGCTGCTGGCCAAGGCTCATGGCTCTATCTTCGGCGAGGTGGTCTGGTTTTGCAACTCCGCCAGAAAGCGGCGGGCGCGCTGGTAGCGGGAAAAGACCTCCTCCAGGGTCAAATCGAGCGAGTAGGCGGCAAAGTTCTCGTGGCGAGCTCATTCCGCAACCGCCCCAAGCTCATGAAGTCCCGCATCGCCTGCCCCAGCTCCGGCTCGCCGGCGATCCTGCCCTTGAGCCGCTCAGCGAACTCGGGGCCGAAGAGCCCGAAGAATTTGTTGGCGTTGGGACTCTCCCAGTCGAAATAGGTATGGTAGCGGCGCTTCATGCCGGTCGTTACCGCAAAGTTGGCCAGCGCGGGCGCGGCTTGGAGAAGCCTCCGGTAGATCGTCTCGAGGTGATCCATCAAGTCGGATTCGAACGCACTGGCGGCTGCCAACACCAGCCCTTTGGCGAGGTTGGTCCGAATGGCGGAGCTCAGCGAGGGCTCCCCGCTGCCCAAGGCCTGAATCGCAGCCAGCGCGTTCTGGTAGTACGCCACCACCGGGTCGTCACCCCGGCTCATGCAAAGCGCACCAGCCGGCTGGCCGCGCTGATCCGGGCCGCCACGTTGGCTTTGCTCGTGGTGCCGCGGGAGGAGGCCGCCTCGAATTCCGCATCCCGCCGCAGCGCCTCGACCGAGGCGAAGTCCAGTTTGCCCTGCACCAACTGCTGCTGCGCGTGCGGAGCAAAACAGGCTGCGTGGAAGACCGCTTCAAACAACATCACGCTGAAGGCCCTGCCCTGCCCCTGCAGGCCAGTGTCGGGAAACTGGCTGCAAGCCGCAATGAAACTGGCGAACAGAGCCTCGAGGTAGGTCACCCGGGCGGTATCGAATTTCTTTGCATCTATCGAAAAACGGTCGAGGAAGCGCACCATGGAGGGCGCGTACTCCCGGCACAGCAGCGCGAAGGCGCGCAGCAGGTGCTGGATATCCCGCATGTGCAGGTTCGGCTCCGGCTCGCCGAACAGCCTGCGCCAGCTGGGCAACTCGTTGGCTCGGCCCAGCATATTGTAGAAGGCGGAGTGGTAGAGGCTGGAGCGCAGTTCCTGCCGCTCCAGATTCTCGCCCCCGCTGTTCAACCGGCTGAAGATTTCGTAAACGGAAGACATGCCCTCCTGCGGCACGAGCTGCTTGATGATCACGTTGCGAATGGTCTTGATGTCAAATTCCGTCTTGCGCTCGCCCAGGGTCTCATAGGTCAGGCCGTTGAAGGGATTGGCCGCGCCATCGGCGCGCTTGGGGAGGCGCAGCGCGAAGGCGGCAAAGTAGTTGGGATCGGCCAGAACTTCGGCGGGAATCCTGCCGTTTTGGTCGAAGATGCGCCGCAACTCGGCCCGGCGGTCCTCGCGCGGGAGCTAGTGCAACATCGCTTCTGTAAATTCGTTTTCTGACGGCCGAGGGGGGCCGGGCGTAGCGGAGCCCGGCCCCTCTCGGGGCTTGATTCAGGTGGGTCAAATCCGTTCTCCTTTTAGTCGCTGAAAACCGAAAGGAGGAAAACAGAAGTGACCCACGAATCCGACCTTACCTCTCTGGAGCCGGTTCTGCAACTGCTCATCCAGCACGGCTTTGACGGCGCCGCCGAGGCGCTGCAATCCCTGTTCAATATCGCCATGAAGCTCGAGCGCAGCTTGGCCCTCAAAGCCGAGCCCTACGAGCGCAACCCCGAACGCCGCGGCCACGCCAACGGGTTCAAGCCGAAGACGGTGCACACTCGCCTGGGGGATTTGAACCTGCAGGTCCCGCAGGTCCGCGGGGACGTCGCCTTCTACCCCAGTGCTCTGGAAAAAGGCGTTCGCAGCGAGCGTGCCTTGGTTCTGGCCGTCGCGGAGATGTACGTCAGCGGCGTTTCCACCCGCAAGATGCGCGCCGTGCTGGAAACCATGTGCGGCAGCGACATCACCAGCACCCAGGTCAGCCGGGCGGCGCAGCAGCTCGACGCCGAGCTGGAGCAATGGCGGCACAGGCCCCTCGGGCGCTTCCCCTTTCTGGTGCTCGATGCCATCTACGAGAAGGTCCGCATGAATGGCGCCGTTGTGAACGCAGCGGTCCTGATCGCCATTGGCATCGATGAGCGGGGTCGCCGCTCGGTGCTGGGGGTATCCGCTTCCAGCAGCGAAGCCGAGCTTCATTGGCGCTCGTTCCTGCTCGGCCTGCAGCAGCGTGGCCTTTCCGGCGTGCGCTACATCGTCAGCGACGATCACGCCGGCCTCATCGGCGCCCTCGCCACCGTCTTTCCCAGTGTGCCTTGGCAGCGATGCCAGTTCCACCTGCAGCAAAATGCCCAACGCTTCGCCACCTCCTTGGCCATGCGCTCCCAGATCGCCGCCGATCTGCGCGGTGTGTTCCAGGCCCAGTCTCGCGCCGAAGCCGATGAGCGCCTTCGCTTGGTGGTGATCCAATACCGCTCCACAAACCCCCGCTTCGCCGATTGGCTCGAAGCCAATGTTCCCCAGGGCCTGGCCGTCTTCGGGCTGGCGACCGCGCTGCGCCGGCGCCTCCGCACCAGCAATCTCATCGAGCGCCTCAACCGCGAGATCCGCCGCCGCACCCGCGTGGCCACCCTCTTCCCAAACGAGGCTTCTCTCCTGCGCCTGGTCACTGCCATCCTCGTCGAGTTCAGCGACGACTGGGAATCCAGCCGCGTTTACCTTAACCCTGAGAGCGGAGGTGAACCCGCCTGACCAGCCAATTTACAGAAAGGGTGTTGCTTTATCCGCGCGGGAAGCGGCCTTCGCGGAAGTAGTAGAGCGACATCAGCCGTTGCTGGCCGTCCACCACGAGAAAGGAATTGCGGCCCGCCTCGTAGAGGAAGATCTGCGGGATGGGCAAGCCGATGAGAAGCGACTCGATGAGCTTGGAGGCGCGGCCGAGGTCCCAAACGTAGTGCCGCTGGAAGCCGGGGATCTTCACCACCCCCGACTTGATGAAGTCGTAGAGGGTGGCGACGTTGAAGTCGTTGGGCGCGGCCGTGATTTCGTACTGGCCGGGAGAGTACTCCTCCTCGTTGTCCTCGTTGTCCTCCAGCCCGATTGCCTCCCGGTCCAACGCAGGCATGAACGCGTCCTCCCGACCCCATACTACACCTCCACATCGCAGAACGGCTTGGACGGCCTCCAGCAACTGCGGTACGCTGGAAGGCTATGGCGGCTGTCCCCATGGTCGAGGTGCGGGATCTGCGCAAAGCCTACGGCAAGCTGGAGGCGGTGCGCGGGGTGAGTTTCACCATCCCGGAGCGCACCATCTTCGGGCTGCTGGGGCCGAATGGCGCCGGCAAGACCAGCATTATCGAGATGATCGAGGGGCTGCGCGTGCCCGACAGCGGCGAGGTGCGGGTGTGCGGCCTGCGTCCGATCGAAGACGCCATGCAGGTGCGGCAACTGCTGGGGGCGCAGTTGCAGACCACGCCGCTGCCGGACAAGATTCGGGTGCGCGAGGCCTTCGAGCTGTTTGCCGGCTTCTACGCCTCGCCGGCCAACGTGGACGAGCTGCTGGGCTGGGTGGGGCTCGAGGCCAAGGCGGCGACCTATTTCCAATACCTATCGGGGGGCGAGAAGCAGCGGGTGGCGCTGGGGCTGGCGCTGGTGGGCAATCCCAAGATGCTGTTTTTGGACGAGCCCACCACCGGGTTGGACGCCAAGATCCGGCGCGAGCTGCACGCGCTCATCCTGCGGGTGCGCGACCAGGGCAAGAGCATCCTGATCTCGACCCACTATATTGAGGAGGCGGAGCGGCTGTGCGACCTGGTCGGCATTTTGGACCAGGGGCAGTTGCACGCCATCGGCCATCCCCGCCAGCTCATCGAAGACCAGGGGGCGGGCGACCGGCTGGAGGTGTCGCTGCGCGACCCGGTGGACCTGGCGGTGCTGGGCGGGCTGGCAGGAGTGGAGGCGGTGCAGCCCTCCAGCAACGGCAACGGCGGCAACGTCTACTTTTTGCGCGGGCGCAACGGCGGCAAGATGCTGGCCTCGCTGGCAGTGTACGCCGACCATCAGAGCAACGAGCTGCTGGAGGCTCGGGTGGCGCACGCCTCGCTGGAAGACGTCTATCTCAGCCTGACCGGCAGAAGGATCGGGGAATGAACAAAGTACTGCGCATGGCGTGGATGAACGTGCTGCTCAGCTATCGCATCAAGATCGCGTTCTTCTTCACCTTCATCTTCCCGATGATGTTCTTCTTCATCTACTTCGGCTTGATCGCCCGGGGCAACCCGCTCGCGGTGGAGGCGATGATGGGGCCGCTGATCAGCTTTTCGGTGATCAGCAATGCGCTGTTTGGGCTGTCGGTGCAACTGGTGACCATGCGCGAGCGCGACATGCTGCGGCGCTACCACCTGGCGCCCATCCGGGCGGCGGAGATGGTGGGCAGCCGGCTGCTGAGCAACTATCTGCTGTTCTTGCCCATCGTGGTGCTGCAGTACGCGCTGGCGGTGTGGATGTTCCATATGCCGGTGCATGGCTCGCTGCTGGCGCTGTGGCTGGTGTTCACCCTGGGCTATTTGTCGCTGGGGGCGATCGGGCTGGTGGTGGCGGGCATCGTGGACACGGTGCAAGAGGCCACGGTGTGGAACCAGATCCTATTTTTCGCGCTGTTGTTTCTGACCGGCACCACCTTTCCGCTGGCGCAGTTGCCGCGCATCGTGCAGCACCTGGCGCTGTTCATGCCGCCGACGCTGATGATTCTGGGCAGCGCCGGGATCATGCTGGGGGGCCAGGGGGTGGTGCAGAACCTGCCGGAGATCATCGGCCTGGCGCTGATCACGGTGTCGTCGCTGGGGCTGGGGGTGGCGCTGTTCCGCTGGGAAAAAGAGGAAAAGACCACCCGCCGGGGGCGGCTGCAGGCGGCGCTGGCGCTGATCCCGCTGCTGGCGGTGGGGCTGTGGCTCAACTACTCGCCCAGCTATCAGAAGAAGAACCAAGCCTCCCTGAACGCCTCGGCGCAGGCCTTCCACAACGCCATCCGCTAGCCGCCCAGGGCGAGCACCACCTTGCCGAACTGCTGGCGGCCCTCCAGGTGGCGGTGGGCGGCAGCGGCTTCGGTCCAAGCGAAGGTGCGGTCCACCACGGGGCGGAGCTTGCCGGCGGCGACCAGGGCGAGCACGGTGTCGAGGTCGGCGCGGCGGCCCATGTAGGAGCCCAGCAGGCGCAGTTGGCGGGCGAAGAGGAAGCGCAGGTCGAGCTTGGCGTCGTGGCCGGTGGTGGCGCCGCAGGTGACCAGCACGCCGTTGGGGGCCAGGGCGCGCAGGCTCTCGTTCCAACTGGCCTGGCCGACGTGCTCGACCACCACATCCACGCCGCCGGGGACGAGTTCCTTGACGGCGCGGGCGACCGGCAGGGTGGGGTTGTAATGGTCGAAGACGGCGTCGGCGCCGAGTTGGCGGGCGAGGGCGAGCTTGGCCTCGCCGCCGGCGGTGGCGAGCACACGGCAGCCCCAGAGCTTGGCGATCTGCACCGCGGCGATGCCGACGCCGCTGGAGGCGGCCCAGACCAGCACGGTTTGCCCGGCGGCGATGCGAGCGCGGCGCACCAGCATGTTCCAGGCGGTGAGAAACACCAGTGGCAGCGAGGCGGCGGCGGCAAAATCCAGGCCGGCGGGCAGCGGCAGCAGGCAGCGCTCGGGCGCCCGCACGCACTGGGCGTAACCGCCGTCGCGCTGGTAGCCGAAGATCTGGTAGCTGCGGCACTCGTTGTCGCGCCCCGCCAGGCAGAAGTGGCAGAGGCCGCAGCCCACCCCGGGGGCGAGCAGCACCGGCTGACCGGTGGAGACGACCACCCCGGCGATGTCGCTGCCCAGGACGCGCGGCAGGCCGATGGTGACGCCCGGGATGCCGGCGCGGAGGAACAGGTCGAGATGGTTGAGGGCGCAGGCCCGGACCTCGACCACCACCTCGCCGGGGCCGGCCACCGGATCGGGCGCCTCCTCCAGGCGCAACACCTCGGGGCCGCCATGTTCGTGGATGCGTAGTGCCCGCATGGGTTAAGCATACTCTGGAGGGCACCGGGCACAGGGCACCGGGGGCGCGTCGCGTTCGACGGATGCCGTGGCATGGTTGGCGCGGGCCCCTGCGCGGCTACGCCGCGCGCCCCGCTTGGTGCTCACGCCGGCTTGGGGGCCCAAGGCCCCAAGCCGGCGCTGCGCCGCGCAGGGAGCGACGGGACACGCTGATATAATCGTGGAGATGACGGCAACCGGGGAATGCAAGCGCAGTCTAGAGATTGAGGTGCCCGCCGGCGAAGTGGAGCGGGAAGCCACGCGCATCGCCCAGGGCTTCCAGCGGCAGGCGCGGATTCCTGGGTTCCGCCCCGGCAAGGCGCCGCTGAGCCTGGTGCGGCAACACTTCAACGCCAAGATCCGCGAGGAGACGCTGGACACGCTGGTGCCGGCCCATCTCAAGGCCGCCTGCGAGCGCGCCAGCCTGGAGCCGGTCTCGACGCCGACGCTGGAGGGGCTGCAATTCGAGGCGGGGGCGCCGCTGAAATTCACCGCCAACTTCGAGGTGCTGCCGGCGATCGAGCTGGGCGACTACCGTGCCATCCGCGCCGCACTGCCGCCGCTGGAGGTGGCCGCGGCCGAAGTGGACCAGGAACTGGAGGGTCTGCGCGAGCACCATAGCCGCAACGTGGCGTCGGAAGCGGTGGAGTTGGCCGACGGGCTGATCGGCGTGGTCGCGGCGCGGCGCCTGCCCGCCGCCCCCGAGGCGCCCGCCGAGGCCGCAGCGCCCCGCGAGGCCGAGCAAGAGCAAGAGCTGCCCATCGCGGTGGGCGCCGCCGAGACCCTGCCGGAGTTCACCGCCGCGCTGCGCGGCATGCGCCCGGGCGAGGAGCGCGAGCTCGAGGTGCACTACCCCGCCGAGTTCCCCAACGCCGCGATCGCCGGCAAGTCGCAGCGCTACCACCTCCGCCTGCTGCGCATCGAAAAGAAGCAAATTCCCGAGCTGGACGACGCCTTCGCCCTGCAGGCCACCGCGGTGGAGACCCTGGCCGAGCTGCGGCAGCGCATCCTGGAGAGCCTGCGGGCGCAGCGCCGACACGAGGCGCGCCACCAGGTGGAAGAGGCGATCGTGGACCAGTTGGTGGCGCAGTCGCCGTTTCCCGTGCCCGGGGCGCTGGTGGACCAGCAGGTGGAGGCGAAGCTGGAGCGCAATCTGCGCTCCCTCGCCGACCAGGGGGTGGATCCCCGCAAGCTCAAGCTGGACTGGTCGAAGCTGCGCGCCAAGCACCAGGAGGCGGCCGAGCGCGAGGTGCGCGCCGCGCTGCTGATGGAGCGGATCGCCGCCCGCGAGCAGATCGAGGCCCGGTCGGAGGAGGTGGAGGCGGAGCTGCAGCGCGCCGCCGCCGAACTCGGGCAAACCCCCGAGGCGCTGCGCGCCCGTTTGACAGATCAGGGGGTCCTGGATAGGATCAAGAACAGAATCCGCCAGGAGAAGGTCGTGGATTTTCTGGTGACGCAGGCCACCTCCGGCGGATTCGACCAAGCCGCCAGCGGAGCTGCGAAGGAGTTGGCATCTTCATGAGCTTAATTCCGATGGTGGTCGAGCAGACCCCGCGGGGCGAACGCGCCTACGATATCTATTCGCGGCTGCTGCGCGACAACATTATTTTCATCGGCACCCCGATTGACGACGCCGTCGCCAACGTGGTGACGGCGCAACTGCTGTTCCTCGAGGCCGAGGACCCGGAAAAAGATATCTCGCTGTACATCAACAGCCCGGGCGGGGTGATCACCGCCGGCCTGGCGATCTACGACACCATGCAGTTCATCCGCCCCGATGTCACCACCATCTGCATCGGGCAGGCGGCCAGCATGGCGGCCACCCTGCTGGCGGCCGGGGCCAAGGGCAAGCGCTTTGCCCTGCCCACTTCGCGGGTGCTCATCCACCAGCCCTCCATGGGGGGACTCAGCGGCCAGGCCACCGACATTGATATCCACGCGCGCGAAATCATGCGGCAGCGCGTGCTGACCACCGAGATTTTGGCCCGCCACACCGGCCAGGAGATCAGCCGGATTGAGAAGGACGTGGAGCGCGATTTCATAATGACCGCGGCTCAGGCTAAGGATTACGGAATCGTGGACGATATTATCTACAAGCACAAGTAGACGGAGCAAGATCGTGTGGATCGGCCACACCGGCCCGGCGCCACGGGGCGCTGGGCCCGCGAGGCCCGCAAGGCACGCACCCAGTCGCCATCCCCCCGGGCTGGCGGGAGATGATGCCATCGTGAAACCAAGAAACGGCACCCCGGAATCGCTGCGCTGCTCGTTCTGCCACAAGAGCCAGGACACTGTCGCCAAGCTGATCTCCAGCCCCAGCGAATACCCCCGCGCCTACATCTGCGACGAGTGCGTGGCGGTGTGCAACTCCATCCTGGAGGACGACCGGGCCGAACCGCAGGCGCGCAATGTCCAATCCCTGCCCAAGCCGCACGAGGTCAAGGCCTTCTTGGACGAGTACGTCATCGGCCAGGACTCGACCAAGAAGCGGCTCGCCGTGGCGGTCTACAACCACTACAAGCGGTTGCACATGAACCGCAACCGCACCACCAGCGAGGTGGAGCTGCAGAAGGCCAACATCCTGCTGATCGGGCCCACCGGCACCGGCAAGACGCTGTTGGCGCAGACGCTGGCCAAGGTGTTGGATGTGCCCTTCGCCATCGCCGACGCCACCACCCTCACCGAGGCGGGCTACGTGGGCGAGGATGTGGAGAACATCATCCTCAAGCTGCTGCAGGCGGCCGAGGGCGATGTCGCCCGCGCCCAGCACGGCATCATCTACATTGACGAGATCGACAAGATCTCGCGGCGCGACGAGAACCCCTCGATCACCCGCGACGTCAGCGGCGAGGGGGTGCAGCAAGCGCTGCTGAAGATCCTGGAGGGCACGGTGGCGCACGTGCCGCCGCAGGGCGGGCGCAAGCATCCCCACCAGGAGTTCACCCCGGTGGACACCAGCAACATCCTGTTCCTCTGCGGCGGGGCGTTTGTGGGGCTCGAGAAGATCATCTCCCGGCGAGTGGGCAAGCGCTCGATGGGCTTCCGCACCGAGGCCGACGCCACCACCGGCACGCCGGCGGAGGTGCGGCGGCGCGACACCGCGCTATTGGCGCAGGTGCAGCCCGGGGATCTGATCAAGTTCGGGCTGATCCCGGAGTTTGTGGGGCGGCTGCCGGTGATCGGGGTGCTGGACGACCTCGACCAGGCGGCGCTCATCCAGATCCTGACCAAGCCGCGCAACGCCCTGGTGCGGCAGTACCAGAAGCTGTTCGAGTTTGAGAACGTCAAGCTGCGCTTCGACGACAGCGCGCTGGAGCAGATCGCCAGCGAGGCGCTGGCGCGCAAGGTGGGCGCCCGCGGGCTGCGCATGATCCTAGAGGAGCTGATGCTCGACTTGATGTACCACCTCCCCACCCAGAAGCGGGTGCGCGAGTTCGTCGTCACCCGGGACATGGTGGAAAAGCGCGAGGCCTCGCTTCCGACGCTGGAGAAAGCCGGCTAGCGGCGGCCGCGCACCTTCCGAATCCCGCATCCCCGATTCCGCATCCAGTCTGTAGAGCCCGCCAGGTCTTCCCATGGCACGCGACAAAACCCAACCCGAACTCCGCCGTTTGCCGATGCTTCCCATCCGCGAGATGGTGATTTTTCCCCACCAGATGACGCCCTTCGTGGTGGGGAGGCAATCCTCGGTGCGCGCGCTGGAGGCGGCGCTGGTGGAGGACAAGAAGATCTTCCTGGCCACCCAGCACGACGCCGCCGTGGACGAGCCCCGCCCCGACCAGATCCACCCGGTGGGGACCATCGCCCACGTGGTGCAGAGCGTGCGCCTGCCCGACGGCAACGTGCGGGTGCTGGTGGAGGGGCTGGAGCGGGCGCGCATCGTCGAGGTGGACGAGGGCGAGGGCTTCTTTCGGGCGCAATTGCGCCCGGCGCCGGCGCGGCCGCAGATCCTCACCCCCCAGCTCGAGCAACTAATGCAAAAGGTGACCGGGCTGTTCGAGCAGTTCGTCAAGCAGAGCCAGTCGCTGAACTACGAGGCCATGCTGAGCGCGGTGCGCTCCGACGACGCCGGCCAGATGAGCGACACCATGGCCGCCCACCTCAGCCTGCCGGTGGCGGACAAGCAGCCGCTGCTGGAGCAGTTCGAGCCCATCGAGCGCCTGCTGCGCCTGGCCGAGCTGCTGGAGCTGGAGATCGAGAAGCTCAACATGGACCGCGCCATCCAGGGGCGGGTGAAGCGCCAGATGGAGAAGGCGCAGCGCGAGTACTACCTGGGCGAGAAGATCAAGGCCATCCAGAAGGAGCTGGGCCGGGGGGAGAAGAGCGAGTTCGACGAGCTCAAGAAAAAGGTCGAGTCGGCGGGCATGCCCAAGCCGGTGCGCGAGAAGGCGATGCAGGAGCTGAAGCGGCTGGAGCTGATGCCGCCCATGTCGGCCGAGTCCACGGTGTCGCGCAACTACCTGGACTGGATGATCGCCGTGCCCTGGAAGAAGCGCTCGCACGAGATCCGCAACATCGCCCGCGCCGAGAAGATCCTCAACCAGGACCACTACGGGCTGGAGAAGATCAAGGAGCGCATCCTCGAGTTCCTGGCGGTGCGGCAGTTGGTCAAGAACCCCAAGGGCTCGATCCTCTGCTTTGTCGGGCCTCCCGGGGTGGGCAAGACCTCGCTGGGCATGTCCATCGCCCGCGCCACCGGGCGCAAGTTCGTGCGCCTGTCGCTGGGTGGGGTGCGCGACGAGGCCGAGGTCCGCGGCCACCGCCGCACCTACATCGGCGCCCTGCCCGGCCAGATCCTGCAGATGATGAAGAAGGCGGGCACCGTCAACCCCGTCTTCCTGCTCGACGAGGTGGACAAGATGAGCGTGGACTTCCGCGGCGACCCCTCGGCGGCGCTGCTGGAGGTGCTCGACCCGGAGCAGAATACCGCCTTCAACGACCACTATCTCGACGTGGACTACGACCTCTCGCAGGTGATGTTCATCACCACCGCCAACGTGCTGCACACCATCCCGCAGGCGCTGCAGGACCGCATGGAAATCATCCGGCTGTCGGGCTACACCGAGTTGGAGAAGACCGAGATCGCCCGCCGCTTCCTCATCCCCAAGCAGTTGAAGGCCACCGGCATCACCACCAAGAACCTCGACATCACCCCCGACGGCCTGCAGGCGCTGATCAGCGGCTACACCCGGGAGGCCGGGGTGCGCGGGCTGGAGCGCGAGATCGGCAACGTCGGGCGCAAGGTCGCCCGCCGGGTGGTGAAAGAGGGCAAGAAGGTCGCCGTCAGCGTGGCGCCGGAGAATTTGAACGAGTACCTGGGCATCCTCAAGTACCGTGACACCCGCGGCCACGAAAAGAGCGAGGTGGGGCTGGCCACCGGGCTGGCCTGGACCGAGGTGGGCGGGCAGATGCTCTCCACCGAGGTCACCCTCATGGACGGCAAGGGCAAGCTCACCCTCACCGGCAAGCTGGGCGACGTGATGCAGGAATCGGCGCAGGCCGCCATGAGCTACATCCGCAGCCGCGCCCACCTGCTCGGGCTGCCCAAGGACTTCTACCGCAACCTCGACATCCACATCCACGTGCCCGAGGGCGCCATTCCCAAGGACGGCCCCTCGGCCGGCATCACCATGGCCACCGCCCTCACCAGCGCCCTCACCCGCATCGCCGTGCGCAGCGATGTCGCCATGACCGGTGAGATCACCCTGCGCGGCAAGGTGTTGCCCATCGGCGGGGTCAAGGAAAAGCTGATGGCGGCGCACCGCAACGGCATCACCACCATCATTCTGCCCCGCGACAACGAGAAGGATCTCGCCGACCTGCCCGACAACATCCGCGCCCTGCTCGAGATCCACGCCGTCGAGACCATGGACCAGGTGCTGGAGACGGCGCTGGAGCATCCCATTCCCAAGCTGGCCGCCAGCGAGGCCGCCGTCGCCGCCGAGGCGGCGCCGGCCGAGGGACTTCACCAGTGAGCCGTGCACATTGGTTGGCGCGGGCCCCCGCGCGGCTGCGCCGCACGTCCCGCTTGGTGCTCACGCCGGCTTGGGGGCCCAAGGCCCCAAGCCGGCGCTGCGCCTCGCAGGGGCCGCGCCGAATTCGCTTCCCGGGGGCGGGCCGCCCCGCGGAATTTCGCAGCCCTTCGCGCCGATTTTGCCGACAGGCAAAGCGGCGCGACCCCCGCAAGCGGACCGTGGACCGTGAACGGTGAACAGTGGACAGTGGGCGGTTGAGTTCGTCAAGAGTTGCGCCGCCCTCGGCGACCTGCCCGACGACCGCGTGAGTGAGGTCGCGCTAATGGGCCGCTCCAATGTGGGCAAGTCGAGCCTGCTCAACTCCCTCGCCGGGCGGCGCCACCTCGCCCACACCAGCCGCACCCCCGGCCGCACCCGCCTGCTCAATCTCTTCCAAGTCACCCCCGGCGCATTTCGATTAGTGGATTGCCCCGGCTACGGCTACGCCCAAGCGGCGCGCGAGCTGCGCGCACAGTGGGGCGAACTCATCGGCCAGTACCTGGAGAACCGGCCCAACCTGCGCCGGGTGGCGCTGCTGGTGGATTCCCGGCTTGAGCCGCAAGCCCTCGACCTGCAAGCCAACGATTGGCTGCGCCACCGCGGCGTGCCGGTGCAATTGGTCGCGACCAAGTGGGATCGGCTCAGCGGCAACCAGCGCACGCAGGCGAAAAAGCGCCTGAGCGCCGCCTTTGGCGCCATGCCACTCGGATACTCCTCGGTGACCCACGAGGGCCGCGACGAGCTGCGCCAGGCGCTGGCCCGGGCTTGACTCTGGACTGCACTCCAGGCTGTATGCTGGGGGCATGGCGGCAGCAGCAGTGCAGATTGGGGAGGCGGCGCGGCGGGCGGCGCTGAGCGTCGACACGATCCGCTACTACGAACGACGGGCGCTGTTGCCCGCGCCGGCGCGCACACCCTCAGGATACCGGCACTATACCGCTGGCGACATCCAGCGTCTGCGGCTCATCCGGCGCCTGCAAAGCCTGGGGTTTACGTTGCGCGAGGTGGCGGCGCTGACCCGCACCGGCGGCGAGGGCGAGGAGGCATGCGCCCACGTGCGCAACCTGCTGCGGACCAAACTGGCCGAGGTGCGTGCGCGCCGGCGGTCGCTGGACGAGCTGGAACGGGAACTGCGGACCCGCCTGGGCGCCTGCGACCGCGAGTTGCGGCAGCCGGACCGACGCCGGGCGTGCGGCTGCCCCGCCTTGGAGGACCGGCCATGACAGTGCGGGTACTGTCGTTTTGCGGCTGTCCCCATGGGGAGACCGCGCTGGCGCGGGTGCGCCAGGCCCTGGCCCAACTCGCGGCGACGGCGGAGTTGGAAGAGATGCGAATGGGCCCGGGCGACGCAGCGGCGGAGCTGGGTTTTTGCGGATCGCCGACGGTGCTGGTCAATGGCCGCGACGTGGAGCCGGCGCCGCCCAACCAGGGCTTGGCCTGTCGGCTCTACACCGGCGGAGACGGGGCGCCCTCGCTGGCGGCGCTGAGCCGCGCGATGCGGCAAACGCTGGAAGACGAGGGGGACGCATGAAGGTGCGATTGTTCGCGCCCCTGGCCGCCGTGGCCGCGGCCCTGGGCACGCTGGTCTGTTGCCTGCCGCTCAGCTTCCTGGGTGCCGCCAGCTTGATCGCCCTCAGCCGCCAGGAGGCCGTTCTGCGGCCTTGGCTGCTGGGCGGATCGCTGGCGCTGTTGGGGCTGAGCGGCTGGCAGCTCTACGGCCGGCGCGCCTGCGCCCGCCGCAGCCGCGCCGGGGTGGTGGTTTTCTGGCTCGCCGCGACTGCGGTGCTGGCCCTTGTATTGTTCCCGCAATTGGTGGCGGGCTGGCTGGCGGCATGAAAGCTTGGAAACTCATCCCGATCGGTCTCGCGATCGCGTTGTTTGCCGCCGCCGCCTGGTGGAGTTGGGGACCGCGCCACACTCCGGCGGGACAACCGCCGATGGCCACGGTTGCACCCGCCACCGCCGCTGATTTTGTCAGCCAGTTCAACGGCTCGCCGCCATCCACCCGGCTGCTGCTGCTGCTGTCGCCCACGTGACCCATCTGTTTGCGGGGGTCTTCCGCATTCGCTCAACTTCTCCGTGCCACTCCCTCGGCCAGGCTGCGCGTGTTCGTGGTCTGGGAACCGATCCTGCCCACCGATTGGAGCCCTCCCTCGGCCGGCGTGCTGGCGCGCATCCCGGACGCGCGGGTGGAACAGTTCTGGGATCCGGACCACCTGGTTGGCGCCGTGCTGTCGCGGTCGCTGGCGGCGGGCGTGCCCGGTTGCTGCCGCTCGCAAGGCCGACTGTGGGACGATGTGGCGGTCTTTCCCCCTGCGACGCGGCTGGGCGCGGCCCCGCCGGCCTGGATCTCCGGCCCCGTGGTGGACTCGATCGCCGGGCTGCGCACGCGCTTGCCCCGCTAAGCCACCGCAACCCAGCCGCAGCGTATAGTAGGGGGGTTTGGCCGATTCCCCCGAGTTGCGCCGTTCCATGGGTTTGGTGCAGACCACCGCGCTGGTGGTGGGCATCATGGTGGGGGCGGCGGTGTTTGTGCAGGCGGCCGAGGTCAGCCGCCGGGTGGCGCGGCCGGCGGCCATGCTGACGGTCTGGCTGGTGGCCGGGCTGCTAACCCTGATGGGCACGCTGGTGTGCGCCGAGTTGGAGCAGTCGTTTCCCGCGACCGGCGGCGTCTACGTTTTTTTGCACCGCACCGTCTCGCCGCTGGCCGGCTACCTGTGGGGCTGGGCGATGTTCTGGGCGATGCACTCCGGCATCGTCGCCGCGATCGCCGTGGTGGCGGCGCGCTACTGCGGGCTGGTGGCGCCGCTCAGCGACACCATGATCCGCGTGGTGGCGATCGGGCTGATCTTGGGGCTGTCCGGGCTGAACGTCCTCGGCATCGCGCCCGCGGCGCGGGCGCAGGTGGCGTTGACCCTGATCAAGCTGGCGGCGATTGCGGGCCTGGTGGCGGCGGTGGGCTGGTGGGCGGCGCACCACGCGCCACCACCAGCGCCGGCGGTAGCGGCAGTCTGGCCCGGGCCGGGGGCGTTCCTGCTGGCGGTGAGCGCCGGCCTGTTCGCCTTTGGCGGCTGGCACATGGGCACCTATGCCGCCGGCGAGACGCGCGCCGCCCAGCGCACCATCCCGCGCGCCATGGTGGCGGGCACGCTGCTGGTCACCGCCTGTTACTTGGGGCTCAATGCCGCCTATGTCCGCGTCTTGCCCTGGAGCCAAGTGGCGAGCTCGACCCGCGTGGCCGCCGACGCGGCGGCGGTGCTGCTGGGCGGCGGCGGGGCGGCGCTGGTCTCGGCGCTGGTGGTCCTGTCGGCACTGGGCTCGCTCAACGGCGTCATCTTGGCCGGGCCGCGCGTCTACCTGGCCATGGCGCGCGATCGGTTGGCGCCGGCCGCGCTCGCGGAGGTGCATCCCCGCTTCCAGACCCCGCACCGCGCCATCCTGCTGCAGGCGCTGTGGTCGTGCCTGCTGGTGGCGGTGGGCACTTACCGGGAGCTGTTCACCGGGGTGGTCTATTTGGAATGGATGTTTTTTGGTCTGATGAGCTGGGGATTGCTGCGCCATCGCCGGCGTTTTGGCTGGGCCCCGGCGCTGTTCCTGGCCGGCTGCGTGCTGGTGGTGGGCAATCTGGCGGCCTCCGCCCCGGGCGCGGCGCTGTGGGTCGTGGGGTTCCTGCTGACCGGGGTTCCGGCTTATTATTGGCAGGTCCGCAAATCCGGAACCCCCACCCACCATGCCGCCCATCCTTGACGTCCACAATCACTACTACCCGCCCGCCTACCTGAAGGCGCTCGAGGCCGGCGAGAGCGCGGTCGAGATCAGCTACGACGAGCAGGGCAACCCGCGGCTGCACTATCCCGGCGACTACAACATCGCCGTGCCTGGGCAGCGCGACCTGGCGGTGCGGGTGCAGATGCTCGATGCCACCGGCATTGACCTGCAGGTCTACTCCATGACCACCCCGGGCGTACACGTGGAGTCGCCGGCGACCGCGGTGCGGTTGGCGCAGATGGTGAACGACGACTTCGCCGCCGGCATCGCCCGCTATCCCGGCCGCTTTTCGGCGCTGGCCACGCTGCCGCTCAACGACCCCGCCGCCAGCGTGCGCGAGTTGGAGCGCGCCTGCCGCCAGCTCCACCTGCCCGGCGCCATGCTGTTCAGCAACGTCAACGGCGTCGCCCTGGCCGACCCGCGCTTCTGGCCGCTGTATGAGCTGGCCGACGAGCTCGGCGCCATCTTGCACATCCATCCCACCGACCCGGTGGGGGTCGAGGCGATGCGCGATTTCTGGCTGATGCCGCTGGTCGGGTTCTTGTTCGACACCACGCTGGCGGCGGCCAAGCTGGTCTTCAGCGGCGTGCCCGAGCGCTTTCCCCGCATCCGCTGGGTGCTGAGCCACCTGGGCGGAGCGATTCCCTACCTGGCGGAGCGGCTCGACCGCGGCTATCGGGTATTCCCCGACTGCCGCGCCCACATCCCGCAGCCGCCGAGCGAGTACCTGCGGCAGTTCTACTTCGACACCGTCAACTTCGACCCGGAGGCGCTGATGCTGGCGATCGGCTTCGCCGGCGCCGAGCACCTGCTGGCCGGCAGCGACTACGCCCACCAGATCGGCAGCCCCGCGCTCATGCTGGAGAGCCTGCGCGCCCTGCCCCTGCCCGAGGCCGACCGCAACCTCATCCTGGGCGGCAATGCCCGCCGCCTGTACCGACTCACAACGACCCACTAAGGTTGGCGCGCGGGCCCCTGCGCGGCTGCCCGGCCCGGCTGTAGCAGCGCCGGGCCGGTGCGCCGCGCGTCCCGCTTGGTGCTCACGCCGGCTTGGGGGCCCAAGGCCCCAAGCCGGCGCTGCGCCTCGCAGGGGCCGCGCCGAATTCGCTTCCCGGGGGCGCAGAAGCGCCACTGGCGCTTCTGCCCCTGCGGAATTTCGCGGCCTTTCGCGCCGATTTTGCCGGCAGGCAAAGCGGCGCGACCCGCGCAAGATGTAAGCTACGGGGATGCGACGCCCCCTGCTTCTGCTTTTGGCCCTGGCCACGGCCGCGCTGGCCCAGGTCAACCCCGCCCTCTATGCTGGCCTGAAGTGGCGCAATATCGGGCCCGACCGCGCCGGCCGGGTCTCGGCGGTGGCCGGCGTCATCGGACAGCCGGGCAAGTTCTACATCGGGCTGCCGGGCGGCGGGGTGTGGGAGACCGACAACGCCGGCATCACCTGGCGGCCCATCTTTGACAGCGTCAAAGCGGTGGACTCGATCGGCTCGCTCGCCGTCGCCACCTCCAACCCCAAGATCATCTACGCCGGCACTGGCGACCTGATCACCGGGTTGGCCCTGAACGAGGGCAACGGCATGTACAAGTCCAGCGACGGCGGCCAGACGTGGCAGCGGTCGGGGCTGGAACACACCCATCGCATCGCCTCGATCCTGGTGGACCCGCACAACCCCGACCTGGTGCTGGCCGCCACCCAGGGCGACTACCACTTCAAGAGCGCCGACCGGGGCGTGTTCCGCTCCACCGACGGCGGCGCCACCTGGAGCAAGGTGCTCTACCGCGACGACGAGACCGGGGCGCGCAACTTGGCCGCGGCCCCGGACGACGCCAGCGAGGTCTTCGCCACCACCTATTTGCATTACAACCCCAACCCCGGCCAGCACCTGCGCGAGGAGAACGGCACCGCGCTCTACAAGTCCACCGATGAAGGCGCCACCTTCACCGAGATCTCCGGCCATGGCCTGCCGAGGTTGACCGGACGCACCGCCGTGGCGGTGGCGCCGGGCACCCACGGGCAGCGCGTCTTCCTGATCGGCGGCTTTGGCCTCTACCGCTCCGACGACGGCGGCGCCACCTGGAGCCAGGCCACCACCGACCGCCGCATCACCGGCAACGACTACATCTGCGCCGTCTACGTGGACCCGCAAAACCCCGACATCGTCTATACGATGCAGACCTCGATGTACCGCTCCAGCGACGGCGGCCACACCTTCGCCAGCTACAAGGGCGCGCCCGGCGGCGACGACTACCACAACCTGTGGATTGACCCCACCAACGCCCAGCGCATGATCCTGGGCGTGGACCAGGGGGCGACGGTGAGCCTGGACCATGGCCACACCTGGAGCCCGTGGTACAACCAGTCCACCGCGCAGGTCTACCGCATCGCCACCGACAACCGCTTTCCCTACTGGGTCTACGCCACCATGCAAGATTCCGGAGCGGTGGCGGTGGCGAGCCGCGGCGACCTGGGCGAGATCACGCCCTTCGATTGGTACCCCATGCCGGCGGGCGAGGCGGGCTCGGTGGCGCCCGATCCGCTCCACCCCAACATCATCTACGCCGGCGGGCTGGAGAGCGCGCTGGTGCGGGTGACGCGGCCGGAGTGGACCTATCAGGACGTGAGCCCGGGCGGCAACGGCAAGGTCTACCGCCTGTTCACCAACCCCCCCATCGCCTTTCTGCCGCAGGACGCGCACGTGATGTACTTCGGCTCGCAATATGTGAGCGTGACTGAAGACGGCGGCCAGCATTGGCGCGACATCAGCCCCGATCTCTCGGCCCACAACGGCCAGCCGCCGGTGCCGCCCGCCTACGGCCGGCCCACGCCGGCGCTGACCGCGCTCTCGCCCTCGCCGGCGCTGCGCGGCGTCATCTGGACCGGCACCAACAACGGGCTGGTGTGGCTCACCCGCGACGGCGGCGCCACCTGGAAGGAAGTCACCCCGCCGGGCGCGCCCGCCAGCGCCGAGTTCAACTTCGTCGAGCCCAGCCACACCCGCCCCGGCGAGGCCTACGCCGAGATGGACAACCGCAACGTCGGCGACTACCTGCCGCATCTCTTCCGCACCCGCGACTACGGCGCGCACTGGACCGCGATCGTCGCTGGCCTGCCCAACGGGCGGCCCGAGGGCAGCTTCGTGCGCGTGGTGCGCGAAGACCCCAAGGTTCCCGGCCTGCTCTACTGCGGCACCGAGAACACTGTCTATGTCTCCTTCGACGACGGCGACCATTGGCAATCGCTGCGGCTGAACCTGCCCACCACCTCGATCCGCGATCTGGTGGTGCACAACAACGACCTGGTGATCGGCACCTACGGCCGCGGCTTCTGGATCCTGGACGACATGGCGCCGCTACGCCAGCTCGGCCAGGGCGCCGCCGCCCGCATCGCCGCCGCGCCCGCCTACTTCTTTCCGCCCAGCCCCGCCGTGCGCGTGCACATCAACCTCAACGCCGACACGCCGTTCCCGCCCGAGGTGCCGCACGAGGTCAACCCACCGGCGGGCGCGATCCTCTACTACTACCTCGGCCAGCCGGCCACGGGCGCGGTGACGCTCGAGGTGCATGACGCGCACGGGAAGCTGGTGCGCACCCTCTCCAGCATTCCCGACCCCGCCCTCGCCGCCTTTGCCGCCGCGCCCCAAACCGTGCCCGATTATTGGAAGCAGCCGCTGCGCCCGCTGCCCACCACCGCGGGCGCCCACCGCGCGGTGTGGGACCTGCGCTATGAACGTCCCGCCGGGGCGCGGCTGAGCCTGCCCATGACCGCGATTTTCCATGACACCCCGCCCGCGCCCGAGGGCCCGCTGGTTGCCCCCGGCGTCTATACCCTGACGCTGCAGGTGGACGGCCGCGCCTATACCCGCGCGCTCACCGTGGTCAACGACCCGCGCCACGGCCAAGGGCCCGCCATCACCGCAGCGATTGCGGCGCTGCATGCGCTGCAGATGAAGGTGCTCGAGGGGCTCAACACCGCGCACGAACTAGAACAGCAGATCGCCACACAGATCGCCCAGGCCCGGCAAAGCCAGCCCGCCAACGCCGCCGCACTCGAGCGGCTGGCCGGCGGCGGCGGGCGCGGACACGGCGGCTTGGGCCGCGGCGCCGCCGCCGGCCCGCCCACGGCCGCGCGCGCCCAAGCCGAGCTGTTCGGCCTGCTCAGCTTGCTCGAATCGCCCGTGGACGCCGCCCCCACCAGCGCCCAGCAGGGCAGCTACGTGCTCGCCTGCCAGGATTTGAACCGGGTGATCACCAGTTGGCGCGCCCTGGCCGGCGCCCGCTCCTCCGGGCCGCAGCCACTCGCCTGCGGATAACCTAAATGAACTAAACTAAGTTTAGTCCACCAGGAGTCCCGGCATGAAAGTCATCAACATTCACCAAGCCAAGACCCACCTTTCGCGGCTGGTGGAAGAAGCCGCCCAGGGCCAGTCTTTCATCATCGCCAAGGCGGGCAAACCCATGGTGCAGGTGGTGCGCCTGGAGCCGGCGCCGGTATTGCCGCGGTCCGGTTTTCTGCGCGGCAGGGGCACCATCCCCGACGATTTCAACACCATGATGGAGAAGGAGATCGAGGAGATGTTTTACGGCACGGATGAGGACGATCAGGAGTGAACTTTCTGCTCGATACCCATCTGCTGCTGTGGACGACCAACGCGCCCGAACGGCGCTCCGCCCAAGCCGAGGCACTCATCGAGGACCGAACCAACCAGCTTTGGTTCAGCGTGGCCAGCATTTGGGAGTTGGCGATCAAGCACAACCGCCAGCATCGCGCCCTGGAGGTGGATCTCGGCGAGCTGCGGCGGGCGCTGCTGCAGCACGGCTACCTCGAACTGCCGATCACCGGCGCCCACGCGCTGGCCACCGGCGAGCTGCCGAGGCTGCATAAGGATCCGTTTGACCGCATCTTGATAGCGCAGGCCACGGTCGAGCGCTTGACGCTGCTCACCACTGACGCCCGTCTAGCGCGCTACCCCGGCCCGGTGCGGGTGGTCTGAGCCCGTCGCTCGCCGCCGGGCTCCCCTTTTCGGTTGACCGCCGTCCATACTCGTGTAGTAGGATTACACACATGAGTAGTAGCAAGCTTTCCAAGCCCCCCCGCTTCTCCAAGCTTGAACTGCAGATCATGGAAGCGCTGTGGTCGCGCGGGGCGGTCTCGATCCGCGAGGTGCAAGAGGCGTTTCCCGAGGCCCAGCGCCCCGCCTACACCACCATACAGACCACGGTCTACCGCCTGGAGGCCAAGGGGGCGGTGCGGCGCACGCGCAAGATCGGCAATGCCCATATCTTCGAGGCGGCGGTCGGGCGCAGCGCCGCCCACCGGCGGCTGATGGACGAGTGGCTGGGCCTGTTTGGTGGACGCACGCAGCCGGTGATGGCGCACTGGATCGAGTCGGGCAAACTGACGCTGGAGGACATCCAAGAGGCCGAGAAGGAGTTGCGCCGGCAGGCCGAGGGCAAGGTCGGAGGCAACGCATGACGCCGGCGGCGGTGCTCAACCATTTGTGGCAGTCCACTGTGTTCGCCGGGGTGGCGGCGGCGGTAGCGCTTTTGCTGCGCGGCAATCAGGCCCGGGTCCGGTTTTGGATCTGGATGGCGGCTTCGCTGAAATTCCTCGTGCCGTTCAGCGCGCTGGCAGCGCTGGGGGCGTTGCTGCCCTGGCCGCGCGAACGAACGGTGGCGCCGGCATTGGCGGCGGCAAGCGCGCCCTTCCACGCAGCCGCGGCCACCATGGTCTTCTACTCGACCACGGGCGGCGAGCCCTCGACCTCCCTGCCCCAGGACCTGCTGCCGTGGCTATTGGCGGCGATCGGCCTGGCGGGCAGCCTGGCGCTCTTGCTGCGCTGGGGAAGGAGCTGGCCTGAAGTTCGCGGTGCACCACGGCGAAGTCGGGCTGCGCCCGTGCGCTTGCCGCCGTGCGCGGCAAGGCTGGCCGCAACGCGGCCAGCAACTCCGGCTCG
>Ga0307374_10003927_pt1 | contig 25108 bp, 25 predicted proteins | sample OX3MG_FD_202532 | JGI IMG/M metagenome (GOLD analysis project Ga0307374, IMG submission 202532) | Soil microbial communities from Risofladan, Vaasa, Finland - OX-3 | ecosystem: Environmental > Terrestrial > Soil > Coastal area > Acid sulfate soil | place: Finland: Risofladan, Vaasa | collected...
CGCGAATAAAACGGCGTAGATAATCAGAATCGAGGAGGACCCCGAACTCTTGGTCGCGGCAAGAACAGCAAACATTGGGTTTTCCTTCGTCATTGAACGAAGAAACCTTAGTCGCTGGGCCCGCGGGCCTTAGAACATGCCAAGGTTTCGCATCTGACGCCCCACGTGGGCGAAGGCCCTCTCGGTCGCGATTCTTCCCCGGGGCGTGCGCACGATGAGCCCCTCGCGCAACAAATAGGGCTCGTAGGCGTCTTCAATCGTGGTGGGCTCCTCGCCACAGGCGTGCGACAGGGTCGTGAGTCCTACGGGAATTTGGGCGAATTGGTCGCACAACAGCCCCAGGATTCGCCGGTCGATCTTGTCCAGTCCGAGCTCGTCAACGCCAAAGAGCGCGAGGGCGTCGAGGGTGACGTTCTCACTGAGGGTCTCGTGGCCCTTGTAGGCCGCGTAGTCGCGAACGCGGCGAAGCAGTCGGTTGGCCACCCGGGGCGTGCCGCGACTGCGGCGCGCGATGATCGACGCGGCCGAGGTCGCCAGATTGACCTCCAAGAGCCCGGCCGAGCGCTCCACGATGAGGGCGAGTTCCTCCGCGTCGTAGAGGTCGAGTTGACCAATAAAGCCAAAACGATCACGTAGGGGCGCGGCCACCAGCCCCGTGCGCGTCGTCGCACCGACCAGCGTGAAATTGGGCAGGTCCAGGCGAATTGACCGAGCCGACGGGCCCCGGCCGATCATGACGTCGAGTCGGCGATCTTCCATCGCGGGATAGAGCACCTCTTCGACGGCTCGGGGAAGTCGATGAATCTCGTCGATGAAGAGCACGTCGCCGTCTTGGAGATCGGTCAAGAGGGCGGCGAGATCCCCCGGTCGCGAGAGCACCGGGCCCGACGTCACGCGCAGTCCCGAACCCATCTCGTTGGCCACGATGCTCGCCAGAGACGTCTTTCCCAAGCCCGGCGGTCCCGCGAACAAAAGGTGGTCGAGTATTTGGCGGCGCGAACGCGCTGAGCCGAGCACGACTTCGAGATGACCAATTAGATCGCGTTGCCCGACGAACTCGCCGAGTTGGGTAGGGCGAAGCGACGCTTCGCTACGACGTTCTTGCTCGTCGGCGAAGGGCGCGACCAGGGGTTCGCGCAGCGACTCGAGGTCAAGCTCGTGCTTGGTCACGCGCGCCTCAAGCGTGCGAGCGCCTCGCGAAGCGCGGTCGATTCGTCACTCGAAAGCGCCACGTCATGCAGGGCTTCGCGTACCTCGCTCGTGTGATAGCCGAGCGCTCGCAACGCTTCTTCAACGACCGCGCCGGGGCCCGAAGCGGCGTCCGTCTCTTCACCGACGAAGACGAGTTTGCCCTTGAGTTCAAGGACGATACGGCTCGCCGTCTTTTGGCCCACGCCGGGAATGGTCGCGATGGTTTTCACGTCCCCGGCCTCGATGGCGCCGATGAGTCGAGCCAAGGAGAAGGTGCGCAGGGCCCCCAGGGCGGTCGAGGGGCCCACGCCGGGCGTCGCGAGCAGCAGTTCAAACGTCTCGCGCTCCTCGAGCGAGGTAAAGCCAAAGAGCACGATCGCGTCGGCGCGCACCGCCGTGTGGATGAAAAGCTCCACCTCGTCACCGAGGCTCACCGGTTCGCTGCTCGCGACGTGAACCTCGTAGCCCACGCCGTTGACGTCGAGCAGAACGGCTCGAGACGCGAGCGTCGCGCGCACGCTGCCGCGAAGCCAGCCAATCACGCCGGGCGCTCCAGTAGATAGCGACGCTCAACGCGTTCAATGGAGAAGTACGTGATGGCCAGAGCGAGGGCGTCCGCGGCGTCGGGTGGTTCGGGCACCTGGGCCAAGTGGCAGTGTCGCGCGACCATGGCCTGGACCTGAGGTTTTTTCGCTGCTCCGTAACCCGTCACGGCCAGTTTGACTTGCTGGGCGGTGAACTGGCGCACGGGCAGACCGCGAGCGCCGGCGAGAGCTATCACGACACCGCTCGCCTGGGCGACCCCGATCACGGTCTTGGCGTTGCGCGTATGAAAGACCTTCTCGACCGCCACGACGTCCGGGCGCAACTCCTCCAGCAGACTCGAAAACTCTTCGAGAATCTGACGCAAACGCAACTCAACCGTCTCGGTGTGCGCCGTTTCGATGGTGCCCGCGCGCCGCGCGGCGAAATGCTCGGGACCGTCGAGAGCCCCCTCGACCAGGCCGAAGCCACATCTCGTCAGTCCGGGATCCACGCCGAGTACGAACATACGTTCGATAGTACCGCCGAACGGTGCTCAGCGCCCGGAATTAACCCTCAAAACTGGCCAGAAGGTCGTCAGCGATGTCGAAGTTGGCGTAGACGTTTTGCACGTCGTCGTGGTCATCAATGGCGTCCATGAGGCGAAGAACCTTCTTCGCCTCGGCTTCGTCGTCGACGGCGATCGTGTTCTGAGGCACGAGCGTCAAGTCCGCGCTCGTGACCTTCAATCCGTGAGACTCAAGTGCGCCCCGCACGGAGCCCACGTCGTGGGGCTCGGTCGTCACCGTATAGTTCGCCCCGTTGGCCTCGTAGTTCTCAGCGCCCGCGTCCATGACCCACTCGAGCAACTGGTCCTCGTCGAGCGGTCCCGCGACCTCGAGCACGCCCTTGCGGTCAAACTGCCACGCAACCGAACCCGGTTCGGCGATGGCGCCCCCGTTCTTGCCAAAGAGGTGCTTGATCTCGGCGCTGGTGCGGTTGCGATTGTCCGTCAACGTCTCGACGATGACCGCGATGCCGCCGGGACCGTAGCCCTCGTAACTGATGGGTTCGTAGCGAACACCCTCAAGTTCTCCGGTACCGCGCTTGATGGCTCGTTCGATCGTGTCCAGCGGCACCGACGCCTCGCGAGCCTTTTGGAACATCGTGCGCAGGGCCGCGTTCGTGTTCACGTCGCCGCCGCCTTCGCGGGCCGCGACTTCGACTTGACGGATGAGCTTCGCGAAGACTTTGGCTCGGGCGCTGTCCTTGGCCCCCTTACGGTGCTTGGTCGTCGCCCATTTCGAATGCCCCGACATGATTCCTCCTGCCCCGATGGGCCTGTTTATCGTAGCGAAAACTAAATTGACTCGACGAAGAGTCGCTGTACGCGCGTATCGCTGGTCAGTTCCGGGTGAAAAGAGCAGCCCCAGACGTTGTTCTGGCGAACTAGCACGGGGTGCGCCCCATCTCCGTGGTCGTGACTGGCCAGCACCTCGACGTCATCGTCGACCTTTTCGATCTTGGGAGCGCGAATGAAGACGCCGTGGACTTCTCCGACCCCCTCTACTTGCAGCTGCGTTTCGAAACTCGCGATTTGGCGCCCGTACCCATTTCGTCGCACCGAAACGTCGAGTGCTTCGAAGCTCCACTGATCGACGCGCCCGTCGAGCACCTCTCGGCTCACGAGAATCAAGCCGGCGCACGTGCCAAAGAGCGGGAGCCCTTCTTCCAGGCGGTCACCGATCGCTTCTCGAAGTCCCGAGGACACCAAGAGATGCGCGATTGCCGTCGACTCTCCGCCGGGGAGTACCAGTGCGTCGACCTCGTCGAGCTGTGAGGGGGTGCGCACGGGCGTCACCTCCACGCCCAGCGACCGAAGGGCCGCCTCGTGCTCGCGGACGTCTCCTTGGAGGGCCAAGACGCCGACGCGGGGCACTACCAGCCGCGCTCGGCCAAACGAGTCTCGAGGGTCGAGGTCTCGAATCCCTTCATCGCCGCGCCGAGTCCCGTTGAAACCTTCGCCACGACGCTGGCGTCCGCGTAGTGCGTGGTCGCCTCCACGATCGCGTGGGCCATACGCACCGGGTCGTCACTCTTAAAGATCCCCGAGCCTACGAAAACGGCCTGCGCGCCCAGTTGCAGGACCAGTGAGGCGTCGGCGGGCGTCGAAATGCCCCCCGCACAAAAGAGCGGTACCGGCAGGTGTCCGGCCTCGGCCACTTCGCGCACCAGGGGCAGTGGTGCGGAGAGGTCCTTGGCGAGCGCGTAGAGCTCGCTCGCGTCGGCACTTTGGAGGCGACGCATCTGCGCGTTGATCGTTCGCAGGTGACGCACTGCCTCTACGACGTTGCCCGTGCCCGCCTCGCCCTTGGATCGAATCAGGCAGGCCCCTTCGCCGATCCGTCGCAGCGCCTCACCCAGATTCGTCGCGCCACAGACAAAGGGCACCGTGAACGCCCACTTGTCAATGTGGTTCTCCTCGTCGGCCGGAGTGAGGACCTCGGACTCGTCGATGTAGTCGACGTTCAAGGCTTGGAGGATTTGGGCCTCGGCGAAGTGCCCGATGCGAGCCTTGGCCATGACCGGAATGGTCACCGCCGCCTGAATTGCCTGGATCATCTCGGGGTCGCTCATGCGTGCGACGCCGCCGTCGCGGCGGATGTCGGCAGGTACCCGCTCCAGGGCCATCACGGCGACCGCTCCCGCGTCCTCGGCGATCTTGGCCTGCTCGGGGTTCACCACGTCCATGATGACCCCGCCGCGCAGCATGTCGGCCAGGCCGCGCTTGACCAAACTCGAACCCGTAAAAGAAGTATCGGAACCAGAACTCATGGCTCCAGCCTAACTGTCGAGGCGCCTCACCACTCTTCGAGCGCCATCGCGCGCAACTGCGCGTCGTCGAGCGAGGCGAGGTCGCTCGCGGTGGCGTCACTCGCGACGTCAAAGAAGATCCAGCGCCACTGGTCGTAGTTCGGCGAGGTAAAAAAGGAGTTCGCGGGCGGCACCTGGCGCGCGCAGCGCCGCAGGGCACCGGCCAGTCCCAGCGGGTAGCGGATAGTGGCCGCGGCGACTTCGTCGGCTCGATAGGTCGCTCCGACGCCCGCCAGCGCGCGGCGATGCTCGGTACTCATCGACACCACCGAAGCGACCGATTCGCGACCGAGCAGCCCGAGGCGCTGGCGAGCCAAGCAGTGCGCGACGACACCCTCGAGTTCAATGAGCTCCATATCGTCCATCACCGCCGACGTCACGATCAAGGCGAATCCGGACTGGTCGGGCACCAGCGCAGCGTTGTAGCCCGGGTCGCGCACGATGTGGGCCACGACACCGTCGACGCCAAAAGTGGCCGCCAAGCGATCGAGCACAATGGCGAGTCGTTGACGGTCCACCTCGTCGTCGTCGATTTGAAAGCGCGCCAGAATCTCTCCGGCGAGCGTGTGGCCCCGCCGGTCGTAGGCCATCACCACTCGGCGCAGATCGTAGGCGTACACCGCGGCGACGATCAGACCCGCGATGGCGAACCAGAACGACATCATCACGGTGGCGATGAGGCCGAGTGACACGATGCCCACCGCGATGGTCTGGGGTAAGCGGCGCCGGAGGGCGAAGCGGCGCACGGCGGCGGCGTTCGCGTGACGCTCGTTCGCGGCCGGCACGTAGGGGCTCTGCCACGTCGGATCGAGAACGGGCTCTACGTGGCGAGGTCCGTGCTCTCGCGACGTGTGGGAACGTCGATTTCGTGATCGTTGCGAGGTGGCCACCCAGTCACACTACCGGCTTCGTGAAAAAAGCTCGTGCGAGCTTTCATAGCGCGCAAGGTAGAGATCCATCAAGCGCGTCATCGACCACGACTCGGCGTGACGCCGCGCCGCGTCCAGACGTTCGGTGCTCTCGCTGGCCAGCGCGTGCTCAATGCCGGCGGCGAGCGCGTCGGGGTCACCGGGGGCGACGAGCGTCGCGTGCCCGTCGGCGGCCTGTCGATAGCCCTCAATGTCACTCGCCACGACCGCGACCTCGCTGGCCATCGCCTCCAAAAGGACCATGCCGAAGCTCTCGCCGCGGGTGGCCGGCGCGACGAACACCGTGGCGCGGCGAAGCCACGCACGTTTTTGTTCGTCATCGACGGCGCCGAGAAAGACGACGCGCTCGTCGTGAGCCGCCAGCGCCTGAAGGCGCGCTCGCTCCGGCCCGTCACCGGCGACGACGAGCTGCCAGGGCACTCTCGCTCGATCATTGTGCCGGCGCACCGCTTCAATCGCGACCGCGACACCCTTACGCTCTTCCAACCGCCCCACGGTGAACACGATGATTTCGTGACCTCGCTGTCGCGGCGACGCCACGAAGCGATCCGTCTCGAAGCCATTGAAGAGCACCTCACTGGCCAGACCACTGGCCGCCGCCAGGGTGTCTCGGGCCGCGGGACTCACACTGAGTGCCACGTCGACACCGCGTGCCAGGCGGCGCAAGAGCGGTTTGGTCAGGCGAGTCGCCGGACCGTCGCCACTTCGATGGAAGGTGGCAACGCTCGCGACTTCGTGCGCCCTGAGAGTGGCCCAGCCCAGTACCGGCGCGAAGGGCTCGTGGAAGTGCACCACGTCGGGCCCAAAGTCTCTCACCGCGGCTCGTGCTCGAAAGGCCGCGCTCGGGCTCAAGGTGAGTGGGGCGCGAGAACCGTTGGCGCGCATCGACACGCGACGCCCGAAACGCTCGACGCGTGCGGGTGTGTCGTGGTTCTCTTGGTCCTTTTCGTCTGGGACGACGAGCAGCACCTCGACGCCGCGACGTGAGAGCTCACGGCTCATGGCGAGAGCCTGTTCCTGCACCCCGCCAAAGACGCTGAGCGCGTACGGCGAAATGATGGCGACGCGCTGGATCACGACGAGGTGAATATGGGTTGCAGGACGTGCCACTGTTCGGGGGCACGACGAATGAGTCCTTCAAGGTCGAGCGCGATGAGTTGGGTCACCCGCGCAACGTCTTGGCGGAGTCGGCCCTGGCGCGTGACGTCGATGGGTGGGCGCACGACGGCGTGATGGTCGCGCCCCGGGCCGCTGTAACAAGCGGCCGTCAAGAGGGTCGCACCCGTTCGCAGAGCCAACGTGGCCGGACCCGCCGGCATCGTCACGCGCTCGTGAAAGAAGTCGACCTCGACCCCGTTGCCTTGCAGGTCACGATCACAGAGCAGGCCCGCGACGCCACCACTGCGAAGCACCTCCAGTAGGACCGTTCCGGCGTGTTCGTTCAGAGGCTCAACGCGAATGCCGATTGATTCACGCTTCTTCTTGAACCACTCGAACAACCCGGGCGGATCGAGCTCTTCGGCGATCGCGGTCATGCCGTAGCCCAGCGAATGCAGGAACGATCCCCCCCACTCCCACGAGCCCACGTGCGGCAGCGCGATGACGACGCCTCGACCGCGCTCTCGGGCCGCTTCGAGGAATTCAAGTCCTTCGGAAATGGCGAACCGTTCGTAGATCTCCGCCTTGCGCATCGCGGGGAGTTTGGCGCTCTCGGCCCAGTACTGGCCGTAACTGGCGAATGCTCGATCGACGAAGCGATCGAGGAGCACGCGCTCAGCAAGCTGACCTTCGTCGTAGAGCGCGTGTCGAAGGTTGGACGTCAAATTCGAGACCGCCGATCCATTACGCGGACCAAATTTCCTGGCGAGCCATCGAGCCGCCGAGACGTCGCTTCGCTCCGGCAGGGCCTCGAGCAGTGCGCCGAGTGACTTAATGAGCGCGACGCGCGCGCCGAAGGCCACGACTAGTGACGAGCGGTCCGACTCAGTCCACGACGAAGTCGACGGCTGTGAGATCGGTCGGCCGCCACGTGACTCGAGGGCGCGGGATGCGCGGCGAGGGCCCAGACGCGACGGAATCGCCCGAGCGCGGTCATCGCGGTCAAGCCCAGCATCACCCACAAAGTCGGGATGAGAAGCGCGGTGGCGAGAAGCCCGACGCCCAGGAGAATCATCCGCTCGGCGCGTTCCATCAAGCCGCCTTTGGCCGTGAGCCCCAGACTCTCCGCCTTCGAGCGTTGGTACGAAATCATGAAGGTCGCGGTCAGAATCGCGAAGGGCAACAAGACGAGCTGTCCATGGTGTCGGGCGGTGAGGAAGTACGCGACGCCCCCCATCAAAAGTGCGTCCGAGAGTCGATCGATCACCGAATCAAAGAAACTCCCGCGTTGCGATGCGCGGTGCGAGGCCTTCGCCACCGCTCCGTCAAAGAGATCGTGAAAGCCGGTGAGCGTCAGGAGCACGATGGCCCAAAAGTGCATGCCCACCGCGATCGACCACGCCGTCGCCGCTGCGAAAACGAGGCCCGAAGCGGTCAGGACGTCCGCCGAGAAGCCCACGCGAACGAGCCAACGGCCGATCGGAGCCGTGGTGGCGTCTACCGATTTACGAAACTTACCGTCGAACATCGATCTTCAGGGCTCACGGGGTGAGTCTATCGGTACCCGCCAGTAACTAGCGGGCTTCAAGCGCAGCGTGGACTTTGCGCCACGTGGAGTCAAGCGACTCGGGTAACACCCTGGTTTCGGCGATGGTCGTCATGAAGTTCGTATCGCCGTCCCAGCGCGGCAGCGCGTGAGCGTGCAGATGCTTGGGTATCCCCGCCCCGCCCGCACGTCCGAGGTTCATCCCGACGTTCATACCGTCCGCTCCGTAGGCGCGAGTTAGAGCGTTCGTGACGACTCGAATGGTCTGGGCGAAATCTGCGTACTCCTCGTCGCTCATTTCGTCGAGCCCCGCTAGGTGGCGACGAGGCAGTACGAGCAGGTGGCCCGACCCGTACGGGAAGGCATTGAGCGTCACGAACGAGAACGTCGTGTAGAGCAACACCCCGCTCGATTCGCCGGCCTCTTGCTGGGCGAGCGCACAAAAAACGCACTCCCCCTCCACCAGCGCATTGGCTTGGGCGTCGGCACTTGACACGTAACTCTCACGCCACGCCGCCGCGAAGCGCTCGAGAGCCACTAGCGCGTCTCGGGAGAGCCATGACTGGCGATCTCGTCCTTCAATCGATCCCGAAAACCCGCGAGCGTGACCCCTCGCTCGGGATCGTTACTGCCTCGCGCGTTGACGCCGACGGTCACGTTGGCGAGGTCATCGTCGCCGACGACGAGCACGTAGGGAATCTTCTCGAGTTTGGAGCGGCGAACCCGAGATCCCAGTGGTTCCGACGCGGTCTCGACGTGGACGCGAATACCCTCAGAACGCAACGCGGCCGCGACCTCGAAGGCGTAGGCGTCGTGATCGTCGCGCACGCCCAAGACCCTCACCTGCTCGGGCATCAACCACGTAGGTAGGTTTCCGGCGTAGTGCTCGAGCAGAACGCCAAAGAAGCGTTCGATGGAACCAAAGAGCGCCCGGTGCAACATGATCGGGCGGTGACGTTGGTTGTCGGCCCCGACGTACTCCAGGTCAAATCGCTCCGGGTGGTTGAAGTCGACTTGGATCGTGCTGAGTTGCCACGTGCGCCCGATGGCGTCGCGCACGTCGATGTCGATCTTGGGTCCGTAAAAGGCCGCGTCGCCCGCCTTGATTTTGTACGCCAGGCCGTAGCCCTCGAGGGCGGAGCGCAACGCTTCAGTGGATCGCTCCCAAATCTCATCGCTGCCCACGTACTTCTCGGGATCCTTCGTCGAAAGGTTCGCCGTGAAGTCGTTGAAACCGAACGCGCGCAAAACGCTGATAACGAACTCGAGCAGCGAAGCAATCTCTTCTTGGATCTGATCCTCGCTGCAATAAATGTGCGCGTCGTCTTGGGTGAAGCCGCGGATGCGCAACAGACCATGCAGCGTGCCGGCGCGCTCGTAGCGATACACCGTGCCGAGCTCGAAGAGTCGCAGCGGCAGCTCTCGGTAGCTGCGCGCGCGGCTGCGAAATATCAAGCAGTGCATCGGGCAGTTCATCGGCTTCATGTAATAGGTGCCGTTGTCCAGCTCCATGGGCGGATACATACCGTCCTTGTAGAAGTCCAGGTGCCCCGAGGTCTCGTAGACCCGCGCGTTGGTCACGTGGGGAGTGACGACGAACTCGTAGCCGCCTTCGAGGTGGCGGGCCCGCGAGAAGTCCTCCATCTCCTTGCGCACGATGCCTCCGCGGGGGTGCCAGACCGCGAGGCCCCCGCCCAATTCGCTGGGAAAGCTCAGCAGGTCAAGCTCGTTCACCAGTCGGCGATGATCGCGTTTCTCGGCCTCTTCAAGTTGGACCAAGTGCGCTTCGAGCGCCGCCATTGACTCCCACGCGGTCCCGTAGACGCGCTGAAGTTGGGGGCGCTTCTCGTCGCCGCGCCAGTACGCTCCGGCCACACGCATCAACTTAAAAAAGCCGAGTCGCTGGGTCGAGGGCACGTGCGGGCCACGGCAGAGATCGACGAATGTGGGCGAGTTCGAATACGTCGACACCACCGATCCCGAGACTTCGCCAAGATCTTCTTCGTCATTGGCCCCGTCGGCGACGGCGCGAATGATCTCCACCTTGTAGGGCTGATCCTTGAAGAGCTCTAGACCCTCCGCGATCGAATGCTCGTGACGCGTGAAGGGCTGATTCTCCGCGATGATCGAGCGCATTTCAGCGTCGATACGCACCAGGTCTTCGTCGGTAAAGTGCGCGCCACCGGGCAGTGCGAAGTCGTAGTAGAAGCCGTTCTCGATCGAGGGCCCGATCGCGAAGTGGGCCCCGGGCCACAGTCTCGTCACGGCCTGGGCCAGAACGTGCGCCGTCGAATGACGCAAAACCTCTCGGCCCTCATCCGTGGAGGGCGTCACCAACGCGACGAGGTCGCCGCTACGAAGACCCGCGTCGAGGTCACGTAATTCACCATTGACGAGCGCCGCCAGCGCGTCCTTGGCGAGGCGCGGCCCAATGGCCGCGGCCAGGTCCAAAGGCGTCGAACCCGCGGCGAGGGTGCGGGTACTGCCGTCGGGCAATCGTACGTCAATCTCGGACATGAGTCCCTTTCGTTGCTTACAGCGTAATGCCAAGCAACGCCGCGGCCGAAGTAACGGCGGCGCCGGCGTGCGCGGCGTCGTCGATCGCGCGCAGCGCCTCGGGCGCGTTGAGGTCGTCATCGATGGCGGAGCGAACATCTTCGAGCACCGAGCTCGCTCGACCCGTCGTTTGCGTCGAACGCCACGTCGCGAGTCGCGACTGCGCCTTTAAGAGCAACTCATCGCGCCACTCCCAGTCCTCGCGGTAGTGCTGGTCGAGCAGGGCCAAGCGAACCACGGAGGGCTCTGAACGACGAACGAGTTCTTCGACGAAGACGAGGTTCCCGAGCGATTTACTCATCTTCACGCCGTCCAGACCCACCAGCCCCACGTGCATCCAATGCTTCACGAAGGGCTTGCCGGTCACGGCTTCGCTCTGGGCGGCCTCGCACTCGTGGTGGGGAAAGGCGAGGTCGCGCCCGCCCCCGTGCACGTCAATGGTCTCACCGAGCTCACGAAGGGCCAGTGCGGAACACTCGATGTGCCAACCCGGTCGGCCCGCCCCCCAACGCGACTCCCAGTAGGGTTCGTCCTCCAGTGACGGCTGCCACAACACGAAGTCGAGCGGATCTCGCTTCTTTGGGTCATCTGGTCGACCGCCGTGCGTCGCGGCTAGTTCGAGCATCGACGCACGCGACTCGTGACTGACCTGACCGAAGTTGGGAAACTTCGAGACTTCGAAGTAGACGTAGCCCTCGACCTCGTAGGCGAATCCGGCGTCAAAGGTTCGACCGATCAAGGTCAAGATCTCGGGAATGGCGCCCGTGGCGCGCGGCTCGGCAAAAACGGGCAGCAGGTTGATCGCCTGCATGTCACGTTCGAACTTCGACATCTCTTGGGCGGCGAGGTCCAGGTAGTTGACGCCGAGCTCTCGAGCCTTGCGCAACATGTCGTCGTCGACGTCGGTGACGTTTCGCACGCAACGCGCCTCGTGGCCCGAGTCGCGCAGTCGTCTCTTCAAAACGTCAAAGGAGAGGTAGACAAAGGCGTGGCCCAGGTGCGCGGCGTCATAGGGCGTGATCCCGCAGCTGTACATCGTCACGAGCGGGCCTGTCTCGAGAGGGAAGATTCCTTGGCGCGCGGTGTCGTAGAGGCGCATCAGTACGCGAGACCCGCGAGTTTGAGGTAGCTGTGGGCCTTATGACGAATATTGATCGAGATGCACACCGCCGTAAATGCTTCGACCGCGCTCGCGAGCGACAGCGACCCCGCGATGACCGCTCTCAGACCAGGCATCTCGTTGACCATCGCGGCCACGAGTTCACGGGCGTTGGCGTCGTCGCCCACGATCACGACGTCGGCGTCAAGGCCGCTGTCGAGGTCTTCCATCTGCGCGGCGGGCAAATGATGAAACGCTCCCACGACGGTGCTCTCGGGAAGCGCGAATGCCAACTGCGCGCACATCGAACCTCTTGGTGGATAGAACGGAACCACTTCACGGCCCTCGCGAGAGAGTGCGTTGACCATCGACAAGACCACTTTGCCGCGAAGCGGCTCTCGAAGCGCCGCCACGGTCACCACCGCGGAGTCCCAGGGAGTCGCGATGACGACCACGTCTGCATTCGCCGCCTCCTCGTTGCTCGCCCCCGTTACGACGCCCCCACCTCGAAGTGCCAAAGCGTTCGCGACTTCGCTCGCGCGAGCGGCGTCACGTGACCCGATGACGACGACGTGTCCCGCACTCGCGAGTCGGACCGCGACTCCTCGACCGGCCGGTCCAGTTCCTCCCACAATCCCCACTGTCGTCATGATCGTCCTCGTCCTCGAAATGCTGAGAAGTACGCTAACAAGATGGCGCTCCTTACCAATCACCGTCTTCTCATCACCGGTGTATTAACCGATGACTCCCTCGCCTTTGGCATTGCCCAGCGAGCGCTTGAAGAGGGGGCGACGGTGGCGCTTTCGGGCGCGGGGCGCGGCACCTCGCTCACTCGCCGTACCGCGCGCAAACTGGGCGACGTCGGCGAGATCATTGAACTTGACGTCACCAGCGAGGACCAGATCGCCGAAGCGGTCAAGGAGGTCGAGGCACGCTTTGGCCGCCTCGACGGACTCGTGCACGCCATTGGCTACGCGCCGGCGAGCTGCCTGGGCAGTGGCATGTTCACCGCACCCTTCAGCGACGTCGCGACGGCCATGCAGATTTCGACCTACTCGCTCGCCGCGCTCGTGGGCGCCTTTCGACCGCTCCTGCAGCGAAGCGAAGTCCTCGGCGGCGCCTCGGTGCTCGCCCTTGACTTCGATGGTTCGCGCGCCTATCCGATGTATGACTGGATGGGGGTGATGAAGGCGGCGCTCGAGTCTCTGGGGCGATACCTCGCCCGAGAGGTCGGACCCGATCACGTCCGGGTGAACATGCTCGCCGCCGGTCCTATTCGTACGATGGCGGCAAAATCGATTCCCGGCTTTTCCCTTTTTGAGGACACGTGGGCCGACCGGGCGCCCCTGGGCTGGGACGTCAATGACTCGAGTGCCGTGGCCGACACGGCAATCGCACTCTTGTCACCGCTGCTGCGCGCGACGTCGGGATCGGTGATCCACGTCGACGGCGGCGCCCACGCCATGGGCTAAGTCTGTTGTGGAGCGAACTGCGTTTCGTAGAGGTCTTGGTAGAGGCCCCCGCGCGCCAACAGTTCTTCGTGGGTGCCGCGCTCGACCACTCGGCCGCTGTCGATAACCAGGATCTGGTCCGCGTTTCGAATCGTCGAAAGTCGATGCGCGATGACCAGCGACGTGCGCTCATGCATGGTCTCATCGAGCGCTCGCTGCACGGCGGCCTCGCTCTCGGCGTCTAGGTGCGCGGTGGCTTCGTCCAGTACGACCAGGTGCGGCGCTTTGAGAAGCAGCCGCGCGAGCGCCACGCGTTGCTTTTCGCCACCCGAGAGCCGATAGCCACGCTCACCCACCACCGTGTTGAGACCCAGGGGCAGCGAAGCGACCAGGTCAGCGATCTGGGCCGAAGCCAGCGCCTGGGCGATTTGCTCATCGGTCGCGTCGGGGCGCGCGAAGAGCAGATTCGCTCGCAGGGTGTCGTGAAAGAGGTGAGCGTCTTGGGTCACGACGCCTACGGTGCGACTCAGCGACTCGGCGCTGGCTTGGCGAACGTCCAAACCGTTGATGGCGACCGAGCCTTCATCGACGTCGTAGAGACGAGAGACGAGCATGGAAATCGTCGTCTTGCCGCCCCCGGAGGGGCCCACGAGGGCCGTCATGGTGCCCGGCGCGACCACGAAGGAGACGTCGTGGAGCACGGGCGTTCGCGGGGTGTCGTCGAGGCGGGCCACTGCTTCGAGCGAGGCCAGCGACACCTCCTCGGCCCCGGGGTACGAGAAGCCAACGTTCGCGAAGCGCAACTCGGCGGGACCGCCGCGAATCGCTTCGGCATTCGGGCTCTCTTGAATCATGGGCTCGAGGTCCAACACTTCGAAAAGCCTTTCGAAGGAGACCATGGCGGACATGTAGTCAATGTTGAGACTCGATAATTGCGTCAAGGGACCATAGAGTCGCGCGAGGTACGCCGTCAGGGCCACCACCGTGCCTACGTCGAGCGTTCCGTGGAGGGCCTCGACCCCGCCAAAGCCGTAGGCGAAGGCCGTCGCGAGCGACGCGGTGAGCGAAAGCGAGATGAAGAAGAATCGCTGATAGACGGCCTGGTGCACGCCGATGTCGCGAACCTGGGCCGCGCGTTCTTCGAAATGGCGACGCTCCTCCGCCGGTCGGCCGAAGAGCTTCACCAGCATCGCGCCCGAGACGTTGAAACGTTCCGTCATCACCATGTTCATCTCAGCGTTGAGCTCCATGCCGCGCTGGAAGAGTGTACCGAGGCGGCGCCCGACTCGGCGGGCGGGAATGAGAAACACCGGCAGCAGCAACAGCGCGACCAACGTGATCTGCCAGGAAAGAATGAACATTGTTGCGAGCACGATGACTACGAGAATGACGTTGCCCACCACGTTGGAGAGCAAGTCGGTAAAGGCCTGCTGAGCTCCGATCACGTCGTTGTTGAGGCGGCTGATGAGTGCTCCGGTCTGCGTGCGTGAAAAGAACGCGATCGGCATCTTTTGTATGTGTTCGAAGACGGCGGCGCGCAAGTCGTAGATCAGCCCCTCGCCGATGACGGCCGAGATCCTGCGTTCCACCATCGAAAGACCGGCGTCCGCGACCGCCAACACGGCGGTCAAGATCGAAAGTCCAATAATCAAACCTTCGTGGTGATGCTTGATTCCTTTGTCGATGATGGCGCGCAAGAGTAACGGCGACACCGAACTCACCACCGCACCCAACACCACCGCCACGAGGAAGAAAACGAGAACCCGCTCGTAGTGCTTCGCGAATTTCATGATTCGCGGCAAGGTCCCCTTCTTCAACTGGTGCTCGAGCAGGGTACGGTCGCGCCGCATCGAGCGCATGCTCGAGCGCGGACTTCGGCCCGCTCCACTCATCCCGTGCATGCTCATCGGCGCTCCCCTGTCCCTTGCAGTGTAGAAACGAATAACCAGCTTTTCGCCGCCGCGAAATCAGGCGCGCAGCGCACTGGCCATGATCAACACGCCAAGGGTCATCATCACGCACGCGCCGACCATGCGAAGCGTCACCAAACGCTGAGCAGAACTCGAGAGCCACTCTCGCGCCGTGCCCGCGATGACGCCCCACGTCGCGTCGGAACAAAATGCCATGACGCTAAAGAGCACACCGAAGAGCAGCAACTGAACCGTTTCGTTACCTTTAGTGGAGTCCACGAAGTGCGGGAACACGGCGGCGAAAAAGACCAGCGATTTCGGATTCAAGATTCCCACGGTGAAGCCTTGGCGAACGATATGGAGATTGGACGGCCGGTTGGATTCACGTTCAGCCATGGCGCGGGCGTGCTCGTGGCGATGGCGCATCGCCTGGACGCCCAGCCACACGAGGTACGTACCCCCGGCAAGCTGAAGCACGACGGAGAAGGTGTGCGAACGTGAGAGCAGTGGGCCGAGCCCCACGGCCACGAGAATCGACAGCACGAGCGTCCCCAGGCTGTTGCCGAGCACCGTCAATACCGCGACCGCCCGACCCCACGCGACGCCGCGAGCAAGCGTGAATAAGACGCTTGGACCAGGAACAATGATGATCGCCATCGAGGCGACGATAAACGCGATCAACTGATCTCCGCCGATCACGCCGATCCCCTATCGCTGTATCGAGATACGCCCATGAGGCTCCAACCGATGCTAAAGCCAATGGTCGCCGCGAAAAACGCGGTACCCACGCCGACGCGGCCCCCCATCAGCCAGCCCGCCAGGAGAACCGTGGCTTCGAGAGAGAGCCGTACGTACACGACACTCACGCCGAGGCGGCGGTGAAGACTCGTCATGAGCCCGTCACGCGGGCCTGGCCCGAGTCCCGTCGTGAGATAGAGCGCCGAACCAACGCCGATTGACGCCACCGCCGCGACCATGTACAACGCTCGAAGTACGACGCTCGTCGGCGACACCAGCACCAGGGTCGTCACTTCGAGCATCAAGGCAATGATGACGAGGTTCGCGATGGTCCCCAGCCCGGGTCGCTCGCGAAGTGGCCACCAGGCGATGAGAACTATTGCGCTGATCAGCGCCGTCGACCAACCAAGCGACAGATCGAGGTGTTTGGCAACGCCCTGGGCGAAAACCGTCCAAGGAGTCGCTCCCCAGCGCGACTGTACGAGGAGCCCTTCGCCAAAGCCAAAGAGTCCCAGGCCGACCACCAACGGCACAAGGGTGACCGGTCTCGGCGACCACGTGGTCGCGGCGCGCCACGAGGTCGTGGGAATTCGATGACTGAGACTCATAGGTCGCCACGCTACGTCACTTGATTCTCGCTTCGGGTCATCTCTCAGCGCCGTGGCATGGTGAATGACCTTCACACGGGGGCCCGACGTGCGACTGCGAAGTTTTCCTTCGGATACCATTTGCTTTCACGTCGCGCGAATGAAAGCGGCTCATGAAGGCGTTTCAGGACTATTACCCCGAACATCTCGCCCACTGCTACGGGTGCGGACGCCTCAACGAGCACGGTTACCAGATCAAGACCCACTGGGAAGCAGACGAAAGCGTCACCTTGTTCACGCCGCGACCCTTTCATACGGCCGTCCCCGGGATTGTGTACGGCGGACTCTTGGCGTCGCTCATTGACTGCCACAGCACGGGAACGGCAGCGGCAGCGATGTATCGACAAGAGAATCGCGATATGGACACGCAGCCGCCGTTTCGATTCGTGACCGGTTCGCTTCAAGTGAGTTATCTAAAGCCCACGCCGCTCGGACCCCAACTCGAGATTCGTGGCCGGGTCCAGGAAATCAAGGGCCGAAAAGTGGTGGTCAGCTCCGCCGTTTGGGTGGAGGGATTGCAGAGCGCGAGTGGCGAAGTGGTCGCCCTCCAAATGCCAGAACACTTCTTCACCTCGTAAACGTTGCCAAACCCCGCATCGCTGCGGTCAAACGCGCCAACGAATCAGGAATTCGCGTCGGCGTCGTCACCTTCGTAACCAATCAGCCACTGCAGTCCGTACCGATCGGCGACCCGACCGTCTGACGCTCCCCACGGCCGCTTTTGCAGGTCGTCGAGAATCCGGCCGCCTTCGGAGAGTTGCGAGAACCATTCGCGAAGGGTGGCCGGACTTTCGGTGCCCAATAGCGAAAGCATCAAGCCTTCACAACGTACCGGTGGCTCATCACCAGCGACGTCAGAGCCAAAGAGGCTGACTCGACCGTCCTTCAATAGTCCGTGTGCGATGGCCTGGGCGGGTCCGTCGCTTCGCCCAAATTCCTCAAACGTGTGTAGTTCTACGGCGCAGCCAAAGACGTGGCCATAGAAAGTCAACGCCTCACGGGCGGTGCCTGGAAAGTGAACGTACGGCGTCGGATCGGTCATGGCCTCAATGGTAATTCTGGGATTCGCAGGGGACGTGGGCCCGGGCCCGGCAGTCATTCTCGAGTGAGGTGGTGTGGTAAATGCTCCGCTCCAGAAGTGATGGGGGGCAATGTCGACGCCGTTTCGAAGACTGTCACCAACCGGCGGCAGGGTGCGAAGGTCTTAGCGGAATCGAAAAGCCGGCAGCACTACGGTGGAGCCAAAACGTGGGGGTGAATAATGAACTACGCGGCTCTGATCACGGTTGACAACAGCGACGAGGATCCCGAAGCCGGTCGACGGGGATTACGTGAGGAACTCGCACCGGCGATGCGGATGCTGCCGGGCTTCAGCTCATGCGTTCTCCTAACGGCTTATGAACGAGGAAGAGGGGTCGGCATCGTCGTATTCGAAACACTCGAGCAGGCCAAGAATCTGGCTGAATCGCTCACAGTGGGATCCACAATCCATCCTGGCGTAATCGTCACTGCTTCTGAAGTAATGGAAGTTTCAGCTTCGGCGTAAGCCAGGATCGGGCAGCGAGAAGCGCCGCGTGGGGACTGTTGTTCGCGGCGGTCGTTGCTTGTTTGTCTCAGAAAACTCGAGCCACTCGTCAAGTAGTTGTTCAACCATCGCTGTCGTCCGATCAAATTTTCCAGACTCGACCTTCGCCGCGAGCGCCGAACGCGCCTTCCCTGCGCCCTTTTCAGTCTCATTGAACGTTTGAGTAATTCTCCCGGATTTTCCCATTGCCGGAAAATAGATGAGCCTCCATTCGTTTTCCTCCTCCGCCCTCTGAGTTGATTAATTTGTCAGTGCAGACTGTCTCACTAGAGGTTGGCAACGAGGGGAAAAGCAAGAAATGACCGATGTCTTGTCACCGAGGGTTATTTATGTCGTGAAACAACTGGAACTAGCGGTTCGGGCGCGCCTAGACCTGATTTGTCGGCAATACGGCGTGACGACAACTCAATACACTGCTCTCAGCGTATTGAAGGTGAGGCCAGGAATTTCGTCGGCCCAACTCGCGGTTCGATCATTCATTAGGCCCCAGTCCTCCCACCAAACGGTTGCTCAACTTGAATCCTTGGGATATATCGAACGCAAAACCGACGAACTCAATCGAAGGATTCTGCGAATCAATCTCACCGCTGAGGGTCGCGCTCTTCTGGAGTCCTGTGATAGCGCTGTCGATCAACTCGAAGAACAGATGTTCGAAGGCTTTCACGGGACTGATCAGTTGAGACTGCAGAACCTACTGAATCGTTGCACTAGTAATCTGTCGCCGTAATCCCAACCCTCGAGTCCGCTAGAGGCATTCGCTTGACAGGTCACAGCGAACAACTGCGGATTACGCTCACGGCGCGCGCGACGACTCCGGGCGCGAACAAGTTACCAGCACGAGCAATTCGATAGATCGACCCATCCGTGACTCACGGCATGTGGCGTTGACGACAACTGGTGGAGTTCCCTTATGAGAATTGGACGCGACGTCGCCATTTCACTTTGCCTCCATCATGGATTCCGCCTGAGGCTGCGTGACGATGAGTGCATCAAGCGCAACTACACCTCCGCCATTCGGAAGTACCAGTAGCGGATTCACTTCAATCTCTACGCTTTGGGGTGTCGCACGAAGAACGCCGCCGATGAGTTCAACCGCATTCGCGAGAGCATCAAGGTCGGACATCACCCCACCTCTGACGCCGCGCAAGGTGGCGACGCCGCGTAACGAATCGATCGCTGTGAGAATTTCACTTCGGCCAGCGTCCGCCGCAACCACGACGGCGTCCTTAATGATTTCTGCCCAGACTCCGCCTAGGCCAACTAGAACGGTATCTCCCCAGATAACGTCCCTGCGCGCCCCGACAATAATTTCGACGCCGCCGTTCACGACCTCTTCCACGAGAACACCCTCAACTTCGGCATCGGGACAAGACTCACGAATCCGAGCCAGCATCTCCGCGTGGGCTCGCCCGAGTTCCTCTTCGTCGGCAACGACGACCACTCCGCCGACTTCGCTCTTGTGGAGTATCTGCTTCGAGACGATCTTCAACACTACGGGGTAGCCAATACGCGCCGCTGCTGCCTGAGCGGAGCGCAGATCGGTCGCCAGTTCACCCAAAGGAACACGCAATCCCGCCTGCGACAGTAATGCCTTGGCTCCGTGTTCGCTCATCTGCTTACTCGAATCGAGATGGAGAGCCTCAAATTGTCGAGGTGCTTCACGGCTATCCACTTCTCGCACCGTGCGCGCATATGTAATGACATTTCGCGCAGCGCAAAGTGCACGTTCGGGAGAACGAAATAGCGGCAGACCAGCATCGAAAATCTTGAGCTTGTTCTCCAGGGGCAATGGTGACTCGCCGCCCATAATGGTATAGATGACCGGCTTGTCGGCAGCGGCGAGCACCGGCAATAGCGCCTCTACTTGTTGAGTCCCTTGCACGTCCGATCCGGGCATTGATGAGACCACCAGACAACCGACTTCATCGTCACCGAGGAGCACAGATGCGACCCGTCCGTAAAGGCTTGGATCGTTAAGTCCCATCGCGGTTATATCCACCGGATTGCTGGCAATTGCGTAAGCGGGCAACTCTTCTGTCAATTTCACCAGAGTCGGTGGAGTCAATTCCGGAAGCAGGAGACCGATATCGTCACTCACGTCAATGGCGTACGTCTTAGCAGCACCCGAGTCAGTCATGAACGCAACACCGTAAGCACTCGGCAGCGGACACTTCACCAAGATGCTCACCGTATCGATGAGCTCGTCGAGCGAATCGATGAACAGCACACCTTCTCGACCGAGAATTGCCCGCATAACCTCTTGATCTCCGGCGATTGCACCGGTGTGCGAGAGCGAGGCCGCTTGCGCACGCGCACCTCGACCAGTATGAAGAACACACAGAGCGACTCCACGCTGGCGCGCAACTCGTGCCAACTCGATGAACTCAGCCGGTCTTCGGATCTGCTCGATAAGCAGCGCCACCGCACGGACGCCTTCTTCGCTAAGGATCACGCCCAGATAATCCTCGATCCCCAGCACTGCCTCATTGCCCGTCGAGATGGTGTAGCTCAAAGTAATATCTTGAGCCATCGCCGCGTACGTGAGGGCCAACGACATGGCTCCGCTTTGCGAAATAATCGCCAGACTTGGCCCGCCGACGCGGCGATTCGGCGAAGCGTCTCCAAACGTCAATGGAACGGCCTCCGTGAAATTTATGAGACCCAGGCAGTTCGGTCCCGCGAGGGCAAGGTCATACGCGGTCGCCACCGCCGCAAGCTCTAACTGCTGAGCGGCGCCGTCACTATCAACCTCCGCGTAACCGGAGGAGAACACGACCGCGCCGCCAACCCCTCGACGTCCGGCGGCCGCAATAGCATCTGCCACGCCTGCCTTGGGGATGGCGAGGATAACTGCGTCGACACCGTAAGGGAGACTTTCAATCGAGTCGACGCAGGATCGCCCGTTAATCTGGGTGCGGGTGCGGCTGACGCAATGAACGTCACCAACGTAACCGAAGCGTTCCATCAGGGCAATCGGCGCCCCACCTATTGACCCTGGCGTATCGGACGCCCCAACGACGGCAATTGATCGCGGGTGAAGCAGGCGGCGAATCGCGTCACGAGAGACCCTGGGCAAGTCCGGCGATGCCTCAGTCACGTTTGTAGGCTCCGAGGCCTGGCTTGAAGGTTTTGTCGTCCAGGAACTGGCTCATTCCCTGCTCGCGCCCGTGCTCGGGGTCGTTCGCGATGGACTGGTCGAGTTTGGCGTAGAGGTATTCTTCTGCGGTCTCCCACTCCATCGAACGCGCCCGCTTGAAGCCGGTCTTCGCCGCCTCGAGAACCGTTCGGTTCATGGACGCGACGTGTTTCGCCAGTTCAGCCGTACGCTCTCGAAGTTCCTCCCTCGGAACTGCTTCATTGATAAGTCGCATCGACGCGGCCTCGGCACCCGTGAATGTCTTCCCCGTCATGATGTAATAGATGGCGTCTCGGGCTGGCATCATCTCCGCCAGCGAGCGCGACACTACGGACCCGGGCGGGATGCCCCAGTTAACTTCTGAAAGACCAAAGGTGGCGTCTTGCGCAGCAATCGCGAGATCGCACGCAACAAGTGGCGTGAATGCGCCGCCGAAACACCAGCCATTCACCATGGCGATGGTGGGCTTAGCGAAGAACATGAGACGACGGTACTGCCACTCGTTGGAAGATCGACGAGAGCGGATTCGCGCCATCGGCCCACCGGCATCAATCTCACGGAAATATTCCTTCAGGTCCATCCCCGCGCTGAAGGACTCACCCGCTCCAGTAAGAACCAGAACCCTGACATCGTCGTCACCTTCAATGACGTCTAGGACCTCAAGCATCTCCTCGTTCAGTTTCGGGTTCATCGCATTACGCTTTTCGGGTCGATTCAGGGTCACCCACCCGATGCCGTCACCGTCAACTTCAGCGAGAACGGTGCTCCACTCTCCCAGTGACCGTTTTGCCGTTTTGTCATTGAAATTTGATGTCATTTGAACTCCTCTTTATCCGAGTGGTTGAACTACAAACTGCACCGCGAAGAGAACACTGCGCGAGAGCTACGTCGATGACTCACCCCTCATCCCCCTCCGCCGGCATCCAGAAAAGCGCCAGTGCCAAGATTACAAAATATCAGGTAAACTGATATCAGGCAACCATCCTGTCCGGCCAGTTGACAGGGACTTCGCGAAATTCAGAAGCGTGGTTCGCGCGCTCGCGTCCTCATGGGGAGCGGCGATTAAGTACGGGCTCGCCTTAGTCGCGGTCCGAGGTCGCATGGTTTCAGGGCCACCGTGTCTCAAGGTTTCTGGGACACTGGCACTCGGAGGTGTCCGTGGATTTGACCAAGTACACCGTCAACGCGCTGCTTGTGGAAGGGCGATCAGCGTGCACCATGGCGGAGTCGACCGGCCGCTCCAAGTCGTGGGCCCAGCGCCACGTGAGGCGCTGTTTCACGAGATTGGCGACGGGGCTCGTGCCTCGAAAGCGCGGAGAAGTCACTTGGTCGGACCTAGTCCTCTCCAACGCGCACGATGCGATTCACTCCACTTTGGATCGCAACAACTTCAAGGGTATCCCTCGATATGAAATAGTGGCCCCAATTTGGTCGGCACCAACTCACCAGTTGAGCGCGCTCGAGAATGCCAACGGCTTCGCGAGATAGTCTGCACCGGTTCAGCTGTTCACGATGACGTGAGAGATTGCAGGGTGGACCTTGAGTCACACAATAAGAACCACTCAGTCACCGTGCTCGTACAAAAGCGGAGCTTGCTTGCAGAGTAAATGCTGTCTATAGCAAGTCGATGAATTCGCTTACCGTAACGCCAGACTGTCGAAGAGTTGCCGCGAGGGTCCCGGGCAAGTTCTTGGTGCTTTGGGACTATCACCGTTCTTCCCGCTGAATTGCGAAGTTTCATATGACTGCCTCGCTGCTCGATCTCCGCAAAGGCAGTCTTCTTGAGCGCGGTGACGGTCTCTTGGTCGGAAATCTGCCTATAGGTTGCTGTGTCGTTGGATCTTTTGCCGATCTCACCTCAGGTTGATTCGTTGCCTTCCGTTCCGAGGCTTCGCTGTGGCATTCGCTCAAGAGTTCGACGTCTCCGCCGTGTCTGTTTCGCTGTGACCCTACAGTTCGGTGTCGCGGCCGTGTCTGATTCGCTGTGACCGTCGGTCGGCAGTCGTTGGTTGGAGGGAATATTTGTTTTACTTTTTGACTTTTTTGGGGATTTCGAAGCTATAATGTAAAAACGTAAAGGCTAATGAGTCCAAAAGGGACAGAAATGTCAAAGAAGAAGAGGGCGGAGTCGCCGGTCATCTCTGCGATCGAGCGATTGTTGTTGACCCAAGACACTGTGACGTCAGGAGACGTCGCCGAAGTTGCCCACGTCAGTCGCCAAGCTGCGCACTACCAGTTGAGTGCGATGGCAGCGCGTGGCGAGCTCGATCACGAGGGCGCCGGACGAGGGAGCCGATACCGTCGACGGGCGCTTTTCACCTTTCGCTACAAGCTAGACGGACTTGCAGAAGACATGGTGTGGGCCGAGGAGAAGGCCGAACTTCAACGTCGTGACTTGGAGATCCTCGAAAATCCACGCCTTTTACCACTTCTGAACTTCACCTTCACAGAAATGGTCAACAACGCAATCGACCACTCACGCGGATCGAACCTCGACGTGCGTTGGTACCTCTCCGAGGAACAAGTCGTCTTTGAAGTAATCGATGACGGCATCGGCGTCTTTCGCAACATGGCTACTGAGCGACGATTGCCCACCGAGTACGACGCCATCGGTGAAATCTCCAAGGGCAGGCAGACCACAGCACCTCAAGCACACAGCGGACTCGGAATCTACTTCTCATCGAGAATGACCAGCCGATTTGTGCTTACAAGTGGCCAACTCTCTTGGATTGTCGACTCTCGTCAAGACGACGTGGCGGTCGAGTGGCTCGAGAATGAACGGCGTGGAACTCTGGTGCGATGCGAGTTCGATGCCAACACGACTCGGACTCCACTTGAAGCTTTCAGCACGATTTCGATGTCTGATCGACCTGGAAAACAGCGATCTACCGTTCGTGTTTCACTCTTTGAGCGTGGCGAGAATTTTGTCTCGCGCACAGAGGCGAAGCGCCTTGCCGCCGAACTCGAGCAGTACGGGGAAGTGGAGGTCGACTTCAAGGGAGTGGGCCAGGTAGGTCAAGGATTCATCGACGAACTCTTCCGGGTCTGGCAATCTGCGCACCTCGAGACTCGCCTTCTTTGGAAGAATACGAACCCCGCGATCGACGCACTGATTCGTCTCACGCTTGATAGGTGAAGCCGATGCAATCTTCGATTTGGGTAAAGAGCATTTGGGTAAAGAGCTTGTAAAGAGTTTGTAAAGAGCTGATGAGTGGGCGCTGGGGGACTCGAACCCTCGACCTCAGCCGTGTGAAAGTGTTAACACGCTTTTCACCAGACGACGCGACACGACGCCAGACCATTTTGACCAGGACTAATGACAACGCGAGACGACGTGAGAATACTGCGCACGACGCTATTTGTGGAGCATTTTGTGGGGCAAGATGAACGCAGCCCGTACACGGTTGAGGCCGTTAAATCCGGAAATTATGGTGCTCGCCTTCGTCGTAATCGAGGCCTTCGAATCGACGTTCCAAATTAGTCGCACGCACTACTTCGATCTGAGATGACGAGACGGTGCCTTTGCACTTCCATCACCGTCGGCCGCAATCCCATGTTCAAACGCATCAAGAAGGTCGAAGACCTCATCGGCAGCCCAAACTCGATTTCTTCGTCCGTCCGTTATCTCGCGTATGACCTTCGATTCCGTGAATCGACCCAGAATTCTGCGTGCCGCGATTTCCGTTACACCTAGATTGCTGGCCGCGGTTTCTGCACTAATGATCGGGTGTTGCACTAACACCTCGATCATTCTGTCGACGGCCGATCCAGCTTGTCGACGGCCAATACGAGTACCCCATTCGTTCACCATCCCTGCGATTTCTGA
>Ga0307374_10003928_pt1 | contig 25105 bp, 25 predicted proteins | sample OX3MG_FD_202532 | JGI IMG/M metagenome (GOLD analysis project Ga0307374, IMG submission 202532) | Soil microbial communities from Risofladan, Vaasa, Finland - OX-3 | ecosystem: Environmental > Terrestrial > Soil > Coastal area > Acid sulfate soil | place: Finland: Risofladan, Vaasa | collected...
CGCGAGGCGGTTTCCGTCGACGACAACGGGCAAGCGGCACGCAAGTTCCGCAACCGTTGGCGCATCAACCCGATCAAGTAGGAGAGCCAGATGGCAAGCGTCAACAAGGTCATCCTCGTCGGGCACCTCGGGCGCGATCCCGAGCTGCGCTACATGCCCGAGGGCACGGCGATAGCGAACGCCTCGGTTGCGACCTCGTTCCGATGGAACGAGAAGCAATCGGGCGAGAAGAAGGAAGAAACCGAGTGGCACCACGTGGTATTTCGGGGCCGGCTCGCAGAGATCGCCGGCGAGTACCTCAGGAAGGGCTCGCAGGTCTACCTCGAGGGGCGGCTTCGCACGCGCAAATGGACCGACAAGGAAGGCGCGGAGCGCTACAGCACCGAGGTGATCGCTGCGAGCCTGCAGATGCTCGGCGCGCGTGCGGACACGGGCGAGGCCCCTAACCGGAAGCCTTCCGAGCCGCGCCAGGAAGCGAAGGCGCCTCAGCCGAAGAAGCCGGCGCCCGCGAGAAGGTCCAAGGAAGACTTTAGCGACGATATTCCCTTTTGAGCGCTTCGCCCTCGCGGCGCGTCGCCCAAAAGTGCTTCCAAGCTCCCTATGCGGGGGCTTTTTCAGGTGCCTTGCCGAGCGCAGGGCGCCGGATGAAGCCTCTCGATTTCACCTAGCCGGCTTGAGCCGGTATCGATTTCACGGCGCATAGGCGCTCTCGAGCTTCCGCGAAAGGCGCATCCCGTGCCCGTAGCGGCGAAACCAAAGGCGACGAGCCTCACGCTCGTTTGGCCCGAGGCCAACCAATCGTCCTGGCAACACCAGGACATCCCAAGAAGGAGCTTTCGACTCAATCATGGCTCTCGCGAGCGTTCGCCCTGGGCAGCTCAAGCTGCTCCTGGCCGAAACCATCGCCGCGCGCCTGCCGACGCTCATCGTCGGCGCGCCAGGCATCGGTAAATCCGACATCGTGCACCAGGCCGCGGATGCGGCTGGCGCCGACACCATCATCAGCCATCCCGCCCTGGCCGATCCAACGGACGCCAAGGGTCTGCCCTGGCCCGGTAAAGACGGCACGCACGCCACCTTCTTGCCATTTGGCGAGCTGGCGAGCGCGCTGGCCGCGAAGAAGCCGACCGTGTGGTTCCTGGACGATCTCGGTCAAGCCACGAGCGCGGTGCAGAGCGGCTACATGCAGTTATTGCTCGCGCGGCGCGTCAACAGCCACGTTCTTCCAGAGTGCGTGAGCTTTGTCGCGGCCACCAACCGCCGCGGCGACAAGGCGGGCGTCACGGGGATCCTGGAGCCGGTGAAAAGCCGCTTCAAGACGATCGTGGAGCTCGTGACGTCGCTCCAGGACTTCTGCGGCTGGGCGCTCGCCAACAACATCGATCCGCGGATCATCGCGTTCCTGCGTCTGCGGCGCGAGCTCTTGCACCAGTTCGAGCCGAGCACGAAGACCGACATGGAAAACTGCCCGTGCCCGCGCACCTGGGGAGCGGTCTCGGATCTCCTGACGAAAACCAAGCTCGAGCAGCACGCGAGCCTCCTTTACCCGGCAGTCGCCGGGGCGGTGGGCGAGGGCGCGGCGACCGAGTTCGTCGGGTTTCTGAAGACGTTCAAAGACGTGCCCAGCCCCGATGCGATCCTGCTCAACCCGGACACGGCCAAGATCCCGACGGAGCCCTCGGCTCTGTACGCCGTTTCTTCGGCGCTCGCGCATCGTGCGAACGCCGGGAACTTCGATCGCATCATGAAGTACCTCACGCGGTTGAAGGATGGCGGCCAGGCCGAGTTCGCGGTCATGACGATCCGCGACGCCCAGCAAAAAGCACCCGATATCCAGGACACGCCGGCCTTTATCGCCGCCATGTCCGGGGATTTCGGGACCCTGATCTCAGGAGGAAACGTTCAGTGAGCGAACTCAAATCGCGGGTCATGCTCGCGATCCTTAACGTCTCGGTGTGGAGCGCGCGAGCGTTCGACGCCAGGGCGACCGCCGAGGTGCAGGAGAACCACAACCAGAGCGACGACATCGGGCGCTTCAATAAGCGCCTGTTGCCGGCCAAGGCCCCGAGCTTTGAGGCCGTGTGCGAGGTGGCGCGGCACGCGCGCGAGGCCTTCTACCGCCGCACGCTTCGCTACGGCCAGGACGGCGTGAGGCTTCTGCCGGCGGGCGCCTACATGGAGTTGGCCACCGAGATCCGCGGCTTCAAGTCCCTGTTCCCGGCGGCGGTCGATGCGTTCCTCGTCGATTTGCCGAGTCTGAAGGCGCGGCAACGGGACATTCTCAACGGGCTTTTCGTCGAGAGCGACTATCCGTCGAACGACGAGCTGAGAGCACGCTTTGGCTTTCGGTTCAAGGTGCTGCCCTTCCCGGACGCCGAGCAATTCGGCGTGCAGCTGCCACAGGAGGCGCTCGCGCAGATCCGCGTGGATGTCGAGGAGCACGCGACCGAGGTGGCCGAGACCGCGATGCGTGATCTCTGGGAGCGTCTGTACGAAGTGGTCGAGCGCATGGCGCAGCGGCTTTCGCAGCCCAAGCCCGTGATCCGCGATTCACTCGTCGCCAACGTCAAAGAACTGGTCGAGATCCTGCCGAGCCTGAACTTCACGGGCGACGCGAAGTTGAGCGACCTGTGTAACCAAGTTTGCGCGAAGCTTGCGAGCCAATCCCCGGAGGAGTTGCGCTCGAACTACAGCGCTCGAGCCGAGGCGGCGAAGCAAGCGGCCGACATCCAGGCGCAGATGGCCGAGTACATGGGTATCGACATGCCCGAGGACTTCGGCTTGCCCGAGACCGAGCACATCGGTCCTTCCGGGGATCTCCCCAGGAGCGCGCAGCCCAAGGCGGCGCTGCCGCTGTGAGCAGAAACACCGCTGCCGGCGCTTACGCTGGCAGCGCGAAGGCAAGAGCAATGATCACCAACCCAGCGACGGCGCCTCGCTATATCCAAAGCGTTGCGCACGCGCTGATCGATCTCGAGCGGCTCAACGCTCTCGCGTTACCGATCACACGCGAGGACGATTGGGCGCTCACGCGGGCGATTCAGTCCCTGCGCGAGATTGTCGGATCGAATGCGCCGACACAGGAGAGCTCACCTTGAGTAAAAGCACCGAGGCCCTGCATCGCGAGGCTCGCGAAAAGATCCGCCAGGGCCGCTCGAACATGATCCTGGGCCACGAATTCTTCGGCTCGCTCATCATGCGATTGCGCGAGGTGCCCGATCCGAGCTGCAAAACGCTGTGGACCAACGGCGTGGAGCTCGGCTTCAACCCGCGCTACGTGTTGGATCTGCCCATGGCCGAGCTGGAAGCGGGCCTCGCGCACGAGGTCGTGCACGTCGCGACCGGTCATACATGGCGGCGATGCGCTCGCGACCTGGAGCGCTGGAACGAGGCGGCCGACTACGCCACAAACATCATCCTCAAGGAGGCGGGATTCCGCTTCCCGCGGGGATGGCTGCTGGAGGAGCGCTACAGAGGCTTGTCGGTAGAGGCGATCTACGACAAGCTCCCGGCGCCCAAGGGCGGCGACAAAAGCACCGACCAGGGCACGGGCAAGGCCGGCGGACAAAAGCCCGGCAGCCAGGGGAACCCTCCGCAAAGTGGTGGACACTCGCCCGGCGCTAGCGCTTCTGCGCCCAGCGAGCCCATTGTGCCTGGACCGGGCGAAGTCAGGGATCTGCCGAATCCGGACCGGGCCGACGAGATGGAGGCCGAGTGGAAGATGGCAGTGCAACAGGCCGCCCGAGCGGCGAAGAAGCGCGGGAAGCTTCCGGCAAGCCTCCAGTGGCTCGTCGATGACACGACGCACAGCAAAACGGACTGGCGCTCGATCTTGCACCGATTCGTGCAACAGGCCGCGCGCAACGACTACGACTGGCGCATGCCCAATGCACGCTTCATGCACCTGGGGCTTTACCTTCCGTCGCTTCGCTCGGAGGAAATGGGCCCCATGGTGATCGGCGTGGACACGAGCGGGAGCACGCACGGTTGGATGGGGCTATTTTTTGCGGAGCTCAAGAGTGCCGTCGAGGACGCAAGACCTGAGCGCGTGCATGTCGTATACGCCGACGCCAAGGTGCAGAAGGTCGACGAGTACGGCCCGGATGACGAGATGGTTCTAGCGCCGCGAGGCGGGGGCGGGACCGACTTCCGGCCGTTTTTCGAGTGGATAGACGGGAGCGACGTGAAGCCTGCGTGCGCGGTGTATCTCACCGACCTCCAGGGGGCGTTCCCCGACGTGGCGCCGGACTATCCGGTGCTCTGGGCGAGCCCCGAGCAAGGGGCGGCGCCGTTCGGCGAGGTGGTGCACGTCGAGGTCTGAAACCTCCAGCAAATGGCCGAGCTTTCCAGGCACGCACTTGAGGACGCAATGCAACATGGGAATGCGCAGGAGGAGCGCAAGCTTCTCCCCGTAGTGCGCATTCCCATAGCGTCCCCCGCCTCGGCGGGGGCTTTTTTAGGCCGCCGCCACAGCCGTCTAAAAAAGCCTCTCAACGATCCCCGACGTACATCGGGCAACGATTCTTCGTGGATCGCTCGAGATCCAAATTTGGGGCGTCATCATGTTGCGCGGCCCCGCTGCTGGGGACTGCGTAATCCCGGCCGGTAAGTCTATCCAGGCCAATCCTTGGACTAAGAAAAGAGCATGATATACACTGGTAATAGCTATCATCATGGGGTAACCGACATGTCCCGTACCGGCATCGCGAAGATCTTCATGCACGGGCGTAGCCAGGCCGTGCGACTGCCGATGGCCTTCCGTGTGCCCGGGGAGCGCGTGCGCGTGCGGCGCGTCAAAGCGGGCATTCTGCTCGAGCCGATCGTCACGGATACCGACGCTTGGTTCGCCGAGCTGGATCGCTTCGCGGATGTGCCGTTCATGGAAGAGGGGCGCAGACAACCGCAGATGCCCGTAGCGGAGGAGCTGTTGGAGTGAAGTACCTTCTCGATACCAACGCGGTCATTGCGCTGCTCAAGAACCATCCCCAAAGCGTGCGAAAGCGATTACACCGCGTCGCCTCGCGCGGGGCTTCAATTTCCGTGTCCTCTGTCGTGCTCTATGAACTTTGGTACGGCGTCGCACGAAGCAAGCGCCGGCGTGAGAATGCCGAGCGCATTCGCGTGTTTCTGTCGGGCAACATCAACGTCGCCTCGTTCGACGAGGAAGACGCCGTGGCTGCCGGCGATCTGCGCGCCGAGCTTGAGCAGGCAGGTACGCCGATCGGCCCCTATGACTTGCTGATCGCCGCGCAGGCGCTACGAGGCGGAACGACGCTGGTTACGGCGAACGTGTCGGAGTTTGCCCGCGTGCGTGGTTTGGTCTGGCAAGACTGGTCCGCCAAATCGTAATCGAATCGTCCAGGCGTAACTGGAAAAGGGCGAAGCACAAACGGCGCTCGCTCGCCCGCACGCGCCCGGTGGAGGGTTCGCTACAGGGGCGCAGAACAGGCGCCCGAAGATGTGGCGATGGCGCGCGATTCTGTAGTGCCCAATCCTGCTGTAAATGATGCAGCTTTCGGCGAATCGCCAAGGCACGCAATCAATACAATGAGCACGTGTCGGCAAGGTGGCGACGCCTAACTGATGTGATTTAGTCTCCTCTACCTTTTCCTCCGTCTCGAGCGGAGGGCTTTCTCAGACGGCGGGCTCGCCGCCTGAGAAAGCCAGCGCGCTTTAACCCATGCCCGATGGTCAATCGGGTATCGACGCAGCCGGGACCGTCTCGGTCGCCGACGAATCGAAATTAAGGAGCGCGCATGCTTCATCAAGAGCTCAATCTGAGCGAAATCAACTGGCGGCAGCTGCTGCCACGGCTCGGGGTGAGGGAGGACTTCCTCACCAAGCGCCAGGGGCCATGCCCTATCTGTCCGGACGGGGGCAAGGATCGCTTCCGGTTCGATGACAAGGAAGGCAAGGGCACTTGGTACTGCAACCGCTGCGGCGCCGGCAACGGGCTCACTCTGGCGGCGAAAGCGAACGGGTGGTCCAACGCCGAGGCACTGAAAGCGATCATGGATGAAGCGCGGATCGTGCCGCTTCGGCCCTACATCGCCGCTTCGCGCAGCGCTCCCACGCGGGATGAGCTGCGATCGAAGCTCCAGCAGCTCTGGGACGAAGCCGCTCCCGTGGCTGAAGGCGATCCGGTGTGGCGCTATCTGCACGCTCGCATCCCAGACCTCGGCGTTCTGCCGGCACCCTCTGAGCTGCGGCACCACCCTCGGCTCGAATACTTCGAGGCCGTGCGTGCAGCCAGTGGGCGCAGCCGCTACAGAGCCCGCGGGAAGTTCCCCGCGATGCTCGCCAAGATCCGCGATAGGGAAGGGCATCCGGTAAACCTTCACCGGACCTACCTGACGCCCGACGGGCAAAAAGCGCGGATCCTCGACGCGGCGGGCGGGCTGCTCGATGTCAAGAAGATGATGACGGGCATTGTCAAGTACACGGGTGGCGCGGTGCACCTGTACGCGCCGGGCGCCTCCGGGCGCCTGGGCGTCGGCGAAGGCATCGAAACCATGCTCGCGGTGCGCGCGGCCTACAAGGGGCGTCTGCCCGTGTGGCCATGCTTGAACGAAGCCGGGCTTCGCAATTTCGTCATCCCCGAGTGGGTCACCGAGCTCCACATCTTCTCGGACAACGACGCCAGCCTCCCGGGCAGGAAAAAGGGCGTCGGGCAGGCCGCTTCGGCGGTGCTGCTTCGCCGGGCCGTGAAGCAAGGCTTCGCGCTCGGCGCAAGGCGCTCGGCGCCCAAGCGTGTGTTCCTGCATGTGCCAAAGCTCGAGGGAACGGATTTCCTCGAGGAGTGGATGGCGTGCCAGGCGCGACGTGCCGCATAAACGGTTTCATCGGGGCCCGCAGTTTGTCGGGCGCAATGCAGATGAAGGAAGGAAATTGTATGAACGCGCCAGAATATCCGCGCCTCGAGCCGCAGAGAATCTCGACCGAGGTGCTCATCGAAAAGTACGCCAAGAACGGCGAGACTACGCTCGATGAGGTGCGAAGCCGCGTGGCGCGCGCTCTCGCACAGGTCGAGCCCGAAGGCGAGCGCGGGGCGTTGGAGGTACGGTTCCTCTGGGCGCTACGGAACGGCTTCGTGCCCGCAGGGCGGATCAACTCCGCCGCCGGCGCCGACATCCGGGCGACGCTCATCAACTGCTCGAGCGGGCCTTGCTCCGACACCTGTAAGACCGAGGGCTTCCGATCCCGCATCGAAACGCCAAGGGGTTGCTTCCTCGTGAGTGAAGGCGCACGCGACGTTGATGCCCGCGAAGCAGGGCGAACTTGCGGCGCGCTCCCTTCGCATGGACGTCGATGCCAGGGCAGCGGCAGGTAGCGGAGTGGCACATCCGTGTCAGCTATGCGTGCTTCAGGACGGCTCGAATTGTGCCCTCCAGGATTTTCTTGCTGTAAGGCTTCGTGATGTAGCCGTCCGCCCCCAGCTCGAGACCGCGGCGGATGTCGTCCTGCCCCTCCAGCACTGTCAGCATGACCACCGGAAGCATGGCGAGCTTTCCGGAGCAGCGCATGGCGAAGAGAATATCGAAGCCGTTGCCGTCGGGCAGCATCACGTCCAGAAGCACGAGGTCCGGCAGCGGTTGCGCCCGTAAGTCCTCGATCATCTCGCGACGGTCCCGCGCAGCCCGCACGCGGTAACCGGCCATGCTTACCCGTAGATCGGCAAGCGCCAGCTGATCGGGATCATCCTCGACGATGAGTACCGTGGTCTCGCCGGAATTCTTACCGAGCGGCGCGCGGTTATTCAACCGGTCGGGCGACAGGAAGGCGCCCGAGCGCTCCAGTGCCGTGCCCGCGGCCTGCGCCTGCGTCTCGATGCGCCACAGATCCTCCGCTGCCTTCGGACCTTCCGGTTTTGACCCGAGCAGAATCGTGAAGTCGAGATCCTGCGTGTAGTCGGCAAGACGCGAGCCGACGTACCCGATTTCCTCGAGCTCGGCAAGCCAATCGAAGAGGAGAGAGTCCGCAAACTGCCGCAGGCGTCCCCGGACGACGTCGCAATGTGTGTCCCGCTCGACGATTCGAAGAATCCGGCGATAGTCGGAGGGAATGGCCGTGTCGGACGAGGCCAAGGCCTCGTCCCCGGATGCCGTTCGCCAATAGATGCGGTCTTGAGCTGGGAATGTCATTTTCAGGGTTGTCGTCAGGCCATATTGGCGCGACGCAGCGGATCTCGGAGCACTCGAGAGGCGAGTTCCATGGCGGGTGCGGGTTGGGATAGGTAGATTTTCATGGATGGTCTGCAGCGCCGACGCCGCGTCAGCGTGACCCCGCACGGCGACGCAGCAGCTTGACCTTCGTCTTCGCTGTTACGCGCCCGATCTTCCTCGCCAGCAACTGCGTGATCTCTTCGGCGGGCCGAGGTCTGCTGTACAGGTATCCCTGGTAGGCGTCGCAGCCGTGCGCCTGCAGGAACAGGAGTTGCTCCTGCGTTTCCACGCCCTCGGCGAGGGTTTTCAGCCCGAGGTGCTTGGCGAGCGCGATGATGGTGGTCACGATCACCGCGTCGCTGCGGTTGCTATGGATGTCGCGGACGAATGACTGGTCCACCTTGAGCGTGTGCACTGGAAAACGCTGCAAATAGGCGAGCGACGAGTAGCCGGTGCCGAAATCGTCCACCGAGATCCGTACGCCCAGCGCGTGCAGCTCATTGAGCGTGATAATCGCCCCCTCGGTGTGATGCATCACCGTACCCTCGGTGATCTCCAACTCGAGCGACCCGGCATCGAACCCGGTTTCTCGCAGAATCGCGTCGATCGATTCAACCAGGTTCTTCTGGCGGAACTGGCGTGGCGACAGGTTCACCGCGACGCTCGGCGGCGCACAGCCTTGCGCCTGCCAGGCACGCATCTGCGCGCACGCCGTGCGTAGCACCCATTCACCGATCGGGATGATCAGTCCGGTTTCCTCTGCGACCGAGATGAACTGGTCGGGAGGCACGATGCCCAGCTCGTCGCTCTTCCAGCGCACGAGCGCCTCGACGCCGATGATGCGTTCGCTCACGATGTCGAGCTGCGGCTGGTAGTGCAGCACGAACTCCTCGCGTTCGAGCGCGCGCCGCAGCCGCGTCTGCAGGTCGGCGCGTCGCTCCGTGCGAGCGCCCATCTCGTGCGCGAAGAACTGGTAGTTATGTCGCCCCTCCTGCTTGGCGTGATACATCGCGAGATCGGCGTTCTTCAGCAGCGTTTCCGCGTCGTGGTCGTCGAGCGGATAGACGGTGATGCCGATGCTCGTCGAGAAGTAAAGCTCGCGGCCGCCGACGTTGACGGGCTCCGCTATCGTGTCCAGCAGTCTCTGCGCGAGCAGCGAGAGCTCGTCAACGCTGTGGATGCCCTCGAGCAGGATCGTGAACTCGTCGCCGCCCGGGCGCGCGACGGTGTCGCCGGCCCGCAGGCACGCCTGCAGCCGGCGCGCCACTTCCTTCAGCACTTGGTCGCCGGCGGCGTGGCCGACGCTGTCGTTGATCTCCTTGAAATTGTCGAGGTCGAGACACATCACCGCGATCAGTGTTTCATTGCGGTTGGCGCGGGTGATTGCGTGCTTCAGGCGGTCCTGCAGCAGCGTGCGGTTCGGCAGTCCGGTCAGCGCATCGTAATGCGCGAGCCGCATGAGTTCTTGGTCGCCCCGCACCCGCGCGGTGACGTCTCTTGCCACGCCGCGGTAACCGGTAAACGTGCCGGACTGGTCGAAGACCGGTTCGCCCGAGTGGCTGATGTAGGCGATTCTGCCGTCGGGGTTGGGTCGTGGGTAGACGAAGTCGCTGAAGGACAGGTGGGCCTCCATGACAGCGCGATGCCGCGCCATCTTTTCGTCCGTCGCGAGCGGCTCAAGCTCCCAGCGCCGCAGTCCGATCAGCGATGATGGCTCGACCCCGCGCACCCTCTTGATGCCGTCGGACACGTAGGTGAAGCGCAATTCCCGGTCCATTTCCCAATACCAGTCCGACGACAGCTGCGTGAGACTGCGCAAACGCGCTTCGCTTGACGCCAGCACGCGTGCCGTCTCGTACGCTGCGGTGATGTCGACGAACGCGGACACCACGCCGCGGCCCTCGTGTGCGCGGGGAAGGTCTATTGAAAAGGAGGTGACAGAGATCCAGCCCCGGGATTGGTTCGGCCGCAGGACTCCCATGACGACATTCGCCTGCCGCTCGCCCGTACGCAGCGTCACCATCGTAGGCCGTGCCTCGAGGGGCCACGGCGAACCGTCTTCGCGTAGCACCGTCCATGGCTGTGCCGACGGATTGCAGTCGATCAGCCGCTCGCGCGCGAGCCCGAGAATGCGCTCGGCAGCCGGATTCGCGCCGAGTATCTTGCCGCCAGGGTCCCTGATAACGATGCCTTCGGAAAGGTCCTCGATAATTGCCCGGTGCGGCAATGCGCCTTCCTCCCGTAGGCGCGCCTCGAACTCGTGAGTCCTCGATTCCGGGTTGTTCATGCGCCGACCGCCCCCTATCGGTTTGTTCCCGCATCGGCTCCGCCGTCCCGAGACGGCTTTTGGGGAACCCCTGACTTGTTCTTCTGTCCGGACCGTAAGTTACTTCGGTCGAAAAGAGCAAGTATGTATGCACAAGTTCGGCCGAGCCACGATTGCCTAATCCTGATGCTCTTGCAGTTAGGCCAGCGGCTCTGCCCGTGTATTTTTAGGCTTTATAAGAGAGGGCGAGGGCAAGAATCAAAGAGGAATGACACTCCCCTGACACATTTTTACGCATTTTGCTACTTTGTGAGGGCATGCGGAACCTCATCACGAGGCCAAGAAGTCAATAATCCATACGCGACGAGGGCCGGATTCTGGGGTGATGACTTTGCGCACAGCGCGCACAGCGCGCACGAACTGAACCAACGATCGCGCAGTGACCTCGGCTTATGCCAGTAGAATCGGGCCCGAAATGAGGGGGTTCTCGATGGTGAACCAGAAGGGCCAGGGCGAGGAGGATACGGAGAGAGAGCAGAAGTTGCTCGAGGAGATGGACGAGGCGCTTGCGCTCTGGAGCGATTCAGCCACTCGCTTGCGTGAGGCGTTGCAGTACGACGAGGTGCAGCTCTACCACCAGCCGATCCTCGCCCTGCGAACAGCCCGGTTTGAAATGGCCGAGGTGCTCGTACGCCTGCGCGAGGAGGAAACACTCCTCCTGCCGCCGGGAGACTTTCTCCCGGCGTTCGAGCATTGCGGCATGCTTCCCGATCTCGACCGATGGGTGGTGAGGAAAGTCCTGCAACGGCTGCACGACGAAGGCGCCGGCGGCTTGTGCTCCTTCGGCATCAACGTCTCGCGCCAGACGCTCGAGGACTCGGCGATGCCGAGGTTCATCGCCAAGGAGTTGACGGCGACCGGCCTCGCGCCGGATTCGCTGTATTTCGAGATCGACGAGAATGACATGCTCTCGCGGCCCGGGGCGGCTGCGGAGTTTGCGACAGCGGTGAAGACCATCGGTTGCCGCGTGGCGATCGACGGATTCGGACGGCGATCGGTATCCTTCGCGCCGCTGAAGAAGCTACCCGTCGATTTCCTCAAGGTGGACGGCTCGATCGTGCGCAACATCCTGCGCAGCGACATGGCACTGCGCAAGCTTGGCGCGATGATACGTGTCGGCCAGATCGTCGGCTTCGACCTGATCGCCGAGTGCGTCGAGGAGTAGGACGGCCTCGCGCGCCTCAAGGGGCTCGGCGTCGGTTACGCGCAGGGGTTCGGAATTTGGGAGCCGCAGCCGATGGAAAAGGTCGCGCGTTCGCAAGCGCACATCTGATGGTGATAGACCGTTGCATCCGATCAGAATTATTGCAAGCGGTCTTGCCATACTTCCACGTGACCCGAGCGATAAGGGTCCTGAACATCCGGGACGGATTGCGGCGATATTCTCTCGAGCCTTGTGGCTTCGTTTGCCGCGATAGCCATCGGTATCGCCGGCTCATTGTGTCCTATTTCCAAGCTCGAGACGGTCACCGCATTGACCCCAAGCGGCTCAGCTGCTTGCTTCGGAAGCCGTCGTTCCAGACGGCTGGCGACAAGGGAATGTTTCACATGTAACCGTGTTTACGGCTCCCATCACATTTACCTATCGCGCGCGGCGTCCCGAGCGACGCGCTGAGGCTGCTGAAGAAGAGCCGCAGTGGGCTATCTACACGCGGGCGACCAGTAAATTCTGGTCATGCTCGTGATTTAGTTCACAATTAAGAATTCACTGTTCTACCGATCGTATATGCTTATGGAGCACCAAGCTGTGCTCCTAGATCGCGCAGTCCCGTTCCGTGAGGAAGGCGACATGGCGAACGTCAAGGCCCAAACCACGGGCGTCTACCCGCCTACCGGGTGGACTGGCAGCTTATTCGCAAGCCGTTGGGTAGTGCTGGTGGCATTGTTGCTGGTACTTGCCGTGCTTGCCAGCGTTGCAACCCACGTCTACCGCTCGGTCGATCGCGCGCTCACCCATGCCGCTCTGGCAAGAAGGGAATCCGTGGCGCAGCTCGCCGCAGCTACGCTAGCGGAGCGATTCGCGGGAACTATCGACCTCGCAGACTCGCTCGCTACGCGAGTGCACTTCACGGACCTCGTTGCGACCGGTAAGTGGAGCGAGGCCATTCAGATCGAACACAGTGTTCCGGGCGATTTCGCCAATATCGATCGCGTGTTCCTGACCGACGTGCACGGAACGCTTACTGCGGACGTACCTGCGCTGGAGGGCGGCCTCGGCAAGAACTTCGCCCACCGCGACTGGTACAAAGGTGTTAGCAGAGGGTGGAAGCCGTACGTCTCGCCGGTCTATCGCCGCGCGGCGCTCCCGCAGCGCAACGTCATCGCAGTTGCAACACCGATTCGAGCGAGAGATGGCGCAGTGGTCGGGATTCTTGTGCTGCAATCCAAGTTGACCACTTTTTTCCAATGGCTGAGCGATATCGAGGTTGGCTCCAAGGGTTCGCTGTACGTCGTAGACAGCAACAAACGCGCTGCATTTGATTCCGATTCCGCCGCAGGTCGCACCAACCAAATCCCGGATATGTCCGCCAATCCGGCGGTACGCCAGCTCCTGCGGGGAAAGGCAGGCATTGCTGTTGCGAACGACCCGCGCGACGGAATCGAGTACGTGTACGCGTTCCATCCCGCCGGACACGGTTGGGGAATCGTTACCCAACAGCCTGCCAGCGCAGCCTTCGCCGCGCGGGACGCGCAGCTCCACGGGTTGCTTTTAGGCTACGCGCTCATGCTCCTATTCTGTGTAGCGTTGATCTATCTGTCGGGAACTATCGTTATGCAGCGCCGCAAGGCGCAAGCGGACTACCGCCTCATGGCCGAACTCGAGCGGCGGGTAGTGCAGCGGACCTCGGAGCTGGAGGCGACCAACAAGGAGCTAGAGAGTTTCAGCTACTCAGTATCGCACGACCTGCGCGCGCCGCTGCGCGCGGTGGACGGCTATGCGCAAATGCTGGAAGAGGACTTCGGCGGACGACTCGACGAAGAAGGCCGCCGCCTGCTCGGTGTGGTCCGCTCGAGCAGCCGCCAAATGGCGCAGCTCATCGACGACTTGTTGACGTTCTCACGAACGGGTCGCAGGGAGCCGACTAAGGGGCCCGTCGACATGACGGGTTTAGCGCGGGACGTCGTCGCTGAACTCGGAGCCGACGGAGCAACGGTCGACATCGGCGCATTGGCGCCGGCACGGGCCGACCGGGCATTGATGCGACAGGTGTGGCTTAACCTTATCGGCAATGCGCTCAAGTACAGCGCGAAGGGCGCCCACCCGAGGGTCGAGATCGGTGGCAGGGGCGAGGCGGGCGAGAACGTCTACTGGGTGCGAGACAACGGGGTCGGCTTCGACATGCAGTACTACAACAAGCTCTTCGGCGTCTTCCAGCGACTGCACCCCGCGCAAGAGTTTCCCGGAACGGGCGTGGGCTTGGCGATCGTCCAGCGCGTGGTGACGCGCCATGGTGGCCGGGTCTGGGCCGAGGGCAAGACTGGCGAGGGGGCGGTCTTTTACTTTGCGCTGCCCGTGGAGGGCTAAAGCATGGAAGAACTGGAACAGGTCGAGATCCTTCTGGTGGAGGACAGCCCTAGCGATGCGGAAATGACGCTGCGCGCGCTGCGGCGTAATAATCTTGCCAATAAGGTGCACCGGGTGAAAGACGGTGCCGAGGCACTCGATTTCATGTTCCGCACTGGCGCATACGCCGGCCGCAGCATTAGTCATGCGCCGAAGCTGATCATGCTCGACATCAAAATGCCCAAGGTGGACGGCATTGAAGTGTTAAGGCGCCTGAAGGCCGACGAGACCGCGCGCCAGGTACCTGTAGTGGTGATGACCTCATCGAACGAGGAGCAAGATGTGGTCGAGAGCTATCGGCTGGGCGTGAATAGCTACATCGTAAAACCGGTCCAGTTCGACGGCTTCCTCGAGACGGTTGCGAAGATCGGCCTGTACTGGGTATTGACCAACCGGGTACCGCAATGAGGGCTCGCGGATGAACGCTGAGCGGCCACCGGCGCAGACCTACCGCATCCTCGTGGTCGAGGACGTCGCGACCGACGCCGAGCTCGAGATCCGCGAACTCAAGCGCGCCGGCCTGCGCGTCGAGCACCACCTCGTCGACAACGAGGAGGCTTTTGTTCGCGCACTGGCCGTATTCGGCCCGGACGTGATCATCTCCGACTTCTCGATGCCGCACTTCGACGGTATGGCCGCACTCGCGCTTGCTCGGGAGGCGGCGCCGGAAATCCCATTCATTTTCGTCTCGGGGACCATCGGGGAGGAATACGCTATCCGGGCGCTCAAGAACGGTGCCACCGACTACGTGTTGAAGACCAATCTCGTGCGCTTGCCGGCTGCGGTCGAGCGAGCCATCGGCGAAGCAAGCGAGAGGCGGGGGCGCAGACGCCTGGAAGGGATGTTTCGGGAAATTCTGGAGAATACGGCCGATGCCATGGTCGTCGTGGACCATCGCGGGAAGATCGTCCTCGTCAACGGAAGCGCCGAGCGCATGTTCGGTCACTCCCGCGGCGAGTTGGCGGGAATGTCGCTTGAGTTGCTGGTTCCCGAGCGGGCGCGTGCCGACCATGCGCAGCACAGGGCAGCTTTCATGGGAAACCCGCGGGCGCGGGCGATGGGTGCGAACCTCGAGCTCGCTGCGCTGCGCAAAGATGGCAGCGAGCTGCCGGTAGAAATCAGCCTCGGCCCCATCCCGTCGCCCGAGGGGACCATGGTCGTCGCGGCGATCCGCGATATCAGCGACCGTAAGCTGCAAGAGCGGCGCATCGCGAGGCTCTCTCACATCCGGGAGGTCACGAGCGCGATCAATTCGGTGATCGTCCGGGTCCGGGACCGGCAGAAGCTGCTCGAGGAAGTGTGCCGGATCACGATCGAGCGAGGCGGGATCCGGGCTGCGCGTCTGGTGGAGTTCGAAGGCTCGAGCGACCGACTGCGCATCACCGCGGGGACGGAGGACCGGCGCGACTCGCTAATCGAGGTCCTGGAATCCTACCAGCGGGATCCAGCCGGCTCGAAAAGCCTGCTCGCCGCGGCGCTGCGAAGCGGCCGCGCCGTGGTGTCAAATGACGTTATGGCCGACGACCGCGTGCTGCTGCGCGATTGGTACGTGCGCGAAGACGTGAACTCCGTCGCTTGTCTTCCTTTTGTGGTTGAAGACCGGGTCAGCGGCGCGCTGGTGCTATACGCGCAAGAGCGGGGCTATTTCGACGACGAGGAGATGCACCTGCTCGGCGAGCTGACGGACAACCTGTCGTTTGCCCTCGAATTGATGGCCAAGCAGGAGAAGCTCGATTTTCTCGCCTATTACGATGCCCTCACGAATCTTCCGAACCGCACGTTGTTCCGCGACCGGCTGGCGCAGGCGATCGAAACGGCGCGGCGCGAGCAGACCCGGCTCGGGTTAATGGTGTTGGACATCGAGCGCTTCAAGACGATCAACGATACGCTGGGACTGCCCGCGGGCGACCGCGTGCTGCAGTTGCTCGCGCAGCGTCTGCGCGAGGTGACCGCGGATGACAACCGGCTCGCGCGGCTCGGCGCCGACTTGTTCGCGGTGGTGTTCCCGGCAATCCGCGAGGAGACCTATATCGCGCGCGCAGTGGCGGCGACAGTCGCGAAGTTCCTCGATTTGCCGCTCGACGTGGGAGGCCGCGAGCTGCGGATCAGCGTGAAGGCGGGGATCTCCGTCTTCCCCGAGGACGGCACGGATGCGGATTCGCTGTTCCGCAATGCCGAAGCGTCGCTCAAGCGCGCCAAGTCGCGCGGCGAGCGATATCTCTTTTATGAATCCCACATCAATGCCCGGATGGCCGAGCAGGTCGACTTAGAGCAAAACCTACGGCGCGCGCTAGAGCGCGGCGAGCTTTTTCTCCACTTCCAGCCGAAGGTGGAACTCGCCACGCGCAGTATCGTCGGCTTGGAGGCGCTCCTGCGCTGGAGGGGGCCGGACGGCAAGCCCGTGCCCCCTGGGCGTTTCGTGCCGGTGCTCGAAGAGACCGGGCTCATACTCGAGGCGGGAAGGCAGGTACTGGCGAAGGCGGCGACCGCATATCGCGACTGGGCAGCGGCGGGGATGAACCCGCCGCGCATCGCGGTCAACGTCTCCTCGCTTCAACTGAGGAGGGCCTCATTCGTCGAAGAAGTGGTGGCCGCAGTCGGCAACCTCGCGGACTGCGGGATCGACATAGAGATCACCGAGAGCTTGCTGATGGAAAATATCGAAGCGAGCATCTCGAAACTGCGCAATTTGCGCGAGCAGGGGCTGAAGATCGCGCTCGACGATTTCGGCACCGGGTACTCCTCGCTTGCCTATCTCAGCCGGCTGCCGATCGATACGGTCAAGATCGACCGTGCTTTCATCCACGATATGACCGGAAACGCCGACAACACTTCGATCGTTTCGACCATTATCTCCCTTGCCCAGGCGCTACGACTCAAGGTAGTCGCGGAAGGGGTCGAGACCGAGGAGCAGGCCCAGCTGCTGCGGCTGTTGCGCTGTGATGAGATGCAGGGCTACCTCTTCAGCCCGCCAGTGCCCGAGGAGAAGCTTCTCGCAATGCTTTCCGCTCGCACGGCTTGATGCGCCGTAAGCGGCAGCGTCTGCGAAGGGCCCGATAATATGCCCTCAGCGCGCTCTTTCTGGCGCTGTGTTCCTCTATACATTCGGCTAAAACCACACACCGCATTACTGCTACGAACCGCTGTAGTCCGCAAGAAGTCCGCAAGAATTCAATCAGCCACAGGTGGGTGCAAAGGAGTATTCGTGATGCAGTCCGCCAAGAATCGATTTGGCACGGACCGCGTACGATTGTCCACGGCGATGGCGTGAATCTGGTGTTGAAGCATCGCGATAGCCAGGCGGCCGATCTGGAACACCAGGACCAAGCGCCATGTGCGGGCGCCCGCGATTGTAATGAGCAATCCAGGACTCAGAATTGACCGCGGATGCGATTTGGACAGCGGAATCAACCAATCCAGACAGTCGCGCCGAATCGTGCCGATGACTCGTTCGCAGATTGAGTTGGCCATCGGACTTCGCGGTTGCGATTTCAACACCTCAATGCCGAGTCCTTTCACCGATGCGTCGAGGTGTGCAGCAAATATACTGTCGCGATCGTGGAGGAGATATTCGTAACGTCTTTCGAAGCCGACGGCCTCGCGCAGCTGTTACAAGGTCCCGGCGACACTCGGATGGGCAGTGACGTTGTAATGAACCAAACGGCGGCTGGCATGTTCGTTCACCACGAATACGCACAACAAGCGGAAGGTGGCTGTGGCGGCCACCAAGAAATCGCAGGCAATGATTCCTTGAGCGTGCAGGCGCAAGAACGTTGACCAGCGCAAGTCGCCTCGCCGCCGGCCCGCTGGGCGACGGGGCAGATACTCCCGTACGGTGCGCGGAGAGACGTGAATTCCGAGCTTCAGCAGAAGCTCGTTGGCAATGTGCTCCTGGCCCCACGAGGGATTTTCATTCGCCATGTGGCCGATCAAAGCCTGCAATTGCCTAGAAATCGGCGGTCGGCCGGGTCGAGATTTGAGACGCCAGAACAGCTTCCACCCGGCCCGGCGCCAGCGGATCATCGTCTCTGGGCGCACCACCACCAGGGAATCGCGCCAGTTGAAGAATCGGGAGAGTGTCGACAGTGAGATTCGCGTGACGGGATCGATTCGCCGCGGCTTGATGCCACGTTCAACGTACGGGGCGAACTCACGCCGCAGATACAGGTTCTCGGCTTTGAGTGACTAGGTTGAGGGGAACGACAGACGGCACCAGCGAAGCGTCTCGCCGATCGGCTGGATAAGGATTCCTGCGACAACAAGCATCGTTCAAACATGCCACAATGCACACCAATCGTGATGCCGGCCGACGTATCAATGGGCGAATTCAATATTTGCGCACGACAGGCAGGTCGCCCACAAGCTCTCGCGCATGGTGTACTTCATGCTCACCCGCGGCGAGGACTTCGTCGAGCAGGGCCAGCAGCGCTACAAGCAGCGGCAAGGGCAGCGCAACGCGGCCGCGCTCGAGCGCCGTGCCGCTTTCCTCGGATTCCAGATCACCCCATCACCGGCAATCGCACGAAAGCCGGTGCCGTTATTTTTGTTTCTTGAGGACGGGTTGACCAGGCCCGTGTCGATGGGTAGAAGGGTAACCATGACCAAGTCGGAACTGATCACGCGCCTCGCCCAGCGCTACTCGCAGCTGGTGGCGAAGGACGCGGAGTACGCGGTGAAGATGATTCTCGATGCGATGACGAATGCGTTGCCCGACCGCAATCGCATCGAGATCCGCGGCTTTGGTAGCTTTGGCCTGAACTACCGTCCGCCGCGTGTGGGGCGCAACCCGAAGTCTGGCGAGAAGGTGTACGTTCCCGAGAAGTACGTGCCGCACTTCAAGGCGGGCAAGGAGCTGCGCGAACGCGTCGATGGGGCCGAGGAGGAGGAGACCTCGGCCCGGTCGGCGCCGCAGGCGCCGTAATCTCCGCAGATCTCGTCAAGCATGCGCTTCGTCCCGTGGGCGGTCCGGCTGGCGAGGTTTCTGGTTTTGTTCGCGTTCGTGGCGAAGAACGGGAACCGGTTGCGCTGCGCTTCTATTTCGACCTGATGCGGCAGACGCCGCTGGTGCTCCTGCTGCTCGCCTTTTTCGCGGCCGGGGAGTACTCGGGCTGCCGGGTGTAGCACCGAGCATCCTGCGCCGGCGGCGCGAGGTGCTGCGGCTGCGCGGCGCGCGCCGCGCAATCGAGGCGTTGGCGATGCCAAACCCCGCGGGCGGCCGGCGCTGCCTGCAGCGGTGGTGGGCGGGTAGGGCGGCCACGGCACGGATCGGGATAGGGCGATCAGCAAACCTCACCGAGCCCTACCCTGATTTGCCTACCCGATACATATAAACTAAACTAGATGGACTTAGTCTATATGGAGAAGGGCGTGCGTACCGTCAATATCCACGATGCAAAGACCCATTTGTCCTCGCTCGTCGAGGAGGCTGCCAAGGGCGAGCCGTTCGTGATCGCCAAGGCCGGCAAGCCGCTCGTGAAGGTCATGGCGCTCGAGACTCCGATCGCAGGCCAGAAGCGGCGGCTGGGATTCATGAGCGGCGAAATCGCCGTGCCTGACGATTTCGACCGAATGGGGAGCCAGGAGATCGAACGACTCTTCAGCGGTGCTGCCCCATGAAGCTCTTGATCGATACCCACTTGCTTCTCTGGGCGGCGGGCGAACCCGAGCGGCTTTCGCACGCTGCGCGCGCCTTGATTGAAGATCCGCACCACGAGCTGCTGTTCAGCGCCGCAAGTCTGTGGGAAGTCGCCATCAAGAGTACTCTTGGCAGAGGAGATTTCCGAGTCGAGCCGAGACTATTGCGGCGCGGACTGCTCGACAACGGCTACTGTGAACTTGCGATTTCGAGCGAGCATGCGGTCGCCATCGAGGCCTTGCCGCCGATCCATAAGGACCCGTTCGATCGTATCCTCGTAGCCCAGTCAGTCGTCGAAGGCATTACGCTGCTCACGAGCGACCCGGTGGTTGCGCGGTACCCAGGACCGGTGCGCGCGGTCTGAAAAAATCGCGCTTTCGCGGCTATTGTCTGGGCGCGCATCCCAGTGGGGCATACCGGAAACCCGCAGGAGTTGGAACGCCGGAGCGTGCGAGCGCGGGCGTTGCTCAAGGGGGATTGCTGCCCGTAGAGGCGAGGCGGCGCCCGGTGGAACGCGCTTCGCGCGGCACGTCTTCAAGGCGCTTGAATGCTTCTTACCGGGCGGTGGCGCGGGCTCATCGATCCCGTTCGCAGCGCTTCCCTACGATTGGTAGCGAGGCAACGCCCACGTAGGATAACCGTCGAGTAACGAGAGGACATCGCGGCCTGTGGAAAGACTCGGGACAAACGCTCTCAGTGTGGAGTTGACGGTAAGCGATCAATAGACCGCGTCCTACCGCGTCGCGGGTGAGTCGCGTATAGATGCGCGCTTCTTGGTTGGGGCGAGGAGTGCGAGATGAGTGGCAAGGTCGATCTGGAGCGTTGGTCGCCGCACCTGACGGCGGCCAGACTCGAGGGCAAGACGCTGACCGAGTACGCGCGTGGCCGCGGGTTATCGCGGCACACGCTGTATGCGGCACGGCAGATGTTGCGGCGCATGCAGGGCGAGTCGGGTGTGCGGCCTGGGCTGCCGGTCGTTCGAAGGTGCAAGCCGCTGGCGCCCTCGGCGTCTGCCGCCGTGAAGCTCGAGGCGTTGTTGCCGGTGGGAAGTTGCGCAGCGCCTGCCGGCGTTCGGGCGTTGTAATGACAATGACATTACGCTGTGCTATTGTGGATGAAACCGTAGGAGGTCTAGCTATGTCCACACCGAACACTGCACCCACCAAGCGTGAAACGCTGAACATCCGTATCAAGCCCGAGGAACGGAGCCTGATTGATCGTGCTGCCAAGGCGCGAGGAAAGAACCGCACGGACTTTGTGCTGGAAGCTGCCCGCTCGGCGGCCGAAGAGGTTCTACTCGAGCAGGCCATCGTTGTGGCCAGCCCGAAAGCCTACGCCGCGTTTCTGGCGCGGCTTGACATGCCGCCGCAGCCCAATAAGCGTCTGCGCAAAACGATGCAGACGCCGGCACCTTGGGATAAGGCATGACGGTCGCGGCGCCCGAACCATTGGATGCGCATCACGACATTGATTCGTTCGTGTCGGGCGTGGAGAGCCTGGACCATTGGCTGAAGCGTCGTGCCCTGAAAAATCAGGCAACCGGCGCATCACGCACGTTCGTTGTCTGCGAGGATCGCCGTGTGCTGGCGTACTACGCCCTGGCTTCGAGCGCGATCACCGTCGATACTGCACCGGGCCGCTTTCGCCGCAACATGCCGGACCCAATCCCTGTTGTTGTCCTTGGGCGGCTAGCCGTAGATCAATCTCAGCAAGCCAAGGGATTTGGTCGGGCTCTGGTGCGTGATGCTGGCCAGCGCATGATCCAGGCTGCGGACACCATCGGCATTCGCGGGATGATCGTGCATGCACTCTCGGCCGAGGCGAAGGCTTTCTACGAGCGGATCGGTTTCGAGCCATCGCCTCTAGATCCGATGACGTTGATGGTCACGCTGGCCGACTTGAAAGCCAGCCGGTGACAGGGAGGGGCGATCGCCACCCGGCCATCCTCCACTGCAATCCGCACCAGTGGTCCGCATGCAAGCGAGCCTGTCGGGCGATCGCCCGGAGCACCGTTTCCAGTCCGCCGGCGGCTCTTCAGGCCGGTATTGAAGTTGTCCCGCATTGGCCGGCTCCCCGGTCAGGGCAAAACCGAGAACTCTTGGAACTGGACTGTCCGTCTGCGTTGACGAGCTTGCCTGGATTAGGCCAGCATCTTGATCAGCCGCTCGGATGCCTCTTTCACCTTGTCCGCGTTGGCCAGCAGCATGCCGGTCGAATCCCAAGTGCCTTCGACCAGGGCCTTGCGGCGGCTGGCGGGCATGGTCACAGGGACGCTGAGGCTTCCAGCCTTCACGGTCAGGCTCTCTAGGTCGACCGTGAACTCGGCCTTGGGGTCCTGGGCAGCCAGGGTCTGCAGCTTGGCGACGTCATCCTTGCTTGCCACGACGGCCGGCGTGCCGAGCATCACGCAGTTGCCCGCGAAGATCTCGGCGAAGCTCTCGGCCACGATGGCCTTGATGCCCCAGCGTACCAGCGACTGCGGCGCATGCTCGCGGCTTGAACCGCAGCCGAAGTTGACGTTGGCCAGCAGCACCGATGCGCCTTGAAATTGGGCCTCGTTGAAAGCATGGACCTTCTTGCTGCCATCAGCATTGAAGCGCTCGTCGAAGAAGGGGTACTCGCCCATCTTGCTGAAAGTAATCTCCTTCAGATATCGGGCCGGGATGATGCGGTCGGTGTCGATGTCGTCGCCGATTACTGGCACGGCGCGTCCTATCACCTTGAGTACTTTCAAATCGTTCATCTTAGATCCCCACAGCAGACAATTCACGCACGTCGGTCACATGGCCCTTGATCGCAGCCGCCGCCACCATGGCCGGCGACATCAGCAGGGTGCGTCCCGTGGGGCTGCCCTGGCGGCCGATGAAGTTGCGGTTGCTCGAGCTTGCCGAGATCTGGTCGCCCTTCAGCTTGTCGGGGTTCATGGCGAGGCACATCGAGCAGCCTGCCTCGCGCCATTCGAATCCAGCTGCCGTGAAGACCCTGTCCAGCCCTTCTTTCATCGCCTGCTTGCGTACCTGCATGCTACCTGGAACCACAAAAGCCGTGACGCCTGGGGCTACCTTGCGGCCCCTGGCGATCTCGGCAGCGGCCCGCAGATCCGAGATGCGACCGTTGGTGCAGCTTCCGATGAAGGCCACATCGATCTTGACCTCGGTCATTTTCTGGCCGGGGCGCAGCTTCATGTGCTTATAGGCCGTTTCGATGACCCCACGCTCGCCAGCGTCGGCCACGGCAGCAGGGTCGGGCAATGACTGGCCGACCGCTACGCTCTGGGCTGGAGTTACGCCCCAGGTCACCATGGGCTGGATATCGGCAGCGTCGAATGTGACCACGTCGTCGTAGATCGCATCTTTATCTGATGCAAAGGTTTTCCACGCAGTTACTGCTTTGTCCCAGGACTCGTCTTTAGGTGAGTACTCGCGGCCCTTCAGGTAGTCGAAGGTCGTTTGATCCGGGTTCACATAGCCGGCCCGGGCGCCGCCCTCGATGGCCATGTTGCAGACGGTCATGCGACCTTCCATCGACATGCTGTCGAAGACCTCGCCGCAGTATTCGTAAGCATAGCCGATGCCACGCTTGACGCCGAGGCGGTTGATAATGAAAAGGGTCACGTCTTTGGGCGCCACGCCAGGCTTCAGCTTGCCGTTCATCTCGACTTTGCGAACCTTCATCGGGTCCATGGCTATGCACTGGGTTGCCAGTACATCCCTGACCTGACTCGTACCGATCCCGAATGCCAAAGTCCCGAAAGCACCATGATTCGATGTATGGGAATCGCCGCAGGCGATGGTCATGCCCGGCGTGGTCAGACCCAGCTCAGGGCCAATGATATGCACCACGCCCTGGCGACCGGTCTCAAAGTTGAAGAAATTCACGCCGAATTCATTGGCGTTCTTCTCTATGGCCTGCATCATTAGCTCGGCTTGTTCGTCGGCAAAAGGCCTGGCCTGGCTCTTGGTCGGCACAATATGATCCGTCGTGGCGAAGGTGCGCGACGGATAGGCCACCTTCAGGCCTCGCTCGCGCAGCATGTCAAAGGCCTGCGGGGTGGTGACCTCATGGATCAGGTGCAGAGCGATGAAAAGCTGGGTCTGCCCCGTGGGCAACTGCGCCAGCGCGTGCGCGTCCCACACCTTGTTGTATAACGTACCCTTTGCCATAACTGCCTCCTGAATGATTCGATGAAGCAAATATAGGCGGGACGGCAGTATTTGTAAAAGGTATAATAACTATGTCTTGCATAGGAGTAACCTATGCCATAGTGCGGCAACAAAGCCCACCTCTCCCTACAGCGTATTGGCATTGAGGGTGTCCTATGGAAATACACCAATTGCGATATTTTTTGGCCGTGGCTCAGACCGGCTCGTTCACGGCCGCAGCCAAGGTCAGCCATGTCAGCCAGCCCAGCCTGAGCGCCCAGATCGCCAAACTCGAGGGCGAGCTGGGCGGGCCGCTGATCGAACGCAGCCGCCAGGGCGCCCGATTGACCAAGCGCGGCGAGCTTTTTCGGGGTCGGGCTGCCGAGGCGCTGCGCCAGCTGGAAAGCGGGCGCTTCGAGATCGAACAGCTCAGCGGCCTAACCCGGGGTTCGGTGACGCTTGGCTGTCTGCCATCCACCGGAGCCTACCTGTTGCCGCCGCTTTTAAGGGCTTTCGGCAAGGCTCATCCTGGGATATCGGTGAGCCTCCGCGAGGAGAGCTCGCCTCAATTGGCTCGCCTGCTCCGCGAGAGCGAGGTCGACCTGGCCATTGTGGACGAGGCAGGCCTGGGCAGCGGACTCCGCTCCGAGCTCCTTTTCTCCGAGCCCCTGCTGATCGCCGTTCCTCCCGGGCACCGCTTCGCCAGCCGCAAGAAACTGGCCCTAAAGGCCCTGGCCGACGAATCCTTGATCCTGATGAAATCCGGTCACGGATTCCGTAAGATCGTAATGGATGCCCTGTCACGCGCTGGCGTAGAGCCCCGCGTGGTTCATGAATCCGGCGAGATCGAGACTGTGCAGGCGCTGGTCAAGGCCGGCCTGGGCCTGAGCTTGGTCCCGAAGATGGTTAGGCGTACCGGCCTGGCGTACCTCGAAATACTGCCGCCGACCCCCTCGCGCACGGTCCACATCGCCTGGCGCCATGACAGCGTGCTTAGCCCTGCCGCACTGGCTCTCAAGAGGATCGCCCTGGTTTCCCTTTCTTGATCTCTTGATAGCGTAGCTACGAGGCTTTGGCCGGCGCAATCGACCAATCGAAGCACGGTGGCTTACCGGTGGTGCTCCGTTTTGCACCTAGATGCACCTAGATGGCTCCCCGAGTAGGGCTCGAACCTACGACCTGCGGATTAACAGCCCTGTCAGAGCCTCCTGCCCACAACGCGTAGCAGACAACGACAACAATAAAATCATGGCGTTGAACTATGTCAAGTGTTGT
>Ga0307374_10003930_pt1 | contig 25097 bp, 15 predicted proteins | sample OX3MG_FD_202532 | JGI IMG/M metagenome (GOLD analysis project Ga0307374, IMG submission 202532) | Soil microbial communities from Risofladan, Vaasa, Finland - OX-3 | ecosystem: Environmental > Terrestrial > Soil > Coastal area > Acid sulfate soil | place: Finland: Risofladan, Vaasa | collected...
TCCAATGAAACATAGCTGAACATCCCGTCCTGAATCCGCTCATCTCCACGCATACCTGTTAGACGAATGCCATCAGATCTCCGTCGCACAAAGGTACCTATTTCAACAAGTTCCTAGAAGTGATACAGGTCACTGAGTCTCCCGCAGGCGGCACGGATGATCAGGATAAGGGCGATTTGTCACATATAGCCGTAATCGAGTGCGGCTGGTTTAAGGCATCGTCTGGTGTCAGGAGGAACGCTGCGGCCTAATGCAAGAGACAGCCATGCTCCGGGCCAGATTCGGTTCGCGCTCTTTCTCCACCCTCATCCTGGTGTTATGGATTTTCCTGGGTATTCCTCCTTCTATCTGTGGAGCTCAGAATCTTCAGACTGCCTGGCAGCAGGCGGCCGCAACTTCTCCGGAGGTTGCCCAGGCCCGCGCACAATTGGAGGCGCAACAGGCAGGTCGGTCGATTGCGCGGTCTGCGCTGCTTCCGCATCTTGAGGGCGGTGCCAGTGGCGGGATAAATACGGCGCACGTGACTGGATTCGGTTCTCAGCCCATTTCCACCGGGTATCACTCGGACATTTTCAGCGCTAGCCTGACGGCTTCAGTACTTGATGGCCAGTCGCTGATTGCCGTGAAGCAGGCGGACAGCCGCATTCGCGCCAGTGAGGCGGCTCTGGCATATACGGAACAGAATCTTGAACTGGCTGTTACCGAGGCCTACTTCGGCGTTCTGCGGGCACAGGCAAACGAGCACGTTGCGCGGAAGCAGGAGAAGCTCCTTGAGGGCATTGATGCCGAGACTCTGGCAAAGCTGCATGTGGGCACCGGCGACATTATTTCCGTACGCGAAGTTGAGGCTCAACTGGATGCGACAAAGTCGGATCTGATTGTGGCCACCAATGCAGTGGCCATCGCAAAAGACCAGTTGCAGCAGCTTACGCATCATCCAGTAGGAACCCTGCAGGACGTCAAGACGCTTGAGCCGATAGGTCCGCAGCCTGGCACAGTCGCTCCATGGATCGCAGCGGCACTGCGCAATCAGCCGCTCCTGCGGCGGGCTCGGGCTGAATGGAAGGAATCACAGCAGCAGGTGCAGTTCGCAAAACGGGCATGGTGGCCGACCCTTACGCTCAGCGGCACGGGACTGCACAGTTCCGGTGCGCTTCTTCCCCCGTTGGTGGTCAATCAGGTGGGAGCGTCTCTCAACTTGTCTGTCCCGATTTATCAGGGTGGAAGCATCCGGGCGGGCGTCCGGCAGGCGAAGGCGCTTTCCAAGGCAAGCCAGGCCAGGGTTGGCGCGATGCAGGATCAGGTCCGGCTTGAAACGCAAACCGCATTTCTTGAGTTAGAGAATAGCGCGGAGCAGTTTCATGCCGCGCAGCAGGCGGTTCGCTCGGCGCAGACATCACTCGATGCTACCCGCAAAGGCTTTGAAATCGGGAGCCGTTCGATCATCGACCTTTTGACTGCGACAACGCAACTGGCTTCTGTACAGCGGACTTACTATTTGGCTCTGTATACCCAACTGGTAGCCCGCGTACAGCTCAAGGCTGCGGCGGGCGTGCTGTCCGCAACTGACATACAGAGCATCAATACACTTCTTTCTGCCGCTCCCTCGCATTGAGGAGCAGCAAGACGTGAGAGAACGTACATGACTTCGATCCGCAAGCGTCAATTCGCAATTGTGTTGCTGGTTCTGCTGGCTGTCGCTGCGTTTGCAGTGTGGCGCTGGGTTCTGCCGAAACGGAACGTCGCGGACAGTATCCGACTCTATGGCAATATCGATATTCGCCAGGTGCAGCTTTCCTTCAACGACAGCGACCGTATCGACAAGATGCTGGTCGACGAAGGCAGCTTGGTCCATACAGGCCAGCTGCTTGCGCAGCTTACGAAACAGCGCTACTCCGATGCCGTTGATGAGAATCAAGCGCGGATGGCAGCTCAACAGCAGGTAGTGGCACGTCTGCTCGCCGGTAGCCGTCCAGAGGAAATTGCCGTCGCGCGGGCCGAAGTAGCCGCAGCGCAGGCCGACACGGCCGCAGCCAAGGCCAACCTGACCAATGCAGAGTTGCTCTATCACCGGCGCGAAACGCTGGCCCGCCAGCAATACATCTCACTGCAGTTGCGTGACGATGCAGAGCGCTCCTGGCTGGCTGCGCAGGCTGCGCTGGACGGCAGCCGTAAGGTGCTGAACGCCAAAGAGCAGGCGCTGCGTCTTGCCCTGATCGGGCCGCGCAAAGAAGACATTGCAGCCGCCAAAGCCACGCTGCGTGCCGACACCGCAACCCTGGCGCTGGCCGAGAAGAAGCTGGCTGATACGCGACTTTATGCTCCGGCAGACGGCGTGATTCAGAATCGCATTCTGGAGCCCGGCGATATGGCAAGTCCTCAGACGCCGGTCTTTACGCTCGCGCTCGATAATCCGGTGTGGGCGCGTGTCTATTTGCCCGAGCCGGAGATGGGCAAAGTCACAACAGGCATGCGGACGTGGATTGAAGCAGACAGCTTCCCCGGGCAGCGCTTCCCCGGATGGGTAGGATTCATTTCGCCCGTGGCCGAGTTCACGCCCAAGACTGTGGAGACGACGCAGCTCCGCTCTCAGCTTGTGTACCGGGTGCGAGTGTATGCCTGCAACCCCGATCATCGCCTGCACCTGGGCATGCCAGTGACGGTGATTCTTCCACTGACCGGCAATGCTTCCCATCGAATCGACGCCAGCCCCTGCGAGACGAAATGACATGGATGTTGTGGTGGTCCGCAATCTCGACAAGTCTTTCGGCAAGGGCATAACGGCCCGCCACGCGCTCAGAAATATTTCTCTCACGATTCCATCAGGAGGAATCACTGCACTCATAGGACAGGACGGCGCAGGCAAGACAACTCTGCTCCGCATGCTGGCAGGAATTCTCACGCCGACGCGCGGAAATGTACAAGTCCTCGGCCATGCACTGCCCAAGGACGCGCTCGCGCTGCAGAGCCGCATCGGCTATATGCCGCAGCGCTTCGGCCTCTATGAGGATTTGACCGTCGAAGAGAACTTCGACCTGTTTGCAAGCCTGCGCGGCATTGCATATGAAGAACGGGAAGAGCGATTTGCCGAGTTGCTGACGCTGACCGCGCTTGGTCCTTTTCGCAAGCGAAGGGCTGGAAAACTGTCCGGAGGCATGAAGCAGAAACTCGGCCTCGCCTGCACCCTCATCCATCCACCCGAACTGCTGCTGCTGGACGAAGCCAGCGTCGGTGTGGACCCCATTTCCCGCCGCGAACTCTGGAAGATCATTGAGCAGCAGGTAGCCGAGCAGGGAGTCACCGTGATGCTCAGCACCGCTTACATGGACGAAGCCGAGCGCTGCAGTCATGTTCTTCTGCTGCACGAGGGCGAAGTGCTGGCGCAGGGCTCGGCCGCCGAACTCGCCGCGCCGCTGGAGGGGCACACTTTCATGATGAAAGAAAACTCCGCTGTGTTCCGCGCCTTCCAGTCGAGCGTAGCGCAGTTGCCGGGCGTGGTGGATACGGTGATTCGAGGCGATGGACTTCGCATCGTAATGCAGCAACCCGCCCCGCCCGCATTGCCTCAAGGCCTGGCTGCGCTCGGAAGTCCGCAACCTGCGCCTCCGCGCCTTGAAGACGCCTTTGTCAGCCTGCTGTTTCATCGCTCGCCGCATCATTATGTGCCATCGTCCACGGAGCGCCGTGCACCGGTGGCAGACGAGCCGGTGGTCGAAGTCAAGAATCTATGCCGCAACTTTGGTGACTTCGTCGCCGTGAAAAATATCAGCTTCTCGGTGCTCAAGGGAGAGATTTTCGGGCTGCTTGGAGCCAACGGCGCCGGCAAGTCAACCACATTTCGCATGCTTTGCGGCCTGCTTCCACCCACCTCCGGCACGCTGCACGTCGCAGGCATGGATCTTCGCCGCGCACCCGCCGCCGCGCGTGCCCGCATCGGCTATGTATCGCAGAAATTCTCGCTCTACACGCAGTTGAGCGTGCAGCAAAACCTTGCTTTCTTTTCCTCAGCCTATGGCCTGGAGCGCCAGCGCAGAAGAGCCCGCATGGGCTGGGCGCTGGACGAACTGGAGCTGAGAGACTACCTCACCATGAATGCCGGCGAACTTCCCCTGGGATACAAGCAGCGCCTTGCTCTGGCCTGCGCGCTGATGCACGAACCCAGCATTCTTTTTCTCGATGAGCCGACCTCGGGCGTTGATCCGCTGGCCCGCCGCGAATTCTGGGCGCGCGTGAATGCACTGGCAGAAAGCGGCACCACTTGCCTGGTGACGACTCACTTCATGGAGGAAGCCGAATACTGCGACCGTCTGGTCCTGATGTCGCTCGGCGAAATTCTGGCGGAAGGGAAGCCGGCCGAACTCCGGCACGAGGTTCGCCGTCCCGATCTTCCCTCGCCGGACATGGAAGACGCATTCATCGCACTCGTTGAGCAGCACGAACGCGCCACCCGGAGAGCATCATGAAGAGCATGCGACTCGCGGGACTCATGCGCAAGGAAGCCTACGAGATCATCCGTGACCCCTCCAGCATCGCCATTGCGTTTCTTCTGCCGCTCGTGCTCTTGCTCATCTTTGGCTATGGCGTTTCGCTGGATGCGCACCACATCGCGGTGGCTGAGGTCGTGGATCATCCCACGCACCTCACTGCATCCTTCCTGGGAGAACTCAATCGCTCCCAGTGGTTCCGGCCCACGCTGTATCCCGATACTGCATCCGCGCAACGCGCCCTGATGAAAGGCCACGTCAGCGCCATCCTGTGGCTGCGCAGCGATTTCACACGCCGGGCATATCGCCGGGGCGAGGCACCCATTCAACTAAGCGTCAACGGCGTGGACGCGAATCAGGCACGCATCATTGAGAACTACGTGCAGGGCGCCTGGCAGGTGTGGCAGCAGCAGGAGGCAACTCGCGAGGACAAGCCGTTGGCGTCCCCCGTCGTGTTGGATGCGCGCGTCTGGTTCAACCCTGCGCTTCGCAGCCGGGATTACCTGATCCCCGGCCTCATCGCCATCATCATGACGCTCATCGGCGCGCTGCTCACTGCGCTCGTAGTCGCTCGCGAGTGGGAACGCGGCACCATGGAGGGCATCATGGTGACGCCCGTTACCCGGACCGAAATCCTGCTGGGTAAGCTTCTCCCTTATTTTGTGATCGGCATGGGCGGTATGGCGCTTTCCACGCTCATGGCGGTCTTTCTGTTCGACGTTCCGCTGCGCGGCTCCCTCTGGGTGCTCTTTGGCTCCGCTGCACTCTTTCTTCTCACGGCGCTCGGCATGGGCCTTATGATTTCCGTCGTGGCGCGTAGCCAGTTTGTCGCAGCCATGGTGGCCATTGTGACGACCTTTCTGCCGGCGTTTATCCTCTCCGGTTTTCTCTTTGACATTCGCTCCATGCCGCGCATCATCCAGTTCCTTACGCACATCGTAGCCGCGCGTTACTTTGTCGCGATCCTGCAAAGCACGTTTCTCGCTGGCGACATCCCCTCCCTCATCCTCCGCAACTGTCTTGGAATGGGCGCGCTCTGTGCCATCTTTCTGGGGCTCGCCTTCGCTCGATTCCATAAGAGGCTCGACTGATGCGAGCCATTCTCCAGCGCATCGCTGCTCTGACAAAGAAGGAGCTTCTTGCACTGCTCCGGGACGCCGCCAGCCGCGCGGTGCTGATCGGGCCGCCCATTATTCAGCTTGTGGTCTTCGGCTATGCCGCCACCTTTGACCTCAAGAACATTCCCTTTGTTGTTTACAACCAGGACGCAGGAGTTTCTTCGCGCGACCTTATCGCCCGCTTTACCGGCTCGCCGAATTTTCACCTGTTGCACGCCGTGCACAGCCAGAAGGAAATAGCCGCAGCCATCAACACTGAGTCTGCATTGCTCGCCATCGATATCGGTCCAGACTTCACCAGGAGAATCGAACGCGGCCAGTCGGCACACATGCAGCTCATCCTCGATGGCCGCGACTCCAACACCGCAGCCATGGCGTCAGGCTATGCACAAACTATAGTTCGTAACTTCAATCAAAACTGGATTGCAAAGCATGGGGGAACTCCGTCATCCACCGTGCTTATGGAACGTGCATGGTTCAATCCCAATCTGGAATCGCGCTGGTTCATTGTGCCTGGCATCTGCGGCATTCTGACGTTGCTGGTGAGCATGCTCACCACCGGGCTTTCCGTCGCGCGTGAACGTGAAATGGGGACCTTCGATCAGTTACTGGTCACGCCCCTGCGCCCCACGGAGATTCTTCTTGGCAAAGCCCTGCCCGGATTTATCGTCGGAACCTTGGAAGGCTCGCTGATCATTCTGGTAGCTGTCTTCTGGTTCCACGTTCCCTTCAACGGCAGCATCCTGGCCCTTTATTTCGGCCTGTTCTGCTTCCTGCTTTCGACAGTCGGCATCGGTCTTATGATCTCGTCCCTGGCGGTCACCCAACAGCAAGGCTTGCTGGGAGTGTTTCTCTTCATGGTACCGGCCATTGTGCTCTCTGGCTTTGCCACGCCCATCGCCAACATGCCGATTGCGGTGCAGTACATCACGCTGCTTGACCCGCTTCGCTACTTCCTCATTATTCTTCGCTCGTGCTTTCTTCAGGGAGCAGAAGGTTCTCTCCTGTGGCCGCAATATCTGCCGCTTATCGCGATCGGACTTGTCAGTATGACAATCGCCGGACAACTCTTCCGCCGCCGGCTAAACTGACTTTTCCAGCCCCACAGTCCCTGTCCGGGCCTTCGTGCCCTAAAAAGTGGCTCCCAAGATATTCATTCAATAATCGACGACTGCTATCCGCGCCACAATAAGCCTTCAGGAAGCTCTGCGCAACCGGTCACTTTGCCGGTTGAAGAAGGATAAGGGGCGGTTGAGCGTTGTATTACGCTGCCGAATGGGTTTGTATTTGCTTTTTTCATCCGGAAGCCGCTGCTTTCGCGGCCTCCGGACACACTACGCCCCCAGCGGGGCCAGCCGTTTGCGTTACAGATAGAGGTTCGCCAACGCGAAGTTCATGCACAGCCGCTGATGATTCTTCCCCAGTCCCCGATATCTTGTCTTCTCAAATCCAAAGACCCGCTTCGCGATCCGGAACGGGTGTTCCAGCCTGGCTCGCACTCGAGCTTTCACACGGTTTTTTGCCCGCTGTAACTCGTCTACATAGTCCTTGTATCTGGTGCGGCGCGAGGTCATATCCTGGGCATGCGGCGCCGTCTCGCGAATCACTACTCCCTGTCCCTGATATCCGCCATCACCCCACACCTTGCGCTCCTCGCCATGCAGCAGCTCCGGCAACATATCCTTGTCGGCCACCGAGGCCGCTGTCGTGCATACCGAATGCACCAGCCCCGTCTTCGAGTCCACGCCGATATGCGCTTTCACGCCGAAAACCACTGATTCCCCTTGCGCGTCTGGTGCATCTCACGATCACGCTCACGCCTGGCGCTCTTCGTCGACGACGGCGCATGAATGATCGTCGCGTTCATGATCGTGCCGGTCGTGATGCGGATACCCTTGCGGTCCAGATACAGGTTCACCACATCCAGCATGGCCCCACCCAGATCGTGCTCCTCCAGCAGATGACGGAACTTGCAGATCGTCGTCTCGTCCGGCACCGGCGCACGGCCCAGATCGATGCCTGCAAAACGCCGCAGTATCGGCGAATCGTACAGCGCCTCCTCGGCGGCCGGGTCGCTCAGGTTAAACCACTGCTGAAGAAAGTGAATCCGCAGCATGATGCTCAAGCTAATCGGCGGGCGTTCGTTCTCGCCCTTTGGATAGTACGGCCGGACCAGCGCTTCCAGTTCTGACCACGGCGCCACCTTTTCCATCTCTTCCAGAAAATGCTCCCGCCGTGTCTTCTTCCCGTACTTCTCAAAACCCGCTCTGCCCGGCCAGTGTCCGCTGATTCATCCGCTCGCTGCCTCCACAACTCAGCCTACCCGCTCTGGCTATGCATCGCAGAGTTAATCAGAGATTCCCTAAAGGGGGACTTGACTCTGCGAGACAATGCTCGCAGGATTGTTTTCGTTGCCACCGAATCGCCTAAACTATGGTTCCATGTCTCCGTCAATGAGCCGCCGCATGTTCTTCCGCGCGCACTGGCGCCTCTTGCCGTTGGTCTGCGTATTCCTCTGTGCATTGCCGGTCTTTGGAGCAGCCACAAACCGCCTTGTTCAGGCGTCGCTGAACAAGGCACTGCAGGGAACGGCCGCAGTTGCCGTGGTGCTCGACGCCTCCAGCGGCCATTTGCTGGCAGTCCGCCATCCACGGGAAGCTGCCTGGCTTAGCAGCGCTCCGGGATCGACTCTGAAGCCGTTTTTCTTGACTACGGCGCTGGAACGAGGGCTCATCGACGGAAACACGATCCTGATGTGCCATCGTTATTTACGAATTCTGGGTCACGACCTCGACTGCACCCATCCTGCAAGTTTGACGGTGTTCCGCGCTGCAGACGCGATCGCATATTCGTGCAACAACTACTTTGCGCAGCTTTCCATGCGATTTGCGCCGGGGGAAACCGCAGCCGTGCTGCGCGACTACGGATTCGGCAGCAGGCCGCATCTGTTCAGCTCCGAATCGGCCGGAAAGGTGCAGGAGGTGGATGGATCTGCTGAACGGGCGTTGCAGGTGCTCGGAATTGCCGGCGTAGCCGCAACCCCGGCGCAGATGGCGGAGGCATACTGGCTGCTCTCACAGCGAATGTCGCCGGTTCCGGCTGTAATTCAAGGTCTGGAAGAGTCTGTCGGCTATGGCATGGCGCACAGTGCTGCGACCCTCGGAGTGCGGGTGCTGGGCAAGACCGGAACGGCGAGCGGCCCAGAAGAGAGATGGTCGCATGGCTGGTTCGCTGCCATCGCCTCATGCCGGGGTAAGAGAATTGTCATCGCTGTCTACGTGCCGCACGGCAATGGAGCGGACGCAGCCCTGCTGGCGCATCGGTTCTTCTCCGCATGGCGCGAAAGGATCGTTCGATGAAATGGCTGGTGTCGTTTGCCCTGCTGCTTTGCTGCTCTCCGATTGCGGCTCAGGAGCGAGGTGCCGGGCCGCTGACCGTGAACGTGTTCTCCACTCGGCAGCTGCGCCATATCACCGCGAGTCCGCTGAATCGCCTGGACTGGATCCGCACTTGCGCAGGGTGTGATCACAAACCCATCACTGCGCCATTGCATTTTGAAGTGGCCGGCGGAAGCGTTCAGCTTAACGGAAAACGGCGTTCTCACGTTGAATTCGGCGGCCTGATTCGCGTAGGAAACGAGGACGGCAGGATCGTCGCTGATGGTATCTGGCGGATCCGGAGGAGGAATGGACGACTGCAGCTATTGCTCACGATCGATAGTGAGCGCTATGTAGCACTAGCACTCGCGGGCGAAGCAGCGCCCGATGAACCAATTGAATCACTGAAAGCGATGGCGGTAGCAGTCCGCACCTATGCATTTGAGAATCTGAACCGCCACGCGAAGGAAGGGTTCAATTTGTGCGACAGCACCCACTGCCAGGCTCTGCGCTACGGCAGGGCTGCACAGGCCATCCAACAGGCAGTGCTGGACACGGCGGGTGAGACGCTATGGTACGTGGGCAGACAGGCAAAAGTGTTTTACACGCAAAACTGTGGCGGCATGACCGAGGCAGCATCGAACGTGTGGCCGGGCATTCACGAGCCCTACCTGATCGCGCACCGCGACCCGTACTGCATGCGGCACGGCCCTGCGCGATGGAGCGCAAACATCCCGATTGCAAAACTGGAAGCTATTTTCCGCAAGCAGCGATGGGATGTTCCCGGGGTGATCGAATCGGTGCGCATCGTGCGCCGAACTCCGTCGGGCCGGGCCGTGCTGCTGGAGTTCCAGGGCGACGGCCGGCATGCATTGATCTCAGGGAGTAGTCTTCGCTTCGCCATTGACCGCAGCATGGGCTGGAATCAACTGAGAAGCGATTGGTACACCGTTTCGCTTGAAGGAGAAGCACTCCACTTCAGCGGCCGCGGCTACGGCCACGGCGTCGGACTCTGCCAGGCCGGAGCCATGGAGATGGCGAAGGAGGGCAAGAGCTATCGCGACATTCTTTCCTTCTACTTTCCCGATACGCACGTCGGAATTGGCCCAACGGATAGTGGCTGGCACGCAAATCGCGAACAGGGCTGGCACTGGATATTCGTGAGCGAACATCGCGAGCTTTGCCATCGTGCCGCAACGGAATGGGCCGCCGCACAGAGAATTTTTCCGCCGCGCACTCCGGTGAAGCCGACTGTGCGCCTTTTTCCCACGACGGAGCTGTTCCGCGAATCGACAGGAGAACCGGGATGGGTGCTGGCCTCTACGCGCGGCACGGATATTTCACTGCAGCCTGCGATACTGCTGGCGCGGAGCGGCGAAGAGAACAAGACTCTGCTGCATGAATTTCTGCATGTGCTGGTAGAGCGCGAGGCGGCACCGTCGACACCATTATGGCTTCGCGAAGGACTCGTGGAAGCTCTCTCTCATCCGGATGCGCGGCACATTTCGGTAAACATGCGCACGTATGGACTCGACGCGGCGCTTTCGCATCCCGCCAGCTGTCGGCAAGCGCTGGTCGCGCATAAAGAAGCTGAAGCTCGAGTGCGCGCGCTGATAGACGCCTACGGAATGGAACAGGTCCGCGGCTGGCTGCAGACTGGTGTTCCTGCGCAAGCCCTCCAACGAATCTCAACTCACGCACAGTGAGGATGGAATTTTACAAGGCGACCGTCGCCGGCTCCTCCGCATTTGCAGCCGGACCATCCATCGTTGCGGCTGCCATGGAGAGGACAACCAGCAAGAGAAAAGCGTCGAAAATCCAAGCAACGAACAGACGCGCGAGCACGCTGAAGGTCTGGATTCCGACACTATGTCCTGGCACCCAGGCCACGAGCGCATGCGTTGCGAACACCGCACAACATCCGGCGACGATAACAGCCAACCAGTAGAGCGGTCGGAGCCAAGGACGAATCAGATCGCCGACCTTCGCTCCGCGTAGCCCTCTCGTCCCGAGTTCCAGAACCGGCGGAATGATCAGCGCGGCCAGAAGAAACTGAGCGAATGTGAGCGCCAAGCTCAGGGCCGAAGCAATCCGCATCGGTGTGAAGACCACCCGCGCCCCCGGTGACAACCTTGAATTCCAGTACGCCGCATGAAGCGGAATTGAGCCGCTGGCAGAAGCGATCCGCTGCGATAAGAAAAGCCAGACCGCAAACAAAACTGCGAAAGCAAGCATGCGTATCCACAACGGTCCGGGCTGGCTGCTGCGACGCAATCGCGCAAGCGCCACGACCTGAATCCAGCAGAAGGTGAGCACCAGAAGCAGCGCCGAGACCATCGACAAAGCAAACTGCCAGGTGTGCGAATCAGGAATCTGCAACCACGCGAATCCACATAAAAGCAGCAGCAGATTGCCGCCGATCAGCAGCAGAAACACCGAAAGACGAAACTTCGCTATCGCGGCGCGAATGAGCTTCATGGATGGGCCTCCGAGGCAGGCTTTTGTACGGTGAGATGGAGTTCGTCGCTCGTCGCATCGATCTCCGGTTGGTACATCGGCTCTACATGAGCGGGGCTGATGGCAAATTCGCCTGGATTGACGACCTTCAGCAAGTAATACGACTCCTGGTGTCCCGGAAAGTCGGAGGCGAAGAGCACCTTCCGGTCATCGTGATCCTCACTGCGCGTGAACCAGTCGAACCAGTCAGCGGGCTTACCAGCTAGTTTGTAGATTTCGGGGTGGCGCACGAATTCTGTTCCGGCCGGAATAGGATCTTCCAGGAAGAGATACTTTGTCGGAGACCCGCTCACCGCAATGTGTACGGCCAGTGTGTCGCCGGGCTGCACCGGCCCCCGCAGCGGATCGAGGCGATAGACTATGCTTCCTTTCTGCTGCTCGGGAACGAGCTTGAAGTAATCGCGCGTCAGATTGAGCGAGAGAGTTCCGCGCTGATATTTCTTCTGGTCGGTTGAGTACCACTGCGACTGCGCCGTCCAGTACGCAACTCCGGCTCCCTTGCGCACAACCTGAACCGTGTTCTGCGCCTGTAGCTTGGCGGCGGGCACTGTGATGTCAATGGTACGTCCCGCGATGGCGTCGTCGCGAGTGAAATGCATCTGGCCGACAAGGACTCCATTCACATGCACCTCGGCGTCGAAGTTGGCATTCAGATCCTGGGATGCGGCCAGATAGTCGGCCAGGCCGTAGAGCACCATCGCCGTTTGCTCAGTGGAATCCCACCAGTAGCCGTTATCGCGGTTGAGCATCAGCCACTGCGCGGCTTTCGGCAGTAGCAGACTTTTTGGATCGGCATGCGCCAGGAAGCGAAGCGCAAATGCAGTGCTCTCGGCAGTGTCGTCGTAGGTGAAATCCAGGAGCGGATTATAGGAAGACGGCCACGACACCAGTTCGCCAGCCATGTGCGCCTTGCTTTCGATCAGATGGGCCACCTGCCCGGTGCGCTGGTCGCCGGTATCGAGCATGGCGAGTCCTGTGAGCGCCAGCCCTTCAGCAGAGAGATCGCCCCGCCGCGACCAGAGTGTGTTGATCTCGGCTGACAGTCCGGTTTGACCGGACTCTGCCAGAGCAAAGACGACATAGGCGCGCAGTGCCGGCAGCATGTTTGGATGCTCGCCAAGCTGCGACCACAGATACTTCGCGCCCCGCTGCATCATCTGTTGCCGCTGCCAGTTCAGCGGATAGCTGTGTGACGCTTCTGACAGGCCGCTGACGACGTAGGCCGTCATGAACACACGGCTGTCATCTTCCTTCCACCAGCCCCAACCGCCGTCCTGATGCTGATAATCGGCCAGGCGGTTGAATCCCGCAGTCACTTTGGCGCGAAGGTCGGCGGGATCAATGCGTCCTGTGACGTGGAGTTTGTTCAGCGTGTCGGCCAGGATGACGTTCGGCAGGAAGCTGGACATAGTCTGCTCGGTGCATCCCCACGGATAACTGGTGAGATAGTCCAGTGCTGAGAAGAGTCCTCCAGTGATCGACGGGCTAACCTGAATCCGCAAGCTGCGCGCCGCCGGATCTGTCCCAGCAGGGAAAGCAATCCGTGCTGTGGCTGTCTGCTTGGCCCCATCGATCCTACCGCTGCGGCTCGCCGTCTGCAGCACTCCCGATGGCTCAACCGGAATGGCGAGTTGCATCGCATCGGATTCTTCACTGGTGAGCGCTTCCGCCGTGAGCGTGGCTGTTCCGATTTGCGAAGCCTTCAGCGTCCACTGCGCCGTTCCGTCACTTCTGCTGGCGATAGTGATCTGCGCTGGTCCGCCGGAAACAACGTCCAGTCCCTTCACCTTGAGATTGATCTGCACCTGAGCCGTATGATCCAGATAGTTGTGCGCAATCACCGGGATCGTAACCTGATCGCCTTTCCGCAGGAAGCGGGGATTTCCCATGCGAACGATCACGTTCTTGCGCACGATGACACGGTCGATGGCCGAGCCAGCTTTCGAGTCGCCGGTAATGGCGCGAACCGTGGCTCTCCACGTCGTCAGGGAATCCGGAAACGAGAACGTAATGCGCGCGTGCCCGTTCGCGTCGGTATGGACCGTCGGCGCCCAATAAGCTGTGTCCGGGAAGGCTTTTCGAACCTTCGGCTGCACTTCGGTGCCCGGCTTTACCTGCGCGAGCTGCGGGCGATAACGCGCCTTCCGCTCCGCCAGTAGTGGCGACTTCAAACCTGCCCGCCCGCTGAAGTAATAATCGAGGGACGATTCGACATCGGCGTAGACATATCGTTGCGGATAAAGCGCCTGTACCGGATCGCCGCTCTCATCGGGATATATGGAGTAGATGGCCTCATCGACCACGCCGAAGCTCAGATCGGCGCTCACGGGATGGCCCTGCGCATCGCGTGTATAGACGTTGTAGGTCACGGGTTGATCGGGCTGGAAAATGTTCTTCGACCGAACGATCTGAACCTGCAGTCGCTGCTGCACCGGTGGCGCTTTGATCTGGCGATCCGCCTGGTAGAGTTGGCCGTTGCGCAGAAATACTACCGAAACGTCGAGGTTCGGCTGCGCATCGGCAGTGATCGGCAGATCGAAGCTCAACGTGTTCCCCTGCGTGTCCAGAACTTTGCGGAACTCGGTTGTGTATCCGGTCGCAACGATAAGAGCGTGATAGTCGCTGGTGTCGGAAACAATGGTCAGATGCGCCACATCGCCGGGCGTGTAGGACTTCTTGTCCGCAATGATCTGGACTGAGTGCGATCCCGCGCCCATCCAGCTTGCCTCGCCGGTGCCGAAGGCCCATAACCAGGCCGTGTCCTGCACGTTGCGGTTTTCCGGAGTCTCGGAAGTGGCAACTATCTGGATATTGCCGGCCAGTGGAATCGGAACCGAGGTATGTACAGTTCCCGTTAAACCAGTCGTCACATCCAGTGAGGTTTCGTGCGTGGTTTTTTCCGTCCCGTTTTCCCACTGCTGCCAGGCGAGGTCTAGATGGACTTTTGCATTTACAGGTTTGCTTTCGTAGTCGCTGGCGGTTACGGTAAAGGACGCTGTGTCTCCTGCTTTCACCGCGTAGTTGTCCGGCTCTACGTGAATGCGATAGCTCCCGTAAGTTGCCAGGAAATATCCGTGTCCGCTGATCTCTCGATTCGCCTCGTCGGTCACGGATGCTTCAATGGTGTAGTCCTGGTCAGATGGGCGCTTTGACGTATCCACCGGAACGGGAACCGTGATCGTCAGCTTGCCATCCGCGCCCAGTTTGCCGGTCTTCTCGGTCTGTTCGCTGGCATCGTAGAGGGAGTAGTTCTCTGACTGGTTTCCGGCGGGGTAGACCGAATCATCCTCATCGCCCCACCACATATGTGGAGAGTGATAGATACTGTACTTAACTTTGCCGTAGGCCACCGGCTCCCCGAAAAAATAGCGCGAGTCGATTGTCACCTGCATAGACCCACCCTGCAGCACCCGCGGGTGCTGCGGCAACACGCGCACTTGATACTCCGGCTTGCGGTAATCCTCTACGTGAAAACTGCCGGAGATACCATCCTCAGAACTGCCCAGACTGATTGTGTAGTAACCGAGCGGAGCAGTCGCAGACAGCACGATGTGGCCGCTGACGGTTCCGTCTGCCGTCACAGGCATGTCCTGGTCGAAGATTGCATGGTCCTGCTCGTCGGAGACGCGAACATGGATGGACTGGATCTGAGGCAACTCCAGATGATTCTCGACGCGCCGGCGCAGCAGCGCCTTCCAGTGCACGGTGTGCCCCGGCCGATACACCGGCCGGTCGGTGTAGACGTAGCTGGCCCATTTCGTAGACGGTGCTTCGCTGTAGCTCCAGGGTGAGGGCGTCACGAGGGCCACCTGGTTGCCCTTTGTCGCCAGGGTCCAGAGGTCATTACGCATTTGGCCCGGAGGCGCCTTCTTCAGCCGCTTCAGCTCAGCGGTTCCATCGGCCGCCGATTCCGCCTGCCCCACCACATCCTTACCTGCCCCAAAGCTGACCTGTGCATCAGATACAGGCGCACCTGTCTGGCGATCCACCGCCCAGGCCAGCATTTGCCCCGGCGTTGTGCGTGTGATCAAGACCATCCGGCTCACTATGAGCAGCGTGTACGCCTTGTAATGGCCATCGGTAGCCTCCACCAGATACAGTCCGGCGGACAAGGGCTGAATCGGAAGATCTTGCGAATCGGAGATGTAGGTTGGCGGCAGCACCTGTACCCATCGCGCGACCAGTTGCTTATTGTTGAGCAGAGGAATCTGCGCGAATTCCGCAACGCCGACAACGCGGCTGCGCCGCGCCAGGCTTGCCTGCTTTGCCCGGAAGTAATCCCGGCTCTGTTCGGAGAACTGACCCCGGAAAAAGCGCCGTACCTGAAACCAGATGTGGTGCTTCCAGTCATGGAACCTTTCCAGCCAGGTTTCTTTATCGATCCTCTCGGTAGGAGAGGTATTTCCAAAGGTGTGCAATTCCGGCAGTTGCTGGACAAACTTCTCTGGATCCTTCACTCGATAGATACGGAACTCAAGTTCGTACACATTATGCGCATACAGATGGATGGTCGGCTTCTCGCCGGGAGAGAATGTCCGGTTGGTACTGAGGGTGAAGGACACGGCACGCGCGGCGTAGGCATGCGGGCCCGCCAGGACCATGGCTACAAGGCAGAGTACCGCTGCCATCAGTTTCCGTCGCGCAGGATATTCCAACGGTGGACCCCCAGAAAATTTGTATTGCTTGGCAGCGGGCGCCAACGAGCGTCCGGATGGTGAAGCAGATCGTGCATCGACACACGCCGAATCTCACCCGGTCCTTTGCCGATCGGTCCGGTATCGTAGATCACCCAGCCCGCTTGCGGCCCCGTCACGATCATCGAGTGCCATTGTGAGTTCTGCTCAAGCTGGCGGAAGAAAAGCAGATCGCCTGGGCGCGCGTCTTGTACGTTGCGGCTAACGAAATAGGTATTGAGCTCCAGAAGCGCATGAGCATCCGCAAACTGCGCGAAGGCGTCGTCATGCAGATCGGTAGCTGCGAACGGCCCTGGAATCACACGAAAGAGGTTCAGCCCCAGCGGTGTATCGGGGTAATGATATTGAATGACCGAGGAAAGCGAGGCGAACTCCTGCGGTTCCGGCTGACGAGCCATCCACGCTGCATCATGCTTAAGCAGTGCCTCTCGATAGCAGTAACGCAACAGCGCCGCACAGTCATCAATTTCGGTCGGGAGTTTATCTTGTGGCTGATTTGATTCCTGTTCTGCAATAGCCGTGAACCAGGCGCGGAAAGCCTGACGATCCTCAGGAGTATGCAGGCGCATAGCGTCAGGCGTACCGTCGCCGAAGCTGTCTGTCGCGGTCGCATCAAATCGCAAATTTAGCCGATAGATGTGACCGCGCCATACGAACTTTGCCACTTCGCTTTCGGGCAGAACTGGAGCGCGAACCATCGCCTCCAAATATCCGCGCGAATCCTCTACAAAGTTCAGACTCGGCGCGAGACTATGCACATCCTCGGAGTTGAGTGCGCCACCGCCACGACGGCGGATTACTGACACACATCTGACTCGGCCATCGGCCGGAAATGCCGCAATGGATCGGTGAACTGCCAGCCCACCGCTTCTGCATCCAGAGACAAACACAACCGCGAGCAACAGCGCCGGTATACAGATACACAAGCCTCGAACACACGAACTGTGGCTAATCTGAACCCCGCGCATGGATAACCTATTCTGGATTTCTGGTTATCCATGATGCCCCTTTCAGGCCTTCTCCAGCAAGAAGAATGCAGAACCACTGCGGATAGCATCCCCGCGTGAAGCGCATGAGCCGTCTGAACCGGCCAGAACTTCACAATTCCACAAGCTGTTCCACAACAAACCGCCGAAGTGGGCCAAATCAGAATGCCAGAATCAGGTAGACGGGATAAGTGGCGCGATCCGTAAAATGCGGTTTGCCGGCAATCACAAAACTCCGGGGAGGGGCTTTCCGGTTATTGCGACGACAGCAATCCTCGACTGTCAATAGAAGTCCGAATCTCGGCTGTCAACAGACGTCCGAATTCTGAAGGCAGATAGCTGGCCCCTACACGATTCGTTGAGACCGCCAATACGGCAGTTCTTATGCCCGCCCTTATCACGCCCTACAATTTACAGACAAAGGTCGCACTCCGGCGCCTCGCAAAAAGTCTGCTACTGCGTCGACCGCTAAAGGCTTGCAGAAGTAATAACCTTGAATCTCGTCACAATGATTTTCCCGCAGGAACAACAATTGGGCTTCGTCTTCGACGGCTTCGGCAATCACCTTGAGCTTCAGTTGTTTTGCCATGGCGATGATGGCGGTAGTGATCGCCGCGTCATCAGGATTCACGGCGACATCCCGAATAAACGAACGGTCGATTTTGAGCTTGCTAATTGGAAAGCGTTTTAAGTAGCTGAGACTGGAATAGCCGGTTCCAAAGTCGTCAATCGCCAGCTTCAAGCCCATGGCCTTTAGGTCCTGAAGAACTGAGAGCGTCATTTCTGCATCCGATAGAAGAAGGCTTTCCGTCAGCTCCAGTTCGAGGTATTGGGAAGCGAGGCCGGTCTCTAAGAGCACCTTGCCGATCAGTTTTCTGAAGTTCTCCTGGCGAAACTGTACCATAGACACATTTACGGCCACCGGCACGGCGTCAAGCCCTTCGTCTTGCCATTTTCGGGCTTGAGCGCAGGCAGTCCTTAACACCCATTCGCCGATGGGCTGGATCAGGTTGCTCTTCTCCGCAATGGGTATGAACTTATCCGGCGGCACGAGGCCCAGCTCCGGGTGTTGCCAGCGGAGGAGAGCTTCCACCCCGGTGATCTTTCCAGTGACAATATCCATCTGCGGTTGATATACCAGAAAGAATTCCTTTCTATCGAGCGCCAGTCGCAAGCTGCTTTCCAAGGCCAATCGCTCCACAATCTGAGCGTTCATGTCCTCAGTAAAGAACTGAAAGTTGTTACGCCCCCGATCCTTGGCGCAATTCATGGCCGCATCGGCATTCTTGATCAGGGTTTCGCCGTCCACACCATGTTCCGGGAAGATGCTGATGCCGAGGCTGAAAGTAATCACCAACGAGTGACCTTGAATGGCGAATTCAACGGTCATTGTATCCATGAATCGCTTGGCGGCAACTGCTGCTTCGGAGATGTCCTTTATACCGGTGAGAACAATGAGAAATTCATCCCCGTTTAGCCTGCCCACGTCTAGCCGGGCCACCGAATCTTGTTCGCGCACACATCTCTCAAGCCGTTTTGCGAATTCTTGCAGGAGAAGATCGCCGAGGGGGCGTCCGAACGCGTCGTTGATGTCTTTGAACCTGTCGAGATCGAGGAACAGAACTGCAACTTTTTCCTTGCGCCTGCGGGCACTGGCAAGGGCCCTTGTCAATCGATCCTCAAGAAGAGTTCGGTTGGGCAACCCCGTAAGAGCATCGTAGTAGGCTAAGTATTGGACCTTTTCCTCGGCGGCTTTGCGATCCGTGATGTTCGCAACTGTGCCTTCGTAATACAGCGTAGCGCCGCTGGTGTCGCGGACTACGCGCGCGTTCTCCAGCAACCACATCTTGCTGCCGTCCTTGCGATAGGCTTGATACTCGAGGTCACGCACACTCCCTTTCTCCTCCACCAGGCGCTTGAACAGCTCGCGCTCGCTCGGATCCACATATCCCTGGCCGGCAACGTCGGTGCGGTCGGCCATCAACTCTTCCGGGGAGTCGTAGCCAAAGAGCCGGGCCAGCGCCGGGTTCGCGCTCAGCACTCTTCCGTCCGGGGTGGTCTGGTAGATGCCGATCACGGCCTCTACGAAGATCCGCCGGTACTTCTCCTCCGCTTGGCGAAGTGCCTCTTCCGCCTCCTTGCGCTCGGTGATGTCACGAATGGCGCAGACCACATAGTTGCGGTCAAGGTGGACGAGCTTCATGCTCATCTCCACCGGAAAGGTTGAACCGTCCTTCCGCCGCTGGAGAGTTTGGAAGACTGCGGACCCGGATTTGCGTAATGTGTCGTCCCGTTTTGCCCGCACGGATTCGTCGACGGTGGGATCGATATCGTAAACACGCATGGACAGAAGTTCTTCGCGCGTGTAGCCCAGACTCAGACATGCCCTTACATTCACATCGAGCAAGCGCATCGTTTCCAAGCCGACGACCTGAATGGAATCGTTGGATTGGTCGACCAACAGGCGGAAGAGCTTGAGCGATTCCTCAGCCCGGGCGCGTTCTTCCCGCAGGGCCTTTTCTACCAGTGCGCGGCGCACGGCGTCCGGCAGGCGTGTCGGACGGTCTTTCAGGATGTAGTCGGCAGCGCCCTGTTTGATGCATTCCGCCGCAACCTCTTCTCCGATCGTTCCGGTGATCAGAAGGAAGGGGATGTCTTTCGCGGATCGCTTCAGATCCTCCAGAGCATCCGTTCCGCTCCAGCCAGGCATCCGATAGTCTGAAAGAACAACATCGTAGGAGTCCGACTCGAGCTTGCGGACAAATTCCTCCCTGGTGCTCACCACGTCCGCCGCGATCTGGTATCCCGCTTCCTGCAGCACACGCAAGTAAAGCTCGGCTTCCGCCGGCACATCCTCCGCACACAAGACGCGAAGCACCTTCGGCAGGGTCAGGTCAACGTCGCTCTCCTGAGGCGCTCCCGGCTCTTTCCGCTTCATATCCATCCTTTGGAGGGGGGAGGGATATTGACCACGAGCCAGTAGAGGCCCAAGTGGCGAATGGCGTCGCGGAACTCCCCAAAGTCCACCGGCTTCTGCGCGTAGCTGTTGGCTCCCAGGTCGTAGCTGCGGACCAAATCACTCTCCTCCCGCGAAGAGGTGAGGATAATCACCGGAATCCTCCGTGTCCGCGTGTCGCTCTTCAAGGCCCGGAGTACCTCCAGCCCGTCCACCTTGGGCAGCTTCAGATCCAGCAGCACCAGGTGCACGGGGTGGTCAAACGACCGGTTTGCGTAGGCTCCCCGGCAAAACAGGAAGTCCATCGCCTCTTCCCCATCCCTTGCAACGTGCGTATTGTTGCACAGGTTTTCCGATCGCAGGGCATGCAGCGTCAGCTCCACGTCGTCCGGGTTGTCTTCCACCAAAAGAATTTCCGCTTCTCGGGTAAAGTCCGCCGTCATACTGCTCCTTCTACTCCAAGTCCGCACCCCAGTGTAAAACTAAACATCGCGCCCTTGTCCAGTTCCGCTTCCGCCCACACCCGGCCGCCATGCTTGTGCACAATGCGCTGCACCGTGGCCAGGCCCACCCCGGTTCCCTCGAAGTCCTCAGGCCGATGTAGCCGCTGAAAGACGCCGAACAGCTTGTCGGCATACTTCATTGAAAATCCGACGCCGTTATCGCGGACAAACACCAGTGTCTGTCCGTCCTGCTTGCGGGTCCCGACCTCAATGACGGCCTTCGCCCGCGGCCGTGTGAACTTCAACGCGTTGCTAAGCAGGTTGGCGAACACCTGTTGGATGAGTCCCGCGTCGCACTCCACAAAAGGCAACTCCCCCACACGCCACTCGATCTCCCGGCCCTGCGCCTCCTCTTTCAGGTTCCTTATGGCGCCCTCTACTACACCCTTCAGTCCCACGATTTCCAGTTTCAACTCCGTTCGCCCCACACGCGACAGGCTCAACAAATCGTCCACCAACTCTCCGGCCTGCCGCGCGCCCGCCCGGATGCGCCCGATCATCCGCTGCCCCTCGGCCGGCAGCTGCGGAGCAAACTCCTCTTCCAGAATCTTCGAAAAACCGTCCATGTGGCGCAGCGGCGCGCGCAGGTCGTGGGAAACGGAATAGGTAAAGGCCTCCAGTTCATGGTTGGCGCTCTCCAGAGCCAGGGCGCGCTCCTTCAATTCCGCGTTGAGCTGCTGGAGTTGCGCCTCGGCGCGCTTGCTCTCGGTGATGTCGCGAATAGCGCCCGAAATCAGCGTACCTTCCGCGGTCTCAAAAGGGCTAAGTCTGACATCTATGGAAAACTCACGGTTGTCTTTGCTGAGGCCATATAGTTCCAGACCTACTTCCATCTCTCGCAAATGCGGATGAACGGAAAAATCTGCCCGGTGCTGCACGTGCTTTTGCCGGAAGCGTTCCGGCACTAGGATCTCAATCTTCCGCCCTATGAGATCCTCTCTGCCGTAGCCAAAGAGCTTTTCAAGCTGTGCGTTGACCAGGACGATATCCCCTTGCTGGTTCACGATCACCATGGCATCGGGCGCCGCTTCCAGAAGCCCGCGGAACGTGGCCTCGGCCTTCTTGTGCTCGGTGATGTCCTCGATTGCCAGGAGAATCGACTCGGTGTTGTTGCCCACCCGGAAGAGCTTGCGGGCACTGAGAAGCATGGTGCGGCGACCAATTCCGGGGACGTCTTCCTCGACCTCGAAATCCTGAAACGAAGTGTGCTGCGGCAATATTTCTGCCAGTAGAGGCCGGAGCGCAGGAATATCCCACTGGCCGTTTCCCAATTCGTAGAGCGGTTTGCCTTCGGTCCCCTGGGGCGTCACCTGGAAGATACGATAAAAGGAGAGATTAGCCGACTGCACGCGCAACTCCGCGTCCAAAACCAGGAGCGGTTGGCGCACCGTATCCACGATATTCTCCGCATAGGCGCGGGCTTTCTCGGTAAGTTCGAGCTCGCGTTGCAGGGCAGCGGCGTTTCGGCGCATCAGGAACAGGACTGCCGTGAGAAGCCCCACCAGCAATACGACAAGCACCATAAAAAATGCGAGAGTTTGTGCGTTGCTGGCGCGAAGTTCGTCGGAGCGGAGCTGCAAGAGTTGATTTTCCGCCGCCGCCATTTTTGCGATTGCACCGCGGATCGCGTCCATCGACCTCTTGCCTGGGCCTTCGCTCAGCGTCTGTTCAGCTGCGGACGGCCCATGGATCCTTCGCGCAACAATATCTGCATCCGCTGTTCGTACCCTTAGAGAGATCAAAGGTTCCAAGGCGTCAAGCCGGCGCTGCTGCTCGGGATTATCCGCAGTGAGCTGGCGCAGGTGCTGGATTTCTTGCGGGATGAGTCGAACGGCATTGTTGAATGGTTCGAGATAGCTTTTCTCGCCCGTGAGGACGTAACCTCGAGAACCCGTTTCTACGTCCTGCATCGAGGAGAGAGTTGTATTGAGTTCCCCGAGCACCTTGTAGGTATGTTGCACCCACTGCTCGGCCGCAACGTTTCTCCCGTTCTGGCGGTAGGCGCCGAGACCGGCCAGCAACAGAACCAGCACGGCCAGCGCGAAGCTGGGGAAAATCAGTTTGCTCTTCTGTATCTCTAGGAGAGTCATAGGCGTGCGATCCTCCTCTCCCTAGATGTTTGCCTAATCTTAGGATAAATGGGGATTTTCTATCCTTAGGTGCTTTTTTTGCTTTAAGGGTGGTAGCACACAAACCTTTACGCCCCGGCAAAAGGTCGGCCTCCCGCCTCGTATTTTTCAATAAGTTACCCTAGCGTGGCAAAAGTGCACATTCCACGGTTGTTCAAGTCGCGGTGCCGGAATAATATCTAAGGGGCGCCCGTCCCTGCTTCTCGCCCGCGGCCAAAGCCCGATTGACTCTCTGAAACTGATGAGAGTGCGTCTCGGGGATATGCAGCACCAAAACTACACGACTTCCCCCGATGTAGGAAAGCGCCAATGTCAAAGCTTACCGCGGGTACGAAAAAGGAATTTAAGGGTCTGCTCGAAGCGTCCACGGATGCGATTGTAGTGGTCAACCAGGAAGGCGAGATCGTCCTGGCTAACGCACATGCAGAGATCTTGTTTGGGTACGGGCACGAGGAACTCCTTGACAGGACAATGGAGATGCTCTTGCCGGAGCGCTTTCGCGGCGGGCATCCGGCACACCGGGAGAAATTCTTTGCGAATCGGCGAGCGCGGCCGATGGGCGCTGGCCTTGAGTTGTACGGCTTGCACAAGGATGGGCACGAGATTCCCGTTGAAATCAGCCTCGGTTCTTTTGAGACAGAGGACGGCGTGCTGGTTTCCAGCGCCATCCGCGACATTACCAGACGCAAGAAGGTAGAAGCGGCTCTCCAGGAGAGCAACGCCAGGTACAAGACCCTTTTTGAAACGGCAAACGACGCCATTCTGGTTAGGGACGGAGCGATATTCGTAGACTGCAACCCTCAAGCTGAGAAGCTCTTTCGATGCGGGAAGGACGAAATCGTCGGCCGTACTCCTCTCGATTTCTCGCCACCCAGACAACCCGACGGACGGCTTTCCAGCGAGAAGGTAATGGAGCATCGGCAAGACTTAAAGAATGGCTTATCACAAGTCTTTGAGTGGGCCTTTGTTCTTCATGATGGAACCACCTTTGAAGCGGAAGTGACCCTGCATCGAGACAGCTCCCTTCCGGCAGATCATTCGTATGCGACCCTTCGCGACATCACCGAGCGCAAGAGGGCGGAGGAAGCGCTCCAACAGAGCGAGGCCAAATTCAAGACCCTGTTTGAAACGGCCAACGATGCCATCTTCATTCTGTATGGGGAAACATTCTCTGACTGCAACCTGCAAGCTGAGGCCCTTTACCGATGCGGGAAGGACGACATCGTTGGCCACTCACCTCTCGAATTCTCACCGCCCAGACAGCCCGATGGCAGGCTTTCCGCAGAAAAGGCGGCGGAAAAGATACAAGCTGCATTGAGCGGCCTACCCCAGATTTTTGAGTGGACACATGTCCGTCATGACGGGACATTCTTTGAAACGGAAGTGAGCCTGAATCGGGGCGGCACTTCTGAGGCAGGGTATTTGCAGGCTTTCGTTCGCGACATCACCGAGCGCAAGAGGGCAGAGGAAGCGCTCTTGTTCAAGAACGCGCTGCTGGAGGCGCAATCCGAGACGACAATCGATGGCATCCTGGTCGTCGATGAGTCCGATCGCGTTGTCCTCGCAAACAGGCAATTTGCGCTCCATTTCGAGATGCCGGACGAAGTGCTTAGCTCGGGAGACGATCGTGTCCTGCGCGAGTATGTGATAGGCCAAGTAGAGTCCCCCGATGCCTTCATCGAGAGAGTCGAGTATCTCTATAGTCGTCGGGATGAAAAAAGCAGGGATGAGCTCAAACTCAAAAATGGTACGACATTCGACCGATACTCCGCTCCACTCGTCGATTCAAAAGGCCAGTATCGAGGTAGAATCTGGTACTTTCGCGACATCACGGAGCGCAAGAGCGCAGAAGAATCACTGAAGCTCTTTCGGCAGTTGATCGATCAATCCAACGATGCCATTGAGGTCGTCGATCTGGACACCATGCGCCTTCTCGATGTGAATGCGAAGGCCTGTTCCAGCCTGGGCTACACGCGTGAAGAACTCCTGTCCATGCGTGTTTACGATTTCGATCCCACTATCGACGAACCTGCGCTTGCAAAAGTGGTCGAGAATTTACAGAGCTCAGGATTCGCGATCATCCAGACCATACATCGGCGGAAGGACGGTTCAACGTTCCCGGTGGAGGTGAGCATGAAGCTCGTCCACCTGGACCTCAACTATGTAGTCTGCGCCGTTCGCGACATCAGCGAGCGCCAGCGGATGGAAGCCGCTCTCGAAGAGGCAAACGCCAAGTTGAAGATTGCCCTCGGAGAGTCGGAGGAAGAGGCTCGCAAGGCCATCCAGCTCACGGAGTTAGTCGATATCCTGCAATCCTGCCAAACCACCGAAGA
>Ga0307374_10003931_pt1 | contig 25096 bp, 19 predicted proteins | sample OX3MG_FD_202532 | JGI IMG/M metagenome (GOLD analysis project Ga0307374, IMG submission 202532) | Soil microbial communities from Risofladan, Vaasa, Finland - OX-3 | ecosystem: Environmental > Terrestrial > Soil > Coastal area > Acid sulfate soil | place: Finland: Risofladan, Vaasa | collected...
CCCCACGCAGTCATATTTGGGCGAGGCGCGTACTGATTCAACCTTCTTGAGGGCCATCCACACGTAGCTCGAACGATACACAAAGAGTCTCGTCGAACCAAGCTCTGGCACGCGGCGCCCGACTCTTGGACCTTCTACCAATCGGAGAAAAACAACAATGATTCGAATCGGCGTAATGGGTTACGGCTATTGGGGCCCGAACATCGTCAGGAATTTCCAGGGCCTCGATTACTCGCAAGTTGTCGCCGTCTGCGATAAAAATGCGCAGGCGCTTAAGCGCGTCAAGCAGGCGTATCCGAACATTGAAGCTACTTCGGATTGTTCCTCGATCTTGGCCTCTGCCGACATCGACGCGGTCGCCATAGTGACCCCTGTCTGGACGCACTTTGACCTTGCCAAGAAAGCGCTCGAAAACGGCAAGCACGTTTTTGTCGAAAAGCCGTTCACATCGAATGTCGCGCAGGCAGATGAGCTGATTGAACTCGCGGCAAAAAAGAACCTCACGATTATGGTGGATCACACGTTCCTGTTCACCGGCGCAGTGCAGAAAATCCGCCAATTGATAGAGGATGGCTCTTTGGGCGGTCTCTACTACTACGATTCGACGCGCGTGAATCTGGGTCTCTTTCAGCACGATGTGAACGTGTTGTGGGATCTCGCGCCGCACGACCTGTCGATCATGGATTATCTGATTCAGGAAGAGCCGCAAGCTGTGGTCGCCACGGGAGAACGGCACTTGAACGGCCACGTGGACATCGCGTTCATGACCGTCTACTTCCCAAAGAACATCATCGCGCACATTAACGTGAACTGGCTCTCGCCGGTTAAGGTTCGGACTACGTTGCTCGGCGGCGAAAAGAAAATGCTGGTTTGGAATGACCTCGAAGCGGACGAAAAAATTAAGGTCTACGACAAGGGCGTCCAGATGTCGAACCGCGAAGGCGTGTATGAGCTGCTGGTCAGTTACCGCTCCGGGGACATGTGGTCGCCCAAGGTCGAACAAACCGAGGCGCTCAAGGCCGAACTGAAGTATTTCGTCGAGTGCGTGCAAGAAAGTAAAACACCCCACAACGACGGGAAAGCCGGCCGACGCGTCATTCAAATGCTTGAAGCGGCTGACAAATCCTTGAAGCAGAAAGGCGAGGCGGTCCCGCTATGAATGAATATGTGTGTATCGCCCCGGACGTAAGGCTCGGCGAAAACGTCCGGCTATCCAAATTCATCAATCTGTACGGCTGCACCGTCGGCGCCAATACGAAGATTGGCGCGTTCGTTGAAATTCAGAAGAAAGCCAGCGTTGGACAAAATTGCAAAATCTCGAGCCATACGTTCATCTGTGAAGGCGTCACGATTGAAGACAACGTGTTCGTTGGCCACTCCGTGACTTTCATCAACGACTCCTATCCCCGCGCGACCGCGCCTGGCGGCGAACTGCAAACAGAAAGCGACTGGAAGGTTGAGCCGACTCGCGTGAAAAAAGGCGCGTCGATAGGCTCCGGCTCGACAATTCTGTCGAATGTGACGATTGGTGAAAACGCTTTGGTCGGCGCAGGCAGTATGGTGACGCGCGACGTTCCGGACAATGCAATCGTGGCAGGAAACCCTGCAAGATTCCGCCGATTTGTTAATACCCCTGTGGAGGTGCAGAAGTGAGCAGCAACGGAAGCAATGGCCATATCCCCTTTGTCGATCTTGTGACGCTTCATCAGGAATTAGAGGAAGAACTCGTGTCTGTAGTTCGTTCGGCTCTGCGGACAGCCAGTTTTATTGGTGGACCGTTAGTCGCGGAGTTTGAGGCGAACTTCGCTGCTTTCTGCGAGGCGAAACACTGCGTCGGGGTTAGCAGCGGAACCGACGCGCTACGATTTGCGCTTATGGCGGCGGGTGCTCAGCCTGGTGAAATTGCTGTCACCGTACCGAACACGTTCATCGCAACGACGGAAGCGATTTCTCAGGCTGGCGCGCGTCCGGACTTTGTCGATATCGACGAGCGCACATACAACATGGATCCGGTAAAGCTTCAGCAGTTCTTGGAGACTGAATGTTCTCTGGATCGCGAAACCGGCAGACCGTTCCATCGGAGGCTGCAGAAGATGATCTCAGCAGTGGTTCCCGTCTATCTCTACGGGCAAATGGCCGACATGGATCCAATTCTTGAGCTTGCGCGTCGCTACAACTTGATCGTGGTTGAAGATGCGTGCCAAGCGCACGGTGCCGAATATTTTTCGGCCAAGGAAAACCGTTGGTGCAAGGCCGGTTCCATGGGCCATGCGGCCGCGTTCAGCTTTTACCCAGGGAAGAATCTCGGAGCCTGTGGCGAAGGCGGCGCCGTCACCACAAACGACGCCGAAATCGCGCGAAAAATCCGCATGCTGCGTGACCATGGCCAGTCGAAAAAATATTACCACGACGTCGAAGGCTACAACGGCCGGTTAGATTCTATGCAAGCAGGAATGCTGTCCGTGAAGTTGCGACACCTGCCCCGTTGGAACGAACAGCGCCGGGGAGCTGCATGGATTTACAATACATTGCTGGCACCGATGGCGGGTGGATTGACCGCTCCAACGGAGCCTTCGTGGTCCCATGCTGTTTACCACCTCTATGTGGTTCGCACTGCGTTCCGCGACGCGCTCCAGAAGCGTCTAGCCGACGGTGGTATCGGAACGGGCATCCACTACCCCATTCCGGTTCATTTGCAGGCAGCCTACGCTTCCCTCGGTTGGAAGCGAGGAGATTTTCCCGTAGCGGAGACTGCTGCGGATCAAATTCTCTCTCTGCCTATGTTTGGTGGGCTCAAGCCAGAGCAGCAGGCGAAGGTGGCCGAAACGGTGGCCGAGTTCGCTTCGATGCGATCTGTTAGCTAGTAAAACAGCTCGTTGAGATGCGAGTGTTTGGTTTGGGAGACGTCGAATCCTCCGACCCCGGATAGTGAGCTATTGCGGAGGAATAAGGAAATGTTGAGAGGTTCCACTGTCTTGCCTGCGGGACAGCAGGAGTTGAATGTGGCGCTGGACGCCAAGACTCTTGCCGCCGGTGGAAAACAGCGCGCGGAAGGCTTGGTTACGCAGCCGAAAATCTGGATCGATCTAGATAATTCCCCGCACGTCCCGTTCTTCATTCCCATCATTGAGGAGCTTCGCGCGAGGGGCTATGAAGTGATCCTGACGGCCAGAGATTCTTATCAAGTCTGCGATTTGCTTGAGTTATATCACATTTCCTGCAAAGTGGTTGGCAAGCATTGGGGCAAGCATCGGGCCCTAAAGTTGGCAGGAACGTTCCTGCGCGCGGTGCGATTGACAACTATAATGGCTAAACAGAAGCCTGCCTTGGCTGTTTCTCATGGTTCTCGGGGCCAGTTCTTGTGTAGTGTCATCTTGGGTATTCCGACGTTAATGGTTTATGACTACGAGCACACCGCCGGGACTGGATTCCTGCGCCCAGACTGGATTCTGGCACCGGAAGTTATTCCCGATTTTCCCGCGAGCGCGACAAAAAAACACGCGATGAAATATCCGGGCCTGAAGGAAGATGTGTATGTGCCAAGGTTTCGACCGGATCCATCATTGCGGGCCACACTCGGCTTGGATCCGGCAGACTTGGTCGTCACCGTTCGACCGCCCGCAACGGAGGCGCACTACCATAATCCCGAAGCCGAAGTATTGTTTAACGCCGCTATGGACCTTCTGACCGCGCGCCCCGAGGTCCGCGTAATCTTGCTTCCCCGGAACGATAAACAGGCGAATGCCCTTCGGAAAGAATGGAAGCAGTGGATTGATACGCGCAAAATCGTGATCCCCGAACATGTCGCCGATGGGCTCAACTTGATATGGTTTTCGGATCTTGTGATCAGCGGTGGTGGCACGATGAATCGCGAGGCTGCCGCCCTCGGCGTGCCCGTTTACAGCATCTTCCGGGGAAGAATTGGGGCCGTGGACCGCCATTTGGCCGAACAGGGGCGGCTCACTCTAATCGAAAGCACCGATGAGATTCGTACAAAAATTATCCTTGTCCACCGAAATCATCCGGCTGAATCCGGAAAAGAGAGTCGTCCGGCGTTGCAAGTGATCGTTAATACGATCGCGACCCTCGCGTCGAAGTGTGCTGTAGCTAGATAGCGCATTGCATGATAGGCGCCTTGCTTCCCCCTTGCTTGGGTGTCAGCAACTAAATAGCACATGAAAATCCTCACCGTTGTGGGCGCACGCCCGAACTTTATGAAGGTCGCACCGATCATCGCAGCAATCGGCAAGCACAATGAGAAGATTGTGGCCAACTCGGCCGACCGGCATCAGGCACCGCCGGAAATAATCGAGCACGTTCTGGTTCATACGGGCCAACACTATGATGCCGTCATGTCTGGTTCGTTCTTCAGCGATCTTAACCTCCCGACGCCAGATTTTCACCTTGGCGTAGGCTCGTGTTCCCATGCGCTGCAAACTGCGGATATCATGAGGAAGTTCGAAGATGTACTGCTGGAAAAGAGGCCTGAGGTCGTGATCGTAGTCGGAGATGTGAATTCCACTCTCGCCTGCGCCTTGGTTACAGCCAAGGTCTCTTTCGACTCTTCCGGTTCTAGGCCATCGATCGCGCATGTAGAAGCGGGTTTGCGCTCTTTTGATCGGTCGATGCCAGAAGAGATCAACCGTATTGTTACCGATCACATAGCGGACCTGCTCTTCGTGACTGAGGCAAGCGGACTCCAGAACTTGCGTTACGAAGGAATCTCGCCTGACAGAATCCACTTTGTCGGCAACACCATGATTGACTCCCTGCTTACTTTTAAAGACAGAGCCGAGGATTCGAACATATTGCAGGAATTGGGCCTTGGAATTCAGAAGGAGCGGAACGGCACAAGTGACGCAATCTCCCGCTATGCGCTTTTGACCTTGCATCGACCGTCTAATGTCGACAATCGGGACAGTTTCCTTAATATCCTAGTGGGGCTCGAAGAATTAGCGAAGAATTTTCCGATCATTTTTCCTGCGCATCCCAGAACACAGCGTCGAATCAAGGAGTTGGGTTTGGACCTTTGCGTCGGGATGAATACGATGGGCGGTGGACGAAACTCTGGAAACAGTCACAACGGCATCATTCTGACTGATCCAGTCGGCTATTTGGACTTTCTGTGTTTGATGAAACACGCGGCCATCGTCGTGACCGACTCAGGTGGCATCCAGGAAGAAACAACTTGTCTGGGGATTCCCTGTGTCACAGTCAGGGAAAATACGGAAAGACCTGTTACTGTGGAGAGTGGGACAAATATCATCGCAGGGACGAGCAAAGCCGGAATCCAAGCTGCCGTGCGGTCGCAGATGCAGAGGAAAGGTAGCAACAGCGTGCCAACGAACTGGGACGGGCGAGCGGCCGCACGCATCGTCGAGGTCTTGATCCACGCGCAGCGTGCAGAGACTTCGCTTACTCAGTCTGTTATCCCGCAGCCCTGCGTTTGAGTCGGCAGCCATGGTCCTGAACAACTCACTCATTTCGGAAAATGACCTCAAAGTCGCGATCGCGAAGCTTGTGGCCTACTGTCAGGCGAACGATTGGGCGGGCTATGACCCTTACGACGCCCTGAACAGCAAGGTATTTGCGGCGATCCCATTCTTGAACTCCAAACTTCCTCGGCTTGCCCTCACGCAGGCTTTCAAACGGAGTCCGATTAATATTCGTTCCCTCCTGCTCATCCCGAAAACGCAAAATCCAAAAGCCGTCGGCCTGTTTCTGTCGGCGTTCCTCAAATTCTCGAAATCCGAGCTAGCCGATCAGGGAGACCTCGTCGAGTTTATGATCGAACGGCTAATTGCCTTACGGTCACGAGACATCTCTTACTGGTGCTGGGGATACAGCTTTCCATGGCAGACGCGTACCCAGGTGGTTCCTCGAGGAGCGCCAAACTTGGTCTGCACGGTATTTGCGGCCAATGCTCTTTTGGACGTCTATGAGGAGTGCCAGGAATCGCGGTGTCTAAATATGGCGGTGAGTGCGGCGGAGTACATCCTGAACGAGCTCTATTGGACCGACGGTGGCACGCTGGCTGGCTTCAGCTATCCGCTTCCCTCACTGCAGCATCAAGTTCACAACGCAAACTTCCTGGCTGCTGCTTTGCTGTGCCGCGTGTACAAACACACGAGCGAAGAGAAATTCCTCGGCCCTGCCTTGACGGTGGCTCGCTTCTCGGCCGCAAAGCAACACCCAGATGGCGGGTGGTACTACGGAGAGTCGCCGTCACAAAGATGGATTGACAACTTCCACACTGGATACAATCTCTGCGCGTTGCGGTCCATTCGCGACTATGCAGAGACAACAGAGTTCGAATGGAGCATCCGGTGCGGCTTCGAGTTCTACCGAGCCCACTTTTTCAGCAAGGACGGCGCAGTCCGATATCTTCATAACCGCACCTATCCTATCGACATTCATTGCGTCGCGCAAAGCATCATCACCCTGGTGGAATTTCGAGATCTCGACCCGGATAATGTCCAGTTGGCGGGCTCAGTCCTGCGATGGGCTATGAATCACATGTGGGACAATCGGGGCTTCTTCTACTACCGGGTCCTTCACTCATGCACGATTCGGACCTCGTACATGAGATGGTCTCAGGCGTGGATGCTTCTGGCAATGTCCGCACTGCTGTGTGAATCCGACATTGCGGTGAAACAGCTGCAAATCGCCGATTTCACAGCTTCCGTGGAGACATAGGCATGGTGAACCTACCTACGTATGTTCTCATTACTCCGGCGCGGAATGAGGTGCAGTTCATCGAACTGACCATCAAGTCCGTGGTGGCACAGACTGCCCGGCCCGTCAAATGGGTGATCGTCAGCGATGGTTCGACCGATGGCACGGACGAAATTGTGAATAGATATGTCGCTGATCACCCATGGATTGAACTGGTTCGAATGCCTGTGCGTCGCGAACGGCATTTCGCCGGAAAGGTTCACGCCTTCAACGCCGGCTACGCCAGGATAAAAGACTTGAAGTACGAGATGATCGGCAGCCTGGACGGCGACATTTCATTCGACCGAGAGTACTTTTCGTTCCTGCTTCTAAAACTGGCAGATGATCCCAAATTGGGGTTGGTTGGGACGCCGTTTAATGGTAACTCAAATCAAATCTATGATTATCGTTTTGTCAGCATCGAGCACGTTTCTGGTGCGTGCCAACTTTTTCGGCGTGAGTGCTTGGAGGATATCGGTGGCTATGTGCCTGTGAAAGGAGGTGGGGTGGATCATATTGCGGTCATCACTGCAAGGATGAAGGGCTGGAAGACAAGGACGTTTACGGAGAAAGTCTGCTTGCACCACCGGGATATGGGCACAGCTCAGCACGGTACATTGGCGGCAAAGTTTAGAACGGGTGCACTGGACTACGCTCTTGGATGCCATCCGATTTGGGAATCGTTTAGAACTGTCTATCAGATGACCAAGAGGCCTTTCCTCATAGGGGGGCTAGTTCTGAGCGTCGGCTATGTGTGGGCTCTAATCCGTCGCGTAGAGAGGCCGGTATCCCGTGAATTAGTGACGTTTCGCAGACGCGAGCAGGTGCGGCGATTGCGCAAATTTCTCATTGGCAATCGAATTTCGCCACAATCGCACCCCTCGGCTTCTTCCTCAGTAAAGTGACGTGCCCTCCTTATACCGCGCAGAAGTCTATATGATTTCGGTTTGGCAGATGGGGACAGTTTTCTGAATCGCATTAATCGATGAACCGACAAACAGACTCGATGTTACCAATGCTCGACAAATGTCTGTATCACCCGAGCGCAGGATGAAATCGTCTGGTAGGACTATCTGCTCCGGTGGCTCAGGTCACCAGATCGATGATGCGACGCAAGCAGGCCTCCTCATCATAAACGCTGACGATTGGGGAAGGGATCACACAACGACCGACCGAATCCTTGAGTGCGTCCGTCGGGGAACTGTTTCCTCGGTAAGTGCTATGGTTTTCATGGAGGATTCGGAACGAGCAGCTGCGATATCCCGGGAATCAGCAGTAAACTCCGGCCTCCACCTCAATTTCACGACGCCGTTTTCCGTGCCGAACTGTCCCACAAGTCTCTTGGAACGTCAGCGCGAACTCGCCGAGTACTTGCTACGATATCGATTCGCCCGCGCAATCTTTCACCCCGGGCTCGTTCGTTCCTTCAAGTACGTGGTTGAGACTCAACTGAATGAGTTCTATCGTCTCTATGGGGAAGAACCTATACGACTCGATGGTCATCATCACATGCACCTTTGCGCCAATGTGCTGCTCACTGGACTTTTGCCGGCAGGAACTCTCGTTCGCCGAAACTTCTCCTTTCAATCGAAAGAAAAAATCTTTCTTAACCGTTTCTACCGCAAAGTTTCGGATGGCATACTGGCCCGGAGACATACTCTCGTCGATTTCTTCTTTTCGTTGCCACCGATTGACCCGTCTGGTCGCCTCGAACAAATTTTCTCATTGGCCAAGGTGTTCACTGTCGAAGTGGAGACACATCCTATACGCCTTGAAGAATACAATTTTCTAATAGGTGAAACAATTCTCCGCCTCACCGCAAATGTCTCGATGGTGCCCCGTCCTGGACGCTCCGGAAAAGAAAGCCTGTCATAGAGAAGCGGAAACTCAAAAAAGCTCGAGGCAGCCAAAACTCACTGCGCAGCCACTGAAGTCAAATTGCGTGCATAACTTGGGTACTACTCCAGGCATTATTTTATAGGTGAAAGGCGCTGACATCAGTCGGGTTGCGATTGCGAAGCACGCCTCCGAATGTAGCAGCTCCAATTGTGGGAACAGATTCCGGTTTGACTCCTTGATACCCTATGGCCGATGACATCCGAAGAGCGATCTGCGACAGGGTCAATTCCCTTTTAGTGGGGGGACGTCGTATCAAAGTATTGGAAGCTGGCTGCGGATCAGCAAGCCATGTCACGTTCATGGCCGATGTTTATGCCGTCGGAATCGATATTTCCAAGGAGCAACTCGAGAAGAATGCCGTAGTGCAAGAGAAGATAATCGGAGACATTCAAGAGTGTCCTCTACCAAAAGAAGAATTCGACGCCGTGGTGTGCTGGATGGTCCTAGAACACTTGTCGAGGCCAAAAGACGCACTGCTCAACCTGTTCGGTTCGATAAAACCGCGAGGGTTGTTGATACTCGCCATTCCGAATCTCCTCTCTTTTAAGGGCGTCGTGACCAAGATGACGCCTTTCTGGTTTCACGAACTCTTCTATCGGTTTATGAGATACAAGTCCCACCCCTTCCCAACGTATCTTCGCGTGGCGATCGTGCCGAAGAGACTGACGCGATTTGCCGAAGAAAACGGTTTTTCGGTTGTGTTTTGTAGATTATTGGAAGGTGACGTGGCGAAGAGACTCAGAAGCCGTTTTTGGATTGTGGAAACGGTATTTTCGGTCTTGAATTCATTCACACGTGTCATTTCGCTTGGCAAGTCTCAATCTCTTTTACTCGACAACTGTTTCATGATCTTGAGAAAAGGTGGGGAGATCTCTTGAGGACAACTTCTTCGATTACCTTTGTGAGGGACACAGCGGCTCAGTCCGTACAGACGACAGTATTGCCGAGAATCCTTAATCTGAGTGTTACGTGAGAATTGATAGTCTGGCCTCAATGATGACGGACGAAATGAAACAGATTAGCGTGTGTGTTTGTACTTATAAGCGCCCGAAGTTTCTGAAGCGCTTGTTGGAGGAACTCGACGGTCAGGACACGAGTGGATTATTCTCGTATTCAATCATCATTACTGACAACGATGAATTTCAATCTGCCAAGATCGTCGTCTCGGATTTCGCAGCTGCTTCGATGATTTCCATCAGGTACTGCGTAGAGCCTCGGCAGAATATCGCACTCGCTCGAAACAAGGCGATCGAAATGGCCGACGGGGACTTTATCGCGTTCATTGACGACGACGAATTTCCAACGAAAACCTGGTTGCTGACTTTGTTTACAGCCTGTAACAAATATGATGTGGACGGTGTGCTCGGCCCGGTAAGGCCGCACTTCGACGAAACGCCCCCAGAGTGGGTCGTTGAAGGCAGGTTCTACGAACGACCGACCTATCCGACGGGGTTCGTTATCGACTGGACGAAGGGACGGACCGGTAACGTACTGTTGAAAAGACGGATATTCGAAACCTGCACGCAGCCATTTAGACCGGAGTTTCTGACGGGAGAAGACCAGGATTTTTTTCGAAGGATGATTCAGGAAGGACACGTTTTCGTCTGGTGCAATGAGGCGGTGGCGTATGAGGTTGTCCCCCCGATCCGTTGGAAGCGGACGTTCATGTTACGAAGGGCCCTGCTTCGCGGCACAAATTCTCTGGTCCATCCGACTTTCGGAGTGGTTGACATAGCGAAATCGATCGCTGCTGTGCCGGTTTACACGGTCGCGCTGCCGTTTGCCTCGCTGTTCGGTCATCGCAGGTTCATGCTGTGCCTGATTAAGCTATTTGATCACCTGGGCAGGCTCTGTGCGCTCCTCGGCATCAACACGATCAGAGCGCCATACGTTACGGATTAGGAACCTGATATGGGTCGATCGGAATACGGCGCTTTCATAATCGAGCGGGACGATCTGATCCTGATAACCGGGGCAACAGGTTTTATTGGGTCGAGGGTCCTAGAAAGTTTACTCGATCGTGGATTCCACAATTTGCGCTGTGTCGTCAGGCCCTCGAGTGACGTGGCCAGGTCCAAATCCCTTTCCGAGCGTCGCCGCGACGGCGCTCGAGTCGAAGTGATCAAAGGCAATCTCTTGTCGCGCGAGGATTGCACCGCCGCGACTAAAAATGTGGCGGTCATCTTTCACTTGGCCGCAGGCCGAGGAGAGAAGTCCTTTCCTGACGCTTTCATGAACTCGGTCGTCACAACGCGAAATCTTCTCGAAGCAAGCGTCCGACATCGGTGCCTGAGGCGTTTTGTGAACGTCAGCTCGTTTTCAGTTTATAGCAACAGACAGAAACCTCACTCGGGACTGCTCGATGAGTCGTGTCCGGTCGAGCAACATCCAGAGCTCCGCGGTGATGCCTACTCCTTTGCAAAAATCAAACAAGACGAAATCGTCACTCAGTGCTGTGGCCAGCTCGGAATCCCCTACGTCATCGTCCGACCAGGATATGTCATTGGCCCTGGCAATCCGGGCATTACGGGTCGGGTCGGAATCAGTACTTTCGGCGTTTTTATGCATTTGGGCGGTTCAAACAAAATACCGTTTACCTACGTTGACAACTGTGCGGAGGCGATTGCCCTAGCCGGGTTGAAGAAGGGCATCGACGGTGAGGTGTTCAATGTTGTCGACGACGATCTGCCTTCTAGTCGGCGATTCTTGCGTTTGTATAAGCGGAACGTCAGGCGCTTCAACTCAATTTACATTCCTCACCTCTTAAGTTACACGGGCTGCTACTTATGGGAACGGTATTCGACTTGGTCCGAGGGGCAATTGGAGCCCGTTTTCAATCGCAGGCTTTGGCACGGCTATTGGAAGAGGACTCGTTACAGCAACGAGAAACTAAAGACGCGGCTGGGTTGGATGCCCAAAGTGCCCATGGTAGAGGGACTCAGACGCTATTTCGAAAGTCGTCAGGATGGAGGAAGGCATGCTTAGGGTCGCCATCGTAGGATGCGGAAAGATCGCAGATTCGCACGCGTCGCAGATCCAGAGGATCAAGGGGTGTGAGATTGTTGGAGTCTGTGACCTGGAACCGCTGATGGCGCGGCAACTCTGCGAAAGGTTTCCAGTAAAACGGTATTTTAGCGACTTGACGGAGCTCTTGAGTGAGGGTAGGCCAGACGTTGTCCACATAACGACGCCACCGGAAAGCCATTTCACAATCGCAAAGCTTTGCTTGGAAGCGGGATGTCACGTTTACGTCGAAAAGCCATTCACGCTGTACGCGGAACAGGCTGAGAGACTGATTGCGCTCGCGAACGAAATGTCGCGCAAGATAACCGCAGGACATGATGACCAGTTCAGGCACGCGGCCAGACGCATGCGCAGTCTTGTCCAGAGTGGCTTCTTGGGCGATGGGCCGGTACACATGGAGAGCTACTACTGTTATGAGCTTGGGCGATCCGGGTACGCGGGGGCCCTTTTAGGTGACAAAGGCCATTGGGTTCGCCGGCTGCCGGGGAAGTTATTGCAGAACATCATTAGCCACGGTATTGCCAGAATCGCTGAATTCTTGACGTCCGAATCGCCGGAGGTCATCGCTTATGGATTTACGAGTCCGCTCCTCAAGAGTATGGGTGAGACGGAAATCATTGATGAATTGAGAGTCATAATTTCTGAAGAGGAGCGCACCACCGCCTACTTCACTTTTTCCTCGCAGATGCGTCCCTCCCTCCATCAGTTTCGCATTTACGGTACCCAAAATGGGCTGGTCCTCGACCAGGACCAGGAGACGCTAGTAAAGCTGCGGGGAGACAGATTCAAAAGTTATCTGGAAAAGTTCGTGCCTCAGGCACAGTTTGCTGGGCAATATCTTGGAAACCTGATGACGAACCTGGCATCGTTTCTCAGGCGGGACTTCCATATGAAATCGGGCATGAAGTACTTGATCGAATCGTTCTACTGTTCGATCGTTGAAGGGACTGCGGTTCCGATTCCGTACCGTGAAATTCTTCTAACCGCCAGAATTATGGACGCCATCTTTGTTCAATTAGGCGAAAAGCCGCCAGTGGGTGCGGCGCAACTTCAGGCGACGCTGCATGCGGCTCCGACACCCTGAGATACAATACAAGCTATTGCATGTTATCAATATCCTGTGCGTCGTGAGGGATCGAGGTGCTAAGCAATGTCGCTGCTTCCGGGTGGGGTTTTCGAATCCTGGTCCGGGAGGCTTGGAATATGTCTGCGTCCGAGAGTGCCCCGACACGTGTTTTGGGGGAAGGAGACTTGGATGAATGTTGACGGCAGAGAAATCCGGGTCGAGGGGCGGTTGCTTCGAATCGCGCGGCTCGACGCGGACAAATACCAGTTCCTGGACGATCCGGAATCAATGCTTGATGGCCTGCGCAAATCCCGGGCCCGCATCGACCTGTTCACGTTCATACAGAGATTGCCGGAAACGTCGCCGAAGTGCGCCTATCCGATGGAATGGGACAACCTTGCGGTTCTGCCAGTCTCCAGCTTCGACAATTGGTGGAATCATCAAATCCGCTCCTATCCGCGGAACCGGGCGCGACAAGCTGAGAAGAAAGGCGTGACTCTCCGGGAGGTGCCGTTCGATGACGCCCTCGTTCAGGGAATCTGGGAGCTCTACAACGAGTGCCCGGTCCGCCAAGGTGTGCCGTTCCGTCATTACGGCAAGGATATTAAGACGGTGTTTAACGAGGAGGCGACTTTCCTGGACAGCAGCATCTTCATCGGGGCGTTCCTAGGCGACAAGCTAATTGGCTTCGTGAAACTGGTAACCGACGAAACTCGAACGCAGGCGAATCTGATGAACATCCTCGCGATGGTCCGGCACAGGGACAAGGCTCCGACGAATGCACTGATTGCGCAAGCAGTCCGGTCCTGTGCCGAACGGCGCATCCAGTATCTCGTGTATCAGAACTTCTCCTATGGCAAAAAGCTATCGGATACGCTAAGTCACTTCAAGGAAATCAACGGATTCCAGCGAGTCGATCTGCCTCGCTACTACGTGCCCCTGACCCGCTGGGGCGCGGTAGCTTATCGCCTCGCGCTGCACCGTAGGTTCGTTGATCATTTTCCAGGACCGGTAGTCGCGAAAGTTCGTCAACTTCGGAGTGTTTGGTACAACCGTAAGTTCCGCGCCGTGAGTGAGACCTCCTAACAGAAGGAACCATGCCGGGAATCGTAGGCCTTATCACAGAAATGCCGCGCGCAATGGCCGAGTCGCAACTCCTACGGATGGTTGCGGCCATTCGACACGAGACTTTCTACGTGACGGGCACGTGGATTGATGAGTCCCTGGGCGTATATGTTGGATGGGTCGCGCGGAAGGGTTCCTTCTCGGACGGCATGCCCCTGCGCAACGAACGAGGCGACGTCGTTCTCGTTTTTTCGGGGGAAGAGTACCCCGAGCCCGGCATCGAGTGTGACCTCAAGCGGCGGGGGCATGCGCTCGCGGCAAAAGGGCCTTCTTATCTAGTGCACCTTTACGAGGACGATTCCTGCTTTCCTGCGGGCTTGAACGGAAGATTCCATGGGCTGTTGACGGACCGGATACGCGGAATCGTAACACTGTTCAACGATCGGTACGGGATGCACCGGATCTATTACCACGCGTCGAAGGAGGCATTCTATTTTGCTGCGGAGGCCAAGGCCATCCTAGCAGTTCGTCCTGAACTGCGCAGAGCGGACCCTCGGGGGTTTGGAGAGTTCGTAACCTGCGGCTGCGTCTTAGAGGATCGAACACTTTTTGAGGGCATTCAGGTGTTGCCGCCGGGATCCGCCTGGGTGTTTCGCAACAGCTCAATCGAGAGGAAAGGCGCATACTTCCAGCCGCGGGAATGGGAAGAGCAAGCCCCCTTGGACCCAGAGGTCTACTACCAAGAACTCCGACAGATTTTCTCGCGAAATCTCCCTCGTTACTTCAACGGGGAGGAACGGATTGGCATGTCCCTGACGGGGGGACTTGACACGCGAATGATCATGGCTTGGCATCATGCTCGGCCTGGATCGCTTCCGTGCTACTCATTCGGGGGAATGTTTCGCGACTGTCAAGATGTCATTATGGCGCGGCGAGTGGCTAAGGCGTGCGAACAATCACATGAGGTGATACCGGTTGCAGACGAGTTTCTCTCACGGTTTCCCGATTATGCTGAACGTGCGGTATACCTCACAGACGGATGCATCGACCTGAGCCATTCCCCTGACCTGTACGTCAACGAGAAGGCCCGCGAGATTGCCCCGATTAGGATGACTGGGAACTATGGTGGGGAAGTACTTCGGCGGGTGCGCGCGTTCAAGCCGGTAGATCTCACACCTGGCCTGTTCCACTCGGAATTCGTGGCACACCTCCAGAAGGCGAAGGAGACGTACAAAGGGGTGCTTGGGGGACATCCGCTTTCCTTCGCCGTGTTCCGGCAAGCCCCCTGGCACCACTATGGTCTTCTAGCCTTGGAAGAAACCCAGATTTCCCTCCGGTCCCCTTATCTCGACAACGACTTCGTCCGGACGGTTTTCTGCGCGCCGCAATCAGCCCTCGCGAACAACGATGTTAGTCTACGGTTGATCGCCGACGGGAACTGCGGCCTCCGGCAAATCCGGACTGATCGTGGTCTGGCCGGAAACGGAGGGCGTCTAGCAGCGGTTGCTCACAGCAGTCTCCTTGAGTTCACGTTCAAGGCGGAATACGCATACGATTATGGTATGCCCCAGTGGATGGCCCGGATCGATCATCTTTTCTCACCGTTCCATTTGGAGCGTTTGTTCCTTGGCAGGCACAAGTTCTATCATTTCCGTGTTTGGTACCGAGATGCCCTCGCAAAGTATGTTCGGGAAATGTTGCTCGATCCGCTGACGCTTTCCCGGCCGTACCTCAAACAGCAGAAAGTCGAGACTATAGTGGACGGGCACCTTAAAGGGAGCCGGAATTACACCACTGAGATTCACACATTGTTAACGTTGGAGATCATGCATCGCCTCTTTCTCGATTCGAAATGATCCAGCACGCTCCATCAGAAATGTCTGCATCGAGGCTATGAATGTCTCCACCTCTTGCCACAGCCGTCTTCGCAATTGGTGTTCTGGGGCTTTTCTTTCTTGATCGGGACACGAATATCCGAACCTCGAGAGCCCTGTGGATTCCCGTTGTGTGGCTGCTGATCAACGGATCGCGACCTGTTTCTGTGTGGTTGGGGATGGCGCCTCAAGTACAGACCCCTAACCAGTATCTTGATGGTAGCCCCGTCGACCGACTTGTGTATTTAGTGCTGTTGATTGCCGGCCTGATCGTGCTCGTCGGCAGAGGACGAAGGGTTCTTGAGGTTCTGCGAAAAAATGGGCCCATCCTCATGTTTTTCTTCTATTGTCTAGTGAGTGTACTTTGGTCTGACTATCCCGATGTAGCCTTTAAGCGGTGGACCAAGGCTGTGGGCGACCTCGTGATGGTCCTTATCGTCCTGACCGATTTTGAACCGAAGACCGCATTCAAGCGATTCCTGGCGCGGTCGGCGTTTGTCCTTATACCCGCGTCTGTCTTACTCATCAAGTATTACCCCAACTTGGGGCGCGTGTACGATCAATGGACATGGACGCCCATGATCACCGGAGTTACAACAGGCAAAAACCTGCTTGGGATGATCTGCTTGATCCTTGGACTCGGATCCGTGTGGTGTTTTCTACGAGCGTTCCGATGCGGAGAGGATACCCGCCGGGCTGGGCCGCTTTTGGCTCACGGTGTCATTATCGTGATGGTGTTATGGCTCTTTTGGAAGGCCAATTCGGTTACCTCCATGTCCTGCTTCGCCATGGCTGGCGGCTTAATCGCTGCGACCAGCCTGCCCTCTCTCGCCAGAAAGCGATCGGTCGCACACGTCCTTGTGGCGGCAATGGTGTTCATGGCCTTCTTCGCCCTGTTCCTTAATTCCGGAGGGGGCCTCGTCGAGGATCTGGGAAGGAACGCGACGCTCACTGGCCGGACTGCAATCTGGGGTGTGCTTGTTAGCATCGCCAGACATCCCTTTTTCGGCACCGGTTTCGAGAGTTTTTGGCTCGGGAAGCGGCTCGAGAAGATATGGAGCATCTTCGTGAACGATCCAATTAACGAGGCCCACAACGGCTACCTCGAAGTCTACCTCAATCTCGGGTGGATAGGAGTTACCTTGCTGGCCTTACTCCTGGTGACGGGATATCGAAACGTTCTCGCTTTCTTCCGCCGGGATCCGGATGCAGGCAGGATCAGGTTGGCGTTTTTCCTCGTCGCGATCATCTACAACTTCACAGAGGCGGGGTTCAGAATGATGTCTGCAACATGGATCGCTTTCCTCGTGGCGACGACCGCTGTTCCCGAAGTCGCCACAGCGGAAAACTCGCCACCGCTTGTTATTGGTCCCACCAATAGGTTTGTTAAGCGTGAGTCGGAACGTCTCCATTTGGTTGGTGCGGGATTTCGCAGGGGGACCTTTTGAATCGGTTTCATGCAAGCCGACGGGTGCAGGCTCGGGGCCTCAGGAGCACGCTGCGGAATTTGACCCCCCATGCTTTTGACGGATTGTGGACTCGATTAGAGGCGTCACCCATCGTGGAACGACTGCTGCGCGGTGCTTTCTGGTCGGTGATGGGAACCGTGGTTTCCCGCGTCTGCGCTCTGGCGGCAGCCATTCTAGCGGCACGAATCATCGGCAAGATAGCGTACGGCGAACTAGGTATGATTCAAAGTACGGTTGGAATGTTGGGAACACTTGCCGGGTTCGGAATGGGTACGACGGCTGCAAAATTTGTCGCTGAACTGCGCGAAAAAGAGCCAGCGAAGGCGGGGAGAATCATCGCATTGTCTAGTCTCGTATCATGGGGAATGAGCCTCGCCTTGGCGTCCGCGTTAGTTTTCCTAGCTCCATGGCTGTGCCAACACACCCTCGCGGCCCCGTATTTGACGGGCTACCTTCGGATCGGTGCCCTATTGCTTGTTCTAAGTGGGATAAACGGCGCTCAGTTGGGCATCTTGTCAGGATTTGAGGCGTTTAAGAATATTGCCCGTGTGAACTCTCTTACGGGACTCCTTAACTTCCCATTAGTTGTAGGCGGGGCACTTCTGTTTGGACTTTCGGGAATCATTGGCGGGATGGTCCTGGTACAAGCGTGCGGGTGTCTGCTGAACCTACATGCGTTACGCCATCAGGTGCGGCGCTACAGCATTCGAATCTCGTACTACTCGTGCATCAAAGAGTTGCCAGTAGTTTGGCGATTCACCATCCCGGCCGTTCTTGCCGAGATTCTGATCAGCGCAACCACTTGGTCTGCCGCAACTATGCTCGTCCGTCAGCCAAACGGATACGGAGAAATGGGAGCGTTTAGCGCCGCAAACCAGTGGTTCAGGGCCTTAATGTGGCTGCCCTTCATGGTCAACAGCGTTACTCTGCCTGTATTCGCCGAGCGCCTCGGCGCTGACGACAAAGCGAATACCGCCAAACTCCTCAAGATGGCCGTCAAAATGAACGCATTGATCGTTCTGCCTCTCGTGGCGTTCGGCTGTATCCTCAGCCCTTATATTATGATGAGCTATGGCAGAGGTTTCGAGAGCACGTGGCCTACTCTAGTCGCTGTTTTGATCACCACGGGAGTGCTCAGTCTGGAGCTCCCAGTGGGACAACTCATTGCGGCGTCTGGCCGCATGTGGCTGGGTTTCTTTTCGAACGTTGGCTGGGGAGTGCTCTTCTTGTGTACAACCTCGTTGCTGGTGAAATCGGGTTGGGGTGCGTTTGGTTTGGCATCGGCTCGATTGCTCGCCTATTCTGCGCACACGCTCTTCAGCGTTGCGTATGCGGTCGTGTTTATTCTTGCTGTTAAGAAAAGTACCGGTATCGTCAAGCCCTGTACTGTTCCCGATCTTGGAGGTCGTGTTTCGGAAACTGACATCACTGGATAACAGTATCCGATTGTCGAGCAGCGGTGCTGAGGTTGAGGCACGACTGGCAGAATGGAAATCATTGCTCCGCCCGCGATGTTAGTGGTCAGATACGACCCCGCCTTTTTGGACGACACGAGTGAATCTACAGTTAGAACCACATATCTCTGGTAGTAGCGACGTCCCCATCCGACCAGGCATGTTAGACGGCATCACGATCATGCGGTATGCACATATCTATCGGGAGCGTGCGTCTGGCGGCGTTGAACAGTATCTGCGGCGTTTGAATCAGGGCCTCCTTCAAAGGCACCGCCTGACTGTGTTGCAGATGCATTTGACGAGGGACGACGGTGACGATTCAATCGAAATTGAGAATGTCGGAATCGGTCGTATCTTGTGGGTTCCGGTGCCGATTCGGCAGACGAACTCACCGCTCACCGATCTGCCAAGGAGAATGCGCTACGTTTGCCGTGGAACGGTCGGAGTGTGTCGGCAAGAGGGAAAAGGGCAGTGCGGCGCGGCATTATCTTGTGTGCGGAGTTTACTTCGTCACAGTGGCGGTCATCTACGGCATAAAACGGCCATATTCAGTGATTATTTGCCCCGCCTGCTAGCAACACAAAACGTCGATCTGCTGATACTGCACTGGTTGACCTACGACACGGATGCCCTGATCTCACGCGCACTAAAAGCGCGAGTGCCCTTTCTGTTCATAAACCATTTTGACAACGCGCGGTTCTCGTTCCCACGGACGCGGAAAAGGATCGCTGGCGCGGCAGCCATTGGTGCCGTCTCGGACCAGGGCATTCCGGATCGTCTGCGAGACCGATGCGTCAACCTGTCGGACGCTGTCGACACAGAGATTTTTACTCCTGGAAAGGCACGGTCGATGCAGCCTCCGGCGCGCCCCATTATCCTATTGCCGGCGCGAATCGGAGTCGGCAAGGGTCATCACGACCTAGTCGATGCCGCACGTATTTTGATTGCTCGGAAACTCGATTTCGACGTTTGCTTTGCTGGGGCAGTCGAATCTCAGTCACTGCGTCAAGAACTCCTCCGGACCGCCGCAGCGATAGGCCTTGGAGATCGGGTTCATTTTCTAGGTGAGGTCAGTACGAAAGTAATCCGAGACTTATATGCGCTCAGCAGCGTTGTTGTGCTTCCGAGCTACTCGGAGGGCTTACCACGAGTTCTCCTCGAGGCGCAAGCTATGAAGAAGCCCGTTGTCGCCTATGATTGTGGGGGAATTGGAGAGGCCGTTTTGCCGAAGGAGACCGGACTCTTGGTAAAGACGGGAGATGTAGAAGCTTTAGCTGACGAGATCAGCTTTCTCCTCGAGAATGAAGCAATACGGCTGCGCATGGGTGAGCGTGGAAGAGAATTTGTGTCCCGGGAATTCAGTGTTTCTGCGCTCATTCAGCGACACGAATCCTTCTACGTCGGCGCGCTTTCCAATGCTCGCGCAAAGTGAGACGAACATCAGTGAACAATGGAGGCAAGATTGGCTGCGGGGCCGGGGGCGAATACGCTTGAGTTGTAGCACATATTTGCATTGAATAAAAGCACGCCCCTGTCATTCGCGCCCGGGTAGGCGGAGTCAATCGGGCTATTAAGGTAACAAAGCTGCGCGGGAATTCGATAGGTATGGCCACCAAGTCCATCCGGGTCGGAAGCTAGAGAGCTACTGATTCCGCCTGTAACGTCCGGGCCGATCGGAGGCCACGGCGGCGTCCCCCACGGAGTTGTGAACCAAGACGGTCGCGAGGAAAGATAAAACGATATAGGTAGCGTGTTAGTAGCAGGACATGCGTTCGCGTTGCTGAACGTCACTGCTCCAACCGAGTCAACTTCTGAGCAATTGAATTGAGCGGCACCATTGACCACATCATAGTTTCCCCATCGAACAACGGTACTAGAAGTCAAAGGATCATCCACTATGCTTCCTGACCCGGCACTTACGCAACCCGTTTTCCATCCCAGAAGGTATACATCCGAACTGGGAGTGGAACAGTTACCGGACCCGGCGGGAGCAACTTCTTGATAAACTGTCTGCACTCCCGACGTTCCGAGAACGTTTCCGATGGAGTTCGCAAGACGATTGTGAGCCATCATGTCGAACGCCCAAGTCGCGTTCGTGGGAGTAGCGCCATTGATGGTGTCCCATCCACGAATGCGATTGCGGAAGAAGGTTTCCAGATTCGCGGTACCGTGGATGTTATCGTCGATGATTTGGTTTACGTCGTTGCCCTCGAAAAGATTCATGGCCGACACGTCGTGGTTCCCAAAAACAGCGGCTGCCATGTAATGTCCGGACACATTGCCAAAAAAACTGTCGATCGTATAGTTATAGGATGATACGGAGCCATACGTGTTACCTGTCATCAACCCATCAGTAACGGCTTGGAAGATATTGTTTTGAACCAAATCATCGGAAGTCATGGCAAATTCCACACCGTAACTCTGCGATGCGGAGTTCTTGGTCCCGTAGAAATAGCTGTTAAGAACCTCGGCCCTTGCGGATTGGTATAGCCAAACATGATTCTGTTTTGGATCTATGGAACGGACATTTTCCACCCAGCACTCGTAGCAGTTGCCGATCTCCATGTTCGAGGTGGAAACTGTGTCGTTGGTATCATCTACGCTGAGGGATTCAACGCCAAGTCCTGTGCCGACATTGCTTCCCACGACGCCGGGAGACCAGGCTTGCGGATGCTGACCAGTTCTCCAGTTTGGCATATACACGCCAGGAGAAATTGTGACTTGGGTTCCACTTATCGCTGTAATCTCTTTGAACTCGTTTTGAAGACGCCAACCGGACGTACCACCACAGCTTGGGTCATTTGCATCTGGGCATTGTCGGCCCTCATCAATAGATTCTTGAATGTAAGTTCCTGTCGTATCCCCGACGAATACTCCTCCAGTATCTGTCGTATCGTCGAACTGATCGAGTATCAGAAATTGCCCGACGGCCCAACTCGACGTGGAATCAAAAGTCAAGACTGTCGAGCCTTGTGCATATCCAGCAGTCCAATTGTGCGGGGTAGCTCCGCCGAGAGTAGGATTGCCTGTCCACGCAGTCGAAGAACCGGCAACGCAAATAGCAGCCTCAAAAATTGTACAGTTAACTCCAGAAGTAAAGATAAGAAATGTTTTATCTGGCCCCGCGCCGCGCAAGGTGACGTTTTGTGCCCCTTTGAATCCGATTCCGGCGGATAGATGGTAGGTGCCCGCATTCAAGAACACGACTTGGCCGTTCGGACACGCGCTGATAGCGGAGGTTATCTGTGCCGCAGTGACCCCCGGGCTCAAAGTCGTACAAATCGTGGTGCGACTAGGGATTCCTCCCGGTATGCCCACACTTGACCAATGTACCGCCCGGCCGGACTCGATGATTCCTGACCATGCCTGCGCACGAGCAGAGGCCGGAATCAGCAAAAACAAAATGAGAGATAAGAGAATCAACCGCTCGCGTTTCATTTTATCTCCTTAACGCCCCGATGAATATAGAAACACGAATCGTTGCTCGAGTTTATGTATTTATATATATCTATGAGACCGTCGGTTTCAGGCAACATGGTCGGGAGCGACGCTGGCGCACCCCGCGTTGGCCAGCGGTGGAAAAGTTTCCTCGTTTTGGGAATATGCTTCATGTTTTTGCAAACCCACGCTGTTCACAGGCAGGCTCCTCCGCGTAAGTGACCACGCCGCATTATACCTCTTCCAATCAGATTAGTTTACGGCTTGGGGCGAATCCTACTGGCACAGGGAACAGATTACGAGCAGGGAACAAACCTATACTTGGGGTCAGGCAGCTCCTGGACTTTTCCCCATTCTTGAGAAAAATGGCTAGGCCTCAAAATTCAGCGAATGAGGTGAAAATCCTAGCGAAGGGAGAATTGAGGCTTGGGATCATCTTGACGGCAGTTCAGTCATTTATATCATGTTTCGATTAGTAATAACCCCATTGATCGAATGAGGGGACCTTCTCAGGAAGAAAGCCGTGACTGGAGTCCATGGACAAGGCATTATCTGATTATTTTCGCTGCCCGGAAGAGTTCGCTGATCTGGGCGTGAGGCAAGATTTGTCTGATAACGCAGGTTTTTTCCAGTTTGGTCCTGGGATTACGTGCTATGGCCAATGCGCTGGCGGCTCGCCATCGCGCGAGGCTGCATATAACCTGACGAACACATTGCATGGCGCCCGCGTTGAAAAAGGGCGGCTCGACTTGCCTTTCGATTTCACACAGGTCGTGAACAATCTCCGGTATGAGCGATACTCATCGGATTCCCGGCCATCGGTGGACCGGATCGCGAGCGGAAGTGCGGCAAGGCGGATCTACTATTTTTTGCGTCCGTTTCTCCCGGTGCCAGTGCGCAAGCATCTGCAGCGCGCCGGTCTCAGTGGATGGAAAAAGATCACATTCCCCCATTGGCCGGTAGACTTCACCGTGGAGTCCTTAATGGAACGCGTTTTAGCTCTTGTGTTGAAGAGCCAGGGAATGACGAGCGTTCCCTTCGTTTGGTTCTGGCCGAACGGAGCCGCCAGCTGTGCGATCATGACACACGATGTGGAGGGTTCAACGGGGCGAGATTTCTGTGGGAAGCTGATGGACTTAGACGATTCGTTCGCCATCAAATCCGCCTTTCAGATCATTCCGGGGATGGGGCACGTGCTGCGTAACGGGTTCCTCGGCAACTTCCGAGCTAGAGGTTTTGAAATCAATGTGCACGACCTAAACCATGATGGCGTTCTATTTCGCGAGAAGCAGGAATTCCTCCGACATGCGAACGCGATCAACGAATACGCAAGAGAGTTTCGTACGGAGGGGTTTCGTTCGGGTGCCATGTATCGCAATCAAGATTGGTTCGACGCCTTTGAATTTTCGTACGACATGTCAGTTCCGAACGTGGCGCATCTCGAGCCGCAGCGAGGAGGCTGCTGCACGGTTATGCCGTATTTCATTGGCAAAATCCTCGAGCTGCCTCTGACCACGATCCAGGACTACTCCCTTTTCCACATTCTTGGAGACTACTCGATCAATCTGTGGAAGCAGCAGATCGAGCTCATCATGAAAAGAAACGGTTTGGTCAGCTTCATAACCCATCCGGACTACCTCATTAAGAAGCGCGCGCAAAGCGTCTACCTGGATCTGCTGGCTCATCTGGCTCAATTGAGAGCCGAGAATAAGGTGTGGATCACTCTTCCCGCGGAAGTCAACCGCTGGTGGAGGAATCGCAGCCAGATGTCGCTCGTGCAGGACGGTGACCAGTGGCGCATCGAAGGGCCCGATAGTGAGAGAGCTCGTGTCGCGTACGCGAGTCTTCAGGGTGACCGCGTTACGTATTCGTTAGACCTTCAGCCCCAGTCTTCGCCGCAGTGAGGTTTAGGGGCGCCCCCGAGAGTCACCCGCACAAGTGTCGCCGATTCCTAGACTGTCTATATCTTACTCCGTCGTCTGCGGCTGTGGGGCAACTCACGCGTCCTCAAATAGGTGCGAGAGCTCGGCGCGGTCACTATCCAGCATATGGAAATTCGCAATCACGTAATTCAGTCTCAGCAGTCGGCGGTGTGCGACAATTTTTCGTCACGGCAAAAGACAACGCGAAGTTACGCATGCCCATATACAAAGTTGCCCCGCTGCGCGATCCCCGATGGGGGGACTTCTTACATGGTGAACCTTGCGCATCAGTCTTCCACACTACCGCGTGGCTGGAAGCCCTTCGACAGACTTACGGATATGAGCCCATTGTCTATACGACGTCTCCGCCAGGCAGCGAACTTCGCAACGGTGTTGTCTTCTGTCAGGTTAAAAGCTGGCTGACCGGCTCTCGGCTTGTCTCACTGCCGTTTTCAGATCACTGCGAATCCTTGGTTGATGATTCGCAAGAACTGCGAACTATTCTCGGCGCACTTGAGAAGGGAACTGAACATTCTCAGGCATGGGATTACATTGAAATGCGCCCGCTTCGCCACAGCCAGATCAAGACGAGCTTTCACCAATCTACCTACGACTACGTGCTTCATCGACTCGACCTTGCTCCAAGCCTGAACCAGCTTTTCGGAGGCCTACACAAAGACTGCACGCAAAGAAAAATCCAGCGCGCCGAGCGAGAGAAACTGCGTTGCGAAGACGGGCGCACGGAATCGCTCCTAGCGAACTTTTATCGGCTGCTCATCGTCACGCGCCGCCGCCGCGGTGTCCCGCCGCAGCCATTGCTGTGGTTTCGCAATCTGGTTGCGTGGCTCGGAGAGGCGCTGCAAATTCGCGTTGCTTTCCAGGGTTCGCGGCCAATCGCAGCCATCCTAACGCTTCGTCATAAAGATACTCTGCTCTACAAGTACGGCTGCTCCGATGCGCGATATCACAATCTGGGCGGGATGCAGCTACTTCTTTGGCGCTCCATCCAAGAGGCGAAGAGCGCCGGCTTACGCACATTCGACCTCGGACGCTCGGACTGCGACAATGCAGGTCTGATTCGTTTCAAAGACCGCTGGGGAGCGGTTCGTTCGAGGATAACCTATTCGAGGTATACCACTTCGGCTGAGTCGCGGCACAACTATAAGCCGCG
>Ga0307374_10003933_pt1 | contig 25085 bp, 25 predicted proteins | sample OX3MG_FD_202532 | JGI IMG/M metagenome (GOLD analysis project Ga0307374, IMG submission 202532) | Soil microbial communities from Risofladan, Vaasa, Finland - OX-3 | ecosystem: Environmental > Terrestrial > Soil > Coastal area > Acid sulfate soil | place: Finland: Risofladan, Vaasa | collected...
GCGCTGGCGATGGCGAGGCGCAGGCGCGAATTGGCGCCCGGGTCGGGGGCCCCGTGCCTGGCGGCGATGGTGATGTCGCGCGAGAGCTTGGAGAACAGCTTGGAGCGGATGCGGTCCTGCCGATCCTTGCGGAACTGGATGTTCTTGAACTTCGAGTGGCCGGCCATGGCGGCGGCTTCTAGCTCCGCGCGGCCGCTGACGGAAGCGGCGGCGCCTCGATGCGCTCGATGCGGCCGCCCTGGAGGCGGAACAAGGCGTCCTGCGGCCGGTCCAGCGCCCGGATCTGGTCGAGCGTCAGGCCCAGATAGAGACCGCGCAAGGTGCGGATCACGCCGGCATGGCTGACGGCGACGAAGCGCTTCCAAGGCGCGGCCTCCGCTTCGGCGAGCCAGGCGCCGGCGCGCGCGCCCAGCGCCTCGAAGCTCTCGCCCCCCGGCGCCCGCCCGAAGACGCTCTCCAGTCCGGCGAGCTCGGGCCAGGCCGCGTCCGCCTGGGCGCGCGTGAGCCCTTCGATCCGGCCATAGGAGACCTCGACCAGCCGCTCATCGACGACGGGCGCGCCAAGATCGAGCGCCCTCGTGATCGCCGCGGCGGTGCGGCGGGCGCGCCCCAGCGGGCTCGTCTGCACCTGCCATTCGCCCGGCTCGACCGCCGCGATGACGCGCAGCCGCTGGGCGATGGCCCGCGCCTGCGCGCGCCCAACCCCGGTCAACGGCGAATCCACGCGGCCCTGGTAGCGGCCCTCGCGGTTGAACCGGGTTTCGCCATGCCGGATGAGGTAGATCATGGCGCGTCGGGGCGGCGTCGTCCCCGGCCGGGCGCGGCGGCGCCGGCGGAACCGCCTCGAGGCGGGGCTGTTGAGCGCCAGAAAGGAAGCGACATGCCGATGCTGAACGATCCGGAGGACCCGCAGACCCTGCCCGAAGAGATCGTGCGCTGGCAACCCGGGCGCGGCCCGCTGGTGCAGGCCCACGTCGGGACCGTGGCGGCCGGCTCGGGCGCCGGGGCGGCCCTGGTCGGAGCGCTGGCGCTGGGGGCGATGGCGCTGGGCGCCCTGGCGATCGGGGCGCTGGCGATCGGCGCGCTGGGCGTCGGCCGGCTCGCGGTGCGCCGCGCCAGGCTCGGCCGCGTCGAAATCGACGAGCTGGTGGTGCGCCGCCTGACGGTGCTGGAGACGGATTAGACTGCGACCTTCGCGGTAACCTCCGGCGCCCACTGCGACAGGCGCCCGCCGAGCCTGATCGGCTCGACCCGGCGCGCCAGTCCCGTGGTCTCGTCGGTCTCCACATAGACGCCGCAGATCGTCGCCGGCCCCTCGGCCGGCCTGAAACGCCCCTGGGAGATGCGGGTGGTGAAGCGCCGCAGCGGCTCCTCCTTCTGGTTGCCGATGACGCTGTCGTAGTCGGCGCAGGCGCCGGCGTCGGTCTGGTAGGCGCAGCCGCCCGGCAGGATCTGGCAATCGGCGGTGGGCACGTGGCTGTGGGTGCCGACCACGAGGCTGGCGCGGCCGTCGCAGAAATGGCCCATGGCCATCTTCTCCGAGGTGGCCTCGGCGTGCATGTCGACGATGATCGCATCGGCCGCCGCGCCCAGGGGGCAGGCCTCCAGTTCATGGTCCACCGCCGCGAAGGGACAGTCGAGGGCGTCCATGTGGATGCGCCCCAGGACGTTGATCACCAGCACGTGGCGGCCGCGGTCGGTGGTGAAGAGCTGGGCGCCGCGTCCGGGCGCCTGCGAGAGCGGCGGATAGTTCACCGGGCGGATCAGGCGCGGCTCGCGCACGATGTAGGTCAGCGCCTCCTTCTGGTCCCAGGAATGGTTGCCCAGGGTCAGGCAGTCGGCGCCGGCGTCGTAGAGTTCGCGCGCGGTGTTCTCGGTGATCCCGAAGCCCGCGGCGGCGTTCTCGGCGTTGACCGCGACGAACTCCAGTCCGAGCCGCCGGCGCAGCGCCGGCAGATGCTCCTTGAGACCTTCGCGGCCCGAACGGCCGACGACGTCCCCGAAAAAGGCGAGGCGCACTGGCGCTTGTTTTCCTTACGTTGCGCCGATGATAACGCGCGGCGCGCCGATGCGCACGCACGCCTTGGGCGACACCGGCGGCTTTTTCGAGCGTGGCGGGCGAGGTGGCGGCGCCGCGAAGGACCGTGGAGGCGTTTTCAATCCCCTCGGACCTGGATAGCCAGGTGGGCGCCGTGTGCCCGAGCCCACGAGCCCGGCCAGGGACAGCTCCCTTCGAGGTGAATTAAGGTCCCCGGGATTGGATGCCTCCGACGCGAGCCGCAGCAAGACCCGCCGAGGCGCAAAGTAAGGCTCATGCCCGCGCCGCTCAAGGGCCGCGGTGGGCGGCCGCGGCGGGCCACTCTGGGCGCCCAGCTGGGCTATTCCGCCGCCAGGCCCTCGATCCGGGCGGCGGCGGTCTCCAGCGCGGCGACCGCGACGAGCTCGGCGCGGCCGACGTCGGCCCGGGCGAGGGCGAGTTCGGCGCGCAGCGCCTCGAGCTGGGCGCGCAATTCCGCCAGTTCGTCGGCCATGACGAGAGCGCCCATCAGGATGAGCCGGGTCTCGCCCAGAGGTCCGACGTCGCGGGCGACCTGGCGGATCTGGGCGTCGACGGTCCTGGCGAGCTCGGCCAGACGCCGTTCCTGGCCGTCCTCGCAACCGACCACGTAGGGCCGGCCGTTCACCTCGATGCTGACCTGGGCCACGGCCTTATCCCGCTTCCGGGGCCTGGCGGAGCGCGGCCGTGATTTCGGCGATGGCGCTCGCCAGGGCCGCCGACGCCGCCGCGCCGGCCTCCTCCAGCTCGCGCTCGCGCGCCCGGGACTGGTCGAGCTGGTGAGCCAGAGCGCCGCGATCGGCCTCGAAGGCCGCGCCCGCTCCGGCGCTGGCCTCGGCGATGCGCTGCGCCACGCGCTGCTCGAGCAGGGCCAGCGCCCGCTCCAGCCGGCGCGCCGCCAGCTCGAGCGCGCCGCCGCCCGCGTCAGCCGTCATGGTGGCCACCCATGCGCCACTCTATAGAACGCGTCGCGGCGATCCTTAAAGCGGCTTGCGGGCGCGCCACCGTGCGGCGTCAGACCAGCGCCGCCGGTTCGGCGCCAAGCTCCTTCAGGAAGGGCGCCGCATACTCGATGCGGCCGGTCATGGTCTTCGGATCGCCGGACGCCAGCCGGAACACCGCCTCGGCGATGTATTCGATCGGCTGCACCCGCTCGCGCGTCTGCTCGTTGACGAGGCCGTGCAGCAGGGTGCCGGGCGTCTCGACGAGGCCCGGCGAAACCACGTTGACCGCGATCCCGTCGTCGTGAACCTCCGAGGCGAGGCCCGTGGTGAAGCGCTCGAGCGCCGCCTTGCACATGCCATAGACCGTGCCGCCGCGGCCGCGCATCTGGAACGGCGCCTTGGGGTGAATGCCGGCGCCCGACGAGATGTTGACGATCCAGCCCTGATGGCGCTCGCGCATGGAGGGCAGCACCAGCTGGGCGAGATGGAACGGCGCATAGACCTGCACCTCCATCATCAGCTTGAAGCGCTTTTCCGGGAATTCGGCGACGGGCATGAAATAGGTGATCGCCGCATTGTTGACCAGGATGTCCACCGGGCCAAAGGTGGCCTGGGCGGTCTCGACCAGCCGTTCCCGGTCCGCGGCCTGAGCCAGATCGGCCTTGACGAAGGTGCACTCGCCGCCCGCCTTCTCGATGCGCGCGACGGTGTCGCGCAGCGTGCCGGAGAGCCGGCTCTCGCCCTCGTCGGCGGTGCGCGCCGAGGCCACCACCTTGGCCCCTTCCTGGGCGAGGCGCGCGGCGATGGCCGCGCCGATGCCGCGGCTGGCGCCTGTGACGATGGCGACCTTGCCGTTCAGTCTGCCGTCCTTATCGACCCGAGCCATGAGTTCCTCCTTATCGCCTTGAAGCAAAATGCGCGGAACTCATTGCGCCGGCGGCGCCGCGGCGCAAGCTCAGGATTGCGCCAGGGCCGCCTCCTCCTCCACCTCGCGCAGCCGGTCCTTGCCGAAGAAGAGCTGCCCAGCCACCAGGAAGCTCGGCGAGCCGAACGCGCCGTTGACCGCGGCGGCCTCGGTGTTGGCGGTGAGTTCGGCCTTGACCGCGGCGTCGGCCATCAAATCGATCAGCCGGCCGGCGGGCAGATCCGCAGTCTCCAGCACATCGCGGATCACCACGGGATCATCCATCTCGAGCCCCTGCGCCCACATCGCCCGATAGACCGCCTCGACGTAGGCGGTGAACACCCCCAGCCGCTGCGCCGCCACCGCGCCGCGCATGATCTGCAGCGTGTTCACCGGGAAGTGCGGATTGGCGGCAAAGTCGCCGATCCGGTGCTGCGCGATGAACCGCTGCGTCTGCCGGCGCTCGTAGGCGAGCTTGGCGGGCACGCCGGCGAAGGCGACCATCGGCGAAGCGTTGCCGGTGATCTTGAAGAGGCCACCCAGCAGGATCGGAGTGTAGACGAAGTGCGCCGCGCCGCGCCTCTCGATCTCGGGAATGATCCTGTGGGCGAGATAGGCGTTCGGACTGCCGAAGTCGAAGTAGAAGATCACGTCGGTCATGGCTCACCACCTTTCGCCGAAGGGACGGATTTCGAGTTCGTGCGTCCAGGCGTCGCGGCTCTGCGCGTGCAGCGCCCAATAAGCGTTCGCCACCGAGACCGGGTCCATCAGCTGGTCCGGCCCGATCGACGCAACCGCCGCTTCGCCGCCGCGCGCGCGGATGCGCTCGCGCACGAAGGCGGTGTCGACGCCGGCGTCGATGATCAGGTGGGCGACATGGAGACCCTTGGGCCCCAGTTCGCGGGCCATGGACTGGGCGACGGCCCGCAAGCCGAACTTGGCGCTGGCGAAGGCCGCATAGCCGACGCCGCCGCGCAAGGACGCCGTCGCGCCGGTGAAGAAGATCGAGCCCGCGCCGCGCGGCAGCATGCGCCTGGCCGCCTCGCGTCCGGTGAGAAAGCCGCCATAGCAGGCCATCTCCCAGACCTTGCGGAATACCCGCTCGGTCGTGTCCAGGATGGGGAAGTTGACGTTGGCGCCGGGATTGAAGATGCAGACCTCGATCGGCGCGGCGGCCTCGGCCTCGTCCAGGAAGCAGGTGATCTCGTCCTCCGAGCGCGCATCGAGGCCGCGCGCCTCGCAGCGGCCGCCGGCGGCTTCGATGCGGGCCTTCAGCGGGGCGAGCCTGTCGGCGCTGCGGCGCCCGGCGAACACCAGATAGCCTTCGGCGGCGAATCGCTCGGCGATGGCGGAGCCGATGAAGTCGCCGGCGCCGACGAGGGCGACACTGGCGTTGCGCGGCGTCATAGCTGGGCTCCCTGGCTCGGCGACAGTCAGTTTCCTTTAGCAATCCACGAGAGGCACGGCAATGTCGCGCGAACGGCTGAGGCGCATGATCGAGGCGGCGCGGCGGGTGGCGATCTTCACCGGCGCCGGCATCTCCACCGAATCCGGCATCCCCGACTTCCGCAGCCCCGGCGGCGTCTGGAGCCGGATGAGCCCGATCTACTTCCAGGAGTTCGTGACCAGCGAGGCCAGGCGCCGCGAAGCCTGGGAGCGCGCCTTCGCCGGCCGCGCCGGCTGGGTCGGCCGAGCGCCCAACGCCGGACACCACGCGGTGGCGCGCCTCGTGCAGGCCGGCAAGGCCGAGGCGGTGATCACCCAGAACGTCGACAACCTGCACCAGGACGCCGGCGTTGCGGCCGAGCGGGTGATCGAGCTGCACGGCAACGCCAGTTACGCGACCTGCCTGGAGTGCCAGCTGCGCCACGAACTGGCCGAGCTTAAGGCGCTCTACAGCGCCACCGGCGACCTGCCAGCGTGCCGCGCCTGCGGCGGCCTCGTCAAGACCGCCACCATCTCGTTCGGCCAGCCGATGCCACCCGGCCCGATGGCGCGCGCCGAAGCCGAGGCCCTGGCCTGCGACCTCTTCCTGGTGCTGGGCTCGTCCCTGGTGGTCTATCCGGCCGCGGGCTTTCCCGAGCTTGCCAAGAGCAGCGGCGCGCAGCTCGCCATCGTCAACCGCGAGCCCACCGACCAGGACGCGATCGCCGATCTGGTGCTCCACGACGAGATCGGCCCGGTGATGGCGTCCGTGGTCCCGGCAAACTGACGCAAGGCCCTACCCGGCGCGCGCCGCCTCGCGCCCCAAGACCGCCTCGACGCCGACATCAGGACGTAGAAGCGCGTGCGCGGCAGCGACTTCGGCAGACCCCGCATGAAGCCGGCGGTGAGCAGGTAATTGCCGCCGCTGTTGAAGCGCATGTCCATGATCACGAACCGAGGCGCTGCGGCGACGAGCGCCTTGGCCGTCGCGCGCGCGAACGTGCGGATATGCACGCCGCCGTCGTCGTCGTTCTGGTCGAACCGGACGTAATAGCCGCGCCCGCCGAGGAGAGGCGTTCGATAGAATGGCGCTGGACGGCCCCGGAACATCAGCATGTCCGATCGACCCGCCAGGGCGGCGATCCATCCGGCGCCGTTCGCGCCTCGGGGCGAAGGTTGTGACACGGCGTCGTCGCCGCGCCATCCTGGCGGGCCGCAATGGCGTTCAGGGTCAGCGACCGCCGCACGCCGCGGCGATCCTCGACCTCGAGGGTTTCGCTGGTGGCCGACGCGCCGTAGCCAGCCGAAGCCTCAGCGGGCTGCGGAACCGCTCCCGACCGGGCGCTTGCGCGCCGGCGCATAGGTGAAGGCGCCTTCGAAAATCCGCACCGCCGCCGCGCGCGCGCTGTCCTCGCCGATCGAGAGGGCGGTCGGATCGCCCAGCCGGGTCTTGGCCAGCCAGGCGATGGCTTCCATCGCTCCGCGCGCCAGCGCCTCGGCTTCGGCGCGGCCGGCCGCGCCGGCCAGGCCGCGCCTGGCGACCCAGGCGACCAGGCCGCGCATCAGCTTCTCGCGAACCTCCTGATCGAAGATCTCCGCCAGTTCAGGCGTCTCGTGGGCGCACCGGTCGAGCAGCCGCACGATCGGGGCGCGGCGGGAGATGGAGTCATAGAGCTGGCCGGCGATGGCGCGCGCCTCGGCGCGCACGTCGGCCGGCGCGGGGGCGGCGACCGCGTCCTCGAGCCTCGACCACAGCCGGTCGCTCCTGCCCGCCGCGCGAATGCGTTCGGCGGTCTCGCCCAGGCCGGAGACGCTCAGCGGCAGCGCCAGCCGATCCGGCAGCTCGCCCAGCGCCTCGAGCACCGCAAGATGGAACAGCGCATCCTTGCTCTGGACGTACCGGTAGATGGATCCCACCGAGACGCCCATGCGCTCGCTCACCTGGGCGATCTGCGTCAGCCGATAGCCGCCGGCGCAGAAGCAGGCCAGCGCCGTCCGGGCGACATCGCGCGTGCGATCGGCGCCGCGGCGGCCCCTGGCGGCGGTGCTTGGCTCGGTCATGAGCCGCTTCTTCTCGGCGATTTCGGAGTGCGCAGTCCCGAGCGGCGCCATCCGCCCGATCTCCACAAGTGAACCATCCATTCAGTTCTAGCCCGGGCGCCGGCGCGTGAGAAGGGCTCGCGCTAAGGCAGGACCAGTCCCCAGGCCCGCCGCGCCGTCTCGATGCGGGCCAGCTTGGCCTCGAACGGCGTCCAGTCGTCGCGTTCGGCGATGGCGGCCCAGATCGCCTCGATCTCGTCGTAGAGCAGCTCCTCAGGCTCGGGGCCCGCGAAGAACGGCGCCTGCAGGCGCTCGGGCCGATCGGCCTGGTAGCGGCGCAGGCGAGCGCGGAAGTCGGCGAAGGCTTCGCCGCCGTAGAGTCCGGCGCGCGGGCCGGCGAGGGCGCGCGGCTCCGAGACGAGGCCGCCGAACCAATCGAAGAAGAACGGCTCCCACCTGAGCTGCGGCCCGCCCTCGGCGAGGGCCCGGAACGCCGCGTTCACCAGCTCCACGTCCTCGTCGGCCGCGCTAGACTTCAGGGCGAGGCGGTTCAGCATCGCCGCGGCGAGCTCCTGCCGATACAGGGCCGAGAAGCCGTTCAGCGCCTGTGTCAGCGGCTCCGGGGCCGAAACCAGGGTGAGCGCTCCGGCGAGCTGGCGCAGGTTCCAGAACACCGCCTCCGGCTGACGGCCGAATGCGTAGAGCCCCGACTCGTCGAAATAGGCGGCGACGAAGTTGGGATCGTTGCGCGGCAGGAAGCGGTAGGGTCCGTAGTCGAAGCTCTCGCCGGTGATGTTCATGTTGTCGGTGTTGAGCACGCCGTGCACGAAGCCGGCGGCCATCCAGCGCCCGACCAGATGCGCCGCGCGCCCGAGCACGGCCTCGAACAGGGCGACGGTCCGGTTCTCGGCGCCTCCCAGTTGCGGGTAATAGATCTCGATCACATGGTCGAGCAGCGTCGCGATCAGGTCCGGCCGGTCGAAATAGGCGTGGCGCTGGAAACTGCCGAAGCGGACGTGGCTCAGCGACAGCCGCGTCAGCACCGCCGAGCGGGTGGGGCTCGGCTCATCGCTGCGCTGCAGCGCCTCGCCGGTCTCGATCAGCGAGAAGGAACGCGAGGTCGGCACGCCCAGCGCCTCCAGCATCGCCGTCGCCAGCACCTCGCGCACGCCGCCCTTCAGCGTCAGGCGCCCGTCGCCGAAACGCGAATAGGGGGTCTGCCCCGAGCCCTTGGTCCCCAGATCCAGCAGACGGCCGGCCGAGGCCGTCGCGTGCCCGGTCTCGCGGGCCTGGGCGAAGAGGAAGCCGCGGCCGTCGCCGAGGTCAGGGTTGTAAACCCTGAACTGGTGGCCGTGGTAGCGCATGGCCAGCGGTCGGGTCTGATTGGCCGGCAAGGGCTCGAAACCGGCGAAATGGGCGCGCCACTCGGCGTCGGTGAGATCCGCCAGGCCGATGCTGGCCGCGGCCCGGTCGTTGCGATAGCGAAGCTGAGCCCGCGGGAACGCCGCCGCCACCACCGGGTCGGCGAACTCGGCCCCGAGGCGCTCGAAGGCGGGATCGGGTCGATAGGAGGGCGAGAGCGGCATCGGCCCGCCACATGCGCCGCCGCCCGGCGTCCCGCAAGGCGGGCGGCTTCGTCCCCGCCGCGCGCCCGTGCTAACCACGATGTCGATGCGCCGAGTGACCCTGGACTATCTGAGGACCGAGACCGGCTCGGGCCTGATCCTGATCGGCGCGGCGGCCGCGGCGATCGCGCTGGCCAATTCGCCCTGGTCGCACGCCTACCAGGCCGCGCTGGCGACGCCGCTCGAGGTGCGGATTGGCGGGTTCGCCCAGAGTTCGAGCCTCGCCGGCTGGGCGAGATCGGGCCTGATGGCGGTGTTCTTCCTGGTGCTCGGCATGGAGCTGAAGTTCGAGCTGCTGCGTGGCGAGCTGGCGGGGCCGCGCCGCTTCGCCCTGCCGGCGTTCGCCGCCGTGGGCGGCATCGTCGGTCCGGCGCTGGTCTACATGGCCATCGATCCTGGGGGGAGCGCCTGGCCGGCGGCCTGCGCCACCGACGATGCGGTCGTGCTGGCCCTCCTCGGCGTCGCCGCGCCGGGCCTCGGGGCGCCGCTGCGCGTGCTGCTGATGAGCCTCGCCCTCGCCGACAACCTGGCGGCCGCGGTGATCGCCGCCCTCGTCGCCCCCGGCGCCGTGCACGCGCCGATGCTGGTGGGCGCCCTGACCGTGCTGGCGCTGTTGGCGCTGCTCTCGCGCTGGCGGCGCGCCCCGTTCCTCTTCTATGCGGCGGGGATCGTGCTCGTCTGGGGCTTCGCGCTGAAATCGGGGCTCGACCCGGCGCTGGCCGGCGCCGCCGCCGCGCTCACCGTGCCCGTCGGAGCGCGCCGCCCCGGCCAGGAGAGCACGCTGAAATACTTCATGGAGAGCCTGCACCCCTACGTCGCCTTCGTCATCCTGCCGCTCTTCGTCTTCAGCGCCGCCGGATTCACCCTGGCCGGATCGTGGCCGCGCGCCGGGATGGCGGCGCCGGTGCTCGGCCTCGTCCTGGCGCTCTGGCTCGGCAAGCCGCTCGGGGTGTTCGGCATGGCGGCGCTGGGCGTCGCCCTGCGCCTGGCGCGCCGTCCGAGCGGGGCGCACTGGGTCGAGATCGCCGGCGTGGCGCTGATGAGCGGGGCGGGCTTCACCATCAGCTTCTACGTGATCGGCGACGGCCCCGGCGCGGCGCCGCTTCGGCTGGCGGCGACCGCCGCATCCCTGCTCTCGGCGGCCAGCGGCGCGGCGCTGCTCGCCTGGACGCAGGAGCGGCGCCGGCTCAGCGAGGCGGAGCTGGCTCCGTCCGGCCCAGCGCCTCGCCGATCGCCGCGCCGGTTTGCCTGGCCGCCGCGATCACGGCCGGCGAGACGTCGCCCATGATGAAGAAGTCGTGCACCAGAGTCGGATAGCTGACGTGCCGCGCCGCCACGCCCGCGGCCCGGAGCTGGGCGGCGTAGTCGCGGCCCTCGTGCTCCAGCGGATCATGGCCGGCGGTGACGATCACGGCCGGCGGCGCGCCGGCCAGATCGGCCACTCTCGCCGGCGCCGCGCGCAGCGCCTGCGGGTGGCCGGCGAAGGCCAGCGCCGTCTCGAAGAACGCCATCGCCGCCTTGGAGAGCACCGGGCCGTCGCGCTCGCGCCGCGAGAGCGTCTCCTCGGCGGGCCAGGTGGCCGGATAGAGCAGCAGCTGCAGCCTCAGCCGCCGGCCCGCGTCGCCGCGCAGATCCAGGGCCACCGACGCGGCCAGATTGCCCCCGGCGCTGTCGCCGCCGACGCCGATCCGGTCCGGATCGAAGCCGATCTCGGCGGCATGATCGAACGCCCACCGCGTCGCCGCCAGCGCATCGTCGTGAGCGGCCGGAAACGGATGTTCCGGCGCCAGCCGGTAGTCGACGGCGAGCACGCGCTGGCCCGAATAAAGCGCCAGGCGCCGGCAGTGGGCGTCGTGGGTGTCCAGATCGCCGATCACGAAGCCGCCGCCGTGGAAATAGACGAGGCCGCCGCAGCGGCTCGCGGCGTCCGGCGGCGCATAGAGCCTGGCCGGGAGCGGACCGGCCGCGCCGCCGACCCGCAGATCGCGCGCCTGCACCTCGGCGGGCGAAGTCAGGGCGTTCTGGCCGGTGCGCTGGGCGCGGTAGCCGGCGCGGACCATCTCGGGCGGGACCTCGCTGAGCGGCGGCATCGGCTGGGCGTCGCGCGCCGCGGCCGCCAGCATCGCCTCGAAGTGCGCATCGAGCGCGCCGCTCATCAGCCGACCATTCTTTCGCGGCCTTCCCAGTAGGGTTTGCGAAGCTCGCGCCGCAGCACCTTGCCGGACGGATTGCGCGGCAGCGCTTCGACGAAGTCCACCGACTTCGGCAGCTTGTAGCCGCCGATCCGCTCGCGGCAGTGGGCGATGATGCCGGGCGGATCGGCCGCGGCGCCGGCCTTCAGCACCACGATCGCCTTCACCGCCTCGCCCCAGCGCTCGTCCGGCACGCCGATGACGGCGGCGTCGGCCACGGCGGGATGCGAGAAGAGGGCGTTCTCCACCTCGGCCGGATAGACGTTCTCCCCGCCCGAGACGATCATGTCCTTCACCCGGTCGTGCACGTAGAGATAGCCGTCCGCGTCGAAATAGCCCGCGTCGCCGGAGCGGAACCAGCCGTCGGCGTCGATGGCCTCGGCCGTCGCCTCCGGCCGGTTCCAGTAGCCCTTCATCACGCAGGGTCCACGGATCTGGATCTCGCCGACTTCGCGCACCGCGGCCGGATGGTCGTGCGCCCAGACGCGCACTTCGACCCCCGCCGAGGCGACGCCGCAGGCGCGCAGCCGCCCTTCCGCGTGCGCCTGGGGCGACAGGTTGGTGGCGACGCCGCTGGTCTCGGTCAGGCCATAGAGCTGGGTGAAGTCGGCGCGGAACACCGACTGGGCGCGGCGCAGCACCTCCTCGGATATCGGCGAGGCGCCGTAGTAGACCTGCTCCACCGAGGAGAAGTCGGCGCCGGCCGCCGACGGATGCTGCAGCACCATGTTGATCAGCGCCGGCACCAGAAACAGCTGGCGGATGCGGTGCTGCTCCAGATTGGCGATGATCGCACCAGCCTCGGCCTCGCGCATCACGATGGCCTTGGCGCCCTGTTGCAGCGCCAGCATGCCGATATTGGCGCCGGCCACGTGAAAGAGCGGCATGGCGACCAGCACCGCGTCGCCCGGTTCGTACCTGGCCCATTGCGCGGCCGCCGATGCGAAGGTGGCCGCATAGTTCGCCTCGGTGAGTTGCACCCCCTTGGGCAGGCCGGTGGTGCCCGAGGTGTAGAGCTGAATCACGTCGTCGTCCGCGGCGGCGGGGCGGCCGGGATCCTCGGCGGGATAGCTGCCGATCCAGCTCATGAAGTCCGTCCAGGATGCGTGGCCGGGTTCGAACTGGATGACGGTCTTCAGGTCGGGGCAGTCACCGAGGATGCGCTGCACGGCCGGCGCGAAATCGTCGCCGCAGACGAGCAGCCGCACGCCGGCGTCCTTCAGCACGAAGCCGATTTCGGGCGGCGCCAGGCGCCAGTTGACCGGATTGAGGCAGGCGCCGGCTTTCAGCGCCCCGAACCACAGCACGTAGAAGAGGTCGTCGCCCTTGGCGAGCACGCCGATCCGCTCGCCGGGCTTCACCCCGGCGGCGATCAGCGCCTGGGCGCACTGGGAGGAGCGCCGGTCGAGTTCGGCGTAGGTGGTCTCGCGTCCCTGGAACCACAGCGCGATGCCGTTCGGCCGCTCCCGGGCCTGCCGACGGACGACGTCGGCCACGCATGCGTCGATCATCGCGCCCTCGCGTGCCTGGCTCCCTCCCCTTTTCGACGAGGAGGGAGCGAGGCCGTGCCTATTCCGCCGCCTGCTTGGGCGTGTAGCCGAGCACCGCCTTCACCTCGAGATACTCCTCGAAGCCGAAGTCGCCCCACTCGCGCCCGTTGCCGCTCTTCTTGTAGCCGCCGAAGGGCGCCATCGGATCGCCTCCGGCGCCGTTGACGGAGACCTGGCCGGCCCTGAGCCGCGAGGCCACCTCGCGCAGCTTGCCCATGTCCGTGCCGTTGATATAGGCGGCGAGGCCGTATTCGGTGTCGTTGCCGACCGCGACGGCCTCCTCGACGTTCTGGTAACCGAGGATCGACACCACCGGCCCGAAGATTTCCTCCTTGGCGATCGACATGTCGCTCTTGACGTTGGCGAACACCGTCGGCTTCACATAGTAGCCCTTGTCGAGCCCCTCCGGCCGGCCGGCGCCGCCGGTGACCAGCGTCGCGCCCTCGTCGATGCCGGCCTTGATCAGGCGCTGGATCTTCTCCCACTGGGTCTTGTTGACCACCGGGCCGATCTGGAAGTTGCCGTTGGGATCGCCCACCGTGGTGGTCTCGGCGGCGTCCTTGGCGATGGCGATGACCTCGTCCATCTTCTGCTGCGGCACCAGCATGCGGGTCGGCGCATTGCAGGACTGGCCGGAGTTCTGCATCACGTGGCGCACGCCGCGCGTCACCGCCGACTTCATGTCCGCGTCCGGCATCATGATGTTGGGGCTCTTGCCGCCCAGCTCCTGGGCGACGCGCTTGACGCCGGGCGCGGCGGCCTTGGCCACCTCGATGCCGGCGCGGGTCGAGCCGGTGAAGGAGACCATGTCGATGCCCGGATGGCCGGCGATCGCCGCGCCGACCTCGGCGCCCGTGCCGTTGATCATGTTGAAGACCCCGGCCGGCACGCCGGCGGCGTCCATGATCTCGCTCCAGATGTAGGCCGAGAACGGCGCCTCCTCGGAGGGCTTCAGCACCATGGTGCAGCCGGCGGCGAGCGCCGGAACCACCTTGCAGGCGATCTGATTGATCGGCCAGTTCCACGGCGTGATCATGCCGCAGACGCCGATCGGCTCCTTGGCGATGCGCGTCGCGCCGCGATCCTCCTCGAACCGGTAGTTCTTCAGCACCTCGATGCCGGTGGAGATGTGCAGCATGCCGACCGGCGCCTGGGCCTGCTGGGCGAGGCTGGCCGGCGCGCCCATCTCCTCGGTGATGGCGTGGGCGATGTCGCCGAAGCGCTTCTGGTACTCGGCGAGGATGCGCTGCAGCAGCTCGACGCGCTCTTCGCGCGAGGTGCGCGAGAAGGTCTCGAAGGCCCGCCGCGCCGCCGCCACGGCGCGATCGACGTCGGCGCCGGCGCCGGCGGAGATGTGGCCGGCGACCGCCTCGGTGGCCGGATTGATGACGTCCATCTGCCTGGGCGTGACGGGGTCGACCCATTTGCCGTCGATGTAGAACTTCAGATATTCGCGCATGCGATCCTCCTTGGGCGCTCCCGCCCGGGCCCCGAAGTCGCCTGCAGGGCCCGGCGCGGCCATATTAGTGATCGCGCTCCCGAGGGAAAGGGGGACGCGAGGGAAAGCGCGCGGGGCGCGCCGGGAGAGCCCTCGCCTCAGCCCAGCTTCGCCTCGGCGGCTGCGAGGGCGGCGCGCAGGACGTCCGGATGGTTCTGCGCGGCGAGGGCGTCGGCGAGCGCGGTGAGGCACAGTCGCACGTGCCAGGGGCTCGCCGAGGCGCCCATCAGGCCGATCCGCCAGATCTTGCCGCGCAAGGGGCCGAGCCCGGCGCCGATCTCGAGGTCGTACCTGGCCAGCATGCGCGCGCGGACCTGGGCCTCGTCGATCCCGTCGGGCACGCAGACCGTGTTCAGCTGCGGCAGCCGATGCGACGGCGCCACCAGGAAGCGGAGCCCGGCCGCCTCGATCCCGGCGGCGAACGCCTCGTGCAGGCGCCGGTGCCGGGCGTGCGCCGCCTCCAGCCCTTCCTCGAACAGCGCGGCCAGCGCCTCGTGCAGCCCATAGAGGGCGTTGATCGGGGCGGTGTGATGATAGGTCCGGCCACCCTCCCCGCTCCAGTAGCCCATCAGCAGCCCGACATCGAGCAGCCAGCTCCGCGGCTTTTCCTTCCGGTCCGCGATCGCCTGGCGCGCCCTGGGGCTGACGGCGAGCGGCGCGAGCCCCGGCGGCGCCGAAAGGCATTTCTGGGTTCCGGAATAGATCACGTCGGCGCCCCAGCCCTGCGCATCGACCGGGATGCCGCCGAGCGAAGTCACGCAATCGACGAGGCTGAGGGCGCCGGCCGCGCTGGCGAGTTCGCACAAAGGCCCCGGATCGGTCATCGCGCCGGTCGAGGTCTCGGCGTGGACGAATGCGAGAAGCTTGACCGCCCGCCCGCGCAGCGCCGCCCGGACGCGCTCCGGGTCGACCGGCATTCCCCAGTCGTGATCGACGCGCAGCACCTCGGCGCCGGCCCGTCCGGCCATGTCGATCATGCGTTCGCCGAACTGGCCGTTGACGGCGACGACGGCGAGGTCCCCCGGCTCGAGCAGGTTCATCAGCCCCGCTTCCATGCCGGCGGTGCCGGGCGCAGGCAGAGGCACGCAGGCGTAGCCGGGCGCCTGCATGGCGCGGGCGAGCGCCGCCTGGATCTCCTCCATCAGCGCCTGGAAGGCCGGATCGAGGTGGCCGATCGTGGGGCGCGCCAGCGCCGCCAGCACCCGGGGCGAGACGTCGGACGGCCCCGGCCCCATCAGGATCCGCCGCGGCGGCTCGAAGCTATGCAACAGTAACCCTTCCCCTCACGTCCATATGATTCGCCCGTGTCCGCGCGAAGGCGCACACTCTCCCTGGATTTGAGGTCCAAGGTCCCCTTGCCGCCCGTCGCGGGTTCGCCCGCGGCGGGCGCTTCTTTGCCGGACGGAGGCGGCCCTGCGCCTAATCCAGCAGCCGCGCTTCTAGCGCCTCGGCGAGGGCGGCGTCGACCCCGATCGCCTCGCGCAGATAGGCGTCCACCGAGCCGTGCCCCGCCTCGATGGCGCCAAGCGCTTGCGCCAGGTACTCGGCCTCGACGCCGATGGCGGCCCGGATCGCCGCGTCGGTGGCGGTGCGGCCGGTGGCCTCCTGGATCATGCGGGCGACCGTGGGGGCGCGCGCGGCGATGCGCTCGGCATCGTTGGTGAGCAGGTAGTCGGCGAGGATGTCGTCCTCGTGCACCCCGACGAGATGATGGGTGAGCGCCGCGAGCACCCCGGTGCGGTCCTTGCCCGCCGCGCAATGGATCAGCACCGGGCCGTCCGCCCCGGCCAGCGCTCGGAAGTAGCGCGAGAAGAGGTCGATGTGGCGCGGAGCGTAGGGGGCGGCGCGATAGTAGTTCAGCAGATAGCCGCGGAAGGCGGCCGCGCTGAGGTCGCAGCTCCTGACGAAGGCCCACCAGGGGTCCTCGCCGGCGCTTTCGCCCTCGTCGTTGACGATCACCTGGCCGCTGAACCCCGCCGGGCGCCGCGCCGGGTCGCGCTCGCGCTCGCCCGGCCGGCGCAGGTCGACGACCACCGCGAGGCCGAGCCGGTCGATGGCGTCGAGGTCGGCGTCGGTGGCGCGTCCGTGCGAGGCCGAGCGATAGAGCCGCCCCGGCTTCAGCCTGCGCCCCGCCGCCGTCGCGTAATCGCCGAAGTCGCGGAAGTTCTCGACCGCCTCCAGGCGCAGATGTCTGGTCATGGCCGCCAGATAGCGGCCCTGGGCGACGATGGCGAGACCCCCTGGATCTGCTCGCCGTCTGCGGCAGGCTCAGCGGAACGGCGGCTCGTCGAAGCTCCTGAGCTTGCGCGAATGCAGGCGCGGCCCCTCCTCGCGGATCAGATCCATGGCGGCGATGCCGATGCGCAGGTGCTGGGAGATGGCGCGCTCGTAGAAGGCGTTGGCCTGGCCGGGCAGCTTGATCTCGCCGTGCAGCGGCTTGTCGGAGATGCACAGGAGCGCGCCGTAGGGCGTGCGGAAGCGATAGCCCTGGGCCGAGATGGTGGCGCACTCCATGTCGATGGCCACCGCGCGCGACTGATTGAAGCGCAGGGCGCTGCGGGAATACTGCAGTTCCCAGTTGCGATCGTCGGTGGTGACCACGGTGCCGGTGCGCAGCCGCGCCTTCAGGGCGTCGCCGCTCTCGCCGGTGACGATCTCGGCGGCCCGATTCAGCGCCACCTGCACCTCGGCGATCGGCGGGATCGGGATCTCCGGCGGCAGGATGTCGTCGAGCACGTGGTCGTCGCGCAGATAGGCGTGGGCGAGCACGTAGTCGCCGATGGTCTGGGTGGCGCGGAGCCCGCCGCAGTGGCCGATCATCAGCCAGGCTTCCGGACGCAGCACCGCCAGATGGTCGGTGATGGTCTTGGCGTTGGAAGGCCCGACGCCGATGTTGATCAGCGAGACGCCGCGGCGGCCCGGCGCGGTGAGATGGTAGGCCGGCATCTGGCGCCCGCGCCAGGGCGAAGCGGCGACGGCGGCTTCCGGATCGGCGGTGGTCCGATCGATCACCACGCCGCCGGCGCAGGAGAGGCTCAGATAGGGACTGGCGCCGCTGCGCAGCTCCGCGCACGCCCAGCTGACGAACTCGTCGACGTAGCGGTGGTAATTGGTGAACAGCACATAGGCCTGGACGTCCGCGGCCGGCGTGCCGGTGTAGTGGGCGAGCCTTGCCAGCGAGAAGTCCGTGCGCAGCGCGTCGAACAGCGCCAGCGGCCGCGGTTCGCCCGCGCCGCCGGCCCAGAAGCCGTCCGCCACCTCGTCGCCGATGAAGGCGAGTTCGGCCGCCGGGAACGAGCGGGCGATGTCGCGGGCGCTGACGTCCGCCAGATCCATCTCGGCGGCGTCGAGCACATAGGGGAACGGGATCTCCTGGCTGGAACGGCGGACCTGGGCCGTCACCTCGAAGTCGCCCAGGATCAGGGCGAGCTGTTCGGTGAGATAGTCGCGGAAGAGTTCGGGCCGGGTGATCGAGACGGCGTAGGTCCCGGGCTGGCTGAAGCGGGCGTAGGAGCGGGCGAGCCTGGGCGCAGGCGCGGTGGGGGCGTAGGTGAGCACCAGCTCCGGATAGGCGAAGGCGCCCGAGCGCCGCAGCGCCGGATCGGGCGCAGCGCCGGTGGCCAGGAACGCCTTCAGCGCGCCCTCCAGCCTGCCTACCGATCGGCGGTACTCGGCCTCCAGCGTGGCCACGAGGGCGGCCGCTTCGGTGCGCCCGGTCATGCGGCAGCGCCGCCCAGCGCCTCCAGGAAGAACTCCACCGCCAGGGCGTGGGCGCGGGCGGCGGCGGCGGCGTCATAGGCCATGAGGACAAAGCCGCCGGCGCCGCGATGGCTGGCCGGATCGGGCGCCTGGCGCGCCTCGCCCGGCATGTCGAAGCCGTGGTGGGCGCCGGCCATGACCTCGCAGCGCACCTTGGCGCGGTCCGACGGCGAGAGGCTGGCGACCAGCTTCGGGCCGGCCTGCGGGTCGTCGTCGTAGCCGTCGAGCGCGCCGGTGACGATCATCAGCGGCGCGTCCACGAGATCGCCGAACTCGAAGCCGGGGGCGCGATTGTAGAGGTGGCAGATCGGATAGAGCGCCATCAGGGCGGCGAAGGGCGTCCCGCCAGGGGCGCCGGCGTGGCGGGCGCGCGTCGCCGCCAGCATGGCGGCGACGGCGCCGAAGGAGAATCCCAGCACGCCGATCGCGCCTGGGTCCACTTCGCTGCGTGCGCCCAGCCAGGCGCGCGCGCCGTAGAGATCCGGCAACGTCTCGGCCACGGTGCGTGGCCGCCCCGAGGCGCCGCCGCCCAGGCCGCGCGCCGACCATTGGTCCAGCTCGAGCGTGACCAGGCCGGCCTGGTTCAGCGGCCGGGCATAGCCGTCCTCGCGTTCGGAAGGGCCCGCCGAGCCGTGCAGCAGGATCACCGCCCCCCGTGGCGCGCCGCCCTGCGGAACCCGCAGGCGCGCGGCGATGGTCAGCGGCGGCTGGTGCAGCGAGGCGAAGGCGACGTAGTGGAGGCTGGTCATCACCGCCCGGTCCGATCACGCCCGCTGCGGCTGATAGCGCGGATCGCCGGTGCGCCAGAGGATGAAGGCGAGGATGTCGGCGGTCTCGCGGTCGCGCTGCAGCAGGGTGGAGCCGATGCCATGGCCGGCGTCGGTCTGCACGCGCAGGATCACCGGGTTGGCCGAGGCCGTCGCCGCCTGAAGCCGCGCCGTCATCTTGGTGGGCTCCCAGGACGAGACGCGCGGATCGTTGAGCCCGGTGGTCAGCAGCACCGAAGGGTAGTTCACGCCGTCGCGCACGTGCTGATAGGCGTCCATCTCGTATAGGCCCTTGAAGCCGATCGGGTTGGTCACCGTGCCGAACTCCGGGATGTTGGGAGGGCCGTTGGGGGAGAACTCGCTGCGCAGCGGGTTGGAGACTCCGACCTCGTCGATCACCACGGCGGCCAGGCCCGGGTCCTCGGTCATGAAGCGCCCGACGGTGATCCCCCCGGCCGAACCGCCGATGATCGCCAGCCTGGGCCTCGAGGTGTAGCGCGCCCGGATCAGGTAGCGCGCCGCGTCGATCATGTCGCGCCAGGTGTTGGGCTTGGTCAGCTTCTGGCCGGCGAGGTGCCAGTCCTCGCCCAGCTCGCCGCCGCCGCGCACGTGGGCGACGGCGAACACGCCGCCCCGGTCCAGCAGCGGGAACCAGCGCGAGATGAACGCCGGATCCTCGGTGATCCCATAGGCGCCATAGGCCCACAGCAGCAGCGGCGCGCGCCCGTCGCGCCGCAGCCCCTTGCGATGGATGATCGACAGCGGCACGCGCACCCCGTCCCTCGCGGTGAAGAAGAGTTCCTCGGACGTGTAGGGCGCGACATCGATCGGCGGCTTGGGGGCGATGTCGGTCTCCACGACGCGGCCATCCGGCCCGACGTAGCAGAGCACCGAAGGCCGCACCCACCCCTGCAGCAGGAACCAGGCGCCGTCGTGGGCGGTGTCGGCGTAGAGCGCATCGATGGAGCCGGCGAACGGCAGGGCGATGGCGCTTATCGTCCCGTCGTGGGCCATGCGCCGAAGTCCGCCGAGGCCGGCGTTCAGATCCTGGACGTAGAGGCCGTCGCGGGCGGCGGCGATGCCGCGGATCACCGAAGCGCTCTCGGGCACGACGAGGCTGGCGCGCGCCACCTCGGGCGCGGCGGCGGTGGTCTTCAGGACTTTGTAGCGCGAGGCGCCCTGGTGGCTCAGCAGATAGATGCTCTCGCCGCGGACCGCGGCGGCGGTCACCATATCGGCGGGCGAACACACCTCGCGCCACCGTGGCGCGCCGGCCCGCGCGGCGGCGGCGGGCGAGGCGTAGACGGCGATCTCGTTCTGCACGCCCGAGATCACCAGCCCCAGGTCCACCGGCGAGCCGGGCGTGGCGACCACCACGGGAAAGTCGATGGCGGCGATCGTCGGGACCGGGCTCGTGCCCTTGCCCAGCACCTCGGCGTCGGTGGCGGGATCGGTTCCCAGGCGGTGGAACCAGCAGGCGCTGAACTTGTAGCGGTCCTCGCTGGTCGGCGTCACGCCGGGCTGCAGCCGGTTGTAGAAGAAGCCCGCGCCGTCGTCGGCCCAGCTCGGACTGGCGTCCTGGGTCCGATCGATGCGCTCGGGCAGCAGCGCGCCGCTGGCGGTGACCATGACGTGGGCGACCGAGTTCTCCGACCCTCCGGGAGAGATCCCGAACACCACGTGGGCGCCGTCGGGCGAACACGCCCACCAGTCGAGCGACGCATGCGAGCCGGCGGGCGCGTAGGTATCCGGGTCGACCAGCAGCCGGTCCTCGCCATGCAGGCCGTCGCGCACGAAGAGCTTGAAGGTGTTGGCGCCGACCGGCCGCACCTCGGTGAAGATCGCCTCGCCGCCGACCTGGACGGCGCTGACCGCGACCTCGGTCTCGGTATAGCGCTCCACGTCCGCCAGCAGGGCGGCGCGGCCGGGAATCTCGGCCAGCAGGCGCCGGGCGTAGTCGCCCTCGGCCTGGGCATAGGCCTTCCACTGCGGCCCCTCCGCCTCCATCCAGCGATAGGGATCGGTGATGCGGGTCCCCCACAGATCCTCGGTCACCGGCCGGACCGGGGCGACCGGCGGTCGCGTCGCAGGCGCATCGGCGGCGGCGCGTTTCGGCGCCGCGAGGGCCGCGGCCAGCGCCGCGGCGGAGGCGAGCAAGGCGCGCCGGTGCATGGCGTCGGTCATTCAGCGTCCCTCCAGGCGCACGCGCCGGGCGCAATCGCCGCTGGCGCGCGGCATCATCGGGGGGACGAGCCGCCCTGTCGAGCTTTAGCCTTCGTCCTTTAGCCTTCGTCGGCCTCGGCGGGGGCGGCGGTCGGACTGGCCTCGAAAGCGCGCGGCGCCCGGCGCCGGCGCGGGCGGCGCGCTTCGGCGGGCTCCTCGGTCTCGCTCCGCGGCTCGGCGACGCGCGACTGGAGGAAGGCCGGAGCCTGGCTGACGGCGCCATCCTCGCCGCGCAGCATGCCCGCGCGCGGCTGCTCCCGCGACGCCTCGTAGGCCGCCGCTGGCGCCGGCGTCAGCGGCGCGGCCGCCTGCGGCTCGACCACGCCCAGGGGATCGCGGTCCGGACGGGCGTCCCGCTCCGGACGACGGTCGTCCCGGAACCGCGCCTGGCGCTCGTCGCGGCCGAAGCGCTCGCGCCGGTCGTCACGGAAGCGATCGTCCTTCTGGCGGAAGTCGCCCTGATCGCGCTCCTCGCGCGCACGCGCCTCGCCCGGCTGGCGCTCTTCACGGGGGCCGCGATCGTCGCGCGGGCGGGCGTCGTTCTGCTGCCGATAGCCGCCCTGCTGGCGGTACTCCTCGCGCGGACGCCATTCGCCCTGCGGCCGATCATCCCGGGGCTCCCTGGCGTCCCTGGGATTGTCCCGCTGGCGATCGTCGCGCGCCCAGGGGCGATCCTCGCGGCGGCCGTCGGCGGCGTCGCCGTCGGCCTCGCCGGCCTCGGTCCCGTCTTCCCGAGGCTCCTCCTCGAAGTCGAGATCGTAGCCGGAGACGAACTGGTCGCGCCCGAGGATTTCGCCGACGGAACGCTGCGGCTGCATGGTGCGCAACAGGCGGAAATAGTGCTCGGCGTGCTGGAGGTAGTTCTCCGCCAGCACCCGGTCGCCGCCGGAGCCGGCGTCGCGGGCGAGCTGCTGATACCTCTCGAAGATGTGCTGGGCGGCGCCGCGCACCTTCACCCCGTCCGGCCCATTGGAGTCGAAGGCGCGGTTGGCGTTGTGCTGCGGCTTGCCCCCGCCGCCGCTGTTGCCGCCGCCACCGCCGCCGCGACCGCGGTTGCGCTGACGCTTCATCCCCTTGAAATCTCTCATCTTGGCCGACCTTTGTGGATCGCCGTCGCCGGCTGGGGGGAGAGCCCGTCCGGTCGCACTCGCGGCTTTCCGTCTGAGTTTCGGGCGATCCCGCCCGGTTGAGTGTCCGAAAACGCCTAAGGTTCCCTTATCCCCCCGCGAGGCTCGAGGCGCCCCGTCACGACGCCCCGTTCGCCGCGCCTGCCGGAGGCGACTGCGCGCCGGGCTTCATCCGAGCCTGGCGCCTCTGACTCCGGCATCCTTCAAGAGGAGATGCCAGTGATCTAGCGATTCAGCGGCGCATTTCCAAGGGCTTTCTTGGCGGCGCGCGCCGGGGCGGCTCGCCGGACGCCGGCGACGACCCGCTCGCGCCCGCCCAGATCGGGGTGCACGGCGACCTGGGCCGCTCCGGCCCGCCTCAGCAGCGCCGAGACCGCGGCGCCCTGGCCCGGGCCGATCTCGAGGGCGAAGACGGCGCCCGGCTTCAGCACCCGCAGGATCTCCGGCGCCAGCCGGCGATAGGCGCCGAGCCCGTCGGCGCCGCCGTCGAGGGCCAGGCGCGGTTCGTGATCGCGCACCTCGGGCGCCAGCCGGGCGATCTCGGCCGTCGCGACATAGGGCGGATTGGCGAGCACGAGATCGAAGCTCCCGCTCGCCAGCCCGGCCGTCCAGTCGCCTCTCACGAACGCCGCGCGGGCCGCGAGGCCGAGCGTGGCGGCGTTGTCGCGGGCCACCGCCAGCGCCGCCCCGGAGATGTCGACGCCCAGCCCCGTGGCCCCGGGGCGCTCGGCCAGGATGGCGAGCAGGATCGCTCCGGAGCCGACGCCGAGGTCGAGCATTGCGAAGGCCCGGTCCGGCGCAAACGCGGCCAGGGCGACCTCGACCAGGGTCTCGGTCTCCGGCCGCGGAGTGAGCACCTCGCGGCTCACCTTCAGCACGATGTTCCAGAAGCCGCGCCGCCCGAGGATCTGGCTCACCGGTTCGCGCGCCTCGCGCCGGGCGACGAAGGCTTCGAGCCGCCGGGCCGCCGCGGCCCCGAGCGCACGCTGCGGGTCGGCGAGGATGTCGGCCCGGCTCACCTGCGCGGCCGCTTCGAGCAGCAGGCGCGCGTCGATCGCCGGGCTGTCCGCGCCGGCCGCCTGCAACCGCTGGCGCGCCTGCCCCCAGGCCGAGACGAGGGTGGTCATGAACCGCGGCGCCGCGGCCCTGCGCGGGCGGCGCGACGGGCGGACGCCAGGACGGCGGCTAGGCCCGCACGCCCTTCAGCGGCGAGGAGCCGAAGGCGCCGGCCTTGACCGAGCCCTCCATGGCGTCGCCGTTGACGGTGACGTTGAACTCCAGATCGATCGGGAACGGCTGGGTCAGCTTCGCGCCCCAGGTGAGGGTGTCGCCGTCGACCTTGCCGGAGATGTCCTGCGTTCCCTGGGCGCCGGCCATCTTGCCGGAGAAGGTGGCGCCGCTGGTGGCGATGGTGAGCGTGCCTTCCTGCACCCCCATCGGCGAGTTGATCGTGGTCTTCCAGGCGCCGTCTGCAGACATGGTCTCTAGCTCCAATGGTGGAGCGCGGAGCTAATCAGGCCAGGGTGAACTATGCAAGAGTGACGCACGCGTCACCGATGCACGACAGCGATCGGGACCTCGGCTTGCGAGCGCCTACTGCGCCGCCTGCAAGGCGCCGGCGTTGGCCGCCTCGATCTCCCGCGCCCGGGCCTCCACCAGTTCGACGATGTGGTCGACCATGCGCTCGTTGTCCATCTTGTGGTCGGCCTTGCCGGCCATGTAGACCATGCCCGCGCCCTTGCCGCCGCCGGTGAAGCCGAGATCGGTGAGCAGCGCCTCGCCGGGGCCGTTGACGACGCAGCCGATGATCGAAAGGCTCATCGGCGTGGCGACATGGGCCAGCCGCTCCTCGAGCTTGCCCACCGTATCGATGACGTTGAAGCCCTGCCGGGCGCACGACGGACAGGCGATGATGTTGACGCCGCGGTGGCGCAGGCCGAGCGACTTCAGCATGTCGAACCCGGCCTTGATCTCCTCGACCGGATCGGCGGCCAGGGAAACGCGGATGGTGTCGCCGATCCCGGCCCAGAGCAGCGCGCCCATGCCGATGGCCGACTTGATCGTGCCGGTGCGCAGCGCCCCGGCCTCGGTGATGCCCACGTGCAGCGGACAGTCGACGGCGTCGGCGAGCAGCTGATAGGCGGCGACGGCCAGGAAGACGTCGGAGGCCTTCACGCTGATCTTGAATTCATGGAAATCGTTGTCCTGGAGGATGCGGGCGTGGTCGAGGGCGCTCTCGACCATGGCCTCCGGACAGGGCTCGCCGTACTTTTCCAGCAGGTGCGGCTCGAGCGAGCCGGCGTTGACGCCGATGCGCATCGAGCAGCCGTGGTCGCGCGCGGCGGCGATCACCTCGCGCACCCGCGCCGCCGAGCCGATGTTGCCCGGATTGATGCGCAGGCACGCCGCCCCCGCCTCGGCGGCCTCGATGGCGCGCTTGTAGTGAAAGTGGATGTCGGCGACGAGCGGCACCCGCGCCGCCGCGGCGATCTGCCTGAACGCCGCGGTGGAGGCCTGGTCCGGGCATGAGACCCGGACGATGTCGGCGCCCGCGTCCTCCAGCTGACGGATCTGGTCGATGGTGGCGCCGGCGTCCGCGGTCAGGGTATTGGTCATCGACTGGACCGAGATCGGGGCGTCGCCCCCTACGGCCACCGAGCCGACGTAGATCTGGCGCGACTTGCGCCGATCGATCGCCCGCCATGGGCGCACGCGCGTGTGGTTCTCAACGGTCATGACCGTCGGAACATAGGAGCTAACGGCGCGCCTAGCCAGCCTGGCCCGGCGGCGGCCGGGCCGAAATCTGCTGGCCCGGAACCGGTTGGCCGGGAATCGGTTGGCCCGGACTCGCCTGACCCGGAACCGGTTGGCCGGGAATCGCCTGGCCCGGAAGCTTCAGCGCCGTCTGCGGCGCCGCGAGGACGCCCTTGGAGAGGCCTCCCTCGAAGAGCTCGGCGTCGGCCGGATCGGAGACC
>Ga0307374_10003935_pt1 | contig 25077 bp, 21 predicted proteins | sample OX3MG_FD_202532 | JGI IMG/M metagenome (GOLD analysis project Ga0307374, IMG submission 202532) | Soil microbial communities from Risofladan, Vaasa, Finland - OX-3 | ecosystem: Environmental > Terrestrial > Soil > Coastal area > Acid sulfate soil | place: Finland: Risofladan, Vaasa | collected...
CGGGAACTCGTCGAAACGATTGGCCGCGAGGTTGTGCTGGCCATGATCGTGGAAATTCCCCGCGTGTTACCGCGATTTTTCGGCAAGACGCAGGGCAGCAAGCTCACGAAAGACGAGAAGGAATCGATCGAAGCGTTTTTTGGCGAGTGGATGGCTGCGCTCGGTCGCGCGTGGAATTGGAAGGCGGAGGACAAGCGCCGGTTCAGCCACGACCTGGAGTTGTATTCGAACGCGGGCGCGCCCCGGATCGCGGGGAAAAAAGCGCGCAAGCAGGAAAAAACGCCGCAGGAAGAGCCGCCCTTTATCGGGCGCGTTGCGCTGCTGCTGGATCCTTCCATGCTGGATCAGGCGCGGCAGGCAGCGCGCAAATATCACGATGAAGTGAAGCGCCTTGCGCCCAAAATTCTGCGGCAGACGCTGCAGCCCGGCAGAAAATAAATCATAAACCCTTGCATGCCCCCCCTGAAGGCGAAAGCCTGCGGAAAAAGTGGAAATATTTGTGGGTCGTGCCTTCAGGCACGATATAACACCTGTGTTTTTTTTAGGAGTTTTAACCCCTGAAGGCGTACAAATCGATTTTTCCGCAATCTGGGAAGCCTGCTCCACGAAGACCATGCGCTAGGAAGCGCGCTCGACGAGCGCGGCCGTGCCGCACGCCAGCACTTCGACGGCGCGCTGCATCATCAATTCGAACGTTTCCTTGCGCGTTTTTCCGCACAGATCGGAGAGCAACGTAATGTTTTCTCCGGCGATGGTTTGCGATCCCGCTCCGATCGATCCGGGCAGGCTGCGCGAGAAAACGTGCATGGATGTCTCTGCTTGTGTACGAATTCGCGCCGCTTTGATTTTATGTGTGACATCTGCTTGGCGCGCCACGAAATTTATCTGGTATGCTCCGGCGTGTAGTTCACTGGAACGTGCCGGATCATGCTTACACTGTTTTACGTCCTCGTGATCGAGCAAATTCTGCAAGGCCTGCATAATTTTTGGGACGGGCTGCGCTGGCTTCGTCTGGCGCAGAGGCGCGCCGGAAGACATTCTGGATTCTACACGCCGGGCGTCGCGTTGTTTTGCCCGGTGAAGGGCATCGAGTCCGGGATCGAACAGAACCTCTCCTCCCTCGTCAATTTTGACTATGCCAATTATGAGATATTTTTCACGATGGCTAGCGCCGAGGACCCTGCGCGCAAGATCATCGACCGCCTCGCAGCTTCCAGCAATCGCCCCATTCACACCGTCATCGCCGGGCGTCCCGCGGATTGCGGCGAAAAGGTGAATAACCTTCGCGCCGCCGTGCTGCAGGCCGGCGAAGGATTCGATGTCTTCGTCTTCACCGATTCCGACGGGCGGCCCGGAAAGAATTGGCTGGCGCATCTGGTGGCGCCGCTGGCCGACGCCAATCTGGGCGCGGTTACGACGTTTCGCTGGTTTTTCAGGCCGGGCCGCGGCTTCTGGAGCGCGCTGGCCTCCGCCTGGAATGCGCCGGTCGCCACGTATCTCGGCGAGCATGACAATAATTTCTGCTGGGGAGGCGGCACGGCGATTCGCCGGGAGCGTTTCGAACAGTGCAACGTGCTGGAATACTGGAACGGCTCGGTGAGCGACGATTTGTCGCTCACCCATGCTTTGCGCCATGCCGGGCTCCCGATCCTGTTTGCTCCGGAGTGCCTGGTGCCCTCGATTTTCGATTGCGACGCCGCGGCGCTTTTCCAATTCACCAATCGCCAGATCATTATTGCCCGCGTGTATGAGAAGAGGCTCTGGTCGCTCGGCGGTTTGGCGCACGCGCTGTATTGCGCCGCCGTGTTGCTCGGCGTGGGGTTGTATTTCGACAATCTGTTTACTGGGATTCCCGCCATGCAGTTGTTGCTGCTGGCTGTTGTGCCGCCAGTGCTGTCGATGGGGCGCGGCGTGCTCCGCCTCACGGCCGTTATGGAGCTTCTGCCGGAATGGAAGTCGAAGTTGCTGGCCGACGGATGGATTTGGACGTTTCTGGCGGCGCTGGCGCCGTTTTTGGCGCTGTGGAATACCCTGGTGGCATTGTTTACGCGAAAAATCCGGTGGCGCGGGGTTCGCTACCAGCTCGAATCGCCGGGGCAAACGCGTATCCTCACCAGCTAGGACAGGCTTCCGCCTGTCTTCCTTTGAATTTCCGCTTTAAATTTCCTCGCGAAATGCATAAATCGGGAATGGAGAGGCTGAATCCTGCCTTCTCTTGATTTCCGCCCGCGCTTCAATCATCAAAGCCGGACAGGCTGAAGCCTGTCCTACCTTACTTCCCGGACAAGAATGGAAAATGCGCCGATGCGGCCATGAAGAACAGCATGGGAAAGGTGAGCCAGAAATTAATATGCATGGTGAGGGTGGCCATGCGGGTAAGTTTTTCCGCTTCCGGAGGCATGGGTGTTCCTTGTTCCGCGAACGCCCGCGTCCAGGCGATCAGCCTTTTCTGGCAGCGCCAGGCGATGCCCCAGACGTTCAAAAACAATACGGTACCCAGTCCCCCGCCGATTGCGATGCACAAAGTCCGGTTACTCGTTCCCGGCTGTGCCAGTAGCGAAACGACCAGCCAGGACGTCGCGGTCATGATAAACAGCACCAGCGCTCCGGTCACGAATTTGTTCCCCAGCGCGCCGCCAGCCTGGATGAGCGCCATTTCAATGGCGAAAGCGGCCAGCCAGCAGCCAAACCAGATGGCGATCCACCCGCCCCAAGCGTAAGGTCTCCCGGCATTCACGGCATCGGTCTTCGCCAGGATCATGAAATAGCGAAACCCGGCCAGCCAGGTCACCACAGCGCTCCATCGCAGCCACCACAAGCCGCGAGAGGCCAATTCCGGGAAAATTTTTGCGCGCGTACCCGGATCGAGCCTCTTCAATGCCGGCGCCACTGCCAGAACGAAGAAACACAGGAAGCCGACCCATAAAATACCCGCCACAATGTGGACCCAGCGCAAGGCAATCTGTTCGACGCTGCCGCGGCCTCCGCTGAACGATACTTCCAGCCTCCAAAGCGCCTGCCAGACCCACCAGGCCATTAACCCGCATGAAATGAGCATCGAACTCCTCCATCCATCACCCAGATCGGTGGGACGGATTGTTGCACTCTATGCCAGCCGGAGTGAAGCATGAAGTTTTCCCCGCTCACGCGATGAAATTTTTTCTGGTGCGCGGAAATCTCTACCGGATGGAGAGGATGAGATTGCACCGGTGAACCGATCAAATCCTTGCAAATGTGGCTATATTGACGTGCAGCAGCAATGGTTATCGGCTTGCATGGTCTTTGTGTCTCTTTGAATATTAGGATGACGGCAGGATGCAGTGGCGAGTCGTAATTTGCCTGAGCTGAAAGCGACACTGGGAACTTAACCCGACTCCAGAGGGAATAGCGTCCTGCTCCGCTGTCGTTCATTCACTGATTCTAAGGTTGCTTAGTGAAGAGGCTGCCGTGCCGAGAAGCATCATCATAAAGATGAAAATAAAAATCAGCAGGCAAAAATTGGTCTATCCCCCCTGTCTGGACCGAAAATTGTGAGGTTACCCTGATACGCAGACGAAAGCAGTCCATTGCAACACAGCCCCGCCAAACCCCAATCCTTCCCGAAACCTATGTCTTGTGTGAACGTGCCTCAGGCGCGGTACGATTCCGCGTGGAGGCGAATTCCGACGGCAGCTTGCCCGTCGAAAAAGTTGCCGGTTTGCTCGCTGTGCACTGCCTGGTGCGGGGCCAGGCGCCCGAAGACTTTGAATTGATGGTCAGCACAAGGGAAGCCCTTCTGCCACTTGTTGCCGAGCGCGCCCAACAGCTTCTGGCCGCCGGACGCGCCATGGGCGTGGGTGTGAAGGTCAGCCGTCGCGAGCAGGAAGTGCTGGACGGAGTTCTGCAGAGCCTGGCCAACAAGGAAATCGCCGCGAAACTCAATGTCTCCGAACGCACGGTGAAATTTCACGTATCTTCCCTGCTGGCAAAGTTCGGCGTGACCGATCGTGTGGCGCTAAGCCGTGAGGCTTCACTGGGCCGCATGCCCATAAACCCCACATTTGGGTCCCGGCCGTCGCAAGAACTGTTTGGAATTCAGGTTCGGACTCCGGAAGCTGTGGCTCTGTCCGCCAAGGATTCCGCCGCTCGCCAGCCATCCAGCGAAGTCTCCAGCAACCGCAATCGCATGTTCGCGATGTTCGGGCGCGAGCGTTACGCGACCTGAGCCGTATTCGACTACAGGAATAAAGAAAACGGCCCGTCCGGATCAATTTCCGGACGGGCCGTTTCATTTCTGGCGCAAGGAAGCTCATTTCACGCCCGGCCTGGGAAAAACGCCGTGCGCGCGCCGGTCCTTAATTTACTTTGCTGCGGCGTAATTGTTGGCGACTGCTTCCCAGTTGACGACGTTCCACCAGGCTGTAATGTAATCCGCCCGGCGGTTCTGATATTTCAGATAGTACGCGTGTTCCCAGACGTCCAGGCCCATCACGGCCTTTCCACCGGCCATCAGGGGATTGTCCTGGTTGGGGGTGGATTCGATCGCCAGCTTGCCGTCCTTGACGACGACCCAGGCCCAGCCCGAGCCAAATCGGCCCGCGCCGGCTGCGGCGAACTTTGTTTTGAAATCGGCAAAGGATCCGAACGAGGACTTGATTGCATCGGCCAGCGCGCCTGTGGGTTCGCCGCCTCCGCCCTTCTTCATCAGCTTCCAGAACATGGAGTGATTCCAGTGGCCGCCGCCATTGTTTCGTACGGCCGTGCGAATATTTTCGGGAACGCGATCCAGACTCGAAAGGAGCTGGTCGATGGTCAGGGCCTGAAGTTCGGCGTGCCCTTCAAGCGCTTTGTTCAGGTTGGTTACATAGCCGTTGTGGTGTTTTCCGTGGTGAATTTCCATGGTCATCTTATCGATATAGGGCTCCAGTGCGTCGGACGCATACGGGAGCGCGGGAAGAACGTGGGCCAAGGGACCCTCCTTTTGTGATGTTGCAGCCTGCTGTGACATGGGTACCTCCCTATAGTTAGGTTAGACTTGGATGATAACGCAGCGTCACCAGGCAGGCACATTTTATCTCTGACAATCGGGCGGCACAACCCGTCCGTCCGGAGCCTGTGCCGGAGTCGGTGCCTGAGGCGGGGGAAGTTCGCCCGGAAACCCGAGCCGGTCGAGCGCCCATCGCGCATGTTCGGCAAGGAGGGCATCGCCTCCGGCGGCCAGCTCGGCGAGGCGCGCGCAGATTTCATCGTAGCGCGGTTCTCCCCGGCGCAGCGCGGAATTTCCGATCGCGATGCAGGCATTGCGCACCAGGCCGCGCCACTTCGTGCGCTTTACGGGGCTCCTGCGAAACATCGCGCGAAATTCCTCCTCGGTGAGCGACACCAGCCATTCCAGGTCGGGAGAAAACAGCGAGTGCCCTTCGCGCTGCCGCGGCTGGAAATTTGTCATCGCGGTTTCCGGCCCGCGGCGGTTCCACGGGCAGACGTCCTGGCAGATGTCGCACCCGAAGACGTGCCGCCCGATGGGCTTGCGAAATTCTTCCGGGATCGAGCCGCGCAATTCGATGGTGAGATAGGAAATGCAGCGCCGCGCGTCGAGGACGTAGGGCTCCACAATCGCTCCGGTCGGGCACGCGTCGATGCACAGGCTGCAGTTGCCGCACAGGTCCGGCGCGGGAAGTTCCGCCGGGTCCAGGGAAGTGGCCAGATCGAGCGTCGTCACGATCGCGCCGAGAAACAGCCACGAGCCCAGTTCTTCGTGGATCAGGCACGTATTTTTGGCGAGCCACCCGAGGCCCGCGTATTTGGCCGCTACGCGCTCGATGATGGGGCCGGTATCCACGTAGGCGCGCGCCTCGAAGGGTTCGGGAAATTCCTGGCGCATCTGGCGGATCAGCCCTTCGAGCTTTTTGCCGAGCACTTCGTGATAATCGTCGCCCCAGGCGTATCGGGAGATCCAGCCTTGCGGACCTGCCTGAGAATGAGTTTGATTTTCATTCGGACCTTCCGTGGAGGAAGCAAACGCCGTGTTGTAATTCAGCGCGCACACAATCACGCTGCGGGCGGACTGCATCGCCAGCGCGGGCGAACGCCGCCGCGGGTCGTGCAGGTAGCGCATCTGGCCCGCGTGGCCGCGTTCCAGCCATTCGCCCAGATGCGCGAGTTCGGGAAAATCTTCAGCCGGCGCGACGCCGCAAAGATCGAATCCCAGCGCCCGGGAAATCTCCACCGTCCGTGCCGTGCGGCTGGCGATTGTCATGATGTGATTCTGACGCAGGCGCGCATCGAAAGCGAGCCTGGAGAGTTGTCTTGGCGATTCCCTAGCGCATCCACGTGAGCCAGAACCACCCGAACCCGAGCGTCAGCACGGTAATGGGCACGCCGACACGCAAGTATTGCCTGAACGTGATCTCCGCATCCGGCCGGGCGCGTTCGACGACGATGATATTCGCCACGGAACCGGTGATCGTCAGATTGCCTGCGAGCGTACTGGCCATCGCCAGCACCAGCCAGCCCTGCTGAGGATCCGGAAACTGCGGCACCAGTGATTTCATCAACATCACGGCGGGCACATTGCTCACCAGATTGCTCAGCGCCGCCGTAACGAGGGTGAACTGGGAAGAGTTCTGCAAATTCCATTGTTGACCGGTTCGCAGGAGCCACGCGGTCAATCCAACATTTTCGGCGCCGCCGACAATGAGAAAAAGGCCAACGAAGAACACCAGCAGCCCCCAATCCACTTCGTCGTACACGAGGCGAGGGTCATGCCTGCGCGTCATCAACATCACAGCCGCGCCAACGGCCGCTACCTCAGCTGGAGGAAGGCCGGCGAGGAATCCAGCCAGCACCAGCGCAATCACTATGCCGGGCTTGATGAGCGAGCGGCGCGTTGTCGGCAACGTTTCGGTGAAAGCGGCAGGATTCGCGGCAGGCGCTTCACCCCGCGTACAGAGTAGCCACAAGACAAGCCAGTCGAGGAAAAGTCCGACCACCGCAATGGGTCCTAAACGTGACAGGAAAGCGCGGTAATGGATTCCAGAAAGCGATCCGATCAAAATATTTTGCGGGTTTCCAGTGATCGTGGCGACGCTCCCGATATTGGCCGCGGTCGCGACAGCCAACAGGTAAGGCGCGGGTTTCAGCCCCATGCGCCGCGCCAGCTTCAACGTGAACGGGACCATCATCAAACAGATGATGTCATTTACGAAAAATGCCGAGAGCACCCCACTCAGAAAAATCGTTGCAGGCAGTAAATGCCGCTGCCGGATTCGGGCAACCATCCATTCCGTTACCCTGTCGAAAAAACCATCCAAATGAAGATAGGCGACAAGCAACATCATCGAAAAAAGCAGCACAATCGTGCCGAAATCAATGAAGCGGAGCGCGTCCGATGGCCGCACCGCCCGAAACGCTACCATCAATACCGCGCCGATGATGGCCGCGCCCGGGCGGTCAATTTTCATTCCGGGAAATTTTCCGAGAGCGAAGGCCAGGTAGCTTCCCAGGAAAATGACGTAAGCGGCCAGGCGTGTAACTTCGCTCAGGGTGGCGGGTGAGAGTGGCAAGCGGCGATCATAGCGCGCGGGATGCCGGCCAGCAACGGTGACCGGTCGGGAACACCTGCATCGCTTTTCTATGCGTACCGCTGGCTCCGTTTGCGTGCGGCTGATACAATGTTTGCCCGTGAGCGATTGGCGACAAATTCAGGCGCGGATCCGCAAGGCGCGAACCAGCGCGGATCCCCCCGGGCAACTCTCTGCGTTATACGAACGCACACGTGACGCTATGGTTTCCTACGAGCTCGCGCAGATTTATGAGAAAGCCGGAACGCTTCCCGAGGCGATTCGCTGGTACACCGTGGCTTTCGAGCGATTTCGCCGCGCGCAATGGAAACAGAAGGCCGAAGAGGCCCTGACCCGTCTGGGAGCGCCAATTCCCGCACCCTCCGCCGCAACTTCCGCAGGCGAAACGACCGCGGAACCGGCTGTTCGAATGGAGCCTATCATCGCAGAATTTTCTGAAGAGCAAGTTTCCGAAGCAGGTGAGGAAATGGACGGAGGCCAGCAGGAATCCGTCTTCGAACAACCGCCGGCCGAAGCGGGTACCGTAGCCGAAGCACCGGTAGCGGATGCCGCGCCGGGCCGCCGCCGCAAGCGCCGAGGGCGCCGAGGCGGGCGAGGCCGCAACAAGGGTGCGAAGGGCGCTCCCGCGAGCGTTCCCGCGGGTGTTTCCGCGGCAAGGCCTGCTCCAGAGCCGGTCGCGCTGCCCGTTCCGCCATCCATATTTGACCGTGCCGCGGAGCCTCGCGCCCGCACACAACAGGCCGAAGAAATTTTGCGGCCGCGCGCTCAGGAACCGGAAACGATCCGCGGTATCGACACGGCCGCCGGTTCGTCGTTTCAGGTGCGCGCCCGTTCGGGCGATCCGGCGCTTTCTTCGCGCATGGTGCAGCTGGAATCGCAGCTTCGCCGCATGCTGGCATGTTCGGTGCACCCTGTCGATCTGCCCGAGGAAGCTCCCGCCGGCCCTGGCGTTTTCCTGATCACCGATACCGACCAGACCACCTACTACTATGTGGAATCCTGCCAGACGCTGCGCGTCGGGATCGGGAATCTGCTGCGCAGCGGGCGGAGCAGCCGCGAAGGCTCAAACCTGAAGGAAAAACTCGCCGATCATCTGGGCATCAACGAGGCGCGCGTGGGGAAATACCTGAAGGACCACTGCGTGGTACGTTGGCTGCAGTTGGATGAAGGCGCGCCGCTGCTGGCGCACTTTGCCGTGGCGGTTCTTCGTCCCATCGCGAACGAATAGTTCGGGATCAACCCGCCTTCCACATAATTCTCAGACGAACTTTCTGTTGAGGAGTTTTTCCGCGTTGCGGTGGCAGATTTTTTCCAGCTGCGACGTTTCCAGGTCGAGCGCCGCGACGCCGTCGCGCGTCGTCGCAACCGGCCCGAACGGCGCGTCGGATGCGAACACGGCGTTGTCGGCGCCGAAAAAATCCACGCCGCAGGCAAGCCCGCGCGAAGCCCCGAAAAGCGCCGTATCCGCATAGAACATGTGGAAATAATCGATCAGCGGGCGTTTCAATGACGGCAGGATGCCGGAATAATCCTCGCCCGGCGTGCGGCTGCCCAGCAGGGCCAAGCCGTCTTCAATTCGCTTGTCGAAATAAGGAATCATCCCGCCCAGGTGGTGCGTGATGATTTTCAGATTCCGATGGCGGTCGAATACGCCGGAAAGCGCCAGGCGCGACATCGCTACCGAAGTCTCGTACGGCCAGCCGAAACACCACCACATTTCCAGACGCGATACTTTTTCCGATTTGTAGTCCGCCATCGCCGCTGTGCGGGCGGGGTGCAGCCAGATGGGAAGATCGTATTTCTCCATGGCCGCAAAAATCGGCTCGAATTCCGGATCGTCCAGCGGGCGGCCCTTCACGTTCGTGAAGATCTGGATGCCGCGCGCCCCCAGCGTTTCGATGGCGCGTTTCAATTCCGCAAGCGTTGCCTCCATGTCGTGAAAGGGCAGCGCGGCGACGAACGCGGGCAATCGATTGGGGTGGCGGCTCACCATATCGGCCATGGAATCGTTTGCAATGCGCGCCAGTTCGAGTCCCTGGGCAGGCGTCGTGATGGCCTCGAGCGGCGGGTTGGGCAGGGAAATGACCTGGCGGTAGTCGCCCAGCGCGTCCATGGCGCGGAACCTGGCGTCCAGATCGTGTAATTCGCGGATAGACGCCATGCGATTCACCAGGCCCGAGGCCTGGCCCAGGCTTTCCATCGATTTCAGCAGTTGCGGCGGCATGATGTGCGTGTAGATGTCAACGAGCATGGGAAGGGGCTCCTGAATTTTGTTTGCTTCAGCTCAGCGGGCGGCCGCCATCCACGGCAATGATCGAACCGGTGGTGAACGTGAGCAGCTTGATCGCCGCGACGACGGCGGAAGCAACTTCTTCGGGCTGCGCGAGCCTCTTGAGCGGCGTGCGTGCCACCTGCTCGTCCAGCCAGCGCTGGTCCATGGAACGGATAAAGTCGTTGTCGACCACGCCGGGTGAAATCGACAGGACGCGAATACGCGGCGCCAGCGCGCGCGCCAGCGATTTGGTCATGTTGTCGACCGCAGCCTTCGACGCGCAATACATCACGTTGCTGCCCATGGCCGTAACTCCGGCAATGGAAGAAATGTTGATGACCACCGCGCCGCCGGGTTGCGCACTCTTTTCCAGCAACGGGCGCAAGGCGCGCAGCGCGGCAAACGGGCCGCGCACGTTCGTGGCAAGAATGGTTTCGATCAGGGCGTCATCGAGGCCGTTCAAATCGTTATGCGGCACGAAGCGCGTGGTGCCCGCGCAGTTGATCAGGGCGTCGCAGACTCCATAGCGCGCCTTCACTGTGGAGGAAAGCGTTGCGAGGGCTGCGCTGTCGGTGACCGGTGAGGCCAGGGCGGCGTGTCCCTCACCAGGAAGACTCTCGACAATCGCGCGCGCCGCATCCACCGACCGGTTGTAGCCCACGACCACTCGCATGCCCTCGCGGGCCAGGGCGCGGCAAATCGTTGCCCCAATGCTTCCCGTGCCTCCGGTGACGACGGCTACGGGGCGCGGCTTGAAAACCTGTTCCTGCGAAGATTCCATGGGTTAGGCGACCTTCCTTCCGTAGCGGCGCACGCGCAGGTCCGCCTGTTCCTTGTGCGCGGCGAATCCTTCCAGCGCGCACAGCCGCGAGCAGTACGCGCCCACCATCGCGGAGGCTTCATCGGTGAGCACGCGCTGGTAGGTGCACGTCTTGATGAATTTCCCGACCCACAGCCCGCCGGTGTAGCGCGCCGCCTTCATCGTCGGCAGCGTGTGGTTGGTGCCGATCACCTTGTCGCCGTAGGCGACGTTGGTGCGGTGGCCCAGGAACAGCGCGCCGTAGTTGGTCATGCGCTGCAAAAAATAATCGGGATCGCGCGTGAGCACCTGCACGTGTTCGGAAGCGATGCGGTCGGCTTCCTGGACCATTTCGTCCAGCGTGTCGCACAGGATAATTTCGCCGCAATTCTGCCAGGCTTGCCGTGCAATCTCCGCGGTTGGCAGCCACGAAAAAAGTTTTTCAATTGCCGCGGGCGTCTCCGACGCCAGCTTCGCGGAATTTGTGAGCAGCACGGCGGGGCTGCCCGGGCCGTGCTCGGCCTGGCCGATCAGATCCACGGCGGCCATTTCGGCATCGCACGTGTCGTCGGCAATGATCAGCGTTTCCGTCGGCCCCGCTAGCAAGTCGATGCCGACGCGCCCGAACAACTGCCGCTTGGCTTCGGCGACGTACGCGTTGCCGGGGCCAACCAGCATGTCGACGGGCGCGATATTTTCCGTGCCCAGAGCCATGGCTGCGATCGCCTGCACGCCGCCGAATGCGTAGATTTCGTCGGCGCCTCCAAAATGCATGGCCGCTACTATGGCCGGATGCGGCTTGCCGCCAAACGGTGGCGCGGCGGCAATTATGCGTTTCACCCCGGCGGCCCTGGCCGTCACCACGCTCATGTGCGCCGAAGCGACCATCGGATACCGTCCGCCGGGCACGTAACAGGCCACGCTGTTTACGGGAATGTTCCTGTGTCCCAGAATCACGCCGGGGAGCGTTTCCACTTCCACGTCCCGCAGCGCGGCGCGCTGCACCAGTGCGAAATTGCGAATCTGCGCCTGCGCGAATTGTATGTCTTCGATCACGCCTTGCGGCAAGGCGCGCACGCACTGGTCAATTTCGCTTTCCGACAGCCGGAACGATGCGGGCGACCACTGGTCAAACTTTTCCGAATATTCGCGAACAGCCGCTTCGCCGCGCGCGGCGATGCTGGCCAGTATCGATTCGACCGTGCCGCGGACCTGTGCGCTGTTTTCAGCCTTCGTTTCCGCGGATTGGCCGGTCTTGAGATGGCGGATCATGTCGTGCTCCCTGGATTGAATCCGAACAGTATACGACGATCCGGGCGTGTTGTACTTGCAGGGGCCCGCGCTGCGGCAGCGCGCTCGTAGGTATCGTCGCGGATTGCGCAGTTCCCGGGACGCGCATCGATCGCGCTGCTAACGGGAAGGCCCCCACGGTGGGGGAGGCGCCACGCGTCCGGGGGGGCCGCGGAAGATCAGATGCCGGGATTGTCTGCTCTTGCTCCGTATTCCGAACGAGCTTTGTTCGGGCGCGGATTTGCCGGCAGGGGATCGAATTCCGCGGGGGATGTTTCGAACGACGTTACCGGACAGAGGAAAACGGGAGTGAGGCCTTGTCCCACGTATCCGAAATGTTCCGTTGCCGCACTGGACAGGTCAATCACGCGTTGGCTTGAACGGCCGCACTTTCTTGATGAGCAGCTGAAACGGAACGAGTTATATTGTTTCTCCGTTCGATTGGATCCACGGCTTCCGACGCGCAGATTCCGCACCGCCCATGCTTGTCCAGATTCACTGCGACCAGGCAATCCATGCACCACCAGTAATTCATGACAGCAATTCTCCTGAGTTGAGGCACCAAGCCAATTGAACTTGCTCCACGAAATTATTCTGGATTCTTGGTCCGCAGAGGGCGATAGCTGGTTAGCCCCACTTTATGGGTACAGGAGTACTGGGGAAGTTTCTACCCAGTCGAGTGGCGCGCCCTGGAAATGAATCTCTCCGATTCAGTTCATTCAGGCTCATTGTGCAGTTGCCCACACATTTTCCCTGAATCGCCGGAACTCATAAGGGCGATCAGGGAGGGCACCCCTCATACTTGACCTTTCTTTGGTGCAAGGCACGGACTGCTTTGCCGAAGGTGGCTGTTGACCGTTGCGTTGGTGAGACCGTCCATCCGCATACTGGTCGCTTCCGAGGAACCAGTCACAAGCTTTGAGGGAAAATTTGGATATTTTTTGTCACCGATCTTCGATCCGAAGCGCACCGAAGCGGCTCAGCAGGCAGGAGAAAGCGTCCACTAATCCACCATTTCCTCCACCATTTTTATGTTGGGTAAGTGTGCGGGAATGGCAAGGCTTGCCAGAAGGCGAAATTTCTTAAAAATAGGCTACATCTACCTCCCCATTGGCTGCACCAAACTGCCGTTTAGGCCCATTTTGACACGTTTGGGCACAACACTGTGGACGACCCCGGTGGATTACGGGCAATCTACACACTGGGAAAGATTTAGGTGGACGCCCAGGGGCGTCTTTACACTAGGATAGTATCGTTTCAGGGGCCGACCCAATTACTGAGGGCTCCCGCATTGTTATAAGCAGTCGAATTTTAAAATTGAATCGTAAGTGTGGAGGATTGTGAAAATGCCTCAAACTCTAGGGACACGAGCATGGAAAGCATTGGATTACGTGGTTTGCAAAACAGCCGCCGTGGCCTTTGACTCGATCCAGGTTTTTAACAAGCACAACCCGAACCCTTCGTTTACCCCGAAATGGTCGGATAAGCCGCTGCTGAAGTCGTGGGAGAAGTCCAAGCCCACACTCGGCTGGCCGCGGCAGACGGACTCGTTGTGCCCGGGCTGCGTCAAGGACGCGCGCGACGCCATCTTCGATGGGACCAAGGACTGGCGCGACCTGATGACCGAGAAGGTCGGAGAAATCAAGGCGCAGATCATCGAGCGCGACGGCGAAGTCTGGATGGTCAAGGAATGCCCCATCCATGGCAAGTACGAAGACATGATGGCCATCGACGCGAAGTTTTTGAACTGGATCGAGCAGAATTTCCCGGGCCGCGACATCCCGGCGCACAATGACGAGGACCTGCACAAGCACGGCTCCAGCACCGTCCGCTACGGCCGCGGCTCCGTGCTCACCGTGGACCTCACCAACCGCTGCAACATGATGTGCGATCCCTGCTTCATGGACGCCAACCAGGTCGGATACGTTCACGAGCTTTCCTGGGAGGAAATTCAGGAAATTCTGGACAACGCGCTGAAGATCAAGCCGCGCCGCCAGATGTCCGTGCAGTTTTCCGGCGGTGAGCCGACAATGCACCCGCGATTCCTCGACGCCATCCGGCACGCGCGCAAGATCGGCTACAACAGCGTGCAGGCCGCGACCAACGGCATCGAATTCGCCAAGAGCAAGGAATTTTGCAAGAAGGCGTTCGAAGCGGGACTCCGCTATGCCTATCTGCAATTCGACGGCATCGGCAACGACGCCAACAGCCACCGCCAGGTGGGCAACCTGTTCGACGTCAAGCTGCGCGCCATCGAAAACATGCACTCGGCGGGCATCGAAATCATTCTGGTCACCACCATCGTCAACAACCTGAACAATGACCAGGTGGGCGCCATCGTGAAGTTCGCGATGGAAAACCCCAAGAAAATTTCTTTCGTGGCCTTCCAGCCCGTGTCCTTCACCGGTCGGGACGAGGAAATCACTCCTGAGCGCCGCATGAAGCAGCGCTACACGCTTTCGCATCTGGCGCAGGACGTCAGCGCGCAGGTGGGCAAAGTGGAGCCGACGCGCGACTGGTTCCCCATTTCCATGATCAGCACGTTTGCGGCTTTCGCCGACCTCTCGCATGGCCCCGAATCCCAATGGGGCTCGGTGAGCTGCGGCTGCCACCCCAACTGCGGCGTAGGCACGGCCGTCATGATCAACAAGGAAACCAAGGAATGGGCCCCGGTGCCGAAGTTTTTGGATGTGCCGCAACTGGTCGAGGACGTCAAGAAAGTCACCGACGCGGCGCGCGGCAAGACATTTTCCAACCTCACCATGGCGCTGGCGCTGCTCAAGAACTACCGCCCGTACCAGTCCCCTTCAAACTTCCGCCTGGTTGATTTGTGGAAGAAGTTTGACAAGTCCTGGGGCCTGACGGCGAACCAGCGCAAGAAGTACGGCACGGCCGGTCCGGAGCGCACGTTCGAAGACGCCCAGAAGCGCCGCAGCGACCCGTGGAACTTCCTGTTCATCGCGGGAATGTGGTTCCAGGACCTGTTCAACTATGACTTCCGGCGCACCGAAATGTGCATCATCCCGTACGCCACGCAGCAGGGCGAAATTTCCTTCTGCGCGTACAACACGGGCATCGGCTGGCGCAAGATCATCGAGAACATGTACAAGAACGCGACCGTCGCGCAGTGGTACAAGGAACACGGCAAGCATGAGATCTACGCGAAGGGCAAAGAGGTTGGCCTCAATGCCTACGAGCACTCGCTGGTGATCGATGCCGAGGACGCCGCGCGCGTTCGCCACGTCGACCACGAAGTGCCCAACACGGCGGCCGAGGAAAATCGCGCCCGGCGCCGTGCCGAATTCCTCAAGGAAGAGGCGCGCGTCCGCAAAATCTACGAGGAACTCGTTCTCAAGAAGGCTCCGGAAGAAGTCGTGCAGATCGGTTCGCTCATGGACATCAAGAAAGCGACCCCGTCCACGGCTCCCGTTACGATCAGCAACGCCGCTGGAAACGGAAACGGCGCTGCCAAGCCCCAAGTGGGCGAACCGGTTGCCGGCGACTAGGCCGGTTTTCGATCGCTGACTGCTGAAACTTCCAACTGCCTCCGGCTTGCCGGAGGCAGTTGCCTTTTTGCCGCCTGTGCAACGCGTTAAGTAGAACAGGCTTCAGCCTGTTTGGTTTTTTATTCCATTTTCATTGGGAGTCTCATGTTGCGAAATACGGACAGGCTGAAGCCTGTCCTACTTATGCCTTGCAGTATCGCCTGGTAGCGTGCAGACTTCCCGCGTCATGCAATCGTAGAAACCAGATTTCGGGAGGAATCCGCTGATGGATGCCAGAGCGGCAATTTCGGAATTGGTGATAGCGAACCGCATTATCGCGCATTTGCAGCTGGTGGATTCGTTCGGGCACGTCTCCGTGCGCAATCCTGAAAATCCGCAGCGCTTTTTGATGTCGAGGTCCCGCGCGCCCAGCCTGGTGACCAGCGATGACATTCTGGAATTCGATCTGGACTGCGCTCCGGTGGATTTGCGCGGGTTTCGCGCGTACTCCGAGCGGTTCATTCACGGGTGCCTCTACCGGGCGCGGCCGGACGTGATGGCCGTCTGCCACAACCATGCGCACGAACTGCTTCCCCTTGCCGTGACGAAGACGGTGATGCGTCCGGCGCTGCATTCCGCGTCCGTCCTCGGCCACGAAGTGCCCGTGTGGGATATTCGCGACCATTTTGGCGACACCCACATGCTGGTCACGACGAATGAGATGGGGGATTCGCTGGCCCGCACGATTGGAAAGGGCAAGGCGGCGCTGATGCGCGGCCACGGCAGCGCGGTTGCGGGACAATCGTTGCGCGACGTCGTGTTCACCACGTTCTATCTGCGCCTGAATGCCGAGGTGCTCATCAAGGCCATGTCCACGGGCCAGGAAATCACCTATCTTTCGCCCGGCGAAGTCGATTGCTCCGGCGATTTTCACAATCAGCCGGTCACGCACGAACGCGCCTGGGAAGAATGGTCCATCCAGGCTGGGATTTCCAAGGTTTCCACCAAGTAGCAGGAGGCAGTGACTGCCCCGGCAGTGCCGGGTTGACTATTTCTGTCCTCATGTCTAGGATGCGCGGAAAGGAATTTAATGAAAAAAGCGCTAAGCGTGGTGATGTGGGCGGGGATTGCGCTGCTGGGTGCTGCGGGGTTGGGCGCAATCGCTCTGGAACGCGGCGAGAAGCTGAACGCCACGTGGTTTATCCTGGCATCCACCTGCACGTACCTGCTGGCCTACCGTTTTTACTCCGCATTTATCGCTTCCCGGGTCCTGGCGCTGGATGCGAATCGCGCGACGCCCGCCGAACGCCTGGAGGACGGCCGCGATTTTGTTCCCACCAACAAATGGGTGCTGATGGGGCATCACTTCGCGGCGATTGCCGGACCGGGGCCGCTGGTGGGTCCCACGCTGGCCGCGCAATTCGGATACCTGCCCGGGACGCTCTGGCTGATTGTCGGCGCGGTGCTTGGCGGGTGCGTGCAGGACTTCGTGATTCTCTTCTGTTCGATGCGGCGTGACGGCAAATCGCTGGGGCAGATGGCGCGGGAGGAAGTATCCAGGCGCGGCGGCTACATTGCCATGGCCGCCGTGCTGGCCATCATGGTGATTCTGCTGGCGGTGATCGCACTGGTGGTGGTCAATGCGCTGAAGAGTTCCCCGTGGGCCACCTTCACGCTGGCGATGACGATCCCGGTGGCCATGCTGATGGGTGTGTACCTGCGCTACTGGCGGCCGGGGCGCGTGCTGGAGGCGTCGGCCCTGGGCGTTGCGCTGGTCATGTTCGGGGTGGTGGCGGGGCGATGGGTCGGGGAATCGCCGTCCTGGGCCCACGTGTTCACGCTATCGGGAACGGCGCTGGCGCTGATTCTCATCGTTTATGGTTTTGCGGCTTCGGCGTTGCCCGTGTGGCTCCTGCTGGCGCCGCGCGACTACCTGAGCGCATTCATTAAAATCGGCGCGATTCTTGCTCTTGCGGGCGGAATACTGGTCGTTCGCCCGGTGGTGGAAATGCCCGCCCTCACGCGATTTGTTGACGGTACCGGCCCCATTTTTGCCGGCAAAGTTTTTCCCTTCTGCTTCATCACCATCGCCTGCGGCGCGATCAGCGGATTTCACTCGCTGATTTCGTCGGGGACAACGCCGAAAATGATCACCAACGAGATTCACGCGCGCATGGTGGGCTACGGCGCGATGCTCATGGAATCGTTCGTGGGCGTGATGGCCATGGTGGCCGCCTGCGCCCTGCCGCCGGGCGTTTATTTCGCGATCAATGCCCCGGCCGGGATCGTGGGCCACACCACCGAGGCCGCCGCGAAAACGATTTCCGGGTGGGGCTACCCGCTCGACCCGGCGTATATGGTGCAGCTCGCGCATCGCGTGGGCGAACAGACGCTGATGAACCGGACCGGCGGCGCGCCGTCGCTAGCCATGGGCATGGCCCAGATTTTCAGCAACACCATTGGCGGCTCGCAGCTGCTGGCGATCTGGTATCACTTCGCGATCATGTTCGAAGCGCTGTTTATTCTGACGGTGCTCGATGCCGGAACGCGCGTGGGCCGCTTCATGGTTCAGGAGATCCTCGGACACGTCTGGAAGCCGCTGGGCCGCTCGGGATGGTATCCGGGTGTACTGCTTTCCAGCGCCCTGATCGTGTGCGCCTGGGGCTATTTTCTGTATCAGGGAGTGCAGGACCCGCTGGGGGGAGTCAACACGCTGTGGCCGCTTTTCGGGATATCGAACCAACTGCTTGCGGCGGTCGCGCTGGTTGTGGCCACGACCATTCTGCTGAAGATGGGCCGCCGCCGCTTGGTCTGGGTTACTTTGGGGCCCATGGTGGCGCTGGTGGCGATCACAATGACGGCGAGCTACCAGAAAATGTTTCACCCCGATCCGCACATTGGATTCCTCGCCTACGCGCGGGAGTTGAGCGCGCAGCTGGCTTCCGGAACGATACCGGCCGCGCAGGCGGCCGTGACCTCGCGGCTGATCTGGAACGCGCGGGTGGACGCCGCTGTTACAGGGGCGCTTGCCGTCATGGTTCTGTTGCTGCTTGGGGAGGCGCTGGTCGAGTGGAGGAAAATTCTGCGCAAGAGCGCGCCCGTCGTGTTGCACGAATCGCCGTATGTGGCCACGCAGTGGGCGGAGGGGGATTGATGCGCGCGAAATTGTTTTTGGCGGCTCATCGGTTCTGGTGGTGGCTGCGGCAGGTCACCGGCGACGCGGCGTACGAAAATTATCTGCGGCACGTTTCCCGCCGGCCCGGCAATTCGACTTCGCCCGGCGGCCATGGTTGCGAACTTGTGGAAACCGCAGAACAGTTCTACATCGAGCAGCTGAACAGGAAATTTTCCCGCATCAGCCGGTGCTGCTAGGCATCGCCCCGGACGGTTTATCCTCTGCGATGAACACTTTCCAGTCCATGCAACCAGTGCGGGTCAATACTCTCCTTCTTCGTCCAGGAACTTTTTTTTCGTAATCTTCACCGTCAGGCCAATGCCCCGTGACTTCAAATCTTTCAGGATCGCTTGGCGGTTTTCCACCGGGATAGCGCCCGGAGGAAAAACCCCTGCGGATTTACGCGGAAAATGCTTGATGAACAGAAATGCCATCTGCGCCGTGGCATAGGAAATCGGGGAGAGAGAAAGTCCCCGCTGCCGAATCTGAAAAAGCGACGGGAATGCAGCGTCGAAGCGCACTTCCACCCGGTTTTCCTGTTTGCTACCGCGTACCACGACGGCGGCGGCAAACCTCGCGTTCTGCAACTTGCCGGCGCGGATCAGCCGCGCTACCTGGCGGGGGCTTGGCGTCGTAGGAAATCGCGATGCGCTCATCCCGCGCGATTTGGAGAGCTTTCCTTGCCGGTACCAGCGGTGGAGGCGGTCGATTTCGTTTCCGCCGATTTTCACGTCCATTTCCTTCAATGGTAGAAAATGAGGAATCGTTCCGACTTCATCCTGTGCGGCGAGCACGACGGCCGTCTCGCCAATGGGAGGTGGAAAACGGAATTTTTCGCGCTCGCCGAACCGCTTGCCGAATTGAAATTTGCCGTCGCGAACGACGCGCGGTCGGGAAACGGCCTCATCGAAAGACACTTCCGCGGACCACTGGGAAATCGGGTCATTGCTTTCAATGCTTTCGTACAGGCGAACGTATACCGCGTCCACGGCTTCCATCATCGCGGCGCCTCGCGCCACCAGCAGGTTTGTGAGTCCGGGCGCGGCGCCTGCGGTGATGAGAGCGGCGCGATTTTTATCCTGGAAGCGTTTATCGAAGCGAAGCTGCTCGGCCTTGAACGGATTGCGCGCGAGGTGGGCGCTGAGGTCAATATAGTGGGCACGGATGCGCAATGCCGCCCGCAGGACGATTTCGTTAAAAACCGCAGCGCTGGCGTTGACCAGAAGCTGTGCGCCGTGCGCCGCGCGCACGATGCCCCACAGGTTCCGCGCGTTCACGGGAACCACCGGGATTTCACTTTTCTTGCCCAGGAAGCCGCGAGCGCGATCAGGATCGCGGTCGCCGCAGGTGACGCGATGTCCCTGCCGCGCAAGCAGGTGCGCCAAATACGAGCCGGTCGCTCCCGTTCCCAGAATGAAAATGCGCATTGGGGCAAAACTTTATCATATCCCTTCCGCATGTGGCGCAATGGCATCGGAAACCGATGACTTTGCGCCATGCCCGTATTCTTCAATCGTCGCAATGGCGCCTTTGTTTTTGATTCCCGGTTGCGCAACCCCAATTTCCTCAGCCTGGAATTCGTCTTCGCTGGCAATGCACGGCCCAATGAACGAGAATAGAACCTAGTCGCAGGCTCCGGCATCCAATCCGGCAGAGTCCGGATAGCAAATCTGGCGGTCCAAATCCGGACATGTTTTCGCATTGTGGCAGTGGGATACCGATGGAATACGAAGATCACGAACCGAAACTGTTCAGCCTCACCGAGGCGGAGCGCGCGCGGCAGCAGGTCGAGCCGCTTCTCATCGAGGCGATGGAGGGAAATCGCCAGATGGAAGATCTCGACGAGAAGCTCACCGCCATCGCCAACCGCATCCTGATGATGGGCGGCATCACGATTGATTACGAATTTGCCGGAAGGATTCGTTCCGACCACAATCGCGCGGTGAACAAGGTGAGGGACGCTCTCGAGCAGATTCATGCCACCGGATGCCTGGTGAAAGACCTCGAATCCGGCCTGGTGGACTTTCCCGCCGTCCTGAAAAATGAAGAAGTCTATCTGTGCTGGCGGCTCGGGGAAGACCGCATCCGTTTTTATCACCGCCAGGACGAAGGTTTCTCCAGGCGCAAGCCGATCGATCCGGAAGATGCCGGCCCGCGGCACCCAATCCAGTAAAGGCGCATTTCCGCGCATCCGCGCGTTGCGCGTCCAGGAAGGTTAACGTGACCGAAAAATCCGAAGGCCGTCTGGCCCGTTCCGCAAGCCCTTATCTGCGTTCCGCCGTGCACCAGCCCGTCGATTGGTACGAATGGGGCGCGGAAGCCTTTGCCCGGGCGCGTGCCGAAGACAAGCCGATCCTGCTGGACATCGGAGCGGTGTGGTGCCACTGGTGCCACGTGATCGACCGCGAAAGCTACGAAGATCCTCAGCTTGCGGCGATCATCAATCAACTCTATATTCCCGTGAAAGTGGATCGCGACGAACGGCCCGACGTGGACGCGCGCTACCAGGCCGCGATCAGCACGATTTCCGGGCAGGGCGGCTGGCCGCTGACCGGATTCCTGCTGCCCGATGGCCGTCCGTTTTTCGGCGGCACGTATTTTCCGCCGGAGGACGCCATGGGACGCCCGGGTTTTCGACGCATCCTGGAAGCGGTTTCCGCCAGCTACCACAACCGGCGCGCGGAAGTGGAGGATGCCGCGTCCAAGCTGGCCGAAGCGGTGGCCCACGCGGAAACCTTTCCCGGCGCGCGCGGCAATTTCGATGCGCGCGTGGCCGAGGATCAGGCCGACTCCATCATCCAGATGTTCGATTCGCGCAACGGAGGGTTCGGGCGCTCGCCGAAATTTCCGCACCCCGCGGCCATCGATCTGCTCCTCGAACTATATCAGGCCACCGGCGGCTTACGGCTGCTCGAAGTTGCCGCGACGACGCTTGAAAAAATGGGTTCCGGTGGCGTCTACGATCAGCTGGCCGGCGGGTTTCACCGCTACTCGGTGGACGAACGCTGGTGCGTGCCGCATTTCGAGAAAATGTCGTACGACAATTCGGAGTTGCTGAAAAACTTCCTGCACGGCTATCAGGTCACGCGCGAGCCGTTCCTGCTGGAGGTGGCCGAGGGCATCATCGGCTGGACCAATGCCGTGCTCTCGGACCAGTCGCGCGGCGGTTTTTACGCAAGCCAGGACGCCGACCAGACGCTCGACGATGATGGCGATTATTTCACGTGGTCCCAGGAGGAAGTCCGTGCGGTCCTTACGCCGGAGGAGTCGCGCGTCATCGAACTGGTCTATGACGTGGACCCGCAGGGCGAGATGCACCACAACCCGTCGAAAAATGTGCTCTGGAACGCGCGGTCCGTCTCTGAGGTGGCGCAAGAAATGGCGCAAACGCCGGGCGGGGTGGACGCGGATGCCGTCCGCCTGATACTGGCGCGCGCGAAAGAAAAATTATTGGCCGCGCGAGGGGCGCGGCCCGCTCCGTTTGTCGATACCACGCTTTATGTTGCCTGGAATGCCATGTACGTCTCGGCGTACCTCGATGGGGCGGCGGTATTGGGCGGGGAGAAAGGCGACGCGTGCCGCGCCTTTGCCCTGAAAACGCTGGACCGGATGATGGCCGAGGCCTGGAGCGACGCGCGCGGATTTGCCCATCGCATGGGGGGCGCGCGCCTGGACGGATCGCTGGACGATCAGGTCTTCGCCGGGCTCGCGCTGCTGGACGCCTATGAGGCGACGCTCGACCCGAAATATTACGATGCCGCACGGCGCGCCGCGGATTTTGCCATCGAAGAATATTTCGATGTGGAAGGCGGAGGCTTCTTCGATCGCGCCTCGGGCGCGGCCCCCATGGGAGGCCTGGAAATGCGCCGCAAGCCGCTGCAGGATTCTCCCACGCCCGGCGCAAATTCCTCGGCCGCCATTCTGCTCGACCGGATGTTTGGCTATTCCGGCGAACCGCGTTACCGTGGATGTGCGGAAGCGACGCTGGAGGCGTTTGCCGGCATCGCCCCGCGATTTGGAATCCATGCCGCCAGCTACGGCCTGGCCGCGCTGTTGCACACCCGGCAGCCATTCGAAGTGGTCATTACTGGCGGCAGCGGCGATCCACAGGCCGCCGCGCTGGAAAAGGCCGCTCATTCCGTCTACCGGTTCGGCAAGGCCGTGCTGCGCGTCACGCCCGAACAAATCGGGGGCGTGGCGCTGCCGCCCGCGCTGGCCGAAACGCTGCCGCATCTTCGCGCGGACGTGGCACAGGCCCTGGTTTGCGCCGGCACTTCGTGCCGTCCGCCCGTTTCCGATCCCGCCGCCCTGGTGGCGCTGCTGACGCAGAAGTCCGCCCAGGTGGTCGCGGACTGAGTAGTGAATCCATACAGAATTCAAGGGCAAGACAGGGGCGGGACGACTGTGGAACGGGCTTCAGACTGCCTGGTTTTTTGATTGTGCAAACCCAAAAACAGACCGGCTGAAGCGTGTCCTACATGTGCGCTTCGCGCACCACGAATAGGGTGGCGCGCGAAGCGGCCGGTTTCGATTGACCGCTTAGCTGGCAGCGGCTTCGGTGGACGGCGTTGCCGGCGCATCGGCTGACTCGCCGGAGGTCTTGGCCGTGATTTCCAGCCCATTTTTGTTCATATCGAATCTCTGCTTCCGGTCCAGGCCCTTGACAAATTCGCGCGCCGCTTTCGCAATGGCTCCCGGCAGGCTCGACGCGTCGATCCTGGCCGTCGATTCCACCACAGCTTCATTTCGATCCCGAAATCGAAATTGAATTTCAAATGTTTTCATGTCCCCAATCCTCCTTTTTTGATAACAGAAATAGAAACCGATTGGCAGTTTCCGGTTTGCGCGCGGACGCGCCTCTCAGCGGCGTCTTCGACGCGCAACCTTCTTTCTGGTGCGCCGCGCTTTGCGAGGCTTTTTCTTCACGCGAAGCGCCTGATTTTGTTTCAATAGCGCATCGCGGTCCGCCGTGACTGTTTCGAGTTTATTTCCCAATTCGCCGTTCTCTTTCTGGAGTTCCGTCACCTGGGCCTTCAATTGCTCATTCGCTTGCAGGGTTTTTGTGTCCTTGCAGGCCGTCATGAATAGACTCAGAGCGACCGTCACGACCAGGCCCGCCAAAATGTTCTTACGAGTCATCTGTCAGCCTTTCTTCACGAGAATTCAAGATGCAAAATGGATCATCAATTCGCGGGCGGGGAGGGGTGACGCCGCGTAACTTTTCCAGCGTAAAGGAGTTTTCCGGATGGTGCAAGCGGGATCAGCGGGATGGCCGGCAATGCAGGCACAGGAGGCGGCCGGCGGGAGGCCATGTCCGCGCCGGAGGGGCGCACTTTCCTGCAAGTCCGTGCTGACCTTCCGGGCATTGCGGAAGAAAATGGCGAGGCCTCGCAATCCAATGGTAGATTGCGTGTATGATTGTCCGGTTCGGGTCCTGGAGTGGACCGATACGCGGAATCATCTATGACGAGCCGTTGCATCGGGTGGCGGGGGAACGTACTTCTGCAAATCGCCTCAAATTAATTAAGGATGAAGGAGAAAACATGAATTGTTTTGGAAAGAATCTGATGGTTGTAGGCCTGGCATGTGCAGGCCTGGTGGCCACGGTGGCCAGCATCCCGGCGGTTGCCGCCGATGATGCGGTCGTCACCGCGGACAAGGCAATCGTTGCCGGGCTCGCGAAGGGCGATAAAGCTGTCGAGAACAAATATCTCGACCGGGACTTCACCTGGATCGACTCCGAGGGAATCATGTGGGCCAAGGAAGACGCTCTCCGCGCCGGCCTGAAGCCGCTGATTGTTTCGGGACCTGACATCAAAGTTGTGGAACACAAATACGGCAAGAGGGTGGTGTGGATCCAGTGGAGCCAGGGAAACAAGTATTCGGCCAGGTTCTGGGTGAAACGCCGCAACGGATGGAAACTCCTGCACACGACCGAAATTGTGCCCAGAAAGAGGGATTACACTCCGGTCAAGGAGCCTTACGCAATCCCCTGCAATAATCCTTGCAAGGCCGTGCCCTATAAGCCGCTGACCGCGGGTGAAAAAGCCGCCCTGAACGAATGGCAAACGCAGGAATCAAGCTTCGCGAATTGGAAAATACACATCGCCGACAACATGGACCAGCGCGTGGTGTCCACCTTCGGCGGATTGTCTCCCTCCAAGGCGGATCGCATCAAGATGATGACTGCGCGCATGGCGGCAAATCCGAATGCACCCAAGGAGGGCGCGGCTCCGGCACTGTGGATCCGCACGTGGGACTTCGGAGATGCGGTCATCATGATCTCGGTACAACCGACTTACGGGGATAAGGCCTACTGGTCCAGCCGCATCCTCGCGCCGAACAAGGACGGCCTGTGGCAAATGATGGAAAGCTATCACAATTACATTCTGGCTTCGCCCGTCATGACCGCCACGCCCAATCAACCCGACTTGAACTAACACTCAAGCGATCCGAAATTCCATGCAGGAACAGGACGGCTCGGGGAAACGCAG
>Ga0307374_10003936_pt1 | contig 25070 bp, 23 predicted proteins | sample OX3MG_FD_202532 | JGI IMG/M metagenome (GOLD analysis project Ga0307374, IMG submission 202532) | Soil microbial communities from Risofladan, Vaasa, Finland - OX-3 | ecosystem: Environmental > Terrestrial > Soil > Coastal area > Acid sulfate soil | place: Finland: Risofladan, Vaasa | collected...
TTTCGTCGATTCGTCCTGGTATTTCGCGCGCTATACCTGTCCCGACCAGTCCGAAAAAATGTTGGACGACCGCGCCGCCTATTGGCTGCCGGTGGATCAGTACATCGGCGGGGTCGAGCACGCCATCCTGCACCTGCTGTACGCGCGTTTCTTCCAGAAGCTGATGCGCGATGAAGGCGTGACCGCAGTCGGCGAGCCGTTCACACGTCTGCTGACGCAGGGCATGGTGCTCATGAACGGCACCAAGATGAGCAAGTCCAAGGGCAACGTGGTGGACCCCGAGACCATCCTCGCGTCCCACGGCGCCGACGCGGTGAGGCTGTTCATGATGTTCACCGCGCCACCCGAGCAGACGCTGGAATATAACGATGCCGGCATCGAAGGCTCCGCGCGTTTCCTGCGTCGGGTGTGGAAGTTGGTGCAGGATCATGTTGAGGCGGGCACAGCCGTGCCACTGGATGTCGCCGCACTCGACGATGGGCAGAAGGCGCTGCGCCGTAAACTGCACGACACACTGGCCAAGGTCAGCGACGATTTCAGTCGCCGCAATAGTTTCAACACGGTGGTGGCGGCGGCGATGGAGTTGCTCAACGCATTGCAGAAGTTCGAGGACGTCAGCCCGCAGGGGCGTGCGGTGATGCAGGAAGCCCTCGACGCGTTGGTTGCCGTGCTGGCACCGATCGTTCCGCACATTACGCACACGCTGTGGCAAATGCTGGGTCACGATACGGCCGTTATCGATGCGTCCTGGCCACAGCCCGATGAACGCGCGCGAGCGACCGAAACCGTACTGGTGGTGGTTCAGGTCAACGGCAAGCTGCGCGGCAAGCTGGCGCTGCCGGTCGCCAGCGATGAACGCACGGCGTTGACTGCTGCGCTGAACGATCCGGCGGTGGCGAAATTCGTCGATGGGAAGCCTTTGCGCAAAACCATTTACGTGCCCGGCAAACTATTGAGCCTTGTCGTCTAGTACCATCAATACATGAACAGGTGTTTCCGTCGATGCTTGTCGATGGTGGTAGTGTCTGCCGCCACACTGATTCTGGCTGGCTGCGGTTTCCATCTGGCCGGGCGCACCACGGTGCCACCGCAGTTGCAAACGGTCTACATCGATTTCGTCGATCCCTATCACGTTGATGCACCGCCTCTGCAAGCCGACCTGGTGGATCGCCTGACCAACAGCGGGGCCAGGGTGATGGCGCATCCGCAGCAGGCGAAATCGGTACTGCGTCTGTCAGATCTGACGCAAACGCGTGAGGCGATCGCGATTGGCCCTGATGGCCGCGCGCTGGAATACCGACTGATCACCAGTGTCAGGTATGAGCTGGCATCCGGCGGGCAGGTGCTGTTGCCCCCCGAGACCCAGATGGTTTCCAGCGACTACAGCTTCAACGCCCAGCAGATTCTGGCCAAGGAAGAAGAAGAAACCCGGCTGGAGAAATATATTCAGGATGAGTTGGCAGAGCTTTTGCTGGTGCGCATTCAGGCGCGTCTGACACACCTGCCGCCGGCGCCAGCAACTGTCCCCGCTGCAGCTGCCAGTGCCGCCGCGCCACCGGTAACCGAGTAATCCGCGAACGTAGTGCCACTGTTCATCCGGCAACGATTTTGTATACTTGGGCGCGCATGCTCCGCGCGAGCGCGCTTCCCTCGGCAAAAAGGATTGTAATGACGAAGCTATTGTGGCTCGCCGTTGTTGCGGCGGCTTTCATCCCGGGTATTGCATCGGCCGACAACGCGGCCTCCACGTCTTCCTCGCAGCCCCCACCGGCGCCCAGTCCCTGGAAAGGCAGTGTTGCGCTGGGTTATCTCAGTACCACCGGCAACACCAACAGCACCAGCGCGAACTTCAAGGCCGGTCTGGATTGGCATGTTGCGCCTTGGCAGAATCTGTTCGGTGCCCAGGCGATTTTCGCGAAGAGCAATGGAGTGTCGTCGGCCGAGAGCTATCAGGCGGGCGATCAGCTCAACTACGATTTTACCGAAAGAGATTACGTATTCGGCAGTTTCAATTACCTCAACGATCATTTCGCCAGTGTGGTGGAACGTTATTCGGAAACGGTCGGTCGCGGTCGTCACGTGCTCAAAACGCCAACCCAGAAGCTCGATTTACAGGTCGGTATCGGTGCCAACCAGCAGCGTGAGGCCGGTCAGCAGGATCTGAATTATCAAGCTGTCGGCGTATTCGACGGCACCTACGTCTGGACCATCAGCCACAATTCAGAGTTTAAGCAGACCCTACACGTCGAAGCGGGTCGGCTCAACACCTATATCAACCCGGTGTCGCAGCTCAAACTGACCATCGTCGGCAACCTCTACGCCAGCCTCGACTACGAAGTGCGCTACAACACGTCAGCGCCGCCGAGCACCGTCCATACCGATACCATCACCTCGGTCAACATCGGCTACAGCTTCGGGCACAAATGAGCGAACCGGTACTGAAACCGGAAGGGTTTTACCGCCGGCATCTGTTCTTCTGCTGCAACCAGCGCGACGGCGGGCGGGAGTGCTGTGCCGACAAGGGTTCGGTCGCCTTGCGTGATTACTGCAAACGTCGGGTGCGAGAACTCGGATTAGCCGGCAAGGGCAAGATGCGCGTCAATCTCGCGGGCTGCATGGATCGCTGCAGCGAAGGACCGATCTTGGTGGTCTACCCTGAAGGCGTGTGGTACCACTACAGTGATCGGCGCGACATCGACGAGATCATCGACTCGCACCTGCGACGCGGCCAACCGGTCGAACGACTCAGGATTTAGGTGTTGGCACCTGGTTGTCCACCAGTGCGGATTGCCCGCCGGTGATCCAGATCAGGATGTCGTAATAGCTTCGGATATTGTCGACGTAAGCCAATGCTTCGCTGCCGCGGGCGTAGCCGTAACGCGTCTGGCTGAACCAGTGGTCCTGCATCAATAGTGGTAGGACCGTGCTAACGTCTTTCCACAGATCGGGATTGCCGCCGCGCTTCTGGGCCAGTATTCGGGCGTCGAGCAAATGGCCTAATCCCATGTTGTAAGAGGCTAGAGCCATCCAGGTGCGGTCCGGTTGCTTGATCGAGTCCGGCAAGCTTTGCAACAGTTGCGACAGATAGCGTGCCGCACCCTTGATGCTCTGCTGCGGATTCTTGCGGTCGGCGATTTGTAACTGTGTGGCGGTGGCGTTGGTCAGCATCATCAGGCCTTGTACGCCGGTGAAGCTCACTGCATCGGGGTTCCAGTGCGACTCCTGATAGCCGAGCGAAGCCAGCAGGCGCCAGTCGAACCCGTTGGCCTTGGCGGAAGCTTTGAAGTCTTTCTCGTATTCCGGCAACAGATTCTGAACGTCCGTGCTGAAGCGCACCACGCCCAGATAGTCCAGATTGTCACGACCGTTGAAATACTGGTCGTGCAGCCTGGCCAGTCCAGTCTTGCCGAGACCATCAATGAAACCCTGTACCGCATCGTACAGGCTTTCGTCGGCGCTGCGACGCAGTGCCCAGGCGATCGGCTCGGGCGCAGACAAATCGAACGCTGACTTCAGGTCGGGATAGTAATGCTGGTTGATGTCGATCAGATCGGAACTCGCCACGGTGTAGGTGAGCGTGCCTTGCGCAACCCGGTACAGCAGATCCTCACTGCCCAGCATACTGGTGGTTTTCCATTCCAACGTCGGATGTTTGGTCAGGTGCTGTACCAGCGCCACAGCAGCGGCGCTGTTTGTCACGACTTCGATCTGGCCATGCAGATCATCCAACGATTTCGAACGGGTTTTGCCCTGGTGATACACCAACTGTTGCGTCACCTCGCGCAACGGTGTCGTGAAGTGCACGCGTAGCGCTTGCGTGTCGTTGACGATAATGCTGGCGGAGCCGACTTCGGCGTGGTGGTCTATCACGGCCAACAGCACGGCCTGGGCATTGCCGAAGTAATGCAGTTGCAGGCGTACTCCCAGATGGTCAGCCAGACGCTGTAACAGACCGCATTCGTATCCCGCGGGACCTCCGACACCTTGATAACAAGTGGTCGGACTGTTGGTCGTGGCGACGTGCAACACGCCCTCCAGTTTGACGCGATCCAGCAAACTCAGGTGAGGAGAGCAGTTGGTGAGTGCCGACACGATGACAACACCCAGGACCAGCTTCGGAACGGCACAGATATGTCGCCAGCGGATGGCAAGAATGAAGCGTTTGACGCCCGTAACGATATATTTTCCGCTGGACATGAGTCTCAGTGTTGACTTATGCCGTAAAAGGATGAGATGGCTCGCTGATATGCCGACCTACTATGGCAGCAAGTCCGCACATTCTCTCCAGGTGGCCACGATTCACTCCAGGCGATGCTCGCTGCCACAGCATAGTTTGTTGTCCGATTGCTGTGATCATAGCTGTACCGGGAGGGTCTCGACACATTTTTCGTTGAGCGGAAATTCATCCTTGCCTGTTAGAATATTGGTATCGGAGAGGTGGCAGAGTGGTCGAATGTACCTGACTCGAAATCAGGCGTGCGAGCGATCGCACCGTGGGTTCGAATCCCACCCTCTCCGCCATCCTGAATTCGACCGTTAGACCGTGACGTACAGACTGATTCTCCAACATATCGGTTTGAACCCATGGTAAACAATTGCACGGGTTGAACTGCCGATTACACGGCTTTGAAGCCCCCCGTTACAACGCAATCCAGCCACTCTGCTGACATATCGACCACCTATCAGCCTGTCAGGCTTTCTGTGGATAACTTAAAAATGAGTAAAACATCAGCAGAAATTTGCGTCTTACGCGAAAACTCGATCACTTCGTGTACTTCAAAATATGTTTATGCGATCTACGGGCGCGTCCAAGGGCCAAGACCGGCAGGCTGCTAGGTGAGTCGGATGCCGCCGTCGGTGATGGACACCACACGGCCGAGGGTGTCGCGACTGAAGCTCCATGTGCATCCAGTAGAATCGGAGCATTGAGTATCATGTCACTGTAATCGCGTAATCCGGCATTTCTTGCTCGTGATAACTGAACGCAGTAGGATTGAGTCAGGACGAAATCAACGGGGCGAAGCAAATGGGGGGTCTTTATGTCATTTTGTATAACTGGACGTCAGCGTCCGATTATTAAATCTTAGGCATATAAATCGGAAGGGTGAGAATGAATTGCGACATTCATGGGCCGTTTGAGATTACTCGATCTGGACGTCTCGTGGACAAATCCGGGAAAACTAAGCGCAAGTTCTGGGCAGATATGGAGGAAAAGGCGGAGGGCATTTCAGAGGCGGTAGGCTGCTATGTATTCTGTATCGGAAAGAAGCCTTGATACGTCGGCTGGGCTGAAAAACAGAGTCTCAAGAATGAATGCTTTGATTATCACAAGATAGCTGCATCAATTCTGCGCTGAGTAAGATTCAGGGCGTACCGCATTTTGTTTTATTGAGCATGTTAACTTCATCAGGCGATTCGCTAAACTTGGAAAGAACGGGCATAAATCATCAAAGTTCCTTGAGGGTATGCTTACTGGCATGGCGCTGGCGAATAACGCCAAGTTGGAAACGTATAAAGATATTAGCGAAGTTTATCAAGGAATATCGTCGTGCTTGGCATTATCAACACTCCGACAGGAAAAGCGAAGAAAGCATCCGTACAGTTTCTTAAAGAGGTGATACGGGCCTGACGTCACTTTCGCCGAAAACCTATCTCCTGCGGCGCTAGGGCCGCGGGCAGGTCAACAAGAAACGGTTGTATTCAAACTAGAGGAGAAGAAAAAGTGACAGAACAGAATTTAAGAGACAGTCGCGGCAAAATGGTAGGCAAGATGTCGACTGACAGCGATGGCGTGCAGACTATCTTGGATGCGCAAGGAAACATCAAAGGTAAGTACGACCCAAAGTCAAATGAGACCCAGGATGCTCAGGGAGTGGTTGTAGGGTCAGGCAATTTGTTAACTACGCTTCTGTGAGCATCTACGTGTTTGAAAAGAGGTTCAAACCGACCCTAAAACAGGTAACTGCATAACGGCGGGCTGTTTTGTTCAGCCCTTCGTTACTCAGAGCATTACGGCATTACATTACGGTGACATGATACTCAATGCACTGTGAGGCGCGCACAGGGTCAGGTTTTGCATCGTGCAAAGGCGCCGTCATTCGTGGACTGGGCGAATCTGTTGTATTAGTTCATCCGGCGAGCTGCTTACCATGCATCGCCATCGGTTTAATCTCGAAGAGACTCAAGTAGAGGCGAATGGTCGATCATCGTTCAGGCGATTCCCTGATCAACATAGTGGCGAATACGCAAACGGCTGCTCCGCCATATCAATTCGGCGTCCAGTCTGTATCAGAAGCTGACAAACTCTGCTTCAGGTCCCTATGCTGTGAACGCGGTAGTTGAAGTGAATTTCATGCGCGTGTTTCCAGACTGCCACGAAACTGTCAAATAGCTGCGATACGCTTGCCCCACATGCAGGGAATCACGATCAACCATAATGGAATAAGCCTGTGAAGGGCGGCAAGAAGCGCATTTTTTTTTGCGCTGTGGTGGGCGTTGTTACCGCGCTGAGCGCACCAGTTGCGTTGGCAACCGATATAACCGGCGCGGGTTCGACGTTTGCCTACCCAATTTTTTCTAAATGGGCAGACGCCTACAAAACCCGGACCGGTGCGGGGGTCAACTACCAGTCGATGGGTTCAGGCGGCGGCATCAAGCAGATCAAGGCGGGAACGGTGACTTTCGGCGCCTCGGATGCGCCTCTCAAGCCGGAAGTGCTGGAGAAGTACGGTCTGGTGCAGTGGCCGCAGATCATCGGTGGCGTAGTGCCAGTCGTCAATATCAAAGGGATCAAGCCGGGTGAACTGCGCATCGATGGAGCGACACTGGCCAAAATCTATCTCGGTGACATCACCCGCTGGAGCGATGCGGCGATACAAAAACTGAATCCGAAGGTGAGATTGCCGGACCAGTCGATCATCGTTGTGTATCGCGCCGACGGTTCCGGCACGACCTTCAATTTCACTCGTTATCTGAGCGCAGTCAGCTCCGTATGGAGCGAGCAGGTGGGAACCGGTACCGCAGTGCAGTGGCCTGCGGGTATCGGTGCCAAGGGCAACGAAGCGGTCGCTAATCAAACCGCATACATCAACGGGTCAATCGGTTATCTTGAGTACGCCTATGTGCTGCAAAATCACATGACGTACCTGCAGATGGTCAACAAGGACGGCTACACGGTATCCCCGGGCATTGGAGCGTTCCAGAGCGCAGCGGCGCATGCCGACTGGAAGCACGCAAAGGACTACGATCTAACCCTCGGTAACCAGCCGGGCGAGGCCAGCTGGCCGATCGTTGCGGCCACTTTCGTTATCATGCACAAGCAGGCTGATGACGCCGCTGCCGTACATCAGGCGCTGTCGTTCTTCGACTGGGCGTTCCATCACGGCCAGAAGATGGCGGAAGCTACCGATTACGTGCCGCTGCCGGCAGACGTCGTCGAGCTTATCGACGCCACCTGGGCTGGGCAGATCAAGGACAAGTCGGGCGCTTTCCTTTGGAAGTGAACATTGGTCTGAGTGAAGGGTCGGGAACAGCGGCCCGATTATGGCTCCTTTACTGTTTTGAAAAAGGGTGGTGTCTTGAGCAAAGTGGCGGATAGCCCGGTGCCGGGGATGACTCACGAACTCTCCACGCAGACCTTTCGGCAGCACGCGTTTCTGGACGCGTTGCTGCACAATCTGACCCGAGTCAGCGCGATCATCGTGTTGCTGTTGCTGGGTGGCGTGATCGCCTCCTTGATTTATGGTTCGATGCCGTCGATCCGCGCTTTTGGCTTCGGTTTCATCACTTCCGAGCAGTGGAATCCGGTCAGGGACGCCTACGGTGCGTTGCCGGCGATCTACGGCACGCTGGTAACGTCCGCAGTGGCGATGCTGATTGGGGTGCCGGTGAGCCTGGGCATCGCCATCTTCATCACCGAACTGTGCCCGTCCTGGTTGAAGCAGCCCATCAGTACCGCGATCGAGCTACTCGCCGGGATCCCCAGCATTATTTTCGGCATCTGGGGGTTTTTTACGTTTGCACCCTTGATGCAGCGTTATGTCCAGCCCTGGTTGATCTCGACGTTCCACGGCGTGCCGCTAGTGTCTTCGCTGTTTGCCGGCCCGCCCTACGGCATCGGCCTGTTGACCGCCGGCCTGATTCTCAGCGTGATGGTGTTGCCGTTCATCACCTCCATTACCCGCGACGTGTTCGAAACGGTGCCACCAGTGCTCAAGGAGGCTGCCTACGGCATGGGCTGCACGACCTGGGAGGTAATCCGCAACATCGTCCTGCCCTATACCCGAACGGGCGTTGTCGGCGGTGTGATGCTGGGGCTGGGGCGGGCGCTGGGCGAGACCATGGCGGTGACTTTCGTGATCGGCAACGCGCACAAGATCGCGACCTCGGTACTGGCGCCCGGCACCACCATTTCTGCATCGATCGCTAACGAATTCAACGAAGCAAGCTCGGATCTGTATACCTCGGCATTGATTGAACTGGGTCTGATCCTGTTCGTGATCACGTTCATCGTGCTAGCGATTGCGCGGCTGTTGCTGCTGCGACTGGAACGCAGGGACAAGGTCTGACATGGACCGGGCTTCCACCCTGATGTATCGCCGACGCAGGATGCGCAACCGCCTGGTGCTGGTGCTTTCTATCGCTGCGGCCGTATCGGGCCTGATCTGGCTGGTCGCGATTCTCGCCGAGCTGGTCTGGCGCGGCGCGGCGGGCTTGAACCTGCAGGTGTTCACGCAGATGACGCCCCCGCCCGGCAGCGACACCGGCGGCATCCTCAACGCGTTGCTGGGCAGTGCGGTATTGACGTTGATCGGCACCCTGATCGGCACGCCGATCGGCATCCTTGCGGGCACCTATCTGGCCGAATACGGACGCGGCAGCAAGCTGTCCTCCGTCGTGCGGTTCATTAACGATGTACTGTTGTCGGCACCGTCGATCGTCATCGGCCTGTTTGTGTACCAGATCGTGGTGACCAGCATGGGCCATTTCTCCGCTTGGGCCGGGGCCGTGGCGCTGGCCTTGCTAGTGATCCCGGTGGTGGTCCGCACCACCGAAAACATGCTCAAGTTGGTACCCAACCAGTTGCGCGAAGCTGCGTCTGCACTGGGTGCGCCGCGCTGGATCATGATCTCTCAGGTGGTCTACCGGGCGGCGCGGGCAGGTGTGATCACCGGCGTGTTGCTGGCGGTGGCGCGGATTAGCGGTGAAACCGCGCCGTTGTTGTTCACCGCGCTGAACAACCAGTTCTGGAGCACCGATCTGAATCAGCCGATGGCCAATCTGCCGGTGATGATCTACCGGTTCGCATTGTCGCCCTATCCCTACTGGCAACAGTTGGCGTGGACGGCGGCACTCGTCATTACCGCTGCGATTCTGCTGTTGAATGTCGTCGCCCGCAGCCTGATCAGGACTAAAGGTTAGTCGATGAACAATCCCCCCGACGATGCGGCGCCGCCGATTCAAACCTACATTTCGCCACATGCGACGGCACCGTCGGCGCCGCGTGGACTGCCCAAGATCGACATCAACGACCTGTCGTTCTTCTACGGCGAATACCAAGCGTTGAAAAATATCTCCCTGCCGCTGCACGACCGCATGGTGACTGCTTTCATCGGTCCTTCGGGTTGCGGCAAGTCCACCTTGCTGCGCATCCTCAACCGCATGTACGACCTTTATCCCAAGCAGCGGGCGGAAGGTAAAGTGATGATGGACGAGCGGAACATCCTCGATCCAAAGCAGGATCTCAACATGCTGCGTGCGCGTATCGGCATGGTGTTCCAGAAGCCGACGCCGTTCCCGATGTCGGTCTACAACAACATCGCGTTCGGCATCCGCCTCTACGAGAAAGTACCGAAATCCGAGATGGACGACCGCGTGCAGACCGCACTCAAACGGTCTGCGTTGTGGGACGAAGTCAAGAACAAGCTGCACCAGAGCGGCCTCAGCCTTTCCGGCGGTCAGCAGCAACGCCTGTGCATTGCCCGCACCATCGCGGTGAGGCCGCAGGTGCTGCTGCTCGACGAACCGGCGTCGGCGCTCGATCCGATCTCCACTGCCAAGATCGAAGAGCTGATCTACCAGCTCAAGAGCGACTACACCATCGTCATCGTGACCCACAACATGCAGCAGGCGGCGCGCGTTGCCGACTACACCGCTTTCATGTATATGGGCGAACTGGTCGAGTTTGGCCAGACCCAGCAGATTTTCACCACGCCCAGAGAATCCCGCACCGAAGACTACATCACCGGGCGTTTTGGATGAATGATTGAGCCGGCGATTGTCCCTCAACACGGCGACGCGCGATAATAGCCACTCTCCATCGGTCGCCACTTCGCATGAGTTCACAGCGCCTCTACCGCGTCAGCTTTATGAATCAGGGTCAGGTCTTCGAGATCTATGCTCGCAGCATCAGCCACGGCGGCTTGCTGGGCTTCGTCGAGGTCGAGAAGCTGGTGTTCGGCGAGAAAAGCGCGGTGGTGGTCGATCCATCGGAAGAAAGGCTCAAGACCGAATTCGCCGATGTCGAGCGCACCTTCATCCCGGTACAGGCGGTGATCCGTATTGACCAGGTGCGCAAGGCCGGTCCTGCCCGTATTCATGCGGTCAACGGCGAAAGCGCGAAAATCATGCCATTCTCGCTATATACCAGCGGCGGTGGCGAGCATAAGAAGTAAAGTCATGCGTTTTGCGCTGCTCGGTAGCGGCAGTCGCGGGAATGCGGCGCTGATCTGCGCGGGCCGTACCCAACTGCTGCTGGATTGTGGCCTGGGGCTGGCCGAGGCGTTGCGGCGCCTGTCCCGACTGGGCGTCGAGGCGGCGGAGCTGTCCGGCATTCTGGTGACTCACGAACACGGGGATCATCTGGGCGGCGTCGGTGCGCTGGCGCGACGTTTCGGTTTGCCGGTATGGATGACACCCGGAACCTGTTCGGTCTGGCGTAACCCGGTGCCGTCGCAGCTGCGGATGATCAATCCACACGAAGCCTTCGTCATCGACGATCTGCAGATCCAGCCCTATCCGGTGCCGCACGACGCGCGCGAGCCCTGCCAGTTCGTCTTCAGCGACGGCCGTTTGCGTCTGGGCGTACTGTCTGACGCCGGCAGTGTGACCGTGCACATGCGCAGCACACTGGATGTCTGCGACGGGCTGTTGCTGGAGTTCAATCACGATCCGGACCTGCTGGCCGCGGGACCCTATCCGGAATCGCTCAAGCGCCGGGTCGGCGGTGCCTACGGCCACCTCAGCAACACACAGGCGGCCTCCCTGTTGCAGAGCGTTGACTGCTCGCGTCTGCAGCACTTGGTGTTGACGCACCTGTCCGAAACCAACAACACGCCGAAACGTGCGCTTGACGCGGCACGCTCCGCACAATGCTGCGATCCGAACCTGATCGTCTGCGCCGATCAAAGCGTCGGACTCGATTGGCGGCAACTGGCTTGATTGAAGCAATCTCTCCATGACCTTTCGCATTATTGCCGGCACCGAGGCACTGTCCGACTTTCGTTTGCAGCGCCTGTACCGAGCGCTGCGCGAGCATCTGCCGAATCTCGCGGGCTTGCGTGTGCAGCGGTTGTATCTGATCGAGGCAGCGCCCGCGGTGAGCGATGCGCAACTGCGCGCATTGCTGGGACCGGGTGAAGCATCGTTACCGTCTGCCAGCGTCACCCTCTTCGTGGTGCCGAGGCTGGGGACGATCTCGCCTTGGTCGAGCAAGGCGACCGAGATTGCGCGGGTCTGCGGATTGCAGGGCGTGACCCGGCTGGAGCGTGGATTCGTCTATCGGCTGGATAACGTCGACGACCTGCCGCAGGAAGCTCGCGAGCTGCTGTTTGACCCGATGACCGAGAGCGTGTTGACTGACGCCAGCCAGCTGCAGGCGGTGTTCGCGCCGCAAGCGCGGCGGCCGCTGCGCCGCGTGGCGCTGGGTGATGACGCGGCCGGCGCCCTGAATAACGCCAACCGGGATTGGGGTCTGGCGTTGTCGGCCGGTGAGATCGACTATCTCGCCACGTATTTCACAGGGGTCGGACGCGATCCCACCGACGCCGAGCTGACCATGTTCGCGCAGGTCAATTCGGAGCATTGCCGGCACAAGATTTTCAATGCCGCATTTATCATCGACGGCAAAGCGCAGCCCGATTCGCTGTTCGAGATGATCAAGCTCAGTCATGCCGCCGCGCCCGCGGGTGTGTTGTCGGCCTACAAGGACAACGCCGCAGTGGTGGCCGGCCCCGAGGCGGCGCGCTGGTTTGCCGATGCCGACGGTATCTGGCGCCGGCATCTCGAACCGGTGCATCTGCTGATGAAAGTGGAGACGCACAACCACCCCACCGGCATCGCGCCCGATCCGGGTGCAGCCACCGGCGCCGGCGGCGAGATCCGCGACGAGGCCGCCACCGGGCGCGGCGGCAAACCCAAGGCCGGATTGTGCGGATTTACGGTGTCCAATCTGCATATTCCCGGTTTTGAACAGCCCTGGGAAGTGGCATTGGGCCGGCCGCCGCAGATGGCCAGCGCCTTGCAGATCATGCTGGAAGCACCGATCGGCGCCGCTGCCTACAGCAATGAGTTCGGACGCCCGGTGCTGGCGGGTTATTTCCGCAGCTTCGAGGCCGGGCTCGACGACGGCTCGATCCGCGGCTATCACAAGCCGGTGATGCTAGCCGGCGGCTACGGCAACATCCGCGACGGCCACGTGCATAAACAGCCGGTGCCGGCCGGCGCAAAACTCATTGTGCTGGGCGGGCCGGCGATGTTGATTGGTCTCGGCGGTGGCGCGGCGTCGAGCATGGCCACCGGCAGCAGTACCATCGAGCTGGATTTCGCTTCGGTGCAGCGTGCCAATCCGGAATTGCAGCGGCGCTGTCAGGAAGTCATCGACGCCTGCTGGGCGCTGGGTGAGGCCAACCCGATCCTGTCGATTCACGACGTCGGCGCGGGCGGCCTGTCCAACGCATTACCCGAAATCGTGGATGCCGACGGTCGCGGTGGCCACATTCGCCTGCGGGACATCCACAGCGCCGATGCAGCGCTGTCACCGATGGAAATCTGGTGCAACGAGGCGCAGGAACGCTACGTGTTGGCGGTGGCGCCGGAGTCGGTGACGGTACTGGATCGACTGTGTTCACGCGAGCGCTGCCCCTGGGCGGTGGTGGGTGAGGCGACGGTGGAGGCGCAGCTGCGGGTCGAGGCCGATGCCGGAGTCGAGGCGGTCGACCTGCCGATACCGGTGCTGTTCGGCAAGCCACCACGGCTGCAGCGCGAAGCCCGGCGGCAGCCGACGTCGCTGACTGCGCTGAACACCGCGGATATCGGCGTGGCGGAAGCGGTGGCGCGCGTGCTGCGGCTGCCGGCCGTCGCCGCCAAGAGCTTTCTCATCACCATCGGCGATCGCAGCGTTGGCGGGCTGACCGTGCGCGATCAGATGGTCGGTCCCTGGCAAGTGCCGGTGGCCGACTGCGCGGTGACGGCGATCGGTTTCGAGTCCATCAGCGGCGAGGCGATGGCCCTCGGGGAACGCCCGTTGTTGGTGCTGACCGATGCCGCTGCCTCCGGTCGCATGGCGGTGGCCGAGGCGATCACCAATATCGCCGCCGCACGGATCGATCGTTTGTCCGATATCCGCCTGTCCGCCAACTGGATGGCAGCGGCCGGTTCCGGTGACGAGGATGCGCGACTCTACGACGCCGTGCGTGCCGTCGGCGCCGAACTGTGCACGCAGCTGGGCCTGGCCATCCCGGTAGGGAAGGATTCGCTGTCGATGCGCACGGTCTGGGAACACCAGGGCGCGCGTCGCGTCCAGACTTCGCCGTTGACGCTGAACATCACCGCGTTCGCACCGGTCGTCGATGTGCGCGGTTCACTGACGCCGCAGCTCAGGACCGACCTCGGTGAGACGCGGCTGCTGTTGGTCGATCTGGCTGACGGCCGCAGTCGCCTGGGAGGCAGCGCGCTGGCGCAGGTCTACGGCAAGCTGGGCGGTGCAGTGCCGGATCTGGACGATCCCAAACGGTTGGCAAAAGCCTTCGAGGCGATCCAGTCGCTGGCTGCGGATGACCGGCTGCTGGCGTACCACGACCGCAGTGACGGCGGTCTGTTCGTCACGCTGTGCGAGATGGCTTTCGCAGGACACTGCGGGTTGGACATCAGCCTCGACGGGCCGGGCGAGGACGCGCTGGGCGCACTGTTCAACGAAGAGCTGGGCATGGTGATCCAGATTCACGCGGAGCAGCTTGCGACCGTCCGTGAGCAGCTCGCGCGCGAGGGTCTGCGCGTGGTAGAGATCGGAATGCCTCGATTTGACGATCAACTGAATTTCCGCCGCGGGGATCAGTCGATTTATCAAGCCGAGCGCCGCGATCTGCAGCGGATGTGGGCCGAAACAAGCTATCGCATGGCCGCGTTGCGCGACAATCCAGAATGTGCGCGCGAGGAATATGAAGGTCTGGGCGATGCCGCCGATCCGGGCCTGTCGATGTTGCTGCGCTTTGATGCCAACCCCAAACCCCCGATCCCCAATCTCGGCGGCTACAAGCCGCCGGTCGCAATCCTGCGCGAGCAGGGCGTCAACGGTCAGGCGGAGATGGCCTACGCTTTCGAGGCGGCCGGCTTCACCCCGCACGACGTCCATATGAGCGATCTGCTCGAAGGTCGCTGCAGTCTGGACGACTTCGTCGGCGTGGCCGCCGGGGGCGGTTTTTCCTACGGTGATGTGTTGGGTGCGGGACAGGGCTGGGCCAAGTCGATTCTGTTCAATGCGCGCGCCCGCGACCAGTTCCAGGCTTTTTTTCAACGCAGCGATCGTTTCGTGCTGGGCGTCTGCAACGGCTGCCAGATGTTGGCCGCGTTGAAGGACATCGTCCCCGGCGCGCAACATTGGCCGGATTTCCAGCGTAATCGCTCCGAGCAGTTCGAAGCGCGCTGGACCCTGGTGGAAGTGCTCGAAAGCCGTTCGATCCTGTTCGCCGGCATGGCCGGATCGCGCTTGCCGGTCGCGGTCTCGCACGGCGAGGGTCGTGCCGAGTTTGCCGGGATCGACGCTATCGGCGCGATGCACAGAGCCGGGCAGGTAGCGCTGCGCTATATCGACAATGCCGGCGCTGTTGCCAGCAATTATCCGGCCAACCCCAACGGTTCGCCGCAAGGCATCACCAGTCTGTGCAACGAGGATGGGCGTATTACCATCATGATGCCGCATCCGGAGCGCACTATTTCACCGGTCACGGGTTCATGGTGGCCGCAGCGCTTCGAGCATCACACGCCGTGGCTGCGACTATTCCAGAACGCCAGGAGCTGGGTCGATTGAGCACTTGTTGATGCGACAGGCTTGTCCCCTCCCCGCTTTCGTGGTGCCGATATCGTGATGATCTGTTGGTCGCGCGCACCGATAACACGGAGTATTGTTGGGTGATTGAGCGTAAGCATCACGCAAGAACCCAATCATGGCCCTATGTGAAACAATTGGTTACAGGGCTGTTGTTGCACTAGGCCGAGATTGTAACGGTCGCTATAGTGAAATTGTCTGCTGGCACCGGAGTGCGTTCTGATGTGCCGTAGGCTTTCCAGCTCCGCGACCGGCGGCAACCAGCCCAAAACGGTCATTCGCTGGCGTCAACTGGGTGGCTCTGACTGGCCACAATCGGCCGGTCGTGTGCTCTATCAGGGTCCCCGAAAGCTACCGTTCAACACAAAGGCGGCGGTGCAGCATCTGGCCGGCCGTTCCCGCGCGGGAGCAGTCTTTGAGGTTTGGGCGCAGTAGAACGGAAGGTGCGGTTGAGGCGGAATGCTTCAGCCGGCCGCAAGAGGCAGGGACCAACAGGCGCCGCACCCACAACGGTTGCCCCGAAGTACGGCATGCAGCCAAGCGCTTCGACGGCCGAAGACAGGATATAAACAAAAATCAGGCCGGCCCGATCAGCAGGATTGCCGCCCAGCCGACCATCGGCAGCCAGCCAATCAGCACCGCGAGCACGGTCGCGAACACCAGTGTCTGCAATCGTGAATCAGGCACGACGAACGCTTGTAGAACGGGCGTCGCACGGGACTGTCAACGCTGTGCTCGACGCAATACGTTCGGGAGAGCTGCAATCGGGCGTCGACAGCCGCACATGCGCAGTGTGTCCATATCCTCATCGCTAACGACTGCCGTCGCGCGACGACTTCCAGAGGCTGGCGATGGTCGTCAAGCTCAGTACGCCGATGATTACCGACAACGACAGCCAGATCGGGGTTTCCGGAATGTTCGTCAGCGGCTCGCCGCCGTTGATGAACGGCAGCTCGTTGCCGTGCAATGCTTCGAGAACCAGCTTGATGCCGATGAAGCCCAGCACCACGGCCAGCCCAAGGCTCAGATACACCAGCCGGTCGAGCAATCCGCCGAGCAGGAAATAGAGCTGGATCAGCCCGAGCAGGGCGAAGGCGTTGGTAGTGAACACGATAAAGGGCTCTTTCGTGAGCCCGAAGATCGCCGGAATCGAATCCAGCGCGAACAGGATATCGGTGGCGCCAATGGCGATCATCACGATCAACATGGGTGTGATCACGCGCTTGCCGTTTTTCAGCGTGGTGAGCTGGGAGCCATCATATTTGTCGGTGGCCGGCAGGTATTTTTCGGCCAGCCGCACCAGGATGTTGGGCTTGAATTCCCCTCCCCCGTCGGGTGGGCTGCGGGCGAGTTTATAGGCGGTGTAAAGGAGAAACGCGCCGAAGATATAAAACACCCAGGAAAAATGCTCGATCGCCGCCGCGCCGAGGGCGATGAAAGTCGCACGCAGGATCAGCGCGATCACCACGCCTACCAGCAGCACTTTTTGTTGGTAAGCCTTGGGCACGTCGAACGCGGCCATGATGATGACAAACACGAACAGGTTGTCGACCGACAGGCTTTTTTCCGTGATGTAGCCGGCGAAGTATTCCACGCCGTGCTGGCGGCCCCATACCAGCCACAACCCACAGCCAAAGATCAGCGCGATTACGACATAGAACACCGACCAGCCGCCGGCTTCACGCAACGAGGGCTCGTGCGGCGTGCGTACGTGAGCGAAGAAATCGAATATAAGCAGTGCCAGTATGCCGGCAATAGTGGATCCCCAGACCCAGAGAGGTACGCCCATCAAACTGTTCCCGCAAAAAAACCTAGTCAGGTTATGAGATTTCCCCAAAACCGGGGCAGTCCAGAGTTTACACGGAAGTGTCCGTAATATCGGGCTAGAACCCCCCTCTTTCTGGTCGTCCCAAAGCGATCGTTGCAAACCTGCCGTAACGCGCGCACTCGCGTTGACTCCTCTCGATGGTGCACTTACACTCGTCTTCCCATTGGGGAGTAGCCGCCTTCGTTCATTAGAAGGGGTCGTGTCAACACACTTGGTCTAACGGACCATGGCGCGGTCGGTCGATATGACTTGGCGAGACCATTGGTACCGGTGTTCGTTCGTGGGTCGGACGAGGACGCTGGCGCCACTGGTTCTTCGTCTGGCCCCCAAGGTTCCATATGTCGCCCATGCTCCTGGCCATAGCGCTCCTTCTCGGATCCGCTGTGGTGATCTATCTGGCCTGCGAATATTTCGTCAACGGCGTGGAATGGGTAGGCCGCAAACTTGCGGTTAGCCAGCAAGCGACCGGCTCCATCCTGGCAGCCTTTGGCACCGCCCTTCCTGAAAGCGCCATCACCTTTATTGCGGTGGTTTTTGGTGCCTCTGCCGAGCAGAAGTCGATCGGCGTTGGAGCAGCACTCGGTGGGCCACTGGTCTTGGCGACCATCGCCTACGCCGTGGTCGGTGTAACGCTTCTGATATGCCGTAGACACCTACCTCGCACCGACCGCGTGCGTCACGATTTCGTGCGTCTCAGCCGCGATCAGGGATGGTTCCTGGTCATCTTTGCAGTGAAAATTGCCTTGGGCTTGGTGATGTTCGCCTACAAGCCTTGGCTCGGCGTTTTGTTTCTGGCTGCCTACGGCGCATATTTCTGGAAGGAGATGCGCGGCGAACAGGATGAGGATGAAGGCGAGCCCGAACCACTCAAATTGACACCGGAGCAGTTGACCCCGGCGACGTGGGCGGCCGTGACGCAGACGCTCGTGGCGCTGGTGGTGATTTTTGCCGCTTCCCACTTTTTCGTCGGGCAGCTTGATGCGCTCGGACCCATGCTGGAAATCAAACCCCAGTTGCTTGCATTGTTGCTCAGCCCGATCGCCACCGAGCTGCCCGAGACATTGAATGCCGTCATCTGGGTACGCCAAGGCAAATACCGGCTGGCGCTGGCCAACATCAGCGGTTCCATGATGATTCAGGCCACGGTGCCCACTGCCTTTGGCTTGTTTTTTACGCCATGGATCTTCGACAAGTCCCTGATCCTGGGTGCTGGCATTACTTTCATCGCCGTTGTGATTATGTTCCTTGCCTTCCGGCGAGGCGTCATTTCGCGCGCACTGCTGGCTTCTATGGCAGCGTTCTACGGGCTGTTCGCGGTACTTCTGGTGGTGTTCCATCTGGGATGACGTGCGATCAGTGCAGGGTCGCACGGGCCGCCTGGGTCGTGCGCCGCTCGTGGTTGCTTTGCGCGCGTGTTGGTATGCCTCACCTGTCAATGTGCCGGGTGGCGTGCCTCCTCGAAAGCGGACTGCCGCGAACGTCGCCTTCGTGCCGGACAGCGACCATTCAACGATCAACGGTCACTGATCGGCCAAGGCAAGTCAATGCCAGTGGTCGGTGGCAATTGCGCCGATCACGTCGCTGGCAGTAATGACGTGCGTGGTCTTGCCGATCAGGAATTGTGGGAGGTGCTGAGAGCCGCCAGGCCAAGTGTGTCCGCCACCTTCAATTCGATAAAGTGTCACGTGGACGTCATCACGACAGTCGGCCCAGTCAATCCGATTCAAGCGAATCTCACCGACTGTAGTGCCCTCACTCGTTTGCGGCTTCTCCGCACAGCCGTCCCGTTTTGCCCAGTCCGCCATCGTCGCGACAACGGGCATCACGGCGCCGCCGTCGGGAATATGGATGTGGCCGCCTGCGTAGGGATCGATCGGATCAGCCGTGCCGTGGAAAGCCACGACCGTCAGCGGTCGCGATGGATGACACTCCGGCTGAAACGACGGTGCGAGCGTCCCGCTAACCGGCATGATCGCATGGAGTCGCTCCGCCATCCGGCAGCCGAGCCACTGCACGAGGTGCGCCCCGTTCGAGAATCCCGTGAATACGACACGCGCGGAGTTGATTGAGTACTCCCGTTCTAGACGATCCAGCAGCGCACCGGCGAACGCCGCGTCGTCCACGCCTGCCTGATCCGCCGGCGAATCCACACCGGCCGCCCATGAGCGATCCACGCCTTGGGCGTACACCACGATAAAACCCAGCTTGTCGGCGACTGCGTCGAGCTTGGTCAGGCGCGCCATGTTTGCGGCGGAGCTACCATGTCCGTGAAAGGCCACGACCAGCGGAACGGACTTGCCCGCGTGATAGCCCGATGGCAGGTGCACCAACCACTGGCGAGCTCGTTCGCCGATCATCGCACTCTGCGACAAATCCTGTGCAGCGGCGCCTCCTGTCGCAACGAACGTCAGCGCGACTAGCACGCAGGACACGAGCACCCGAGGCCATTGGTTGGACACTCGCGGACGGCGCAAATCATTCGGGCACTGTGCTTGGCTCGTATGGCGAACGCACAACCGTTGCGAAAGTTGCAAACGCATAACGAATCTCCTGGCTTGCATATCTAGCGCAATCACCCTTCGGCGCCGTATCGTAAGCTAAGGCGCCGGCCGCTCCAAAAGCAGACAGTTACCACTGACAGCGATGGGTCGATTGCGGCCGTTGCCGAGGCCGTGTCGCGCGCTGCCGGTGGCGATTTCCGCCATCGGGAACATACCAAATTGCAGGCTATCGTCCGTGGTGTCCACGAAGCGGTACTTGATGCCCAGCTCGACGTCCCCGATGCCGGTCGCGACGTTGCCATGTGCCGGCACGTTCCACGCCAACGGCACGACGATATGGAACTGTGTGTTCGGCAAGATGCCACGGTTGTATTCAATGGCGGGACCCGCAATCGCGTTAGTTCCGGCAGCGTGATCGAGCGTTGCGAACACGTAGAACTCGTTGTAACCAAAATCCACCGGCGTGGGATCGTCGGTTAGGAACGGCGACCCTGCGGCGCAAGGTGACGTGCCGGCCAGCAGTGCGCACAGCGCGATGACAAATAATCGCCGCACCGCATCCTCACGATATGCTGATCTTTCAGGCGATGCCCTACCATTTCGTCGCACCCCGTTCGCTGGTGTGCAGAAGGCCGGCACACAATTGATGTCGATCATTGAACAGCCGGCGAAATGCCAGCAGAATCACGCCGAGCGTACCCAGTGCGGTGGCGGCTGCGATCATAAACATGATCACGATCTGGTAGCGTGCTGCGTCGGCTGGCGCCACGCCTGCCAGAAGCTGGCCGGTCATCATACCCGGCAGACTGACCACGCCCATCACCATCATGGCGTTGATGGTCGGAATCATGCCGGTGCGCAGGCTGGTACGGATCAGCGGGTGAGCTGCTTCCCAACGCGTGGCGCCGAGCGCGAGGTCATTCTCGATGATGTCGGTCTCCCGCGCGATGCCTTCCATGAAACGGTCCAGCGCCAACGATACGCCAGTCAGAATATTCCCCAGTACCATGCCCAGCAGCGGGATGGTGTACTGCGGCGCATACCAAGGTGAGACATCGACGATGCCGAGTACGCCGGCACCTGTAACTACGAACGCCGAGCCCAGGATGGTGATCATGCTGTCTCGATAGACGCCAACGAAGCGCCGCCCTGTGCGGCGCACCGCAGCGATGCCGGCCAATGCCGACATCACCAGACCGATGCCGACTACCGGCAGGGGAGTCTTCAGTTCGAACACCGATTGTAGGATGAATCCGACCAGGATCAGTTGAACCAACATGCGTGCGCTGGCCACCAGCAGGGATTGCGCCAGTCCTAGGCGAAGCCAAACCGAGATCCCCACGTTGATCAGTATCAGTGTGGCGGCCAGCGCCAACTGTGCGTTGCTGAGACTCAGGTAATCGGTATTCACGACGCGGGCTCGAGCGTAAGCAGGCGGTCGGCAATCCGTTCTAGCTGTGGACGGTCGTGGCTTGTCCAGATGTACGCACGATCAGGTGACGCGCTGACCCAGTGCACGATCAGATCCTCGATTGCGCGGACGGTCGTGCTGTCGAGCGACGCGGTGGGTTCATCAAGCAACAACACGCTGGGCGCCACCAGCAGCGCGCGCACCACGGCGACGATTTGTGCCTCGCCTCCGGACAATCGTTCAGTGCGCTGGTGGAGAAAGGTCTCGTCCCGTCCCGTCCCACGCAACAGCTCACGCACCTGCCCGTCCGGGAATCCGCGCTTGCGCCGCGCGTGAAAAGCGAACGGCGCGCGCAGCGCAGCTTCCACGGTGCCTTCGCGCCAAGCCGGGCGCTGTGGCACATACACCACGCGTGCGCGATAGGCCGGCATTGACCAGTGAGATAGCGCGCGGTCATCGAACACGAGCTCACCGGACTGCAGCGGTTCCAGCCCCGCCAATGTGCGCAGAAGCAGGGTCTTGCCACTGCCGGATGGTCCGGTTACGCCGAGGCGCTCACCGGCGCGGAGTGTCAGTTCGAATCCCTGCCAAAGGATGCGCGATTCAACCCGAAAGCTCAGACCGCTTGCTTTGAGCAATACGTCAGGAACGGCCGGTGGGTGCCCAGCTCGGGGCAGGTCCTGAAAATCGCTGAAAACGGAAGAAAAGCTGAGCATAGGAATGTAAGTAGGTGACGACCCCAATAGTGAGCCAAGTCAACCCAATGAGGCCAGACGATGAAGCAATGTGTCTGTCTGGTCGCTTGCCCAGGGCGTCACAATGACGCGTTTGTGGGGCAAATGCGATCGACCCATGCATCAGAAGCCATACGTAATGAAGGCGCCGCACTCATGTTCGGGGAAAATTTAGTAATCGTCGCAACACTGTATTTCTAGAGCCAGATGTCACACACAGGTTGTTCTGGTTGGCTTGGTCACCAATTACCCCTGAGTTCACGCTAGCGACCTGCAGGCCCCCGCGCGTGCAGTCTGCGGTACACGCCCACTGCAGCACAAGCTGGCGGCATGGGGGAGGGGCCGTGAGTGCCTGCAGATTGAGCGACGTGGGTCGCCTGGTGGCTTGCCGCTACATGACAGGCTGTAGAGGTCGTGGCTCATGCGGGAGCCGGTGGTGACCAGTCTCCCGAAAGCGGACTGTCACGACTGGCTGCAACGGGTCGGCAGCAACCGGTCTACGCAGAATCCTGACAGGCCGCTTCTGGCACGAAGTGATCGTTCAACAGTCAGCCGGAGCGATTTGTAGAGGCTGGGCGGGAAAATCTGGATTTAGCTGTTCTGAATCTGAAAAATGATTCAGAGAAATCCGGGACATTTGTTGCGCTACGTTGAACCGACGCGTTCGCAGCCACAGCGGGTCTGAACGACAACGTCGCGTCTGCAGGATTTATCGTTTGTGTCGCACCGGTTCAATAGTGCGGGTACTGGTGTAATCCAGTCCCACGCTGGCGGCGTCGGAAGTGGTTGCTTTCGGGGCTACGGTGCTGGCGTAGCCGCGCTGGCTGGCGCTGTGTCGTCGTCGCCAGCGTCAGGGATCAGCTCAAGGTCCTCCTGTGGCGGATTGCCGTCGTAAACCAGCGCTCGGCGATGTTGCAGATAGGCAGAGCGCACGAAGATGTAAGGGTCGAATTGTGATTCCAGCAGGCTTGTGGTGCCCAGCAGGTTGGCGCGCAGATTCACCAAAAACAACGCGTCGACGCTGTATTTGGGCAGGTCGTAGCGGCCGGGAAGGAAATAGGTGGCTGAGAGGAATTGATCGGCGCCGAAGCCCACCAAGTCACGATTGTCGGACGGGCCCAGCAACGGCAGCATCAAGTACCAGCCGGGGCCCACGCCCCAGTAGCCCAGCGTCTGCCCGAAATCCTCATCGTGTGCGGGCAAGCCGACGCGACTGCCGACGTCAATCAGGCCTCCGATGCCATAGATCGAGTTGACTACGAAACGGGTGAGGTCTGTACCACTCTGCATAAATTTGGCCTGCAGAGCATCGTTGACGATGACCTTGGGATAGGCCAGGTTGGCAAAGAAATTGGTGACAGCCGTGCGCGCAAAAACCGGCACCACATCGACGTAGCCTTGAGCGACCGGTTTTAGTGCGTATTGGTCCAGCTTGGTGTTGAAGGTGTAGATGGGGCGGTTGATTGACTCCAGCGGGTCAGCAGGATCGCTCGGCGGCGTGTGCGCGCAACCCTGTAACAAGGCTGCGGCCAGCAGTGCAGTGACGATGACGGTGATTTTCATTGCATCCTTCCCCACAAACGATCCATTACAAAACCAACACATGAACAACGGCAATAGCCGCGCAGGCTGCAGCTCGTGTTGAGCCGGGCACTACTCCGGCACGTATCTCTCTGAACTTCGCAACGAGACCCGAGCTCTGTTTACGCAGCTACACCGAGTGCGCCTATTGTAGCCAAAGCGGGGTAGTATTTTACGGTCGCATCAAGGGTCCACGAACCGCAAGAGCGGTTCTACCTTGAAGAAATTCGCCAACGCCCTGACCTGAGGTGAGGCGCCGTAAATCTCCAAGCTTCCCCCGATTTTCTGTGCGCGCCGCGACAGCTCCAGCAGCAGGGATATACCGACGCTGTCCATGCTTTTGATCGCTGACAGATCGATCTTCCCGGCGCTGACGAACTGATGGCTGCCGGACAGAATCTCGACGACCCGGCTGAAATTCAGCGGGCCTTCGATGCGCGTCATGGCCGTAGCTTGCATCACCGGTTCAGCTCGCGGGTTTTGGCTTGGTCATCTGCCCGCTCTGCATGCGTTTGATCACCGCATCCAGCCCCGAGCGCTTCACGTCCGCGGTGATCTGTGAGCGGAAATTCAGCGCCAGTGAAATGTTGTTGACGGTAATGTCGTAGATCTTCCAGTCGCCGTCGATTTTGTGCACGGAAAAGCTGATCGGATATTTCTGGCCGGTGTCCTGCACCAGTTCGGTATTCACGGTAGCCCGCTTGGCATCGGCGTCGACGCGCGAAGGTTTCCATACCACTTTGGTCGATTCGGCGTTTTCCAGCAGCGCGTTGGCGTAAGAGCGGATCAACATGGTTTTGAACGCAGACTGGAATTCCTTGCGTTGGGTCGGCGTGGCGGTGCGCCAGTAGCGCGCCAGAACTATTTGTCCGATATAGGGCACGTCAAAGCGTGGCACCACGATTTTGTCGACCACCTCGTAGAAGGATGCGGGGTCGGCCTTGTACTGCTTGTGATTCTTGTGGATCAGGCTCTGTAGCTGTTCGACCGCACTGCGCAAGCTGTCCTCCGGATCTTGCTGGGTGGCCGCATGCACGGTGCTGGCGGCAAACAGCAAAAAGCTGAGCGATATCAATAAGCGTTTGATCATGATGTTCCTCTTTACGAGTTCTTTCACGGATTTAATGTGATGTTGAAGCATCTGCCGCCGGTGCGGTGTTGGCATCCGGCGATGATTTGCTGTTCTTCTGCGTCATATTGACCAGGAACTGGCCGATAACGTTCTCCAATATGAAAGCTGATTGAGTGAACATGATGTGGTTGCCGTTTTTCAGCGAATCCGGCGCGCCGCCCGGATCAATGCCGACATACTGTTCGCCCAGCAATCCCGCGGTGAGAATCTTGGCTGCGGAATCGGTGGGGATGTCGTTATGTTTGTCGCTGATCGTCATACTCACAACGGCTTGGAAGGTCTTGGGGTCGATACGGATGCCGGTGACGCTGCCGATACGGACGCCGGCCAGCTTTACAGAAGTGCCCGGGCTGAGGCTGCCGATGTTATCGAAATCGGCGGTGACGGTGTAAGTACCGCCGCTGCCGACGGAGTTGACGCTGGCGACACGGAACGTCAACACGAATACGGCGGCTACTCCGAGGCAGACGAAGAAGCCGACCAGCATCTCTAGTGCGCGTGATTGCATATCAATTCGCTCTCCAGCCAATAGACCATTTTTTGCCTGAGTCCTGCATGAAT
>Ga0307374_10003940_pt1 | contig 25054 bp, 25 predicted proteins | sample OX3MG_FD_202532 | JGI IMG/M metagenome (GOLD analysis project Ga0307374, IMG submission 202532) | Soil microbial communities from Risofladan, Vaasa, Finland - OX-3 | ecosystem: Environmental > Terrestrial > Soil > Coastal area > Acid sulfate soil | place: Finland: Risofladan, Vaasa | collected...
CCCACGCCGTCCTGATGTCGATCAGGGAGACGTGCGGGCTGAGGAAGGAGAACTTCTTCGGCTACGCGATGAACGCCCTGAGCAGACCTACTTCAAAATCCTAAACGTGTACGCAAAATCGATTCACGACGCGGGCTGGGGCTAGCTCGGCGGGCTCACAGAGTACAAGACTCTCAAGGCAGGCTACATCGTGGTCCGTGTCTCTGCCGCATATTCAACGCAAGAGTGCCATTGCTGTGGAACGCTTAATCAGGTTGCTCTGGACGTCCGGCAATTCGAATGCCGTGGCTGCCATACATTGCTGGACCGCGACATCCAGGCGGCCCAAGTCGTGCTGAAGCGCGGTCTGTCCATCGTTGCAGGTCTGACTACTGTCGGAAAGGTAGGGCACGACATGCCCAAACTCAAGCCTGCGGAGACCCAACCTCTGCCCCTCCAGCCCACTGGAAAGGTATGTCAGGTCGAGGAGGCAGGAACTATACGCCTCGAAAAGGCTGGAAGCCCACGATTAACGCCGTGGGAGGATGTCACTACGCTGCCGCTCCGGACATGTTGAAGCGCTTCTTGGTGTCATCTATCTCGACGAGGAGCTTCTTCCTCCACTCGGGGAAGCCCTTGGGGGTCGTCGGATACTTCAGGTTGTGCTGAACCAGCGCCTCGCTCTTGTCCGCGGTGTACCGGAGACCCTTGGCTAGCTCCATCTGGCTCGCGACTCTCATGAGGAGCATGGGGTTGAGCTTGCTGATCGCGTTGAACCTGGGGTGACGCCTCTCGGTGATAGCGTCGATGTCCTCCTGGGTGAGAAAGTGTTTCATCCCGAAGTCGATTTGCTCGTTGGTTATTGTCTGGAGATAGCGCCTGAGGACCTCGAAGGAGGCCATCTGGTATCCGTGGGTCGTCATGTACTCGGAGTTGTAAGGCCAGAGCCCCTCCTGGGAGAAGTCGTTCGCCTCAAGGGCGTGGGCTACCACCTTGCCGAGAATCATGCTGGCGTACATCGAGGGTCCTATCCCCCCGGCGTCGAGCGGCCTAGGGAGCCACGCGGCATCGCCTACGACCGCGAACCCGTTCGCCACCATGCAGTCGTTCTGCCTGCGGACGGGCACCTGCCAGTTGCCCTTCTCGTTCCCCTTGTCGTCTGGGCTGGTGGAGAGCCTCCCGTTCTTGATGCAGGGGTTGTCCTTGACGTACTTGTCGATGAGCGTGGAGAGGTTGTCGTTCAGTCCGAGCTTTTTGTTCCTCCTGTCGAGGCCGGGCTTCGAGACGCCGAGCCCGATGTTCACCTTGTTCTTGCCCTTTGGGAAGACCCACGCGTAGCCCGCGGGGGCGATGACCTGGTCGAGGTGGATGAGACAGTAGTCCGGAGTGAAGTAGGTCTCGTCCTGGACGCCCTGGTCGAACTCCATGAGATAGCGGCCTGTCGCCTCCATGTCCTCGATGTCAATCTCCCTCTCGATGTAGCTGTCGATGGGGTTGAACTTCCTGAGGACCGAGGAGGAGCCCGAGGCGTCGACGACCATCTTCGCCGTGGCCTTGAACGGCTTGCCTTCCGAGTCGCGGCCCATCACCCCTCTTATGTAGCCGTCCTCGGCGACGAGCTTTTCCGCGGTGGTCCCGAACTTGAACTCCACTCCGAAGCCTTTCGCGTCCTTGACCTGGCGCTTGGGCATGAGCTTCCTGTTGAGTATGTAGCCCTCACCCTCGAAGAGGACCTTCGTCTTGTGATCGGGAGAGTAGACGTAGATCCCCTTTACTGGATGCTCGAGTTCTGGCGAGTCATACTTGATCCCGATGCTCTTCTCGATGAACCCGATGCTCTTCTTGCTTGCGGCGTCGCCGCAGATCCATCCGGCGTTGGTCTTCTTTCCGGGCTCGTCGGCCCTGTTCCTATCCACCACAAGGACCCTCGCCTTTTGCTTCGAGTAGAAGCCCACAGCCGAGGCAGTCAGGAGGCCGGACATCCCGCCTCCCGCGATTATCACGTCATAGTCGTATTCTACCAATGGCGGTCACGGAGATTAGTTAGTTGCGAAGACTACTAATACCTATATAAGCGCTTCTCGCTAATCCGAACGCATCGGGGCGTTGGCATACGGAAGAAGACGAACTGTCGCGCGAGTTGCGGAAGCTCGGCCTGACCGGATACGAGGCTAGGTGTTACGTCTTCCTCGTAAAGCTCGGACCGAGCGACCCACGGAAGGTCGCCTCGAAGGCATCTATGCCATATCCCAACGCCTACGAGGCCCTCAGGCGGCTCGACGACCTGGGCTGGGTGGAGCTGGTCCGCCGAAGGCCTGCCGTCTACAGGGCGCGCGACCCGAGCACGATCTTTGGTGAGATAGAGTCGCGCCTCAAGGAGACGTTCGCCTCACTCGACGCGATGTACAAGGCGACGCCTGCTGAGCAGGCGGAGCTCGTCTACACACTTCGCGGCGAGGGGAAGGTGCTCTCGAAGCTGGTCGAGATGATTCGCGGCGCGAGGTCTAGCATGATGCTCGTGACGCCGGCGGCGACATTGGAGGACTCGCCTCCTCTCTTGGATGCGCTCCGGGCAGCTGTCTCGCGGGGGGTCAAGGTCAGGATAATGACGGATGATTCTGGCCTCAAGGGGCTTCCCTTGGGAGTCGAGGCCCGGACGGGGAACATCGTGGCGTTCGACCTGCTCGTGGACGACAAGACCGCCTTGATAGGCCTTCCCGACCTTTCGGCGTGCGGCTGGGCAGAGAGCAGCGCGGTTGCGAGTCACTTCATGCAGTTCCTCGAGCTACTGTGGGGCGCCGGCACTGCGAAATGATCGGACCTCTAATCGGAAGAATGCGGGGTTGCTCAGGAAAAGAGTTGAAGGTGCCACCCGACCGCCTAAGAAAGCGGTCGGATGACCCTCTTCTAGCTTGCTCTGCTAGCTGCTAGCTAGCTTCCACTGCTGAAGACCGACTCGTCTTGCGCGGAGGGGACCTCTGGGAAGGTCTCGCTCATGCGCTTCTCTGCGACCGCGGCGGCCTCTGCCATGATCTTCTCCGACTCCTCGTTGGTCTCGCTGCCCATGAAGAAGTTCGAACCCGTGAGCCCGCCGACGTCTGTCATCATCGTGCTCAGCTCTGTGCCGATGTCTCCGAGGGCGCCCTGCGCATCGGGCAACGCCGTTGCAAGGGACGTGCGCACGTTCTTGATCACGCCGATCGCTGGGGCGAGGACTGCGGTGAAGTCGCCGAACTCGGTGACCGTCTGCAGGCGCATCGTTATCTGCTCGAGCGCGATCTTGGACTGGGTGACGATCTTGGTCATCTTCTTGACCTCGGCTAGCTCGTTGGAGTACGCCTTGCTCGTCGCCTCGTCGTGCTGCTGGACCGCGGCGACGGTCTTCTTGAATATCGCCGTCTCTCTCTGCTTCATGCGATTCAACGCCCCATCGAGGCGGTGGATCTCCTGGTTGAGTTGGCCCGTGGCCTTCTGAATCTGTGGCTTCAGAGGTTGTGGACCCCTGATAGCCTCCTTTGTCTTCTGTCCGAAACTTCCAGAGGACGCTGCGGGCTTCCAGTTCTTCTCGAATTTACTCATGTCGTAATCTCTCGGCATATGATACGCCCCGATTCAGTGATACCGTGCCCTGACAACAAGGTTTGATTTGGTGGTGAAGTTTGGTTTACTCGGAGGCCTTCTGGCGGTGCCGGCAGCGGGAGCCAGTTCGAGCAGTCATCCTCCTAGGATTTCTTGGGGCGCTCATTGCCTCTTGGTCCTCATGCGCTAGCGTCGAGTCATGGTTGGCGTCAGAACGGCCAGAACCATCTGCGTCATCGGGTTGCAAAAGAAAGTTACAATCCTCCAGAATGCGAAACATCTTCAGTAAGTCTGAGTTGTGAAGTCAGAGGACTCCTAGCGTCTGCAACTTGATGCATGCCACCGCGAAAGCCGGGAGCGTCAGCACGACCCACAGCAAGACCCTCCACCTTCCCAAATCTACCGGCTCGAAGTAAAGCAACCCCAACGCGCAAACGCTCAAGACAACGGCGACGTTGGTCTCCACGAAGAGCGGGTCAGCCGAATACGACCCACCAGTTACATCAATCAATGCGTTCCTGACCAAGATGGCGTTGAGGGCAAGGAATCCAACCAGAGCCAGGCCCCTTGCGAAGTCGCGAAGTCTTGCTTTGAGACCGTCGCGCCTGATTGGAAAGAACTTCGCAGTGATTCCCCAAGAGGACGTCATCACGCCGTGGGCCGCGCTCCAAGAACCAAAGTAAGAGTGGTCAGACTCCCGGAACGGATGATCCCGACATTAACGGCCTGCCCCGGGATCGTATTCTGCACGAGGTAATTGGAAAGCGCATCCTGGTTGGCTATCTTTGTGCCGTCGATCGATACTATGATGTCTCCTCCTACCAGATACTGCGAGCCACCTATCGTGACCGTAGAGGCCCCTGCCTTCAAGCCCGCAGCAGCAGCCGGCCCGCCAGCTGCGACGCTCTCGACTAACACCCCGTAGGTCACGCTCGTGTGCGATGCCTGGGCGAGTTGATAGCTCATGTCAGAAGAGCCTATTCCAAGGTAGGAATATCCGGAGTACGTCCCGTTCGCCACCAGGGACGGCAGGTCCCTGAGGATGGTGCTCGAAGGTATCGCGAAGCCGATTCCCTGCGAGCTGGAGACGGTGGCCGTGGTTATGCCCACTACCCGGCCGCTCGAATCGAGGAGGGGCCCGCCCGAATTTCCTGGGTTGATTGGGGCGCTGAACTGGATTGCACCGGCGACCGAAAAGTTTCCTGCGACAGGGTCTTGAATCGTCCTGCCAAGCTGGCTGACTATCCCAAGGGTCATGGAGCCCGAGAGACCATACGGATTGCCGATGGCGTAGACTTGTTGTCCGACGGTCAGCCCCGACGATGAAATGACGATGAGAGGCACAAATTCGGAAGCAGGAGCGCCGCTGACGGTCACGACCGCGAGGTCGCTGTAGGGGTCTGTCCCGACCACCGTCGCAGGATAGGCGTTTCCGTCGGGAAACGTCACCGTGAGGTTAGAGTCACCGGCAACGACGTGGTAGTTGGTGACTATGTAGAAGGAATTCTGATAGGTCGTGACGAAGCCGGAGCCGAGTACGGCCGTAACGGCGGCTTGAGGTCCGTAGAATGTGTTGACGGTCGTTTGCTGATCGCCTTGCAGGGTCACTACACTCGCGTCGGAGGTGGCGTAGATCTGCTCCGCCGAGAGTCCTGAGGCAGAGGGGGTTGGCGAGGACGAAGTGCTGCTGAGGGCCGAGAGCTGGGCTTGAAGCGCAAGGTTGGTACTCTTGAGAGACGAAATTGTGCCCTCGAGACTAGCAGTCGCAGAATTGCTGGCGCCGCTTCGCTGGCTAGGGAAAGCGCCATCGAGATAGACGAAGGCAGAGCCAATCATGAGCGCAAGGATCGCCACGGCCAAGATAGAATTGCCAGACCTGGGCTTCGACTCCGGTGTCATGCTAGGAAGGTTCGGCTGGCAATTAATAATGAATTGTGGTACAAGCGTTTATCACCTCCGTATCCCATCGCGAGTATCGTCCACCGATTGAGATCTCTAGCGGCTGGTCATGATAGCAAGGTTTCTAGTAAAGCCGAGAACCTCGATATCAGGGCGCCGACAGGTCGACTTCCCCTCGACTCGCGATGCGGCAGAGACGGTCGAGTATTGAGGGTTGCACCACAACCCATTATAAACGCGGACCGACGAAACGGGGCATCGAGGTCATGTTAGCTACGAACTCAACGCTACCGCGACTCCCCTAGCGGCGGCTTGGATTGGCGCGTGCCATTGGTGAGAAAACTGAGTGCGAGCAGTTCAGGCCTGATGCTGGGCGACGTCTTCGGCCTCCTCGCCCTCGCTCTGATATCGGCCACTGCGATCCTCATGCTCTTGAGGAGACGAATCCTGAAGCGCTTCAAGAACCTCGACCTGATTCGAAGGGCCCACATCGCGGTCGCAAGTCTGGGCGGGCTGTTCCTGATACTGCACGTCGCGTTCTTCATCACATACCCTCTCAACATCGCGATACTTCTGGGCTACATCTCGGCAACGATCGCGCTCGTCGTCTGGCTGACGGGAACGGCCTTCCTCGAGAGGTTCAGGGACTCTCTCTACTTCCACGGGACTCTTTCGCTTAGCGCGATCTCTTTGATGGTGATCCATTCGGCCGCGGCGGGGCTCAACGTCCCCTTCGCCTTCGCTGAGGTCGTCCTCGGAGGGGCGACCTCAGTAGCCGTCTACAAGACCACGCAGTACATCGGAAAGATCAGGGATGCGGGAGGAGTCAAACGGTGACGCCAGGGGAGCCGCTTCCCGAGTGGTTCGAGCGAGGCCTCGAGGCCAGGATTCCGGTAGAATACCAGAAGTCCCCGGGGGGCGGCAAGGGCCGTGCCTCGAAGAACGAAGCGCTGAGCGGCCTCAGAAGGCTGCAGCGTTACATCGGTTACGCGATGTTGCTGTCGGCCGCGGCTGGCATCTACCTCCTTGCCACCGACGGCTCCCTCTGGATATTGGCGGTCTCGCACGCAATCGGCCTGGTGATAATCGTGGTCTTGGACGTCTTCCTTGGCATCCTGAATCTGACGGGGTCGAAGCGCGTCTACCTCGCGAGCCTAGCCGCAGCCTGCCTGGGGATAGTTCTCCAGCTGGGCGACATCGCGACAGCTCCGCAATACAACATGAGCGTAGCCTATTTCGCGTCTTACCTCTTCGGGCTGGGCGCATTCGACATCCTGCTCTTGCTCCAAGTGACCGTCATAGTTCTCGGCGTTCTGGGACGGACTAACGTCCAGTTCCTCGCCTCGAGGAGGAGAATGGCCAAAGAGCTCAACTACTCCCGTAGGTCGTTTGTCACGACGATTGCGGGCTTTGGAGTGTTGATCGGGTTGGGCGTGGCTCTCGCTTCAGTCAAGGTCCCGTCCCCCTCATCCTCGTCGCCCGGCAACTCCACCACGACCGCGGGGCCTTCGAGCCCCATCACCAACACGAACAACTTGGTGGTCGGCTCTCCGGTCTACTTCCAGTATCCGTCCGGATATCCCAACGTCCTCTTCAAACGGAGCGACGGGACACTGGCTGCATACAGCATGCTTTGCACGCACGTCTGCTGCGAGGTCACCTACGAATCAACCTCGAGCGTATTCTACTGCGCGTGCCACGGCTCAGAGTTCGACTCCTCCGGGAGGGTCATTCGCGGTCCCGCCGGCAGCCCCCTGCCTTCGATCACGCTGACGGTCGACAGCTCCGGAGACATCTATCCGTCAGGAGTGAGCGGGTATAGCCCATGCTGACGGGCACAGGTCCTTACGCAGATGCGGCGCCCCAGACCCGATTCTTCCTCGCTGCGAGTGTGTGACCTGAACGCCAACAGCCTTGACGTCCTGCGAGAGAGGTTTAAGCGGCGAATGCAAAGACATGCCGTGTTGGGACCCCGTGCGAGAAGGCAGGCTCTTGCTCTGCGGCAGTGGTCTAAGGACAACCCACCCTTCTCCCCGCCGCCCGACTCGGAGTCCCTCGAATCTCTCGACCCCACGCAGCGGAGGATATTGGAATTCATCACTTCGCACCCCGGGGTCCACCTCAGAGAGATCTGCCGGGCGCTCACGCTTGCGATGGGCGACGTCCAGTACCACATTCGGAGGCTTGAGCGTGATGGGCGGATACACTCCATGCGCCGAGGCCTCTACAAGTTCTTCTATCCGGCAAATCTCTTTGGGGAGAGACAGCGCGACGTGTTGAGCGTGCTGAGTCTCGACAGGCCGCGGGAGCTGCTTCTCAACATCATCGAACACCCAGAGTCCACCCAGGAGGCGCTTGCGGGGGCGACCCACGTCTCTCAACCTACGGTCTCGTGGCACCTCAAGAGGCTGGTCGAGCTGGGCATCGTCGGCAGGCGACAGGACGGAAGGGTCGTCACATACAGCGTCTCCGGCGGGGGCGAGATAGCGACCTTCATCAAGACCTACCACCCCACAGTCTGGGAGAGGTGGTCGAGCAGGTTGGCGGACATCTTCATCGCCTACTCGTCGGAGGAGGTGAAGGGGTGATGCTCGACTTCGCCGCGGTGCACTCCCAGCTAATCTCGCCCCTCTTCGACATAGACGCAGAACTCGGGACCCAGGAGGCCCTGGACATTGCCATTGCCGTGTTCGCGCTCATTCTGCTGGCGCTATCCCTTTCGGCTTACAGGAAGACGCGCATGAGGCGACTTCTGCTCGTCTCTGGTGCCTTCGGGCTCTTCGCGGTCGAGGTCCTGATAAGGCAGCTGGACGACTTCGTGTTCAACGTAGGATTCCATACCGCGCAGATCGTGGTAGCAGTCATGGAGTTCGTCATCCTGCTGCTGTTCTTCCTGGCAATCGTTGTGCGGGACTAGGGGCGGCCCGCTGCCCTTTAGATGATTGCACCATACGCGTTATAAGGCGAGGACCAGGCACTACAAAATGCCTGGTGTAGTCAAGATGAATACCATTCTCATAGTCCGTCTTCTTCCGGCTCTGGAGGTCGCAAGACGACGTGCGCAGTAAGCTTTCGTATTATTCGGTGCTTTTGCTCGTCGGGCTAGCGATAGTCTCAGCACTGGTCTTCGCCATGAACCCGTTCAACAGCGCGCCCGCGAGTGCGTCCCCCGCGGGGCAGAGTATGGCGACCTCGAGCGCTGCTAGCGGAAACAGCCCTCCAGTCTCCAACAGTCCCGCCATCTCTACGCCGGCCGGTAACGGCCTGCAGCATGGAGGGGGCTCCGATGATGATCATCATCACTCGGCCGGGTTCCCCGGAGCCGGCGGAGCAGTCGGCAACAGCACGACTTCGACAACCTCCACGGCCAATATCTACTCGGTTAACGAATAGGCTCAGCCCGACGCCAAGTGATCGAGAGATGAGCCCGACTGGTCCGTAGAGACCTCACAACCAGAGGCGAGCCAGCATGAATAGGCGTGAGTTCATCAGGACGGCAATTGCGACGACGACGCTTATGGTCGTCGGGGCCGCGGGAATCTTCGAAATCGCCTCGAAGGCGGGGGCGAATCAAGCGAGCCCCCAGCAACTGCAACTCCCCCCCATCAGCTCAGCGACCAGTCAATCATCGACCACCCAGCTCTCGCAGGGGGCCTCGAGCACAGCCTCGTCCTCGCAGGTTTCTACGGCCAGCAGTCAGTCCTCGTCGGCCGCCGCCCCGGTCGGCTATGTCCTCGTTGCCGCGCTCTCCTCTCTAAGCGGGAAGACCTCAGCCTACTTCAACCACCCAACTCACGGGAACTCGATGTTTCTGAGCCTGAACGGCCAGTGGAAGGCCTTCAGCGCGACCTGCACTCACAGGCCCTGCACCGTAGAGTTCGTGAGCTCAGAGATATACTGCCCTTGCCACGGAGCGACTTTCAGCGCCTCCAATGGAAGCGTCACCCGAGGGCCGGCGCAGGCCACCCTCGGCGAATATGGAGTCATAGAGCAGAACGGGGAAATCTATGTCTCTGACTCTGTCATCAACTGAGCAAATCGACGTCCACCGTAAGGGTCTGCGCCGACGCAAGGACGACTTTCCCCGAGCGGTCGAGGCAACGCCAAGCCCTGCCTGAGAGGCCGCGAGAAGTCGAACGCTTCTACCAGGCGGCTGGCTGACGCACCCCTAGCGGTCGACGGCAGGAGGATGCGCCGTCTCGATGACCTTGAGAATTGGCGTGAAATCGCTTGGCGTGTGGTGGACGAAGCCATTCCTCGCGCACAGAGAGACCACCCGACACGGGACTCGGAGTCCCTAGCCAAAGCTGTCTACTCGGGGCGGCCGAAAGGAAGCATGCAGTGATTAGTTTCCTGTCCTCTGGCACCATGCGGCTGTGATGGCGATGAGGCCATGGACGTAGCAGACTTGCCAGATTCCGTCGCTAAGCATGATTGCATTGAGCTTGCCGGAACAAGCGCCGTGACCCTTCAGGCAGCATTCCTTTTCGGCCATGGTCGTGCTCTCCTGATCATGCTAGCCCTGACGATGCAGCCAGCGAAGGCCGGCAATGGAGGGCACACGACGACCCCGTCGTCCCTCTCTAAGCTCAAGAGGCCTTTTCCCGACGTGTAGCCCAATCTGGGTCACCAGCGAGATGGCCCGGTACCGGTTCACGTCGCTCCCCTCGTCGGTGGTCTCGAGGCGAGGGCTTGCCAGCCAAGGGTAGCTGAAAGCCCGCAAGTCGCTGGCGGTGTTGGGGCCGCCTCGGCGATTGACCTCTGCGTCGAGGTCGGTGGACTCCGCCCTTGATGCGTCGCCCCAACTTGCGGGAGGGGAGGCAGCCGAACATGGAGCAGTCCGTGTGAGTTCTCCGAGGGTCTCCTAGGTGTGCGGCCTACAAATCGACCGGCTACAAACGCGAGCGGGGCAGGTGCCGTCGGCCCCATCGGTGTCCCGGTTGAGCGCGGCAATGGATATGCCCGAAGCCTCCTCGGAGTTGGGGACTTCATTTTCGTTCGCTCCAGCTCGCTTTCGTTTATAATGAGTTGTGGTGCAAACGCCTATCCTTGCACGCGTCGCGGCGCCAGGAAAGGCTCCGCAAGATCGCCCGACAGGGCCGCGCTCAGTCTGTGGCGTCGCGCCGGCGTCGCTGGTCCCTGTCGACCTCGAGCTTCAGCATCTTCGAGACGATCTTCGCGTGCTTCTCCTCGTCCGCGTCGATCCACTGGAAGAGCAGCTGGGCGATAGGGTGGCCGATGCGAATGCTCTCGGTCAGGCTGGCCTCGTGGGCGGAGTCCTCGAGCGCGATCAGGCTCTCGAGTATCGCCTTCCCGGGCATCTCGACGTCCGACTCCCTCCCGGCCTCGAGCCATGACATCACCTGCGAAACGACGTCTCCGTGCCTTATGCTGTCTGCGGCAATCATTCGGAGGAGCATCTTGGAGTAGTCGTCGGCGGTCTGGTTGGAGAGCTCCAGATACTTCTCCGCGGCGGTCAGCTCGAGCTTGAGCCTTTCCCTCAGCACCCGGAGGGCCTCGTCGCGCTCTGGCCGCTTGGGCTGCCCCTGGACGATCATCCTGCCTCGGTTCATCACCATCACTTGGCGCGCAGTCTCGACGAGCTCTGTGGTCTCTATCCCTCCCAGTCCGGAACGCAGCCTCTTGACGAGCTTCTCCGCGAGCGGGTCTATGAGGCGGTCGATCGACGTCAGGGCCGCCGTGTTTCCGCCCCTCTTCCGCTTCAGATATTGGGTGACGGCGGATTGCGTGACGTTGAGGGCGGCCGCGGCCTCCTTCGGCCTGAACCCCTCTCTGACGAGACGCTCCGCCAGCCTCGCACGTATCATGGGGATGAGCCTCTCCTCGCTCTTGAGATCAGCGGGCCTCCCGGTGGACACGCTGGGAACGCCGGGAGGAGGCGCTAAATCCTTTATGCCAGCCCGCGGGCGCCTGCTGCTGAGTCCACGCCGTGGCCCCGACCTAGGTTCAGCTCGACCAGACCAGACTGGTCTAGGCCGCCTCGCCCATCTCGTAGACGTCGATCGAGTCGTTGATCAGGTCCGCGAGCTCGACCATCTTCGCCTTCAGGTTGTCCAGCTTCGTGTTCTCTTGTGAGTAGTCGAGGGGAAGCTCCATGATGCCCTTCAGCTCGGCGCACACCTTGTTCAGCTGGGCTACCCTCTCCGGCGGTAGGAGCAGCTCCTCCTGGACCTTCCTGGCCTTGTAGACGAGCTGGTCGCCGTTGTTTTGGAGCAGGGCCTCCTCTCTCCTGGCGCGGTCGATACCCGAGAACATCTTGCTCTCTTCGATGAGGCGCTTCCTCTCCTCCTCGGAGATCTTCATCCTCCCCGTTATGTTGACCTTCTGCTCCACCCCGCTCGAGAGCTCCTTCGCCGAGACCTTCATGATGCCGTTGGCGTCTATCTCGAATCCGACGACTATCTGCGTGGCCCCCCTCGGCTTCGGGGCGAAGCCCTCGAGGTCGAAGCGGCCTATCGAGACGCAGTCTGCCGCCATGGTGCGCTCCCCCTGGACCACGTGTATGCTCACCTCCGTCTGGTCGTCCTCCCTAGTTGTGAACGACTGTGTCTTAGAGACGGGTATCGGTGTGTTTCTGTAGATGATCTTCTGCACGGTCCCGGCGGCGTCCTCTATGCCCAGGGTCAGGGGCGTCACGTCTAGGAGGCGGTAGTTCAGCTTCCCGGCTAGGACCGCGCCCTGATAGGCAGCCCCTATCGCCACGCACTGCATCGGGTCGACCCCTTCCTCAGCGACCTTCCCCATGTATTCCTCGACGACCCTCCTGACGAGGGGCATCTTGGTCTGGCCGCCGATGAGGATGAGCTTGTCGACGTCCTCAGGCCCCAGCCTGGAGTCGATGAGGACCGTCCTGATCGTCGAGTCCACCTTCCTCACTATTGGGAGAGCGATCTGCTCGAGCTCTGCCTGGGTAAGCTCGTACTTCAGGTGCTTCTGAACCCCTCCCACGTTGGCGAGGAATGGCACGCCCACCTCGACCGTGAGCTCGCTCGAGAGCTCTATCTTGGCCTTCTCGGCCGCCTCCTTCAACCGGACCATCGCTGGGAGGTTATCCCGGAGGTTGACCCCGGTCTCGTTGTAGAACTGATTTGCCAGCCGCTGGACGATGGCGTTGTCGATGTCGGCTCCGCCGGTCAGGGTGTCCCCGCTGGTCGCGAGCACCTTGTACGTCTCGCCCTCGATCTCCATGGTCGTGACGTCGTGGGTCCCCCCTCCGAAGCTGAAGACCATTATCCGCATCTTGCCTGGGCTCGTCGCGGCCGCCCGGTCGAGCCCGTAGGCGAGGCACGCGGCGGTGGGCTCGTTGATTATCCTGATCACCTCCAGCCCGGCCATTGCCCCGGCCTCCATCGTGGCCTGACGCTGGTTGTCGTTGAAGTGGGCGGGCACGGTGATCACCGCCTTCCTCGCGCTTGCGCCGAGGTAGGCCTCAGAGTCCGACCTTATCTTGCCAAGGATCAGCGCTGAAATCTGCTCCGGGCTGTATTTTTGCCCGTTCACCTCGACCTTGTACTCGGTCCCCATCTTGCGCTTTATCTCGAGGATGGTGCCGTGCGGGTTCACCGACATCTGCCTCTTCGCTTTCTCGCCTACGATCACGGTGCCGTCGGGCATGAAGGCGACCACTGAAGGGAACATCTTCCCGCCGGACGCCTCGCCGTCCTGGCTCGGGATTGAGATCGCCCCCGACCCCTCGTAGACGGCGGCGGCCGAGTTGGTCGTCCCGAGGTCGATTCCGAGAATCTTCTCCGGAGCTGAGGTTGCCATCGAGTTTTTTCGAGCGATGTAGGGGTGTATAAAACCTCATCATCTTCCCGCGTCTTACCGCAAAGATTGCGGCACGAGACGAATCGGCGGCCGCTGGAGGCCTATGCCGGAATGGAGGCCTTCAAGGCCTGTCCGAAGGAGTCGACGAAGAAGTTTGCCTGCTTCTCGGTGAGGTTTCCAAAGTGCCCCACCCTGAGCATCTTGGTGTTGTTCTCCCCCAGTCCCCTGGCCACGTCTATGCCATGCTCCTCCCGGAGCGACTTTTGGATCGCCGGGGCCACTCCGGGCTCAGTCCAGATGCCCGTCACGGTGTCAGCCCTGTAGCCCTGTTCCACGACGAGCTTGCTCTTCGTGCCTTCGATGCCGTCGCGGATGATCTTGGCATTGCTCCTATGCCTGCTCCACCGCTCGTCCAGCCCCTCCTCATCGACCTCCTTCAAGGCCTGGTTGAGGGCCTGCATCAGCTGCACGGCTGGCGTGGCGAAGTAGGTCCGAGGGTCGTCCATCACAGACTTCCATCTCAGGAGGTTTGCGTAATAGGTCCTGATCCTGTCCTTCTTCGCCTCGAGCTGGGCGAGGAATTCTCTCGAGACAGCCACCAAGACGGCGCCGGGAGGCGCAGCGAGCGCCTTCTGGGAGCCCGCGAAAGCCAGGTCCGCGCCCACCTTGTCAAAGTCGAGCTCGATCCCGCCGACGGAGCACACGCCGTCGACGATCGCGAGTACTCCCGCGTTCTTCGCCTCCCTCACGATGGCGGCTATGGGATTGCAGACCGTCGTCCCGGTGTCGACGTGCGTCACGTAGAGGGCCTTGAACGGCCCCCCTGCGAGCATCTTCCGCACGGCGTCAGGGTCCGCGTGCATGCCGAACCCTGACCCAAGCTCCTCGACTTCCGCGCCGTAGCACCTGTTGATGTCGACCATCCGCTGGCCGAAGTATCCAGTGTTGAGGACGAGGACCTTGTCCCCTGCCTCGACGGTGGCCGCGACGGCGGCCTCCATCCCGACGGTGCCCGTGCCTGTGAATACGAACTGGTATCCGTTGTTGTTCCTGAAGGCCTTCCTCGCGAGCTGGAGCGTCTCGGAGAAGTTCTTCGCGAAATCAGGGTCTGTGTGCCCCACCTGCGGCCGAGACAACGTCTCTCTGACGCGTTTCGAGAGGTTGGTCGGGCCGGGGACCATCAAAAGTCGTTCTTCCATGCCGCCCACCTGACCGAAATGCCTTCTTAAATCAGGAGCGCCCGCTGAGAGGAGACCTCCTCTACCGCGTGCAGCGGGTGGACGACCTTGAGGCCTACGCCGTCGGCGATCTGCATCGAGCAGACGCTGCTCTCGGTCGCGACCAGCTTGCGCCCGCTCTCCTTGAAGAGACGGAAGAGGTGGTCGCCGACCTCCATGGAGAGGTTGTATCCCAGGTCGCCGTGCTTCATCCCGAAGGTCCCTGCCATTCCGCAGCAGGTGCCGTTCTCCACTATCTGGACCTTGTAGCCGGCGGCGCTCAGAAACTCGATCGCGTGCCTCCCGCCCGAGACGGAGCGGTCGTGGCAGGGGATGTGGAAGCCTATTGCCTCGGCAGTGGGGAACGCGGGCCTCAGCTCTAGGTCGGCTAGCCTTCCTTGGACGAATCCGAAGAACGGGAAGCTCATCTCGCGTGCCTTCTCTGCGAGTCCGCCCGGAACGAGCGTGGGATACACCTCCCTGAGCATGTAGACGGCGGTGGGCTCCGTGGAGACCACCGAGTACCCCTGGTCGAGATACGCCTTCAGGGTCTCGAGGTTCGTCTTCGTGACCGCCGTGGCCTTCGAGATGTTCCCGTATGAGATATACGGCATCCCGCTCCACTGCAGGTTCGGCACCTCCACCTTGTAGCCCAGCGCGAGAAGGATCTTGACCGCCCTAACCCCGAGCTGGGGGTCATTGTAGTCCGCGTAGATGTCAGGGAAGAACACGACCTTGCCCGACTCTCCGGACCCTGCCCCGACCGGCCGGAGCCTCGCCCTTAGCCGCTTCCTCGAGAAGGTCGGGAGCGTCCGCCTCCTGTCCACCCCGACGAGCGACTCCATCACGGCCCTCGTTGCCTCCCTGCGGAGGAGCCAGTTCGAGACGGGGGCGGTCGCGCTCGCGAGCCTCGCAAGCGTCTCTGAGGCCATGAAGAAGTCGTTGACGATCAGCTGGCCGTTCTCTTGGACCTCCTCTTCCTTGACCTTCGCGATCATCATCGGGATGTTGATGTCGACGGGGCAGATTTCCTTGCAGAGGCCGCAGGAGACGCAGAGGTGCGCGAAGGTGGCCTTGTCCAAGCCGTGGACCTCGGCCGTCCACGGGATGCCGATCGGCCCTGGGTAGATGTAGCCGAAGGTGTGGCCCCCCGCGATGCCGTAGGTGGGGCAGACGTTCATGCACGCCCCGCACCTGATGCAGTTCAAGGCGTCGGAGAACCACGGGTCCTCCCTCATCCTCGACCTCCCGTTGTCCAGGATGACCACGTGGTACTCCCTCCCCTCCGTCGAGCCCGCGAGAGGGCCGTGCTGGGTTATCACCGAGACGTAGACGGTCATGTTCTGACCGGTGGCGCTCGCGCTGTGACCCTTCACAAGGTAGGTGGCGTCCTCCCACTTCGGGACGATCTTCTCCATCCCGATTATCACGAGGTGGACCTTGGGGAGGCTCGTCACCAGCCTGCCGTTCCCCTCGTTCGTCTCTATCACTATGGAGCCCGTCTCTGCGACCCCTATGTTCGCCCCCGAGACCCCGATGTCTGCGGTGAGGAAGAGCTGGCGGAGGTATGCCCTGACCGTCCTGAGGATCGCCTGGTCCTCGGGAGGCACCTCCCTCCCGACCGCGCTCGAGACGAGCTGGGCTATCTGCTTCACCGACTTGTGGGCGGCGGGCATGACGAGGTGGACTGGAGTCTCGCCAGCGAGCTGGATGACCAGCTCCCCGAGGTCGGTCTCGACTGAGCGGATCCCGACCTTGTCCAGCTCGTGCGTGAACTCAATCTCGTCAGACGTGAGGGACTTTGCCTTGACGATGAGCTTGGCCCCGACCCGCTTAGAGAGCTCCTCGACGTAGCGAATCGCGTCCTCCCCGGTCTTCGCGAGGAAGACCTTCCCGCCGTTCTTCCTGACGTTCTCGGCGAACTCCTCGACGAGGGAGGTGTTCGCGACGGCCGCGGTCTTGAGCGCCTTGTTGGACTCCTTGATGGCGTGCATGTCGAGGTGCTCCTTCTGGAGGAGGGCTGTCCTGTTCGCCCTTGCCTTCGCCATGGCGCCCCAGAACTTCTCCGACGACTCCCTGTCGTTCAGCGCGCGCCTGAGCTTGGAGAGGAGTGCCCGTCTGTTGTTTGTCACTGGAATCTACCTCTCAGCGCCAGTCCAGGATGACCGCGTGGACCGTGTGGGGGCCGTGCACTCCGTATAGCAGCCTCATCTCGATGTCTCCCGTCTTGCTCGGCCCGGAGATGAACGAGATGATGGGCTTTCTCTCCGGCGGGGCCTCCCGCACGATGCTCCCAACGAGGGGCATCGCTTCCGCCAGGTCGCGGAGCACGCTGGAAGACTCGAGCAGCGCTACGTGGACTATCGGCAACGATGATGCTAGCTTGGCGGAGTCGTCGTAGACGACCTCCAGAATCGCCCCCTCGAGGGCGACCCCGTTCACGGCCCAGGTCACCCCGGCGTCCGCTGCGGCGAGGACCCCCACGACCTCCTTCTGGGACCCGCGCTGGAGGTCTTCGACGTAGTCCGCCTTCAGCCCCGCTAGGGCCGCCTTTACCGCTCCAGCGTAGCGGGCGGGTATCCCGGCAACTACGACCGACTTGCAAGCCGCATTGGAGAAGATCCCTCTCAAGGCCTCGGTGGTCTCGGCCTCGTTCTTCACGATGTGAGCCTCGACGTGAAGGTCCCGGAGAGATGTCAGAAACTTCTGGACGACATCGCTCGCGGGCGTGTCCTGTTCCCCGGTCGGTCTCTGCATTTCTTCACCGCATCGCCGAAGAGCGGCATTTTAAATGCTAGCGGTGGTCAACCTTTCGGCAGCCGTCGATAGCCGTCGGTCGGCCCTGATTCTGGTTCGTCGCAATATTCTTAAATGTCGTGAAACGACCGAGGTTTGTCGTGAACAAGAAGCTAAACTCTCAGGACTACACCATGAGCATGCCGGAATTATGGAAGAATTCCGAGAAGCTCATGAGCGAGATCCCGGTTCTCCTCAAGGCCGCGGAGAACACCTCCTATGAAGGCAGGACATTCACCTATGCCAGGGGAGGCCCCGGAGGGGTGCTCCCGTTCAGGGAGGCCTCGGAAAAGTCGTGGGTTATCCTCTCTCAAGTCACCGACATCATGGTCGAGCACCTACTGCACAAGGTCCCGAAGGGGAGCTATGAGAGGAGGCTAGCCCTGAGGGAGATAGAGGCGAAGTGGCCCGAGCTCGCTTCGAAGCGCTTCTACGACAGGTATGGCGCGCTCACTAGCTACCTCAGGAACAACCAGACCTACTTCACCACAATGGACCTTGAGATGCTAAGGTACGAGGTCGGCAGGCTCGGCCTCTACTTAGAAGACATCAAGAGCGCCATCTCCAAGTAACAGGGAACTCTTGCCGCGTCGGCGCGAAAGGAACGCGATGGGCAGGATTCCGATTATTTTTAGATTTTCAGGCCGCTGAGCCTTGGCCCAAGACCGTAGCTAACGCTAACTGCTTTGGATCTACGCGAGAGGAGACTCGCGTCGTCGGAGGCTCAGGCTTCGGTTAGACCGTTATCGACGGCTTTTCTTTTTTCGCCTTGTTCCAGTCGTCGAGGAAGCGCTTCAGACCGATGTCCGTGAGCGGGTGCATGAACATCTTCTCCATCACGTCGGCAGGCATCGTGCCGATGTCGGCTCCCATCTTGGCCGCTTCGAGCACGTGGATGGGGTGTCTGATGCTGGCGACAAGAATCTCGGTCTTGAACTTGTAGTTCTCGTTGTTCCGGATCTCGACCAAGTCCTTGATGAGACCCATCCCGTCCTGGCCGATGTCGTCGAGGCGCCCGATGAACGGGCTGATGTAGGAAGCGCCGGCTTTCATGGCTATCAAACCCTGGACTGCCGAGAAGATTAGAGTCACATTGATGGGTATCCCCATCGAGCTGAGGGTCTTCGTCGCCTTCATCCCCTCTGGGATCATTGGTATCTTGACGACCACGTTCTCTGCCCAGGCCTTGTTTCGCTTGCCCTCGGCCACCATCCCTTCGTAGTCCGTGGCGATCACCTCGGCGCTCACCGGGTGAGGATATACTTCCTTGGCGATGGCCTTGATGGTCTCTTCAAAGTCGGCGCCCTCCTTTACGATCAGCGAGGGGTTGGTGGTAATCCCGTCGACCAGGCCCATCGCGTTGTACTTCTTGATCGAAGCCAAGTTCGCGGTGTCGAGATAGAACTTCAATTCGAGCACGTACCCCGGTTTTTTTCTAATAAAGTTATCGCTTCATCGCGATGGCCGCTCGCGCCGCTTCCTCGATGTGGCCGGACGTGAGGCCGTACTTGTTGAGGAGCTCCTGCGCCTCGCCGCTCTCGCCGAACGTGTCCATGACGCCGACGCGCTTGAGGACTATCGGGTACTGGTCGGTGAGGACCTCCGCCACCGCGGAGCCCATCCCTCCCATCACGTTGTGCTCTTCTGCGCTGACGGCGCACCCGCACTTCTTCGCGTACTTGATTATCGTCTCCTGGTCTATCGGCTTCACCGTGTGGATGTCGATGACGCTGGCCTGAATGCCCTTCGTGGCGAGGGATTCGGCCGCCCTCAGAGCCTCTGGGAGCATTATCCCGCACCCGAAGATTGCCACGTCATTGCCCTCCCGTATCACGTTGGCCTTGCCGAGCTTGTACTCGAAGCCGCCCTCGTAGACGATTGGGGTGTTCGAGCCCTTGATGACTCCCCTGGTTATCCTGACGTAGAACGGGCCCGGGATGTCCGCTATGGCCTTTATGATGCCCTTGACCGCGACGGCGTCGGCAGGGACGACGACCCGCATGTGAGGGACGCACCGCATGAGGGCGATGTCCTCGACCTGCTCGTGCGAGCCCCCGTCAGGCCCGACGGTAATCCCCGCGTGAGAGCAGACCACCTTGACGTCGAGGTCTGCGTAGCAGAGCATGTTGCGTATCTGGTCGACGCACTTCCCAGGGACAAAGATCGCATATGTGCCTGCGAAGGAGACCTTCCCTCCGAAGGCGAGCCCGGCGGCGACGCCGATGAGGTTCTGCTCCGCGATGCCTAGGTTGAAGAACCGGTCGGGGTACTTGACCCCGAACATCCCAGACTTCATCGAATCGGTGGTGTCGGCACCCAGGACAACTACACGAGGGTTGCTCGCGCCCAGCTCGACCAGGGCTTCGCCGTAGGCGTTCCGCATCGCGCCCATTTTCTCTAGCATCTTAAGCAGCCCCCGCGGCTATCGCCTCCTTCGCCTTGTCCCGGAGGACTCCGACAGCCTTGATAGGGTCGGGCTTGTAGTATACTCCAGCGCCCGCTACGAGGACATTGCCTCCACGGCGTACGACGTGCTCCAGCGTCTCGAGTTCCACCCCGCCATCGATCTCGATGTCGATTGGGAGGCCCTTGTCGTTGAGCATCTGGGTTATTTTCTCCAGCTTCGGCATCACAGACATTATCATCGACTGTCCGCTGAATCCGGGGTTCACCGTCATGACGCACAAGGTGTCGAGCTTGTCCAGCCTCTCCTCTACCCACTGAGGCATGTCGGTGGAGGGTTTCAGAGCCAGCCCGATCACCTTCCCTCTTGCGTGAATCTTTGAGTAGAGGGCGTCGAAGCGCTCCCCTGTGAGGGCCTCTGCGTGGAAGCAGAAGAGGTCGGACCCTGCGTCCAAGAACTTGTCGACAAAGTTCTCTGGTTCACTTATCATGAGATGAGTATCGAACTTTATGTCCGTCCTCTTCCTGAGTGCCTTCACAGTCCCTGGGCCGAAGGTGATGTTGGGGGCAAAGTGGCCATCGATGACGTCGAGGTGGACCTGATCTGCCCCTCCCTTCACCGCGATGTCGAGCGCAGCTGCAAAATTTGCCTGGTCCCCGCCGAGAATCGAGGGGGCGATCTTGATCTTCCTCTTAATCTCCGCGAGAGGCATCGTCTTCTCCACCAACATCTTCTCCTACTTTAGTTCCTTGTAGATGTCTTCCATCTTCTCCTTGGTAGGAGCGGTGCCGTGATACATCGGCGACCATTCCATGAAGGAGATGCCCTTGCCCTTGACCGTGTGCGCGATAATCATCGTGGGCCTGTTCTTGGTCATCTCAGCCGTATCGAAGGCCTCTATTAGTTGGAGGTAGTCGTAGCCGTCTACTTCGATGACGTTCCAGTTGAAGGCACGCCACTTCGCCGCGAGCGGCTCGAGCGGCATTATCTGCTCAGTCAGCCCGTCCTGCTGGATCCCGTTCCTGTCTATCATTCCGACGAGGTTGTCGAGCTTGAACTTCGAGGCGGACATCGCCGCCTCCCAGACCTCGCCCTCGCCCTGCTCTCCGTCTCCCATCAGGACGTAGGTCCTTGTCGGCCTTCCATCGAGCCTTGCCGCGAGCGCCTGCCCGACTCCGACGGAGAGCCCGATTCCCTCCGACCCCGCCGGCATCTCGATCCCCGGGATGTCCATGTCCGGGTGGCCCTGGAGCAGCGCCCCCAGCTTCCTGAGGGACCTTAGCTCAGACATCGGGAAGTATCCCGCCTGGGCTAAGATAGAGTAGAGCAGAGGCGCCCCGTGTCCCTTGCTCAGGATGAACCGATCCCTGTCCGGCCACTTTGGGTTCTTGGGGTCGTGTCTAAGCTTGTAGAAGTAGAGGGTGACCAGGAGCTCCACCGCGGAGAGCGAGCCTCCCGGGTGACCCGAGCCGGCCTCCGCCAGCGTCTCCAGTATGACCTTTCTGGTGTTCCTCGAGATGTCCTGAAGCCTCGTTATCTCCTGCGAAGTCGCCATGCCCATATCTCAACGCCTCACCGGCATTTGAGAGACGCGGTTAAGGAAGTCACCCTTGGATTCCAGGTGCTTCTCCAGATCCTGAATCGTCAAAGTCGAGGTCCTCGACTTTTCGCTTCTCACTGCCCCTGCGATGTTGCTCAAGCACGCTGCCTCGGTTATTGACCCCCCCGCCGCGACGGCGAGAGAGAACACCCCCGTCATGACGTCCCTGACTCCGACCTTGTTGAAGAAGCTTTTCCTTCCGAAGGGAAGCGGGAAACTCGTTATCTGTTCGCGGTCGAAGACCGTCATCCCCTCTTCTCCCCGAGTGATTACGATTCCCTTGCAGTCGAGCCTTCCCATGAGGTTTACACCCATATTTCTCAGGCTGGTCTCGTTCACCATCGCCATTTGCGTCGCATGTGTTGCTTCGCTGAGGTTCGATTTCACGTAGGTCACCCCGTTGTAGTCCATGTAGTGCCTGTCCTTGGGCTGGGCCACGACAATCTTACCTGCCTTCCTAGCAGCTGCCACGACCGAGCTGATGAGTGAAGAAGTGACTGCCCCCCTGTCGTAGTCGGAGAAGACCACCGCGTCGACGTTGGGGATCTTGCTCTCAGCGGAAGCAGCGAACGCCTTTGTGACGGGCAGTTGCACCTCGCTCCTTACCTCCTGGTCTATGCGCAGGTAGTGAAGCCGGTTCACCATGATCCATGTCCTTAGGGAGGTTGGCCTCGACTTTTCTACCTGGATCCCGCTTGTCTCGACGCCGTTCCTCGCGAGGTCCTCCTTCAGCCAACCGCCGGAGTTGTCGTCACCGAGCATCCCTATCGCCGCGACCGAACCTCCTAAAGATGCGACCTCGTTCGCAAGGTTCGCCGCTCCGCCAGGGAGGAGCATCTCTCCGACATAGTCAGCAGCTGGCACAGGAGCTTCCCGTGCGAGCTTCCTTGCCGAAACTTCTACGAACCTGCTTACGAGAAAATCTCCGAGGACGAGCAGGCGTCTGCCCTGGAACTTCTTGAGGAGCCCGCCCAGACCTTCGTATGAAAGACTCGACAAGCCTTGAGCCACAAAGTACCAAAATGCGACCCCGTTTTAAGCTTAACGAAGCGAAGGCATCGACTCAACGGCCTCCGGCCGAATTTGGGTCCACCATCATTTGCGATGTCTGGCGATCGAACCGCGTTCGTTACGGTGAACTCCAGCAGATGCGCGGCTTCGACTCTTGTCGTCGAGGAGGGCTCTCGGGTCGCCAGCCAACGACAAAAACATAAATAACCTGTGGGGACGGAAAGAGTCCATTCATATGACAACAGAAGCCATGACCGAGAGGAGATGGAGCGCCCCAAGCGTCGAGCATGACAGAGGTGACCTGTTCTCTACAACCCCTGACAAGGTTGACGTCGACAAGAACGTTCTGGCGACTTTCTTTATCACCTGCGACCCAAGAGTCACAATCGACCAGGCCGGAGTCATCATCGCCGCGGAGCAATCCGTCGGCACGTTTACGGATGTCTCCACCGCGACTGACCTTTCCACGAAGACCGCGGCTAAGCTCTACTCTTGGAAGTATGAAGACCCTTCAGGCTCGATGAAGCATTCGGGCTGGGTCAAGGTGGCCTTCCCGACATACCTGCTGGACATGGACAACAGGGGAATCCCAGACCTGTTCACCTTCGTGACAGGGAACTGGATGGGTTTCACACCGATTCCGAACTGCAAATGGATTGATTTCCAGCTGCCAAAGGACGTCTTGAAGCTGTTCAAGGGGCCCAAATTCGGCACCGAAGGCCTAAGGGAAATCGTCGGGACGAAGAAGAGCAGGCGACCGCACGTCGGCATCACAATCAAGCCGAAGATGGGCGTGACTGACCAAGGAGCCGCCCAGCAGTTCTACGAGGCGGCTATGGGAGGCGTCGACACGTTCAAGGATGACGAGACGTACTTCAACCAGTGGTGCTCTCCTCTGCTCGACCGCGTCGCCAAGGTCTATGAGGCGCTCGACAAGGCAAAGTCCGAGGGCGCCCACCCGGAGGGCGACTACATGTACGCGCCCCAGGTCACGGTCGACTCGGAGAAGTCGCTGGAGGTCGCGGACAAGATGATCGCCCACGGCGCCAGAGGCCTGATGCTCAACATCATGGCCACGTGGTATCCTGCACTGAGAGCGCTCTCAGAGGACCCGAGCATCAACGTCCCGATCCACCTGCACAGGGCTTCGCACGCCGCCCTAACCCGCCATCCCAGGCACGGAATCAGCTTCAAGGTTGTAGCGGCGCTCGGGAGGATCGCCGGCGGAGACATGATCCACGTCGGCACCGCCAGAGGGAAGCTAGGCGACGCGATAAAGTTCGTCGAGATCCCCGACGTGATAGACGCAATCCAGGGTCCTCTGGACCACATCAAGCCGATGATAGGCGTCTCTTCTGGAGGCCTCACCCCGCAGAACTACCACTACTCCATCGACCTGATGGGCCTCGACATCCAGCTCCAAAACGGAGGCAGCGTCCATGGACACCCATGGGGAACAAAGGCGGGCGCGACCGCTGCAAGGCAAGCGGTGGACGCCTACATGAAGAAGATACCCGTCGATGAATACGCGAAGGACCACCCCGAACTGGGAGCGGCGCTCCAATTCTTCGGGCAAAAGTACGCGGTAGCCTCCGCCATGAGCGCAATACCAGAGCTAGGGAAGAAGGAGAGCGACTACCGGCACATGTTCCGCTCGGAGTAAGCAGGGTATCCGCGATGAAGAATCACACAAAGGGCGACATATTCTGTTCGTGCGGCGCATGCTCCCACGACAACTCGCTGCAGTGCGCGGACTATGGGTGCACCTGCTGCATCGAAGGCAAGTCCGGAAAGCCCTACGAACTACACTATCTGAAGAGCGCCGGTTCCCCAGCGACCAACTTCTGACGTGGTGACTCCGGCCTGAAGCCTTCAAGGCTCGTAATCGAGCCTTGAACCCTCCTGCTTTTCCCACAGAACGAAGTCTAAACCTGGCGAGGGTGAGCCATATTGCGACCGAGACCTTGTTGTCGGCTGTCCTCGCATCTGCAGCCTCTCGCCCAGGGGAAGGAGAGCTTAGCAGTCCCGGTAACTTGGTCGACCGCCCCCAAAAATCAGGGAGATTGATGAAAACAAGCGGTGCTGCAAGCGGCTTTGTGCGCCTGGCTGAAGACAGCTAGCGGTTGCCGAATCGTTACTTCTTCTTCAGCGCTTCTGCAATTACGGGCGCCACGCTCACGAAGCTTATCGGCCCTGCGAAAGTGTCTGTCCCCACCACCCCCTCGATGTGGTTGCTATACATCAAGGGGAGCGCGTTCAGGCTGAGCACGGGGTGCGTGCATCCCACGTAGATCTTCCGCGCCCCTGCCTCCCTCACGAGATTGGCAGCCTCCACGATGGTGTTGCCGGTGCTGATGATGTCGTCGATGATTATCGCGTCCCTCCCCTTCACGTTCACTCCCCCGCCGGCCTTCACCTTGACCTTGACCTCCGTCGAGGAGAACCTCGTCTTTTGCAGGATCGCGTAGTCGGTCTTGATCTTCGCTGCGGCGACCTTCGCCCACTGTTCCGACTCGTCGTCGGGACCGATTATTATCGGGTTCTTCGGCGCGAAGGCCTTGTTGATGTACTCCGCGATGTTCGGCACCGCGGTGAGGTTGAATGCCGGGATCTTGAAGACCTCCTTCAGTGACGGGACCCTCTGAAGGTGCACGTCTATCGTGTATATCTTGCTCACCCCTGGCTGCTCGAGCAGCTTCGCAACGAGGTGGAAGCTCAGGGGCTCTCCGGGGTGGAATCTTGCATCCTGCCGCGCATAGGCGAAGTACGGAATCACGACGC